>Ga0136630_1001206_pt1 | contig 10485 bp, 9 predicted proteins | sample AntDrymUQ5682106_2_FD_105496 | JGI IMG/M metagenome (GOLD analysis project Ga0136630, IMG submission 105496) | Polar desert sand microbial communities from Dry Valleys, Antarctica - metaG UQ568 (21.06) | ecosystem: Environmental > Terrestrial > Soil > Desert | place: Antarctica: Dry Valley...
ACCTGAGGCGGCCTTGGCGAGCGGCAACGGGGGTTCCCCGGCGTTCGCGGCCAGCAGGAAGGCGACGCGGTCACCGCCGGACGGACCGGGATCGACCTCGTCGACCGCCACACGCAGGCGCGCCTGCGGCATCGCGAGGTCGGCCAGATGCCCGGCCACGGCGGCCGCGAGGCGCTCACCCGCCGCTCGGCGCGCCGCGCGGAGCGTCCGGGCCGCCGCATCCACCTCGCCCGCGAGGCGCGCGGCGTGGCCGGCCAACTCGGCTGCGCGCTCGTCGCCCCCGGACAGAACGGTCAGGCGGGCCCGCGCCTGGTCGGCGTAGGCGATCACCGCGTGGGTGTCGGGCCCGTACTTGCGCAGCAACCCCGCGAGCGCGGCCCGCCGCTCGCGCAGGGCGTCGAGCCGCCGCGGGTCGGCGTCCAGCGTCTCGCCGTAGGCGGCGAGTTCGAGGGCGAGATCCTGTGCCTCCGCGGCGAGGCCCTCCGCCCGGCTCACCAGTCCGTCGAGCCCCCGATCGAGGGCGGCCACCGGCCGCAGCGCGCCCACCGCGTCCCCGAGGGTGTCCCGAGCGCCCCCGTCGGCGGCCAGCGCCGCCGTGGCCGCAGCCGACGCCGCTCGCAGCGATTCCGAGTGCTCCAGCCGACCCAGCTCGGCGTCGAGGCTCTCGAGCTCGTCCTCGACCGGAGCGACGCCGTCGATCTCGGACAGCTCGAAGGCGAGCCGGTCCAGCTCCCGGGCACGGTCGCGCTCCCCGGTCCGCATGGCCTCCAGCTCCGCTTCCGTGTCCCGCCAGCGGTCGTGGAGCGCGCGGTAGGCGGCCAAAGCCGCCGCCAGCTCGGGTCCTCCGGAGCGGTCGAGGAGGTCGCGCTGCACGGCGGGTGCCGACAGCCGGGCGGAGTCGGCCTGACCGTGGATCTCCACGGCCGCGCCCACGGTCTGTGCCAGGGCGGACGCCGGAGCGAGCCGCCCGCCGATCCGCGCGCGGCTGCGGCCGGCGGCGGCGACCTCGCGGGACACGACCAGTTCGTCGTCGCCGTCGTCGAGCCACTCCCCCGCACCGGGCGGCGGCGGCCGCAAGCGGCCTTCGACCAGGGCGGCGGCGGCGCCCGTGCGGACCTGGTCCGCGTCGGCGCGGACGCCGAGCAGCAGCTCCAGCGCCGAGACGACCATGGTCTTGCCCGCGCCCGTCTCGCCGGTGAGGACGTTCAAGCCCGGCGCCAGGGTCAGCGTGACCTCTTCGATGACGCCGACGTCGCGGATGAGCAGTTCCTCCAGCACCCGCCCATGATGGGGCCGGATGCGCGACCCGCAAGCCCGCGTCGCTCCCGGGAGGCCGCGGGCTACCGCAGGCCGAACTTGTCGCGGACCCGCTCGTAGAAGTCGAACGGGCCGAGGCGCGCGAGGCGGACCGGCGACCCGGCACGGCCCACCCGTACCTGGCCGCCGGGGGGGACCGGCAGCGTCTCGCGTCCGTCACAGGTCACCACGCACTCGTTGTCCCCGCCGACGGGCCGCAGCGACAACGCCTCACGCGGGTCGACGACCAGCGTGCGGGCGAACAGGGAGTGCGGGGCGACGGGGACGAGCAGGATGGCGTCGACCCGCGGAGACAGGATCGGTCCGCCGGCGCTGAAGGCGTACGCCGTGGAGCCGGTGGGCGTGGCGCAGATGACGGCGTCGGCGGGGACGTGGGCGAAGATGACCTCGCCGACGCGCACCTCGAGCACGATCAGGCGCTGCGGCACCGTGCGTTCGACCGACGCCTCGTTCAGCGCCCAGCTGGTCCCCACCAGCGCGCCGTCGGCGTCGTGGATGGCGACGGTGAGGGTCATCCGTTCCTCGACCTCGAAGCGACCGGCGACGATCTCGGCGACCGCGTGGGGCACCTGGCCGGCCTCGACCTCCGACAGGAATCCCAGCCGTCCGAGGTTCACGCCGAGCAGCGGAACGCCGCAGTCGCGCGCCAGGTAGGCGGCGCGCAGGAAGGTGCCGTCCCCGCCGAAGACGATGACGACGTCGAGGCCCTGCCCGAACTCCGCCGGCTGGCGCAGCTCGACGTCGCGCGTGCCCTCCGGCCAGCCGTCGGCGAGCGACCCGACCACGTCGATGCCGGTGGACCGCAGGAGGGCGGCCGCGTGCGCCGCCGCGCGGATGGCCTCCGTGCGGCCGCCGTGCACCACGAGGCCGACGGCCTTCGGCGGAGGGTGACCGGCCGCGGGATGCTCGAGGCCGGGGCGGGGGGGCAGCACCCGCGACACTCTACCGGCGGCCCCCCGGACCCGGCTCGGGGATCGCGGCCACGGCGGCCGCGATCGCCTGCTCGTGGTCGGCGGCGCCTCCCGCGCGCAGGTGGAGGAAGAACTCGACGTTGCCGGCCGGGCCCCGCAGACGGGATGGGGCCACGCCGACCGGACCGAGCCCGAGCTCCGCGGCCGCGTCGACCACCGCGCGCACGGTGTCGGCCCAGACCCCGGGAGCGCGCACGACCCCGCCTCGCCCGACGCCGGAGGGACCCGCCTCGAACTGCGGCTTGACGAGCAGCAGGTGGTCGGCCTCGGGATCCGCCACCGCGCGCAGCGCCGGCAGCACCCTCCCCAGGGAGATGAACGAGAGATCGGCGACCACGAGGTCGGGCGCAGGCGGTGGCACGTCGGCCGGTGTGAGGTGGCGCACGTTGGTGCGGTCGAGCACGACGACGCGGTCGTCGGTCTGGAGACGCCAGGCGAGCTGGCCGTAGCCGACGTCCACGGCGACGACCCGGGCCGCGCCGCGGCGCAGCAGGACGTCGGTGAAGCCGCCGTTGGAGGCGCCTGCGTCGAGGCAGGAACGGTCGGCCACGGCGACCCCGAGGTCATCGAGGCCACCGGCGAGCTTGTGCCCTCCCCGGGAGGCGTAGTCTCTCTCCGCCGGCGCGACGGACAGCGCCTGGTCGCGCGCGACCAGCGTGGAGGCCTTGCCCGTCAGCGACCCGCCGACCGCGACGCGCCCGCTGGAGATCAGGCGTTGGGCGTCGGACCGGGTGGCGGCGAGCCCCCGGCGCACGAGCTCGGAGTCGAGACGGGCTCGGGGAGCGGGCACGCCGAGCCGCTCAGGAGGAGGCCGGGGTGTGCCCGGGGAGCGGTCGGTCTGCGGTCCGGTCGCGGGGCGTTGCGGTGGCGCCCGCCCCGGCGAGCGCGTCGAGCTCGGAGACCAGCGCCGCGTGGATGTCGTCGAGCACGGCGGGGTGCTCCGCCACCGGCACGTCGTCCAGCGACTGGAGGCGGGCCGCCAGCTCCGGCAGCGGATCGGTCACGGGCTGGTGCCCGTCACGACCCGCCGGCCGTCGTCGCGCCGCGGTCGGCGTCCGTGGCGCTTCCGGCTGGCGGTGGTGCGGAGGGCGTGGGACCGCCGAGCGCGGCCTCGTCGACCGCGATGCTCGCCTCGCCAGAGCCTGCGGTCGACGGCGGGGTGGCGGCCTTTCCGGCGGCGGACTTCTTCCCGGCGGCTGTCGACTTCGTGGCGGACTTCTGCGCGCCGACCGCCGTCGTGGCCGATTTCTGCGCGGCGCCGGCCGAGGTCGCCTTCGCTGTCACCTTCTTCGCGGTCGTCTTCTCCCCGGCGCCGCCCGCCGATTTCTTCGCGGCCGTCTTCTTGCCGGCGCCGCCCGCGGTCTTCGTCGCGGCACCGGCCGCCGTCTCCTTCACGGCCGTCTTCTTCCCGGCGCCGGCCGCCGACTTCTTCGCGGCCGTCCTCTTCCCGGCACCGGCCGCCGACTTCTTCGCGGCCGTCTTCTTCCCGGCACCGGCCGCCGACTTCTTCGCAGCCGGCGTCGCGGCGCCGCCGGATGCCCTCGCGGCCTCGAGCGCATCGTTGGCCGGCGCGGAGGACGCGGCGGCCGGGGTCGCGGTGCCGTCCCCGGCCATCGGTGGCCCGGCAGCGGCCGCTCGCCTGGCAGCAGCCGTCTTCTTCGCCGAGCTCTTCTTCGCGGCAGCGGTCTTCTTCGTCGCGGCCCCCGAGCCCGCCGCGGATGGCGGCCGGTCCCCCCGGGCGGTGCTCTCGACCCGGCCGATCTTCGCGTTGAGCCGGTCCAGGTCGGTCATCCGGGCCAGCCCGAGCTGCTTGACGGCCTCCTGGATCTCCGTGCGCACCATGGACGCGATCGCCTTGCGGTTGCGCTCGACGCGGTTCAGTAACTCGTCCACCGTCCGCTCGCCCCGGTCGGCGGCGATCTCGCCCCGATTCACGAGCGTCTTCACGATCTGCTCGGCTCGCTTCTGGGTGACCTGGGTCAACGAGCTCGCCAAATCGAGGTACTTCTGCCAGGCGTTGTCCACGGTGACCCTCCGATTGACCGTCGCGCTGCCACGACCGGGCGACGGTCAGCATAGAGGCCGCGACGCACGGCGAGGCCGAGGCGCGGCACCGTCGGGGGCGGCGGCCGCCTGCCGGAGATGATGGCATACTCGCCCATCACCCGGGGGGCCGGAGGCGGCCATGAGGCGAAGACACCAGCGGGCCGGCACGAGCCCTGACGTCGTGGGCGGGCGGCCATAGCGCGTGGTCATCCCGGTCGGGGACCACAACCCCACGCGACGCACTCCATGGGTGACCTGGCTGCTCGTCGCCGTCAACCTGGCCGTCTTCGTCTTCGCCGAACCGTGGTGGGCGGACGGTTGCACCCAGCAGGCCTTCTTCCAGCGCTGGGCCACGATCCCGGCCGAGCTCGCGCAGGGGCAGCCGCTGGATGCCCGTGCGGCCGCCGCCACCACCGAGGGGCAGTGCCCCGTCCGGACCTTCTCCGACAAGGAGGTCTACGCGAGCGTCCTGTTCGGAATGTTCCTGCACGCCGGCTGGCTGCACCTGCTCGGCAACATGCTCTACCTGTGGGTCTTCGGCAACAACGTCGAGGACCGCTTCGGCCACCTGCGGTTCCTCGCCTTCTACCTGCTCACGGGGGCCATCGCCACGCTCGCCTTCGCCGTCCCGAACGCGTCGAGCCTGTCCACTCTGGTCGGCGCGTCCGGCGCGATCGCCGGCGTGCTCGGGTCGTATCTCGTCCTCTTCCCGGGCGCGCGCGTGACGGTGCTGGTGCCGTTCCTGTTCTTCCTGCCGGTACGGCTGCCCGCCCTCATCGTGCTGGGCCTGTGGTTCCTGCTGCAGCTGGGCGAGCTGCGGGTCGCGTCGATGGCTGGCGGCGGCATCGCGTACCTGGCCCATGTCGCCGGCTTCGTCGCGGGCGTCGGGCTCACCGTCGCGCTCCGAGGACCGGGCAGGCCGCCGCGGCGCGAGGCGCCGGCCGAGTGGGCGTAGACCGATCTCGACGACGGTGTCGACCTGATCACCCGGCGGGCGGCCGCTCCATCCGGCTGTGCACGCGGGCGAGCGCGGTGCGGTAGTTCGGCCGGTCGGCGAGCGCGTTGGCCATCTTGTAGTGCTTCGCCGCGTCACCCAGGCGGCCCTGTCGCTCGAAGCAGCGGCCCACGCCGAAATGCGCGTAGTCGTCGGAGGGGTCGAGTTCCAGGGCGCGCTCGAACTCCGCCCGCGCCCGCTGGATCTGCGACGTGGCAAAGTAGGCGCGGCCGAGCGTCTCGTGGAGCGACGCCTTCTCGGGTTCATGCTCCACAGCCTGCTCGAGCACCTCGGCCGCCCCGCGCGGGTCGCCGTCCGCCAGCCGGCTCCGACCCTGCTGATACAGGCTGTACACACGCTCCGCGGGGGCCCTGTCGTCCATGAGTTCTCCTGAAGATCGCTGCTCAGCCTTCCATGGCGGTCGCTGTGCGACCGCCCCCACACCACCGAGGTCAAGAAAATCGCCTCCGCAGGCTCCGGCGATTCGCGTCTCGGCCTTCCATGGCGGTCGCTGCGCGACCGCCACCACCGAGGTCAAGAAAATCGCCTCCGCAGGCTCCGGCGATTCGCGTCTTCGGGGCACACTCGCGTGAACGATATCGACTCCTCGCGACGGCGGCGCCACCGGCGCCGCCCCGCCCCGGACGAAAGGCGGACCGTGGTCGACGCCGCGCCCTTCCGGGCTCTGCGCTACGACGCCGCGGTCGCCGGGGACCCCGCGGCGACCTCCGCGCCGGCCTACGACAGCTTCGAGCGCTTCACCTACGCCCGCCACCGGACGGCCAGCCCGTACACGGTCCTGGAACTGCTCGCCCCCAGGGACGGCGCTCGCTACCGGACGGCGGGCGTCACCTATGAACGGTGGCGCCGGACGGGCGTGCTGCGCGTCGATCCGAAGCCCGCCTTCCTGTTGTACGAGGAGCACGAGTTGCGCCACGGCGTCCCCGCCGTCCAGCGCGGCGTCCTCGCCGCTGTCGGGTTGGAGCCGGTCGACGGCAGCGGAGCGATCCTGCCGCACGAGGCGGTCGACCCGGCCCGCGTCGCGGACCGGCTGCAGCGGCTGGAGGCCGTGCCCGCCGACATCACCCCGGTCTTCGCGCTCTACACGGGGGGAACAGACGCCCTGCGCGAGCTGCTCGCACGCCCGCCGCGCGCGGCGCCGCTGGTCGCCTTCTCCGACGAGTCCGGGGTCGACCACCGGGTCTGGCGCCTGGACGCACCCGAGGAGATCGCAACGCTCCGCGCCGGCCTCGCGAGCGTCCCCGCGGTGATCGCCGACGGGCATCACCGCTACGCGACGGCGCTCGCCTACCGGAACCGACGGCCCGCAGAGGGGGCAGGCGGGCCCGAGCCCGCGTGGGCCCGCACCCTGATGTACTTGGTCGAGTCGGGCGTGCACGGTCCCGCCGTCCACGCCGTCCACCGGCTCGTCCAGCACTGGCAGCCCGGCGCACCCGGCAGGATCGCCCGCGACTTCCGCTGCGAGGAGGTCGCGGGCGGTGCGTCAGCGCTGGAACGGGCGCTCGCACGAGCCGAGGGCCAGGCCTTCGGGCTGTGCCTGGCGGGCGGTGTCGGCCTGCTGCTGCGACCCCGCGACCCCCGCGCCCTGGCGGCGCGGCTGCCCGCGGACCGGTCATCGCGCTGGCGGTCCCTCGATGCGGCGGTGCTGGACCATGCCGTCCTGCCGTCGCTCGGCGCCCGGGGGGTGCAGGCCCGGGCGGAGCTTGCGGCCGCCGCCGCGGAGGTCGACGAGGGCGCCGCCGCGGCACTGTTCCTGTTGCGTCCGGTCACGCCGGCGACGGTGCTCGCTTTGGCCGCCGAGGGTGAGCGAATGCCGCCGAAGACCACGTGGTTCCGCCCGAAGCCGCGTGCCGGTTTGATCATGCGGACCGTCGAGTCGGACGGACCACGCAGCACGTAGACTTACCGTCGATGCGTCCTGGAGAACGGTGTCCCGACGGGGTGCCCCGAGGAGCCCGGCCGGCTGGCCGCGCCGAGCCCCGCGTGCGGGCCCATGGCCGCTGATCCCGCGTCACTCGGAACGCCCCTCGACGGTGACCGGCCGGGTGTGACGCCGCCCGCCCCCCCGGTCGCCCGCCGCGTCGACAGGGAGCCGTGGCTGAGCCCCAGCCGGCTCCTGTCGCTCATCGCGGTCCTCGTCGCCACCTACGCCGCACTGGTGGTCGTCAGGGCGCTGCGGTCGGTGCTCGTCATGCTGCTCGTCTGCCTGTTCCTGTCGTTCGCGATGGAGCCGGCGGTCCAGTACCTCAACCGCCGGGGATGGCGGCGCGGCGCCGCGACCGGCGCGGTGTTCCTCACCGGTCTGCTCGTCACCGGCGGGGCGGTCGCCGCGATCCTGCCGCCCGTGATCGACCAGGTCGTGGGTCTCGTCCGCAGCGTCCCCCAGTCGCTGGACGAGGTCAACTTGCTCCTCAGCCGCCTGCCCTTCGGCCCGGAGCTCCAGGCGTCGAGCGACCTCCGGGCTCAGCTGGCGGGCTTCGGGGCCGACTTCAGCGATCAGCTCCGCGGCGTGGCGCTCGGCGCGGCGAGCAACGTCGTGAGCATCGGCGCGACGGCGATCGGCGTCGTGTTCCAGCTGCTGACGATCGTGCTCGTGACCTTCTACCTCGTCGCCGACGGCCCGCGTTTCCGCCGGGCCCTGGCCCGCCCTCTGCCACCCGACCGGCAGCGGGAGATGTTGGCCATCTGGGAGCTCGCCGTCGCCAAGACGGGCGGGTACATCTACAGCCGGGTGCTGCTGGCCGTCGTCTGCGCTGCCGCGAACACGCTGTTCCTGTTGCTGATCGGCGTGCCGTATCCCCTGCCCCTCGGCCTCTGGGTGGGGGTGACGAGCGCGTTCGTGCCGGTGGTCGGGACGTATCTCGGCGGCATCTTCGTTCTCATCGTCGCGGTCACGAACGAGCCGGTCGACGGGCTGTGGGTCCTCGGCTTCCTCATCCTGTACCAGCAGCTCGAGAACTATCTCATCGCCCCGCGCGTGCAGTCGCGGACGATGGACGTCCACCCGGCGATCGCGTTCATCTCGGTCCTCGTCGGCGGCACGCTGCTGGGAGCGGTGGGCGCGCTGCTCGCGCTGCCGGCCGTCGCCATCATCCAGGCCCTGCTGTCGACCTACGTGCGGCGGCACTCGCTGATATCGGAGCTCAAAGAGGTGCGTTTGCCCGCCGACCCGGCGGAACCCGCCACGACGCTCGGCCCGCCACGGCCGCGCAAGACGAGGGCGAGGGCGTGAGCCCCGCCCCGCTCGAGCCGCTGCCCGACGGCGTCACGGCGATCGACACCATGACCGCGGGGATGACGAAGGTCACCGCCGGCTACCTCCTCGATGCACCGCGGCCCGCACTCGTCGAATGCGGACCGGCCCTGTCGGTCAGCAGCGTCCTCCGCGCGCTGGACGGGGCCGGCCTGGGTCCCGGCGACCTCGCCTACCTCGTGCTCAGCCACATCCACCTCGACCATGCCGGCGGTGCGGGCGACGTGGCAGAGGCGTTCCCCGGCGCCACCGTCGTCGTCAGCGAGGTCGGCGCCAGGCATCTCGTTGAGCCAGACCGCCTGAACGCGAGCTCCCGCCGGGTGTACGGCGAGCTCATGGACACCGTCTACGGGGACTGCACCCCGGTGGCCGGGGAGCGGGTCCGCGGCGTGGCGGACGGCGACCGCATCGACCTCGGGGGCGGTCGCCGACTGGACGTGCTGTACGCCCCCGGGCACGCCAAGCACCACATCGGCGTCTTCGATCCCGACGCCGGTGCGCTTTTCGTCGGCGACTCGGTCGGCGTGAGGCTCCCGGGCATGACCGAGATCCGGCCGGCCACTCCGCCGCCGGACTTCGATCTCGTCCTGGCCCAGCGGACACTGCAGCGGTACCGGTCGCTGGACCCCAGGGTGGTGTACCTCGCGCACTACGGAGCGATCGACCCGCCGCAGGAGGCCTTGCACGAGGCATCGGAGCGGCTCGCGCTCTGGGCGGAGACCGCGCGCTGCGCGTACGCCGACCACTCCGAGCTCGACCACGTCACCGAGGTGCTCACGCAGCGGTTCGCCGGCGAGATGGCGGCCGATCCGGATGATCCGCACTCCCAGCGCCGGGTCGAGCTGCTGAGCGGGTACCGCTCGAACGCCATGGGCCTGGTGCGCTACTTCGAGCGCGCGACGACGGGCAACCCCTCGTCCTGAGGGGAGCCGTCAGCGGTCCAGTGCGGCGATCCGCTCGTCGACGTCCAGGAAGTCGTCGGTGGTCGAGGTGATCGCCTCGAAGTAGTCCCTCGCGCGATCCTTGTCGCCTCTCCGCTCGTAGAGGTCGGCGGCCGTGTACCACAGGCGCGGATGCCAGGGCTCCACGTGCTCCGGGTCGAGGCCCGCACGGTCCAGGACCGCCAGCGCGGCGTCCACGTCCCCACCGTCCGCGCGGCTGCCGGCGAGCACGATGAGGCCCTCGACGACGCGATCGGGCGGCGCGCCGGCACGCTCCATCTCCGTCACGTACTCGGCGACGCGGTCCGGACGTCCGCCGGCCCTTGCGCAGTCGGCCAGCAGGTGGTTCTGGTCATGCCTTCCGGACAGACGGCGGTACGCGAGCAGCTCGCTGTGCGCCGCGGGGTACTCCCCCGTCAGGTACAGCGCGATGCCCAGCGCCTCACGGACCGCGACGCTTCTCGCAGCCACCGTCTTCGCCCAGGCGAGCAGCTCGACGGCCCGGCCCGCGTCTCCGGCAGCGAGCGCGTCCCCGGCGGCGCCGTACGCCCGCATGACGTCCGGCAGTTCCTCCGGCTTCGTCGCCCCCCTGAGGTCGCGATGGACCTCGCGCGGCAGGCGCGGTTTGTCCTCCGGCAGGGCCGGCTTCGACGGGCGCGCCGACCCGCGCCGGGGGGGTCTGCCGGATCCGCCGGGCTCTCCGGAACCGGTCCGCCCTTCGCCATGACCGATCCGCTGCGTGCGCCCGGGCTCAGCTGCGGCCTCGCCCCGCTTGCGACCGTGCCCCTCGCCCCGCGGCCCGGTCGGTCTGCCGTCCCGACCTCCGGCCCGGTCGCCGCCGCGGCCCTCCCCCCGCACCCCCGCCGACCTGTCGCCGCGGCCCTCCCCCCGCACCCCCGCCGACCTGTCGCCGCGGCCCTCCCCGCGCCCGCCCGCCGACCT
>Ga0136630_1001209_pt1 | contig 10468 bp, 11 predicted proteins | sample AntDrymUQ5682106_2_FD_105496 | JGI IMG/M metagenome (GOLD analysis project Ga0136630, IMG submission 105496) | Polar desert sand microbial communities from Dry Valleys, Antarctica - metaG UQ568 (21.06) | ecosystem: Environmental > Terrestrial > Soil > Desert | place: Antarctica: Dry Valley...
CACGCCGTAGAGCCCGCCGGCGAGCTCGCCCCCGTGGTACGCCTCGACGCTGTGGGCCTTCCCGGCGCGGTGGAAAGCGATGAACGCCGAGACGATTTCTTCGTCGATCCACGTCTCTTCCCGGTCGGCGCACGCCCGGATGACCGACTCGAAATCGTGGTTTATCCGCACCTCGAACGTCCCTTTCCGAAGCGCTCGGCGGAGGGATTTCGAGACGTGGAGCGAGTCGAGCTCGAGGACGCTCCTCGGGTTCGAGCGATAGAATTCGACGCCGCCTTCGCCGTCCGCCATCGGGAAGGCTCCGGCGCGATAACATGTTTCGAGGACTTCCGGGGTGAGCATCACGAAGCAAATAATAAAAGGGGGACGATGAATATGGAAGCCGATAAAAGCATCGAAAGAACCGGACCAAAATCCGCGCGGGCCGCGAGATCGTATGACGTGTCCGCCGAAAGACTCGCATCCGCCATCGAAAAGGCGATCCGCTCGTTGAGAAGATGGGAGGCCGAAGCCTCGTCGAACGGCGACATCCGGGCTGTGAGATCCACACGCCTCCTCAAATTCAAGGACGATGTGACGGTGAAGATTTCGGGCGGCGAGGAGGCGTCGGAGGCCACCTTCGAGAGCGAGTCACGCATCGGAAAAAGCGACCTCGGGCAGAATCCGAAGAATTTGGAGGAACTCCTCTCAGCCGTGGATCGGGAACTCGACGACTCTTCGTAACTTCCCCCGTACCGCCCGCTCCGGGCTTTCGCTCACCGGGGCTTTCGAGCGAGGACGAGGCACGTCGTCCGGCCCGGAATCGGGACGGCCTCGGTGTCCTCGAGGCCCGCCCCGACCAGCCACGACGTATATTCCTCCGCCGAGTACGTCCCTCCCGACGACGAAAGCACGAGCATGTTTATCGCGAAGAGGGCGGCATCCTCGCTCATGCCGCGCACGAACTCCCGGATGGCGATCATCCCACCCGGCGCGAGGCTTTCCCGTATCCGCCGAAAGAGCTTTTTGTTCTCCTCCGGCCCGTACAAATGCGACGTGTTCCCGAAATACACCGCGTCGAAAGTCCCTTCCGGCAACCCCTCGTTCATGTCGCCGGACACCGTGGCGACCCCGGCTTCGGAGAGAAATCTCCCCGTAACCTCGATGACCTCGGCCCGGTCGAAGACGGTGACCTTCGCTCCGTGTCGGGCGAAGGATTCGGCGTTCGCTCCGGAGCCGCCGCCGACGTCGAGGATGCGGGGGTTCTCCGGGAGGCGCGGGAGGAGCATGGCGGAGATTTCGTCCGCGCTCTCCTTTCCGCCGCCGCGCATCGCCCGCGCCATCGTCGGGGTTCCGGCGAAGTTCGCCTGTGTCCGATCTTCGACGGGTTCCCCGGTGCGGAGAATCTTCGGGATCTCACTCCACTTCCCGATAAGCTCGAAGCGATGGACGACGCGACCTCCGGCGTACTTCGGGTCGGAGTCGTCGAGGAGCGGCCCATAATGCTCGTCTTTGAGCCGGAAGCCGTTTTCTCCCTCGGAGAGTATTCCGAGTTCGGCGAGCGCGGAGAGGACGGCGAAGGTCGCTCGTCGGTCGAGGCCGAGTTCGTCGGCGACTTCGTCGGAGGTTTTCGGGGCATGGCTCACGGCTTCCAAAAGTCCGTCCCGGACCGCCGTTCCGAGGAGTATCGCCCACCGCCAGTCGAGCTCCGGATAATTTATCTCGTTCATGGGGATGAATTGTACTCAATCGCGGACTTCGCGCGGGATACGAATGGCCGGGTTCGGATTTCGGCCACTTTGCCCCAAACACCGTGATACCGCGCGCCGAGGTGAGATCTCACCGGATCCGGCGTAAGGGTCGTTCATACGCTGGGCGGAGGATATTCGTTCACCCGACTCGCCATCTCACCGGGCTTCCGCGCTGATCGGTCGGGAGCATCTCCCCCACCTTTTCGCCATGAAGGTCTCGAACCGGGAAGGAGTCCGCCCCATACTCGATCCCCCGCCGCCCGAGCGCGGCGACCGACGCCGGACGAACGGCCCGCCCGCCCCGCGCCGTCGGAGATTTTGACCGCCATCCCCCACCCTTCCCCGCTCCCGGCGGCCCACACGCCACCCGCGCCGCCCTTCGCGACGAGGTCGGTGTTCTCCATGACCTCCGTGTCGAAGCCGCCCGTGCCGGAGACCATGAACGGATGGCTCCGCATCGCGACCCGCAGCCGGAAGGCGGCGCGAGCGACATCCTCCGGCAAGTTTTCTCCCATGGCGAGGCGGGCGAAGGCGGTGGAGAAGTTTTTCATGGGCATGGCGAAGGCCGGGGCGCCGCATCCGTCGCCGCCAGGGATGAGCTCCTCGGGAGACAAGCCGCACGCCTTCGCGAGCAAAGAACGTATCCAAACTTGAAGGGGATGTCCCGGCTCCCGGTACGCCCCGGCATCCCATCCTTCATGCGCGCAAACCGCCACCATCCCGGCGTGCTTCCCGGAGCAATTTCCGTGAACCTTTCGGAAAGGCTTTCCGTCCCTCGCGAGCGCGTCCGCCGAAGCGGCGTCGCTCGGCGGGTGCGCCCCATTGTCGAGGGCGTCCTCCGAGAGTCCGGCTTTTCGGAGAAGGGATCTCACAGTCTCGACGTGCCGCTCCTCGCCTTTGTGCGACGCACACGCGATGGCGAGTTCCTCGTCCGAAAGTCCGAAAGCGTCCGCCGCGCCGGAAAGGATGAGCGGCACCGCTTGAAAAGGCTTCATCGCGGAGCGCGGGAAGAAACATCCGTCCGGATCTCCGGCGGCTTCGAGGACATTCCCTTCCGGGTCGCAAAATACGATCCGCCCTCGGTGGACGCTCTCGACGAGTCCGCCGCGTTTTATCGCGACGAGGGGCGCGTCATCGGGAAACTTCGTCATTGCTCGCTTCGCTTCACTCCCCGGACACTTCGATGATGCGTATCGAGACGAGATCATACGCGACCCGGAGGCGAGCCATCATGGCGGGGAAATCCTCCCTCGCATGGTATTTCTTCGCCTCTTCGAAGAGATTGCGGAGCCGTTCCAGCAAATCCTCGTCGCTGCCGCCCGGCCCCTCCCAACGGATGCTCGCCTCGAACATACCGAGGATCGCCGCCGCCCGAGGGCTCTGCCCCCACAATGAGATCGTCGCCATGTTCAAATTCGCGGCGATCCCGAGGAGATGCGCCGTCCTCGCCGAAGCCATCGCCCGTCCGTCTTTCGGACTCACGGGAACCACCTTCGTATGTTCTCCGCAAGAATGCCTCGGAGGTGTTCTTTTTCGATCCCCGCCGCCTCCGCCGCAGCGAGAGTCGCATAAAGCGTCGAGGGGAGGTCGCCATACGGAATGTCCGAGCCGAAGCATATGCGAGACGGGTCGAAGGAGGCGAAGAGTTCGTAAAGCTCCGCCGCCCGCGCCACCGAGGTCTCGAAAATGACGTTCGGGTGGTCGGCGAAGACCCGCGCCGCCTGCAAAATCTCGACGAAGGCGGCGTGTCCGAGAATGAGGCGAAGCTCGGGGTTCCCCTCGATGGTCGGGAGGAGGGCTTCGACTATGCGGTTCATCCCGAACCCGGCGTGGATGATGACCGGGAGATCGGCCTTCGCGGCCATCTCGAATAGCCTCACCGCCCGCTCGTCGTCGAGCTCGAACTTTTGCGAGACGGGGTGGAGTTTGAGTCCCGAAAACCCGCGCTCGACGCACCGCTCGAACTCGCGCTCGTATTCTTTGTGGGGGTTCAGCCGGAAGAACGGGACGAAGAAGCCGGGATGCTCTTCATGCGCCCTCCACACGACGTCGTTCGGGCCGGAGAAGTCTTCGAGGGCGTTCGGGTCGTTGAGCGCGAAGACGATGCTCTTTTTGACGTGCGCGGCTTTCATGCGCTCGCGCATGCCGTCGGCGGTCATCGTCCTCCCATCGAGATCCTCGCCGATGTGGGCGTGGGCGTCGAAGATTCCGGTGTCGGGCGGAATTCTCTCCTCGACCCATTCCCATATGGGGGCCATCGCGCCGCTCGTGAGGGTGGAGATGTCGTGTTGTTTTTCGGTCTCGGTCATGGTGCGTAATGTTAGCAGGGAGAATGGCGCATGGCCGAAGGGCGCGTTGCCGACGCCCTCCGGCTCTCTGGCGCGAATGGGGCATGGCGTTTATCATCTCCGGTTGTGTACTCACGGACGAGGCGGCGGAGAACCACGCAGAGGAGGACGTTCGCGGTCGCATTGCTCGCGCTCGTCGCCGCGGCGATTCTCGTCATAGCCTTCGCCTTCTCCTCTTCGACTTCGACGGATGAATCGCCCGCCGAATCGCCGTCCGAAGGCACGTCGGTCGAGGAAGTGGCGGACACCCCGGAGACGGAGGGCGGCGAGGCTCCCGCGCCGCCGGACGGGGAAGCCGACGACAACGAGCCGGAGTCGGTGAAGGGGATATATCTCACGGCGGCGAGCGCGAGCGATATCGAGCCGTACTTCGACCTCATCGAGCGGACGGAAATAAACGCCGCCGTCGTTGACGTGAAGGACGTGACGGGCGAGGTGATGTATCCGTCGGAGGCTCCGCTCGCCGGGGAGATCGGGGCGACTCGGGACATCCTCGACCTCGAAAGCCTCGCATCCGAACTCGATGGGCGGGACGTGTATTCCATCGCCCGCATCGCGGTTTTCGAGGATCAAATTCTTCCGGCGTCACGCCCCGACCTCGCGGTGACGGACTCGGCGACGGGTGCCGCGTGGCAAAACAACGTCGGAAGCACATGGGCCGACCCATACAGCCGCGAAGTGTGGGAATACAACGTCGCGGTGGCGAGGGAGGCGGCGGAGGCGGGCTTCGACGAAATACAGTTCGACTATGTGCGCTTCCCCTCCGACGGCCCGATGGAGACGCTCTCGTATCCCGCCGAGACCGACGATGAAAATACCATCGCCTCTTTCCTCGAATATGCGAGCGGGGAACTCGAACCGACGGGCGCGAAGGTCGCGGCGGATGTTTTCGGCCTCGCGTCGGGCGACGGCGGAGCCGGTGTCGGGCAGAACATACGGGAGATGGCTCCCCACCTCGACGTTGTAAATCCGATGGTGTATCCGTCGCACTTCCCGGTCGGGACATACGGCCTCGACACTCCGAACGCCGCTCCATACGAGGTCATCGAGAACGCGATGGCCGATTTCCAGGCGGACGCCGAAGCCTCGAACCCCGAACTCGAGATACGGCCGTGGCTCCAGGATTTCGACTACGGGGAGCCGCCATACGGCCCCGCCGAGGTCGAGGCCCAAATTCAGGCCACATACGACTCCGGCGAAACCGGGTGGCTGCTTTGGAACCCCTCGAACGAATACACGGAGGAAGCCCTCGGAGGGGATGGCTCCGCGTCTGGCGGGCAATACGGCGGCGGCGAATAATGTCGGCGAACTTCACCTCGTCCGGCATTGCGAGGCGATGGGACAATCCCCCGACGCGGCATTGACCGAAGAAGGCGTTCGGCAATCGGAAAGGCTCGCCGACTTTCTCTCGGACAAAGGAATTTCGCGGATAATATCGAGTCCTTTCTTGCGGGCGCGAAGATCCGCGCTTCCCCTTTCGGAGCGGCTCGGGGTGGAGATCGAAGACGATGATCGGCTGGCCGAGAGGATTTTATGCGCCTCTCCCATGTCCGACTGGAAAGAGAAATTGCGGGATGCTTTCTCCGACCCGGATCTCCGCGCTTCGAGGGCGACGGTCCGGGCCGCGAGGCAACGGAACGAGGAGTCGCGGTGATCGAAAATGCGCTCACGCGAGGCATCCTCCCGACCGAGCTCGTCTCGCACGGAAACCTCATGGCTTTGATCCTCCGCCATTTCGACACCCGGTTCGGGTTCGAGGAGTGGCAAGCCCTCTCGAACCCGGATGTTTTCCAGATAGCAATTTCCGCCGAAACTGCGAACATCGTCCGGTTTTGGGTGGAACCTTAATTCACTGGTACGTGATCACAGCAGGAGCCGGGTCGAGGGCGAGGACTTGCTCGGGTTCGAGAACGGGCGTGTCTTGCTGGTAGAAAACCTTGAATCCGCCGTACTGTATCGGCTGGTCGCGCACGAGGGTTCCGTACTTCGAGAACTTCGCCTCCGGGGTTCCGAAGCCGTCGGCGTGGAGCGCGACTTGAACGTTTTCGGTGGGCTGTATCGCTTCTTTGTCTGTCACGATTTCCTGCTCGAATTGATGGACCATGAGGAGTTTGTCCGGCAAATTCTCCCTTTCCACGAGTTCATCGAGGTATTCGACGGCCTCCTGGATTTCGGCTCCTTCGACCGTCCCGAGATCCACGCCGGGAACCTGTCCTTCGTCTATGGAATACTCGGTGTCTATGGCGAGGTGGACGTGCGGCTCCATGAGGAAATCCTCGAGGATCTCGATCTCGTCCATGACACTCGCCCGCCCGAGCTGAACGTCGAGCATGAGGAGGGCGTCGTTCTCCTCGGCGAGCCGGACGTATTCCTCGATGACCTCCGGGTCGGTCTGCCCGATGTAAAGCCCCTCGGGGCCGGGGTCCCTTTGCGCGATGGAGGCGATGAACTCGATCATGGGAATCGCCGGACGCTCGGGGTCGGCGTCGGAGTACGCCTGCGTCTGCTCGATCAATTGCTCCATCACGACCTCCGGCTCGGCCTCCCCGAGTATGCCCATAAGCTCCGACATCGGCGTGCCGTAATAAGCGACGATCCGGTTCTCACCGATCGGGCCGTCGGCGGCGTCCTCCTCGCCCTCGAGGAGCATCTCCCCGAGCGGCACGCTCCGCTCGGGCCCGTCCGAATCACCCTCCCCATCTTCTTCCCCATACTGCTCCCCGGCGGCGTATTGATCGTCGGCGACCCCGGCCTCCGCGCCGAGGATCTGCGTCATATAGTCTTCGCTCACGTTCTCCGAAAGCGGCTCGGTGTCGGCGGCGGGCTCGAGCGCCGCATACGGCCTCTCCGGAGCTTCCGCAGATTCCGTGCCTTCGCCTTCCGTGTTTTCTTCACCCTCCGACTGCCCGCCGCCCGTCCCCTCGGCGGTCGTTCCGTTCGTTTCGCCGTCCCCGCCGGAGGTCGTCGCGGCATCGTTTCCGGCGCCGCTCCCATTGCCCGACGCCTCGTCTCCGGAAGAGCCGCCGCATCCGACGGCGATGGCCGCGATGAGAACCACGAGAGCCGCGGCCCCCGCGACTATTCCAATGATCATTCTTCTTTTCCTGCGCTGTCTTCCCCACCGCGCCCTTGACTCCATATTTATCCTCACACCCTTTCACGTCCCCCCCCACTCGAACGCCGAGACCGAAAGAGGGATTCGGAAGCGCGGCTATGAGGATGTCGTTGCGCTGCTTTTCTGTGTGAAAGCCAGTCTATCAGGCAGCCGGACGAAAAGGCAAAGAAAGAGACCCGGCCAAAAAAGCCGGGCCTCTCCGTTTGTATTTGTGTTCGCCGAAAGCCGATGGCCGACGGCTGAGAGCTGCCTACGCCAGCCCTTCCGCCTTGAACTCGCGGAGGAAACCCTCGAAGAGGCGGCGGTGGCCTTGCTCGTCGTGGAGGATCGCAATGACTATGTCCTGCGTAACCCAGTCAACGCCGTCGGTCGCCTCGATGACCCGGTTGTAATGCTCGATGGCGCCCGACTCGGCCTCGATGACGCCCTTTATGACGTGGACGATGTCGGTCTGCTTCTCCGGCGGCTGGAGGCTTCCCTGAACCGCCTTGAAGTCCATCGAACCCGGCACCACACCGTACAATTCCTTGATCCGGCTCGCGAACTGCTGCGCGTGGCCAAGCTCTTCTTGTACGTCCTGCTCCAAAGCCTCGATGACTTCCTGCGCCCGGATACCATCCGGATTGACCGAGTTGGTGACGTAGTTCATCACCGTCTCCATCTCCATCCAATACGCCTGCTTCAAAAGCTCGACGACCTCGTCGCGCTTCGCCTCGTTGCCGTCCGCCAATATGTCGTGTCCACTTCCCGTCTGCATGGAACCTCCCGCGTCGTTTTCCGTCTCGTTGTCCGCTTTTACCCAATGCCGCATTACTCTAAAACAAGAATAGTTCTTGGTCTTGTTTCTGTCGGATTTTATCAATGGATCGCGGCATGTCCACCGTTTTGCAGCCTTTCATTCAGGAATTTCAGGGCTTCGCCTCTTTCATTTGGCGGGTGTCTTTGGGGCGGTATCTTTGTACATAGCTCCGATAGTCTTCGACTTCTTTTTGCTTTCTTTCGTCGCTCCAGCCGAGGTGTTTGGCGGCGACATCGGCGGCGGCTTCGGCGATGTCGAGGCCGACCTTCGGCCCCATTCCGGCCATCGTGCGCCGGAGGAGCGCGTCCGAAAGGGTTTCGGCGAGTTCATTGTCGAAAGCGTGGACGACCTCCGCCCCGATCACAGCCGTCTCGACGGAGACATTCGGTGAGAGCGGCATTTTGAGCGAAGAATCTTCCCCGGCGTCATCGAGAACCTTCGGGGCGCGTGTCCCATAAAGTTTGAGGAGGCGCGTGGCGAGCGTGTCCGTGAGGCCGCTCGTCGCTTTGAATTCGGCGGAGAAAGCCTCGAAATCATCCGTCTCGCCACCGGGGAGCGGAACCCGGTGGGTCGAACTCGACGGAGCGGAGCGACCGAGCTTTCCGAAAACCTCGTCCGTCGTCTGGCGCGAGAGGTTCCGGTACGTCGTCAGTTTGCCGCCGATTATGGAGATGAGTCCCTCCACCCTTTCGCCCCCGGCGGCGGATTTGTGGAGTTTGCCCCCGGCTGTGGAGGCTCCCTTCGCGTGGTCGAAGACGACGTGGCTGCGTGAGATCGAACTCTCCGAACCCTCGGGCGCGTATGGCAATGGACGAACGCCGGAGTACGTGAAGAGGACGGAGTCGCGGGTGAGTCCCGCCGACGGGATGACATAGTTCGTCTCCTCGATGAGATAGTCGATCTCCCCGTCGTTGGCGGAGACGTGGTCGAGATCGCCCTCGTATCGGAAGTCGGTCGTCCCGATGAGATACCGTCCGTTCCACGGGACGATGAAATACGGGCGCCCGTCCTTCCGGGCCTCGATATAAAGAGCCTCGTCGTTCGGCGCGCCGGGGAACGGGTCAACGACGATGTGGCTCCCCTTCGTGCCGCCGATCATACGCCCGCCGTCGGTGAAACCGAACGCCGAGCCGCCGAGAACCTCGTCCACCCACGGCCCCGCGACGTTCACCGTGACGGCGGCGCGGGCGGAATATTTCTTCCCTTCGTCGAGCGTGTCCGAGAACTCGACGCCGGAGACGGTGTCGCCGTCGCGGATGAGGCGTTCGACCTTCGCGTGGGTGATGACGGTCGCGCCGTGTTCTTTGGCGGAGACGGCGTTTTCGACGGCGAGGCGTTCGGCGAACTCGACTTGCGCGTCGTAATAGAATGCGGCGGCTTCGAGGCCGTCGGCGTTCAATCCGGGTTCGCGGTTCATCGTCGCGTCGCGGGAGAACATTTTATGGTTCGACATGCTCTTGTCGAAGGAGAGGGTGTCGTAGGCGATCATGCCGAGGCGAATCATCCACGGCGGCCGCTTCGAGCGGTCATAAACCGGGACGAGGAACCCGAGCGGCTTCACGAGATGGGGCGCGATGCGAAGGAGGATCTCCCGGTCTTTCAAAGATTCCCGAACGAGCGGCACCTCGTAATGCTCGAGGTACCGGAGGCCGCCGTGGATGAGGCGTGTCGCCCATTGCGTCGTGCCGTCGGAGATGTCGCCCTTGTCGAGGAGAAGGACGGTGAGGCCGCGCATCGCAGCATCGCGGGCGATCCCCGAGCCGTTTATGCCCGCTCCGACCACGATGAGGTCGAACGGATAATTCTCGATGTCCTTCGGTATTTGACGGGTCATATGAGGCTCCTTCCGAGCGACGCGGTTCTATGAAATGTTTACCGCATGAAACGCGGTATATAACCTTCGTGAACGGAAAGACTACCCGCCGCGGAGCTTCGGAACCGTGCGAGCCTCCACAGCCGCCTCGATGCACTCGCTCGCGTCCGCCCCCGTCGAGGCCATCACCCCGGCGGCGAAAGCCCCCTCCACGAGAGGCGCATCCACGAGATGGACTCTCCCGCGGAGTGAAACGTCGAGCATTTCGATGACCGCCTCCGTCGAAAGAACCGCGCTCCCGATGTCCACGAAAACGAGAATCTCGTCGGCGGACATCCCCTCGATGGCGTTTTTCAAACGCTCCGGGTCGGTGCCGACGCCGCCGTCCGGGTCGCCCCCGGCGGGGCGAACCTCGACCACTTCCCCGGCCATTTGCCGGACGATGTCGGCGGTTCCTTCGGCGATTTCCTTGCTGTGGGAGACGATGACGAGTCCGACCATAAATTAGCCTCCGAATCGATATTGGCGGCGAATTTCCTGTGGGCATCCTCGTCCGCAGCGAGGCGATGCCTCATGCGGGCGAGATGCCCGCGTCCCCGGCAAACGCTCCCGTGATACACGAGTCGGAACGGCCACTCCTCTGGAAAGCGTCATCATCCTCCA
>Ga0136630_1001210_pt1 | contig 10466 bp, 8 predicted proteins | sample AntDrymUQ5682106_2_FD_105496 | JGI IMG/M metagenome (GOLD analysis project Ga0136630, IMG submission 105496) | Polar desert sand microbial communities from Dry Valleys, Antarctica - metaG UQ568 (21.06) | ecosystem: Environmental > Terrestrial > Soil > Desert | place: Antarctica: Dry Valley...
CCCCGCCATCTCCCGGAAAAGGAACATCGAGGGCATCGCAATCAAGAGTGATGCCGACCTTCGCGTAGAAAGTGTCGAACCCCTCGAAGAACGAACCCTTTACGACATCACGACCGGGACGGGAGACTTCATCGCGAACGGGGTGGTGAGCCACAATTGCTTCGCCCGCCCGAACCACGAATATCTCGGTTTCTCGGCGGGCCTCGATTTCGAGACGAGGATCATGGTGAAGGAGGATGCCCCGGAACTCCTCCGCAAAGAGCTTTCGTCCAAAAAGTGGAAGCCCCGAACCCTCGCCATGAGCGTCGCCACCGACGCATACCAGCCGATAGAAAAGAAGCTCGAGATAACGCGCCGTTGCCTCGAAGTTTTGGCGGAGTTCCGGAACCCCGTCGCCGTCGTGACGAAGAATTATCTGGTCGCAAGGGACATAGATTTGCTTTCGGAGCTTGCGAAATATAACGCGGCCTCGGTGATGGTTTCGCTCACGACGCTCGACGACGATTTGCGTCGAAGAATGGAGCCTCGTACTTCGTCGCCGTCGCGCCGTCTCGCGGCTATCGAGAAATTGTCGGACACCGGGGTTCCGGTCGGGGTGATGGCCGCGCCCGTAATTCCCGGCCTCACCGACCACGAGCTTCCGAAGCTCCTCGAAGCGGCGGCGAACGCCGGAGCCACTTCCGCCGGGTACACGATGCTCCGGCTTCCGTACGCCGTCGCGCCGCTGTTCGAGGACTGGCTCGTTCGGAATTATCCGGATCGGAGAGAGAAAATACTCGGCCGCATCCGGGAGATACGCGGCGGAAAACTGAACGACCCTCGCTTCGGCTCGCGGATGAAAGGCGAGGGGTTCTTCGCCGAACACGTCTCGAAGCTCTTCGCGGTGAGCGTCCGAAAGGCCGGGATAAACAGAAAACACGCCCCGCTCTCGGCGGCTTCGTTCCGGATTCCCGAAGGGCAGCCTTCCCTCTTCGACTGATAGCGGGTTTCGTGGGGGTCATCCCTCACGAAACCCGCGCACGCGCTTCGCTTGTCAGCGCCTCGGCAAAATCCTCTCTCCGACGCGCCGTCGCTCCGATTTATTTGAGGGCGAGGATTTTCTGGAGAATCGCGAAAAATAGTTCGTTTGAGTGATGCGCGGCGGTTTGCGTGGGGGTATGCTTTTCGTTGTCGCGGTTGCGGCAAGCCGTTGTTTGGTTCGTCGGGGAGAGGCTCATGCCGAAGGTGGAAGACATATATGAAGGGGTTCATGGGGAGGCTTCGCGTCGTTTGCTCGGGCGCGGGGAGTTTCTCCGGCTCGCGCTCGGGGCGGGGGCGGGGATGGCTTTGTCCGGCTCGCTCGGCGCTTTCGGGGCGGGCGGCGCGCGGGCGGCGGACATGCTCGGCGGGGAGTTCCCGATCGGGGCGTGGTGGCCGCCTCCGCCGAATCAAACGACGGTCGAGCGATACCGTGAGATAAAGGACGCGGGCTTCAATTTCGTGATCGGGGGAAACGGCGTCGCCAACGACGTGAACAACGCGAAAGCCCTCGAAGCGGCCGCCGGGAATGACGTCCGCCTCGTCCTCACCGACTATGATCTCCACCAAAGGATACGCGGCGTCTCGGGCGCGCGGGCCGCCCAAAGCGTGGCGGACGGGGCCGGGGGTTCGAGCGGAAGCCCGATGCGTTCGCTTCTCGCCGAGGACGAGCTTCGAGTCATGGGGGAAGGTGCTTTCGACGGGAGCCGGATCGCAAGCTCCGCCGATCTGCGGGAGGAGATCCGGCAAAGGGTCATAGCCCTCCTCGACGCTCATGGAGGCTCGCCCGCGCTCTCGGGCGTGAACCTTTACGACGAGCCGGGGGCGGGACTGTTCGGGAACGTGTCTTTCGCGAAGTCCGTCCTCTCGGCGAGGGCGGTCGGGCTTCTCCCGTATGTGAACACGCCGCCTTCCCACGCCGCGCCGAGCATGCTCGGTGTCCGGGACTATCCGACATACCTCGCACGGTACATGGCGGAGATCCAGCCTCCGGTCCTCTCCTTCGACCATTATCCATTGCTCGCCGGAAGGGCCATAACCCGCGACTATTTCCATAATTGGTCGCTTATAAGGCGGCATTCACTCCGGACGGGCGTGCCTTCGTGGGTCTTCATACAAAGCGTGGACTTCGACGGGAGAAACGTCGGCCTCGCTCCGCGCCGCCGTCCGAGCCGGGCCGACCTTCTCTGGCAGATCAATGTTTCGCTGGCTTACGGTGCGAAGGGCGTGCAGTATTTCACTTATTGGACACCCGAGAATGGCGCGGCGGGCTTCGGCCAGGCTTTGATCTCGAAATCCGGAACCCGCACTCCGCTTTACGGCCACGCCCAAAGCGTGAATTCCTATCTCCGCTCGATGGGGAAGGCTCTCCTCCCCCTCCGCTCCGACGACGTCGTCCACGCGAGGGCGAAGCCGCTTTTCGGCGCGGCCCCCTTCCGGCCCGACGCCTTCGCGAGGTCGGTCGCCGGAGGCCCGGTCATACTCGGATGGTTCCGAAAGCCCGGCGCGGGGGCGAAAGTCCGATACCTCCTCGTCGTGAACGCATCCGCCTTCGCCACGGCCACCTCGACCATCACGATGTCGCCGCACGTGGCGGGGATCTTCAATTACGCCGTCGCCGATGAACGGTTCGTCCCCGTGCGAAGGCCGCCCCGCCAGACCGGGCCGAGGAGGATCACATTCCGGCTCGGCCCCGGAGAAGCGAGGCTTTTCAGACTACGCCGGAGGTGAAAACTAACTCCTCGCCCGAACTTCCTTCGCCTCCCTCTCCGCCGCCGATGCCCTCGCCCCGTATTCGAGGCCGTCCACGAGCGCTTGCCAACTTGCCTCGATGATGTTCTCCCCGACCCCGACCGCGCCCCACATCCGCTTCCCGTCCGTCGAGTCTATGAGGACGCGGGTCGCCGCCGCCGTCGCCCGATGCTCGTCGAGTATCCGCACTTTGTAGTTCGAGAGGTGAATGTCGGCAAGCTCCGGATAATGCTCCCCGATCGCCGCCCGAAGCGCTCTATCCAGCGCATTGACCGGCCCGTTCCCCTCCGCCGTCGAGATGACCCGCTCCCCTTTCACAAGCAACTTTATAGTCGCCTCGACAGTGGTTTCTCCACCCGCCCTTTTTTCGGAGATTATGCGGAAACTCTCGAGATCGAAGAGCGGACGCGCCTCCCCGGTCGTCCTCTCGATAAGCAGCGCGAACGAAGCGTCCGCCGCTTCATAATGGTATCCCTCATGCTCTTTCTGCTTCATCGCCATGAGTATGGCAGTCGTGTCCCCGGCCTCGATGCCAAGCTCCTCCGCCTTCGCGAGTATCGAGTTTTTGCCGGACAACTCCCCGACGGGCGTCCGCCTTTCGTTGCCGATGCTTTCCGGCTCGACGTGCTCATATGTCTTTGGATCCTTGGAAATTCCGTCCACATGAAGCCCGCCTTTATGCGCGAACGCGCTCCTCCCCACAAACGGACGATGCCCGTCCGGCGTCAAATTCATAAGCTCCGAAACATAGTTCGAGACCTCGGTGAGCTTTTTGAGCTGCCCGTCCCCGACGACCTCATGCCCCATTTTTAGCTGCAAATTGGAGATGACGGTGACGAGGTCGCAATTCCCGCACCGCTCCCCGACGCCGTTCATCGTTCCTTGAACGTGGGTCGCCCCGGCCTCGATCGCCACGAGCGCGTTCGCCACTCCGCACCCCGAATCATTGTGCGTGTGGATGCCGACCTTGACATTCGGATCCGAGGAGAATTCTTCGACCGTCCGGGCCACGATCTCGCGCAGCCTCGTCGGGAGCGTCCCGCCATTCGTGTCGCAAAGCACGAGCGTGGATGCTCCGGCCTCCGCCGCCGCCCGAAGCACCGCGAGCGAATGCTCCTCGTCGTCCTCGAAGCCGTCGAAATAATGCTCCGCGTCGAAGATGACTTCTTTTCCGGCGTTTGCCAGATACGCGACGGTGTCTTTGATCGACTCGATGTTCTCCCCCGGCGTCGTCCGAAGGACTTTTTCGACGTGCATTTTCCAGCTTTTCGCCACGATGCACGCGACGGGGGCGGAGAGGCTCGGGAGCAAAGTCACCGCCGGGTCGTCCTCGGCGCGGCTGTTCGGACGTCGCGCCCGGGTGAATGCGACGAGCTTCGCATGTTCGAGTTCGCCCGCGTCGAAGCCTTCGAAGAACTCGAGATCCTTCGGGTTCGAGGCCGGGAATCCCGCCTCGATGTAATGTACCCCGAGCGCGTCGAGTTCGCGGGCTATGCGGGCTTTGTCCTCCGAGGTGAGGCTCACGCCCTCGCGCTGTGTGCCGTCCCGAAGCGTCGTGTCGAAGAGTTTTATGGTCATCTTTATGCCACTCCTTCCCCCGCCGCGACCCATTGGCTCACGGCTTTCGTTATTTCCTGTGTCGTCTTTTCTCCGCCGAGATCCCGCCCGAGGAACTTCGCCTCCATCGCCGCCGAAACTCCCTGTTCGATGGCTCCGGCGATGTCCGGCCTCCCGAGGCCGTGGCGGAACATCATCGCCGCCGAAAGGATCGTCGCATATGGATTGGCGATCCCCTTCCCCGCGATGTCCGGCGCGCTTCCATGCACCGGCTCGAAGATGCCCGGCGAACCCGGCTCCCCGAGCGACGCCGAAGCGAGCATCCCCATCGAACCCGGCAAAACGGCGGCCTCGTCGGAGAGCATGTCCCCGAACAAATTATCCGTGACTATGACATCGAAGCGTTTCGGGTTCGTTATGAGGTGCATCGCCGTCGAGTCGGCGAGCGCGTGGTCGAGTTCGATGTCGGGATATTCCTCCGCACCGACCTCCGCGACGACCTTCCGCCACATTCTCCCGGTCGCCATGACGTTCGCTTTGTCCACCGAAGTCACGCGCTTCTTCCTTCGCCTCGCCGCGTCGAAGGCGACACGGGCCACACGCACGACTTCGTCCTTCGTATACACACTTTGGTCGCTCGCGTACTCGAATCCCTCGACCTTCTCGCCGAAGTACGCGCCCCCGGTCAGTTCGCGCACGATGAGGACATCCACGCCGGAGACGATCTCTCTTTTCAGCGGCGACCAGTCAATGAGCGCTGGTATCGCCGCGACCGGACGCAAATTTGCGAAAGTCCCGAGTGATTTCCGGAGCGAGAGAAGCCCCGCCTCCGGGCGTATTTCCCCGCCGTCGAACTCGGGGTCGCCGACCGCTCCGAGAAGCACCGCGTCCGAGGCTTTCGCCCGTTCGAGCGTTTCGTCGGACACCGGATTCCCTTCCTCGCGTATGGCCGCCGCCCCGACTTTTCGCTCCTCGCAATCGAGCGATACGCCGAAGTGCTTCGCCGCCGCGTCCATGACGGTTCTCGCCGCCCCGACGACCTCCGGCCCGATGCCGTCTCCGGGAAGCAATAGTATGTCGAATGAGTTTGCCATGTTTGTACTCCTCGCTGGTTTTTAGTTGGTCGCTTTGCTGTTTGGTTATCGGTTACGGGTTATTGGTTATTGGTTTTGTTTTTGCCAACAACCATTAACCACCAACCAACAACCGGAGCGGAGCCGAAGGCGGAGCGACTCAAAACTCCTCCCGCATTTCCAGCCACGCTCCGCTGCCGGAACCGAGAGCTTCCGCGAGCATCGCCGCCGCCCGCTTCTCGCCGACGATGTTTTCCTCGCGCCATAGTTTGTGGACGAGCCGATTCAAGAAATCCTCTCCGAACTCTTCGACGGCGGCGTTTCCGAGCGAGAGGAGTAAATTCTGGAATGCCATTTGCCCCTCCGCCGTCGCCGGACTCCGGAAGGTGCGAGCCGTGAAGTCGGGCCGGTCTATTTTTTCGAGATGGCTTTCGAGTGGGAGTCCTTCCCGTCTCGCCACCGCCGCCGAGGCCGCTTGCGGGATGAACTCGCGCAGCCACGCGGGCGTTTTCACGACCGGGTTTCGGAGAAGGAAAGCGTGCGCGAGTTCGTGCCACACCATGAGCGGAAGCGTCGCCTCGGTGCGCGGTCGAATCGCCGGAGAGAGTTTTTCGGGGAACACGAGCGTCGGCGGCTCCGTCGAGCGCGTGAAATACGGGAGGCCCGGCGGATACGGATGCTCACTCTCGCGGGGAGCTTTCTCCCATTCATCCTCCGCGACGACGACCGCCCGAAGCTCCGGTGCCGCAGAGACGACGCGCCGAGTCGCCTCCGACTTGAAAATCTCCGTCAATGCCGAGATGCCCGCATCGAGATAACGACGTATCTCCGACGCGAGGCTCGAAAGCTCCGGCGCGTGAAAAACGGGAACCGCGCCATCGAGCTTTTCGTACACCGAATTATCCACGAAACTCGCCGGGAGTCGGGAAGGTCGCTTCGCTCGGGTTGTTGGTTATTGGTTTTCGGTTTTTAGCCAATAGCCAATAACCAACAACCAATAACCGGGAGCGAAGCGACCTCACGGAGTTACCTGCGGAGCCTTGATCGCCCCCGACAAATACACGTTGACCGCCCGCACATATGCCCGCGCCGCCGCGTCCACGACATCCTGCGAAAGTCCGCGCCCCGCATACTCATTCCCCTCGAATTCGACTTGAACGCGAACCTCGCCGAGCGCGTCCTTGCCGCCGGAGACCGCGTCAATTCGGAAGTCCGTGAGACGGCCCTTTATGCTCGTCGCCGCGTCAATGGCTTTGAAGACCGCGTCCACCGGGCCTTCGCCCTCCGCCTCGGCCTCGTATGTCCCGTTCTCGGCGTGCGAGATGGTGACGGCCGCGCGGCTTTGGCGGCCCGTCGCGGCGACGACCCGGAACGAGTCGAGGACGAATTTTCCCTCGAAGGAGCCGACCTCGTCGGCGGCTATGGCTTCGAGATCCGATGCCGTGACGCTTTTTTTATTGTCCGCGAGTTCTTTGAAACGAACGAACGCCCGCTTCAAAGTTTCGCCTTCGAGGGTGTATCCGAGTTCTTCGAGGGCCTCTTTCAGCGCGTGGCGACCGGAGTGTTTTCCGAGGAAGATGTTCGAGCCTTCGAGGCCGATGTCCTCCTTCGTCATGATCTCGAACGTCCGGCGGTCTTTGAGAACTCCGTCTTGATGGATGCCGGACTCATGCAAAAATGCGTTCCGGCCGACGATGGCTTTGTTCGGGGGGACTTCGTAGCCGGTGATGTTCGAGATCATGCGGCTCGTGTTCGCGATCTGCGTCGTGTCCACCCCAACCTCGGTGTCATAGAAATCCCCGCGAGTGCGAAGCGCCATCACGACCTCCTCGAGCGAGGCGTTCCCGGCCCGCTCCCCGATGCCGTTTATCGCGACCTCGACTTGCCGGGCGCCGACCTCGACTCCGGCGAGCGAGTTCGCCACCGCCATTCCGAGGTCGTCGTGGCAATGCACCGAGAGAATGGTGTCCGTGAGTCCCGGCACACGCTCCATGAGTTCTTCGAGGAAATTCTTGAATTCCACCGGGGTCGTATATCCGACGGTGTCGGCAATATTCACAACGTCCGCCCCGGCCTCGACCGCCGCCGCGACGATCTCGGAGAGGTATCCGATGTCCGTCCGGGTCGCGTCCATCGGGGAGAACTCGACCTCGGGGGCGAAGCTCTTCGAGAGGCGGACTCCTTCGCGCGCCCATTCGAGGACGTCCTTTTTGTTCGAGCGCATTTGGTGTTCGATATGCAAATCCGAGGTTCCGACGAAGGTGTGGATGCGCGGGCGGTCGGCCCATTTCACGGCCTCCCACGCCCGTTCGATGTCTTCGGGGTATACGCGGGCGAGTCCGGCGATGGTCGGGCCGCGTACCTCGGAGGCGATTCGGGACACCGATTCGAAGTCTCCTTCGGAGGTGATCGGGAACCCCGCCTCGATGACGTCCACCTTGAGGCGGGCGAGCTGGTGGGCGATTTCTACTTTTTCTTCCACCGAAAGTGAAATGCCGGGGGACTGTTCTCCGTCGCGGAGGGTGGTGTCGAAAATCTGGACGTAACCCATATGTCTCTCATCCTTCCTGCGTGCTTTGGCGCGAATCCGAAAAAATAGGGGGTAATCGGTGGCCCGGTGCGTCCCGGCGCGTGTCTCAGCGGCCGGGACGGATAATTCGCCCGTGAAGGGCTCGCCCGGAGGCCACCTTCGCTAGTCGTAGGATGTTGTGTGAGAGACTCAAACTGCCTTTATCTTAACCGCTTATCCGGCCATCCGCTCGGCGACCTCGATCGGGTGCGTCCATGAGTCGTATTTGTCCCACTCGCCGCGAGCCGCCCTGAAATACAATTCCTGAAGATTCTCGGCGACCTCGCCGACCGTTCCGGCCCCGATCTTCCGGTCGTCTATCTCGACGACGGGTGCGATCTGGAACCCCGTCCCGGTGAGGAAAACCTCGTCGGAGGCGTACAATTCCGTCCGCCCGATGTCCCGCTCCTCGGTTTCGAGGCCGAGTTCCTCTTTCGCCATCTCCATAACCGCGTCGCGCGTGATGCCTTCGAGAATATCGGCGGTCGGGGGCGGAGTGAGGAGCTTGCCTTTCCGGAGGAGGAATATATTCGCCGCGCTCGCCTCGGAGACGAATCCTTCTTGCGTGAGGAATATAGCCTCGTCGTACCCGGCCTTGTGGGCCGCGTCCACCGCGAGGGCCGTATTCAAATACGACCCCGTCAGCTTCGCCCGGGCCGGTATTGAATTATCCGGCGTCCTTCGCCACGAGGAAACCGCGCACCGAAGCCCGGTCAATTCGACATAATCCCCCATCGGAGCCGTGAAAATAGAAAGCGTCGCCGGATGCTCGAGTTTCACGCCGATGGAGGTCGCCGATTTATACGCGAGCGGACGAACATACGTGTCCTCGCGGGGCGCGTTCCTTTTCAGGATGTCGAGCGTGATGTCGCAAAGCTCCTCGACGGAGAGGCCGAGTTCGATGTTCAAAACGTTGCACGACTTCTCGAATCGCTCGTAATGCTCGCGCATTTTGAGAACTTGCAAAGTCCCTTTGTTCTCGTTCCAGTACGCCCGGATGCCTTCGAAGACACCGGTGCCGTAATTCAGCGCGTGGGTGGCGGGGGAGAGTCGTATGTCCCCGACCTTCATCATCTCGCCGTCGTGATAACTCCACTCGGAGTCGGAAACGGTGAATGCCTTTCTCGTCATGGCGTTGCCTCCTTACTTTTGCGCGGGCGACGACTCGACGCCCTCCGCCGCGAGGGCGCGGAGTTGTTGCCCGACCTTCTCGACGTGCGACTCGGCTCCCCGGCGGCGCATCGCGAGGAAGCTCGACCCGCCCGCCTTGTTCTCGAGTACCCACTCCGTCGCGAACTTCCCGCTCTGAATATCCGTGAGAATGCCGCGCATCCGCTCCTTCACGCCCTCGTCAATGAGCTTCGGGCCGCCCGTATAGTCGCCGTACTCCGCCGTGTTCGAGATCGAATACCGCATCTCCGCGAGGCCGCCCTCATAAATAAGGTCCACGATGAGTTTCAATTCGTTCACGCACTCATAATAAGCAAGCTCCGGCTGATACCCCGCCTCGACAAGCGTCTCGAAGCCTGCGGTCAAAAGCGCGGAGAGCCCGCCGCAAAGCACAGCTTGCTCGCCGAAGAGATCCGTCTCGGTCTCTTCGGCGAAGGTCGTTTCGAGGACTCCGGCTCGGCCGCTCCCGATCCCTTTCGCATACGAGAGGATGAGATCGCGTGCCTGCCCGCTCCCGTCGTTCTCGACGGCGAACAGCGAGGGCATTCCCTTCCCTTCGACATACAGTCTCCGGAGGACGTGTCCCGGCCCTTTCGGGGCGACGAGGCCGAGATCCACGTTGTCGGGAACCACGATCTGATTGAAATGAATATTGAAACCGTGTGCGAAAAGCACGAGCATCCCGTCCGAGAGGTTCGGCTTCACTTCCTCCTCATAAACCGTCGGCTGCCGCTCGTCCGGGATCGTGAACATCACGACGTCGGCCCACTTCGTCGCGTCGGAGACGGACATGACTTCGAGACCCTCGGCCTCGGCTTTTTGTTTGCTCGACGAGCCTTCATAAAGCCCGACGGCGACCTCCACGCCGGACTCGTGCAAATTCAGCGCGTGGGCGTGACCCTGGCTCCCGAAACCGAGAACGGCGACTTTCTTCGCCTGGATTTCGTTTCCGATGTCCCCTTCACGATATACCCGTGCCATATTATTTTCCCCTTCCGTTGTGGATTTTCGTTCCCCGCATAGCGCGTCGCCACACCGTCAATTTCCCGGCTCCCACACCTCATGCACGTCTTCGAGAAGTTCGAGGAGCGACATATACCTTCGCGCCGTCTCGTGCGGGCAGTCGAGGCGAATCGTCGCCTTCGTTTCTTCTTCGCCCATGTTCACTTCGAGGTTTTTGACGGGCATGCGCTTGTTTTGGAGCGTCATGAGGAAGCGGTTGAGGGCGTATATCCCGCCCGCCATCTTCGCTTCGATGGCGATGGCTGTTCCCGTCGTCTCAGGCATGTTCTTCGATCATCTCGGAGACGCTCATGCCCGAGGGGATC
>Ga0136630_1001211_pt1 | contig 10466 bp, 10 predicted proteins | sample AntDrymUQ5682106_2_FD_105496 | JGI IMG/M metagenome (GOLD analysis project Ga0136630, IMG submission 105496) | Polar desert sand microbial communities from Dry Valleys, Antarctica - metaG UQ568 (21.06) | ecosystem: Environmental > Terrestrial > Soil > Desert | place: Antarctica: Dry Valley...
AAGCGCGGCAGCTCGATGCGGCCCGACAGCAGCTCGCGCTCCTCGAGCATGTGCTCGATCGTGTTCTGGGCGAAGGCCTCGAGCGCGTCGCCGATCTCGCGCCGCCGCTCGTCGGTGGCCGCGCGGACGGACTCCGGATCGCGCACCGTGCCGCTCGTGAGCAGCTTTGTGCCGCGCAGCACATCGCCGCCGCGGACGCTCAGAAGCTCGCCGTCCTTGAGCTCGCCGAATAGCTCGGAGTCGGGCAGGTCGACGAGGTGCACCCCCGCCTGGACCAGCAGCAGCGGGCCCATGTTCGGATAGGCGCCGGTCGAGGACTGGCTGCAGTTGAGCACCGCGACGACGCCCGCCGTGATCAGGTCCTCGGCGGAGACGCGGTCGAGGTCGCGATGGTCGAGCACCGCGATCGCGCCGGGGGCGAGCGTCTTGACGAGAACCTTCGTGCGGCGGCCAAGGCGTGCGGGCCCGGAGACCTCTCTATCGACCGCGACTGCCATCGGCGCAGTCTAGATGCGCCTGTCACGAGCTTGCGAAGCCTGCACACGTGATCGCGCAAGCCGATAAGGGCGGCTGGTAGCGTCGTGGAGGTAGTGCTTGTGCCGCTCGCAGAGGTCTCGGAGAGGCGGATGACCCGCGTCTGCGGCGAGGACCCCGGATTCTTCTGCCGCGAGGTCTTCGAAGCCACGGAGAACCGCTCGCTCGCCGAGATCGCCGACTTCATGATCGGCAAGCCGCTGACGATCCTCGCGATCCTCGCCGGTGCCTGGGTCGTCAACCACCTGCTCAAGCGGTCGGTCAAGCGCACGCTGCGCGCGATGCACTCGGGAGCCGTGCGCGAGCGCATTGGCGCGGTTCGCCGCAGGACGCCGAACGCGCTGCTCGAGACCGAGGTGACGTCGCTGCGCGCCGAGCAGCGCATCACCGCGCTGACCAGCGTCCTGCGCAGCGTCCTGACCTTCGTCATCTTCCTGATCGCGGGCTTCTTGATCCTCGGCGAGATCGGGCTGGAGATCGGGCCGCTGCTGGCGGGCGCCGGCATCATCGGCGTCGCGCTGGGCTTCGGCGCGCAGTCGCTGGTCAAGGACTTCCTGTCGGGCCTGTTCATCCTCGTCGAGGATCAGTTCGGCGTCGGCGACATCGTCGATCTCGACCAGGAGACGAGCGGCACCGTCGAGGCGGTCTCGCTGCGCACGACGCGCCTGCGCGCGGTCGACGGCACCGTCTGGTACGTGCCCAACGGCGAGATCCGCCGCGTCGGCAACAAGAGCCAGCACTGGTCGCGCGCGCTGCTGGACATCGACGTCGCCTACGAGACGGACATCGAGCACGCCAAGAGCGTCATCAAGCAGGTCGCCGACGGCCTGTGGCAGGAGCGCGACGACATCATCGAGGAGCCCGAGGTGTGGGGCGTCGAGACGCTCGGCCCGAACTCGGTCGTCATCCGGCTCGTCGTAAAGACGCTGCCCTCCGACCAGTACGCCATCAGCCGCGAGCTGCGCCAGCGCCTGAAGGCGGCCTTCGACGCCGAGGGCATCGAGATCCCCTATCCGCAGCAGACGGTCTGGAACCGCAACCTGGAGGAGCCGGCCTCGCAGCCGGAATTGCCGGAGAAGGGGTAAGGGCGCGGCGGCGCGAACGTTCGGCTTTGACCGGTGGGGTGTGACGAGAAACGACGGCATGTTGGACGTTTCTCATCCCACCCCTACCTGAGGAGGGGCCGCGACCTCGCCCCGGCCCAGCCGCCTGTCCTCTCCTCATTGTTGCTGTTTCGACCGCGGCCCAGAGCGGCCAGGAGCTAACCGCCTACGCGGCCCGCAGCAGCTGCTCGGCGTGCCTGCGCGCGGCGCCCACACCCGCCGCGTCGGCGTCCTCGTCGGCTCCCAGCATGCGCACGAGCTCGGATACGAGCTCGTCGTCGTGCAGCTGGGTGACGGTCGTGCGGGCGGGCGTCGCCGACGCATCCTTGGCGATCGAGAAGTGTCGCGCGGCGAGCGATGCGACCTGCGGCAGATGGGTGATGCAGAGGATCTGGCCACCGTCTGCGAGCTCGCGCAGCTGATCGCCCACCGCCCGCGCGGTCTGTCCGCCGATGCCCGCGTCGACCTCGTCGAAGACGAGCGTCGCGCCGCCGCTTGCCGACGCGGCGCTCATCAGCGCGAGCATCACGCGCGACAGCTCGCCGCCCGAGGCGACGTCGCGCAAAGGCGCCGCCGGCACCCCGGGGTTGGCCGCGATCAGAAACTCGACGGCGTCGGCGCCCGTCGGGCCGGGTTCGCGCTGCGCGAGCACGATCTCGAACGTCGCGCCCTTCATCGCCAGCTCGTCCAGACGGGCGCGCACGGCGCGCGCAAGCTTCGGCGCCGCGGCGAGGCGCGCCTTGCGCAGCGCCGAGGCGCCGCTGTGCAGCTGCGCGCGCGCCTCCGCGAGCCTCGCCGTCGCCGCCTCGGCGGCGACCTCCACGCCGGCCAGCTCGTCGCGGCGCGTGCGGCAGTGCTCGGCGTGGGCGAGGACGGCCGTGGTCGACCCGCCGTGCTTGCGCTCGAGGCGCCCGAGCACGGCGAGGCGCTGCTCGACGGACTCCAGGCGGCCCGGCTGCGCTTCCAGGCCCTCGGCGTAGCGGCGCAGCTCGCCGGCGAGATCGTCGGCCTCGATCGCGAGCTCCTGCCAGCGCTCGGACAGGCCGTCGAGCGCCGCGTCGATGCCGTCGACGGCGGCCAGCCCGCAGCCCGCAGCGGCGAGCAGGCCGCCGACCCCTTCGTCGGCCACGACCGTCTCGGCGGCGCCAAGCGCGGCCGCGCGCAGTGCCTCGAGGTGGCCGAGCCGCTCGCGCTCGGCGCGCAGCCCGACCGCCTCGTCCGGACCGGGGTCCGCTGACTCGATCTCGGCCAGCTCGAAGGCGAGCAGGTCCAGCTCGCGCTCACGCGCCCGTGACTGCTCGCGCAGCTCGGCGAGCGCCTGCTCGGCCTCGCGAGCATGAGCATGCGCTGCGGCGAACCTCGTGCGACGGGCGAGCTGGGCCTCGCCGCAGAAGCCGTCGAGGATCTCCAGCTGCGCGCCCGCGAGCGTCAGGCGGCGATGCTCGTGCTGGCCGTAGAAGCTGATCAGCGGCGACCCGAGCTCACGCAGATCGGTGACGGTCGCCGAGCGACCGTTGACGAGCGCCCGCGTGCGCCCGTCGGCGCCGATCCGGCGCGCCAGCACGACCTCGTCGACACCCGCGGGCAGCCGTTCGGCGAGCTCCTCGGGCAGGCCGGCGGGCAGCTCGAAGACGCCCTCGACATAGGCCTCGGCGGCGCCCGGGCGCACGATCCCCTGCTTCGCCCGGCCCCCCAGCAGCAGGTCGAGCGCGTGCGCGAGAACGGTCTTGCCCGCGCCGGTCTCGCCCGTCAGCACGTTGAGTCCCGGCGCCAGGCGCAACTCGGCCCGCTCGATCAGCAGGAGGTTCTCGACGCGCAGTTCGGTGAGCACGCCCAACGGTGTACCAGCGCGGTCCGACGGATCGAGCAGGCGAGGGCACGTCCGGGCGGCGCCTAACGCGGTGGATGCCCTGGCCGGTCAGCGAGATCGGCCTGACTAACCGCCTGCCGGCCAAAGGCCTCGCGCAGCTCCGTCGTGCGGGCGAGAAGATGCTGCGCGCGCGGCACAAGCGTGGTCGGCGCGCCGCCGCGCTCCTGTGCCTCGCGGGTGTCGACGACAAGCTCGCGCACGGCGGCGGAAATCTCGAGTAGCTGCGCAGCGGCGTTCTGCTGTTCGGTGGTGAAGCTGTCGCCCGCGGCGACTTTCTGCGCAACCCGCTCGAAGGCGAGCGTCAAGTCGAACTCGGCGGCGCCCGCGGCGTCGCGCAGCGACTTGAGGTCGTCCGGCGTGTCCTCGGCGCCCATGCAACTGTGATCCCATCCGGACGCTGTCGCTAAACGCCCTTGCGCGCGACGATGGCGACGTAGGGGATCGGATCGCCGGCCATCGTCAGACGATGACGAAACCGCTCGCGCAGCACGATCTCGCCCCAGTCCGGGCGCTGCGCGAACTCGGCGAGGTAGTCGCCGAAGTCGCTCTTGCCTGGCTCGGCCAGGGCTTCGTGGACGCTGACCGCGAACCAGGCCGGATCGGCGAATGCGCTCCAAAGCCGATGAAAGCTGTCTGCCGTGATGTGCCCGAGGCCGAGCGCTCCAGCGGCCACCAGACCGTTGAGCGCGTGTTCGTCGATGAGATCAGAGACCTGCGGCAGATCGTCGGTGTCACCCACCAGGTACTCGGCGTAGAGCCCCGGCCGGTCGCGGATCGCGGCGTCGCGCGCGGCGGCGATGTTGTCTGAGCCGACGAGTGTCGCGACCCCGCGCGCGCGAAGCTCCTCCCCCACGACGCCGTTGCCGGCACCCAGGTCGAAGACCGCCAGATCGCCGGGTTCGACACCCCCCGCGCCGGCGCAGCGCACCAACAGCTCGGCGAGCTTGCTCGGCGAGGCACATTGCAGCCGGCGCTGCACGACCTCTTCGTACAGGCCTGCGATCGCGTAGACGCGCGCGTATTCGTGCAGGCGAAAGCGCTCGCTGCCCCCGTCGGGGTGCGTGACGACGAGCGACTCCTCGGTCTGGTCGCGCCCTGGGCTGGTCTCGAGCTCGACCTCGTAGTTCATAGGTGCCGACGGTACCCACTCACGGCGTGGTCTCGTACTCGTCGTGCAGGCGCCACCAGCTGAAGGTAGGCGTCTGCGGGCGGCCTGGCGGCGTGTCCTCCCACGCTTCCTGGCGGCCGAGCGGCGTCAGGTCGAGGAACGTCCAGACGCGTCTACATCGGCATCAACCGCTTCGACGACCTCCAGCGTGACCTCGGCATCTCGCGCAAGGTCCTCGCCGAGCGGCTCAGCCACCTGGTCGAGGCCGGGATGCTCGAGCGCCGCCCCTACTCGGCGCGCCCACCACGAGACGAGTACGTGCTCACCCAGATGGGATCGGAGTTCGTCGACGTGCTGATGGCGATCGTCGCCTGGGGCGATCGCTGGACGGCGGGCGACGCCGGCCCGCCGGTGCTGTACCGCCACCGCTCCTGCGGCCAGATCACGCACGTCGAGCCGCACTGCGCGTCGTGTGGCGAGGTCCTGCGCTCAGGCGACGTCCACGTCGAGCCCGGACCGGGCTTCCCGGCCGCGAGCGTCTGAACGGGTCACGACGACAGGCGCCCGAACTTCGTTCGCAGCCTTCGGTAGAACGACCATCCAGGCACCTGCGCGAGGCACGCCGCATCGTGCTCGAAGCGCGCGCGCAGCTCGGCGCCACGGGCGATCTCGCCCGCTGGTCGCCCGTCGATCAACACGTCGACGGCGTCCTCGCCGCAGTTGGACAGGGTCAACGTGTTGTTCGGCGCCACCACCAGCGCGCGGGCGGTCAGCGAGTGCGGGGCGATGAACGAGACGCAGAAGCCCTCCACGCCCCACGCCATGACCGGGCCGCCGTTGGCGAGGTTGTAGCCGGTCGACCCGGCCGGCGTGCACACGACCAGCCCGTCGCAGCGCACCGAGCCGACCTCCTCGCCCTCGACGCCGTATGCGAGCTGGGCCACGCGCGCGCCGATCTTGCGGTGAATCGACAGATCGTTGATCGCCAGCAGCGTTCCGGCGCCCGCCTCGATCGCGATCGCCGGCATGCGCAGGACTTCGAACTCGCCGGCCAGTACCTCCTCGAAGCCGTGGCGGTCGAGATCGTCGGGCTCGAGCGCGGCGAGAAAGCCGACCTCGCCGAAGTTGACCGCGAAGACCGGGACCTCGGTACGCGCGTAGCGGCGCAGGGCACGCAGGATCGTGCCGTCACCGCCGAGCACCACGCACAGCTCGACGTCGTCGACGATCTCGGCGTCGACGATCACGACGTCATCGCCCTGCAGGCTGAGCTTGGTCGTCTCCTCGGAGTCCAAGCGCAGCTTCACGCCCGCCTGGCGCGCGGCCGCGATCAGCCTCGCGAGCGCCCCGGCGACCTGCTCGGGCCGGGCGTGCGTCATGACGGTGACCTGCCGTTGGGCGTTCATCGCGAGAACCTAGCTTCCGGCTCGATGGCGGCGATGGGCGAGCACTGACGCGCTGTCACGGCTCGACCTCGCGGGCGGCGGCCTCGAGATCCTCGGCGGCGCCGCTGCGCGCCGCCTCCGCCAGCCAGACGAAGCTCTCGCGGTTGCCCTTCGGGCCCGGCAGACCCGACGACGCGTAGCCGAGCACCGCTGCGCCCATCGCCTGCGCCGCGGACCCCACCCCGACAAGCGCCGAACGTCGCTCGTCGGCGTCGCGTACGACACCGCCCTTGCCGACGCGGGTACGACCCACCTCGAACTGCGGCTTGACCATCGCCAGAATGTCATGGCGCTGCGCGACGCAGGTGAGCACCGCGGGCAGGACCTTGACCAGCGAGATGAACGACACGTCGATGACGACGAGATCGGCGCTGTACGGCAGCTCGGCGCGCGTGATCGCGCGCGCGTTGGTGCGCTCGAGAACAGTCACGCGCTCGTCGTTGCGCAGGCGCCAGTCAAGCTCGCCATAGGCGACGTCGAGCGCGATGATGTGCGCGGCCCCCGCCTGCAGCAGGCAGTCGGTGAAGCCGCCCTTCGAGGCGCCCACGTCCAGGCAGCGCCGGCCCGACACGTCGAGCGCGAAGCGCTCCAGCGCATTGGCGAGCTTGACGCCGCCGCGCGAGACGAAGCGCGGGGGCTCGTCGACGGCGATCGCGATCGCCGGATCGACGAGCTGCCCAGGCTTGGATGCGCGCGCTCCGTCACCGCCGACGCGCACCTCGCCGGCCATCACCGAGGCGGCGGCGCGGGTCCGCGACGGGAACAGGCCGCGCTCGGCCAGCAGCGTGTCGAGGCGGATACGGGCCATCGCGAGGTCAACCGTATCGAGGCGCGTTGTGTGAGCACTCTCACTTCCGATCGCCCGGTCAAGCGCAACACTGATGCGGCGACGGGCAGCAGCCTCCCCCGGGGCCGCACCATGACTGGAGCGCTCGTCGCCGAGATCAGACGACATAGCAGGGTCTCTCCTCCCTGAAACGGCCCGCCCTCACCCGGCGGGCCGTTTCTCTTGGCCGCTACGCTTGGTCGAGTGTCCCGCACGCAGCGCGCCGTCCTGCTCCTGCTCGCTGCGGCGGTGGTGCTGATCGCCGTGCTCCTGATCCCGGCGCTGACCGAGACGGGCAACGAGGGCGACGACGTCGGGCCGGCGACCGTCACGCGGACCGTCACGACCGGCGCGATGACGACGACCGTCACCGAGCCGACGAAGCGCAGGCGGCCGACGGCGCGCACGATCGACGTGCGCGGTGGAAAGCCGCGCGCCGGCGTCGTGAAGCTGAGCTATCCCCAGGGCCAAACCGTCAACCTCGTGGTCACGTCCGACACGGCCGACGAGGTCCACGTGCACGGCTACGACATCACCAAGAACGTTCCCGCCGGCGGCAGGGCGCGCGTGCGCTTCAAGGCCGACGCAGCCGGCATCTTCGAGATCGAGATGCACGACAGCGGGGAGCAGATCGCCTCGCTGCGCGTGAACCCGGCCTGAGGCCAGGCCTGGCGCTCAGCGAGCTAGATTCGCGATCCGCACGTGGACGTGGTCGTTGTGGTTGGGGATCGCCTGCACGACCGACCGCGGGCCGACCAGTCCGAGGCGGCGCCCTACGAACGCGAACTGCGCGCCCGCGACGACGAAGCGGTTGACGAGGTCCTGAGCGAGCACGCGGTCGACGTGCGCGACACGACCCGGCGCTTGCAGCGTGCGGTCCAGGCGCGGGTAGTAGACATCGACGTCGAGGCCGTTCTGGTGTGACGCGTGGCCGCGAAAGCGCCCGCCGGAGCGACGGCTGAGATCGCCGATCATCACCTGCGGCAGGCCTGGGTTCGCAAGCCGGAAGTCGCGCAGCACCGCCAGCAGGTAGGCCAGCATGCGGTCGGTCGTCCAGCGGTGGCTGCGCGGCTTGAGCGCGATCCAGTCCGGCCCGCTGGCCGGCAGCTCCAGCCCGTTGAGCAGCCGCCCGCGGTGGGGCTTGCCGAGCGCGCTCGAGCCGACATTTGGCACGTACACCGGCGGCGGCACCGTCGTGGGCGCGGGGGTCTGCAGCGAAACGCGGACCGGTAGGTTCGCTGCGGCCGCCGAGCGCTTGGCAACGACGGTCGGCGGGCTCATCTGCAAGATCCGCACGGGCGCGACCTGCTCGGACGCGCAGCCCGTCACGGCGATCGCAAGCGTTGTCGCAGAGGCGAGCAGCGACAGACGGCGCAGCGGCCGCAACATCACGCGCGACCGCCCCTCGCCGCTGGCGGGCTCAGGCCTGCGCCGGCGTGCGGTCACTGACGGCAGCCTCGATGCGCTCGGCGATGCGGCGGCCGGTAAAGCCGACCTCGGCGTGCAGCAGCGCGGGCGTGCCGTGCGTGACGTAGCGGTCGGGCATCCCGATGCGCAGGATGCGCGTGTCGCCGGCGCCGCCGTCGTTGAGCGTCTCCCACACGGCGCTGCCGAAGCCGCCCGCAAGCACGCCCTCCTCGACGGTCACGAGCAGCTCGTGCTCGGAGGCGAGCTGGGCCATCAGCCCGGCGTCGATCGGCTTGGCAAAGCGCGCGTCGGCGACGGTGACCTCGATGCCGCGCTCGCCCAGCAGCGTGGCCGCCTGCAGCGCCTTGCCAACGCCGCTGCCGTAGCCGACGATCGCGACCCTGCCGTCGCCCTCGCGCAGAATCTCGCCGGTGCCGATCTCGATCGCCTGCGCAACGCCCGGCAGCTCGATGCCGACGCCCTCGCCGCGCGGGTAGCGCAGCGCGATCGGGCCGGCGTCGTAGGTCAGCGCGGTGCGCAGCATGTGTACGAGCATCGCCTCGTCGCGCGGGGCCATCAGCACGATGTGCGGCAGGCAGCGCATGTAGGCGATGTCGAAGACACCGTGGTGCGTCGGCCCGTCGTCGCCGACGAGCCCGGCGCGGTCGAGCGCGAAGACGACGTTCAGCTTCTGCAGGCAGACGTCATGGACGATCTGATCGAACGCGCGCTGCAGGAACGTCGAGTAGATCGCCGCCACCGGCTTGCTGCCCTCGAGCGCGAGCCCGGCTGCGAACAGGATCGCCTGCTGCTCGGCGATGCCGACGTCGAAGTAGCGATCGGGCATCGCCTTCTGCAGGATGCTCAGGCCGGTGCCGGAGTTCATCGCGGCGGTGATGCCGACGACCCGCTCGTCGCGCTGGCACTCGCGCACGAGCGCGTCGCCGAAGACCTGCGTGTACTGCGCTGGCTTGAGCGCGGCGCCGGGCTTGGCGGCCTCGATCTTTGCCGGCGCGCCGTTGGTGATCGACTTCGGCTTGGCCGCGTGCCAGCGCTCCATGCCCTCCAGGCCGCCGTCCTCGGCGGCCGCAAAGCCCTTGCCCTTGACCGTCGTGATGTGCACGACGACGGGGCGATCGGCGGCGAAGGCGCTGCGCAGCGCGATCCGCAGGGCGTGCATGTCGTGGCCGTCGATGACGCCGGTGTAGGCCCAGCCAAGCTCCTCCCAGAACAGGCCCGGCGCCCAGAACGCCTTGATCGACTCCTTCATCATCGGCCCGAAGCGCTCGAACGCCGGGCCCAGGCCGGGCAGCTCGGACAGTCGGTCCTCGACGTTCTCGCGCGTGTGCCACAGCTTCGGATTCAGGCGCACGCGGTGGAAGTAGCGTGACAGCGCGCCGACGTTGGGCGCGATCGACATGCCGTTGTCGTTGAGCACGACAACGAGCGGAAGGCCCATCCCGCCTGCCTGCTGGATCGCCTCGAAGGCGACGCCACCGGTCATCGCGCCGTCGCCGATGACGGCGACGACCTTGTCGTCGTCGGGCCGGCCGGCGCGGCGCATGCCCTCCTTCAACCCGACCGCGTAGCCGATCGACGTCGACGCGTGACCCGCGCCCATGATGTCGTGCTCGGACTCGGCGATCGCACAAAAGGGGGCCAGGCCCTCGTACTGGCGGATCGTCGGCAGCTGGTCGCGGCGGCCGGTGAGCACCTTGTGCGGGTAGGCCTGGTGGCCGACGTCCCAGAGGATCTTGTCCTTCGGCGAGTCCAGCAGCGAGTGCAGGGCGACGGCCAGCTCGCAGGTGCCCAGATTCGCGCCGAAATGGCCGCCGATCTCTCCGACGGTGTTGATGATGTGCGAGCGGACCTCCTCGGCCACGCGCGCGAGATCCTCCTCGGAGAGGCCATGCAGGTCCTGGGGACGGTCGATGCGCTGCAGCAGGGTCACGAGGTTCTGGTGGCGATGAAGTCTGTTATCTGCTCAAGCTCGCGTGCGCCGCTTGGAGCCGCTGCCGCGAGCGAGGCGCGCGCCTTGCGGTGCGACCGAGCCGCCAGCTCGCGCGCCCCGTCGAGGCCGAACTCGCTGACGTAGGTGCGCTTGCCGTGGCGCGCGTCGCTGCCGCTCGGCTTGCCCAGCGCGGCGTCGCTGCCGGTCACGTCGATGATGTCA
>Ga0136630_1001213_pt1 | contig 10454 bp, 14 predicted proteins | sample AntDrymUQ5682106_2_FD_105496 | JGI IMG/M metagenome (GOLD analysis project Ga0136630, IMG submission 105496) | Polar desert sand microbial communities from Dry Valleys, Antarctica - metaG UQ568 (21.06) | ecosystem: Environmental > Terrestrial > Soil > Desert | place: Antarctica: Dry Valley...
ATCTCGGGATGATCGAGGATGTGCGCCAGCCGCTCATCGGTCAGGCGAATCTCAGAGCCCCGGTAGTCACGCAATGTCTTCAAAATAGATAGTCCTCTACAGTCCGTACAATGCCGCCACCCGCTCGTCTCTCTCGCTCATGCTCCTCGCATCCCACGCCTTTTGCTCGGAGGTGCCTCTCGGCCAAGACGGCGGGATATCACCGCGCTTAAATAATGCCTTCGCGCTTCTCCTCTTCGTAGAGGCGCTCGGTGATGAACTCCTTGAGCAGCGTCTGGTAGCCTTTGTGCTTCTTATTCGCCAGAAATCTGAGACGCTCGAGAGTGTCGTCGTCGAAGCGTACCGCGATGGGCCTAGTGCGGGGGCGCGCGGGAGGCAGCATGCCTTCCAGAACCGGCCCCGCCTTGTCCAGAAACTCTTCCGTTACCCCGTGAGTGTCCCAGAACTCTCGCTCTTCCTCCTCAGTCATGTTCTCCGGCACCTCGGCGGGATCGCCGAGCGAGGTTATCTTCTTCTCGTTCATCGGTTGCGCCTCCTGTAGGCTCTTTTCTCTTTCTCAATCACACTTGGCTGATGACAGGCAGTGTTTTCCCAGCGTCAGGTCGTTTCGTTCTCCTACGGCAACATCGTCTTTAGCTCTTCGGCGAGCGGGGCGAGCTCGTTCGTCACGGTGTCCCAGAGGATGTCTTCGTCCACGTTCATGTAGTCGTGGACGACCCTGTGGCGCATTCCGACAACGGCTTGCCAGGGTATTCCGCGGGTTGGTCTCGCGGAACTCGGGAGAAACGTGGCGGGCTATCTCTCCGATAGTCTGGACGAGGTGGGTCAAGGCCAGGCGCAAGGTCTCGTCGCGGTCGTAGGCCGGGCGGTCTTTGCCTCTGGTGAACTCGATGGCTTTCTCGGTTATCTCCAGCATGTGGCCGACGTAGACGAGGTCATCCTTCGGCATATTGTACTTCGGCCTCCGCAAGCACCCGGTCTTGTATCCGGTGGTTCAGGGACTTGAAGGTCACGAAGTCCGGTTTGGCGCCGTTTATCAAGGCGGAGAATTCCTGTTCTATTTCGTACAGTCGGATAAAGCCGGGGACATGACCCGGCTCGAATTCCACCAGCACGTCTACGGCGCTATCCGGGCCGAAGTCTTCCCGCAAGACGGACCCGAAGAAAGATAACCGCCGGATATGATGCCGTCGGCAGAAGTCCGTGAGCCTATCCTGAGGTACGTTGATCCCATTGTTCATGGCTGGTTCGGATCATACCTCATGCGTCCGGCGCAAAGGAACGTGTATAGACTCCAGTCCGTACAGCGCCGCCACCCGCTCGTCTATTTCGCGCTCGAACTCCTCACAGCCCACGCCTTTTGCTTCGAGACATTTCTCGACCAGAGCGGAGATCTCCTCCCGCGCGGCGGCGGGAACGGTTCTTGGGTCAGGGTGCGATCTCACGCCAGTCGCGGGTATCCACGAAGCGGGAGAGGTGGCGGGGGTTCATGGTGGCTACGATCACCTCGTCGCCGTTTTCGGCGAAGTCCAATGCCTGCGCGGCGAGGATCACGTCTATGTCCAGCGCCCTCTCGGAAGCGGTCGGCAAACCTCGCCTGCGAGCTTCCGCCCATAGCCGCGCCGCCCTGAGCATTACTTCCGTGGTGAGCGGCGCGTAGCCGATGGTTTCCTTCAAGGCGTCCAGATGCCGGAGACTTCCCCTGCTCTCCAGGTGCAGCAGCTTGCGCCGGTGCTCGTAGTCGGCTATTTCCGGCAGCACCGCGAAGGATTCGCCGTCGAGGAGGGTCAGGAGCCGACGACGGGCTTCCTCGCGACGCTCGTCTCTGGGGTGGGTGATCAGGGAGAGCGGGCCGGTATCCAGGAAGAACGCCGCCAATTACGACTCTTCGGGGAAGAGTTTTCTCGCGGCGCCCTCGCGTTCCCGCTCTTCATCGAGCGCGTTCCGGATATCCTCCCATGAAGGCTCGTCGTCGTACAATCCCGCAGCTTCCTCCTTCGCCCACCGAGCGAACAGCGCCCTCAACCTCTCCGCGGCCTCCGGGCCGGTCTTCTCCGTCTCTCTCGTTCGCTCATTCATGCCGCACCTCCTCTGCGTGGCGGACAAGCGATCTTACTGATTTTACAACCCGTACAGTTTCGCCACCCGCCCGTCTATCTCACGCTCGTATTCCTCGCAGCCCACGCCCTTCGCCTCAAACGGTAGCCTGCCGGGAGGGATGGAGCTAGAGGAGGCCGCGCACCTCGCCAAGATACCGCGCACGTTCGGCAAAGGGCGTTTCCTCCAGGGTTTTCAGGAGTTTGTTGTCTGCGGTTACCACGATACTGGCCGTGTACTCCGCGAGCGCCAGGAAAAGCGCATCGTAGATGATCGCACCGGAGCTGGCGGCGATCTCCGCCGCTCGCGGCATGAGGTCTTCGGGTTTGTACAGGGAGATGGGATCTTTGGCGAACTCTCGCCAGGTATCCCGCACCTCTTCGAGGGAGAGGCCGCCACGGCGGTGCTGCTGCCAGAGAGCGTTCCAGAACTCCGGCTGTATGGTGCTGGGGGCTATTAGCTCCAACTCCTCGTCGTCCACGGCGGTTCGGAGCTGCCCGGCTTCCTCAATGAGGCTCTCTGACAGATAGAACTTGACCGCCACGCTGGTATCCAGCACCAGCAAGGGAGGAGCCTCGCGGTCGCTCACCTGCTATCGCGGTCGGCACGGATGATCTCGGTCGAATCGGAGAAGTGGCGCCCTTGCCTTATGAAGCGTTCCTGGATCTCTTGAGCCCGGCGCGCGAACTCGCGGGGGCTCTTGCTTCCTTTGCTGCTGGGTTTCAATTCGGTCTTTTTGTCTGCCATTCGTTCTACCTCCTGATGGGATTATACGGTGCGCCACTTGCGACGGTCCTATAGCCCGTACAGTTTCGCCACCCGCTCGTCTATCTCGCGCTCGTACTCTTCGCAGCCCACGCCTTTTGCTTCGAGGCACTTCTCGACCAGAGCGGAGATCTCCTCCCGCTCGGCGGCGCGGGCGTTGGGGATGGGGATCTGCTCGACGTATTGCCGCTTGAACCGCAGGTAGCCGCCACGAACCGTTGCCCCGATTTCGATGAAGAGGTTTTCGACGGCTGAGGAGTTGAGTAACCCTAGCAAATACGGATCATCCGCCGGAATAAGAAAAGTAGTGTCGCCACTGTACGCACCCGTGTAGTCAAGGGCAAATCGTGGCCGCTTGGCAATGTCAGGAAAAACGATCTTTGACTTCTCGAAAGCGGAAGCGTAGCGCATCTGCGGCTGCTGTAGCTCGCACCATTCTTGTTTGGTGGCCCGTCCTTCGAGGTCTTCGCGGAACGGCTTGAGATGCGTGATGACTGCTTCCATACCGGAGATGTTTACATCATGATGCATGTACAGGAGCCACTTGTCCTGCGTGTCGGCGTGCCATTTGCGGATGTTCTTGCCGGTCAGGAACGGTTTGATGATCTCCGCACTCTTTGGGTCATGTGAGATCAACTCCTCGCGCTTCGCTCCGTCTATGACGAACGCCTTGTTGAAGCCGGTCTTGATGCCGTAGTAGATCTGTCCCTTGACGTACTCGCCAAGCGGGACGCCGGAGGCGCGCATCTTCTTGAGGCGGGCGGCGGTGGCGGCGTCGGTGAGGGACCAGTCGGGGCCGATTATGGAGTCGTCTGGAAGCGGGCTTCCCTGGGTTCGGATCAGGGCGTCCACGTCGGGGTATGGCGCGTCGAGGGACTTGACCTGCGTGAAGGAGGTCGGGCCGCCGAACGCATTGCGGCCTTTCTGGGCGGCGAAGATCATGGGGTACGCGCTCGCGCTCTGGAAGACGGGCAAATCTCCGAAGTCGGTGATGCTCGATACGTGGCAGGTATCGGCGATGTGCTTGCGGAGGTTCTTGCCGTAGTTGGCCCGGAACCACTTGTTGGAGGAGATGAACGAGAGCATCCCGCCGTCTTTGAGAAGCTGGAGGGCTCGGGCGTAGAAGTAGACGTACAGGTCGGCGCGGTCGCTGTGGGCTTCCGGGAAGTTCTTTCTCAGCGTCGGTTTGATCTCCTTGAAAAGCTCCATCCGCACGTAGGGCGGGTTGGCGAGTACGGCGTCGAAGCCTCCGCTGTTCCCTTTGGCGAAGATTTCGGCGAACTCCACTTGCCAGTCGAAGCCGTTCGTGGCGCCGGCTGCGTCGGGGTGCGCCCAGCCTGCTATCTCTGCGCGGAGGCTTTCGATCTCACGCCGCAGCCGCTTCTTTTCCTCGCCGTGGGCTTCGAGGAAATCTGACTTGAATCCTTCGAGGCGGGAGACTTGCTCGTTGCGAAACATGTCGGTCTGCAAGCCGCCGGATGGGTCCGGAGCAATTAGAGAATCGCCCGCCTCTATCTTGAAGTCGAGGTTCGGCAGCGGTGGCGGGTCGTCGTCTCCGTCGTAGTCAACCACGAGCGAAAGCCAGAGCCGCAGCCGGGCGATGTTCACGGCGAAGGGGTCAACGTCCACGCCATAGAGGTTCTTCTGGATGATCTGGAGTTTCCGGGCGTACGTGGATCGGGCGTCGAGGTCCCGCGCCCGGAACAGGCTCGCCCGCAGATCGAGAAGCTCGTGCAGCATCCCGAGCAGGTACGCCCCGCTGCCGCACGCCGGGTCGCAGACGGTCACGTTTTGCAACGCTCGCAACGCTTCCTCCGGGTCGTGGAGTCCTTCCGGGTCGTGGCCGTCCACGAAGGCGTTTATGGTTTCTGGTGGATCTTCTGTCAGCTCCGCCCCGAGGTGTCCTTTCAGGGCTTCGCGGCACATGAACGAGACGATGGGTTTCGGGGTGTAGTAGCTTCCGGTTTCGTGGCGGCCCGTCACCAGTTCCTCGAAGACGCGCCCGAGCATCTCCGGGTCAACGGCTACTTCGATGTCGAGCGGCGTGCTTTCTGTGACGGTGAAGTTGAAGCGTCCGAAGAGGTCCGTGAGGATCAGGGCCACAGCCTCGTCCGGCACGGAGACAACGCTATCCTCATCGTCCGTCCCGTCCGGGTTGCGCTCGAAGAGGCCACCGTTCAGGTACGGGACCGCCCCGATCAGGTCTCGGGTGTATCCACCGTCGTTGATGCCGCGCACGTCCACCTCGTTTGGCGTATTCAGCCCGGTGAAGAAGAGGAGCTTGAGCCGTTCGCGGTAGAAGTTCTCGCCGCGTTCATCGCGCCGGTAGTCGCGCCACAGGGCGTTCAGGTAATCCTGGCTTCCGTCGAAGGCGAGCCAACCCTTCTTCTGGATGAACGCCAGGAACATCAGGCGGTTGAAGAGCCGCTGGGTGAAGAGGCGTCCGCGCTCGGGGTCCGCGATGCCTTGCACGAGGCTCTCGACGCGGGTGAAGACCTCGCGGTACTTCCTGAAGAACTCGTTCGTGACCGGCTCGACCTCGAACGCTTCGTCGTGGCGGCTCTAAATATCGAGCGGCGAAAGGTCTTCGGAGTCTTTGTGAGCGTCAGCCGCTATCGCTTCGAGGTCGAGCATGTCGACACGTTCGGAGGCGGTGCGGTGTTCCTCCTCGGGGCCGATGGCGATGCGGCGCAGGAGGGGGCGGCTGCTTCCTTCGCCGTAGCGGACGTTCACGAAATGCCAGCGTTCGAGGGCGGGATCCGAGAACACGAACAGGGCGCGGTCGTGGCCTTCGGAGAGAAGTCTCTCCATCACGGGCCGCTCCGATGTTATAAGCAGGCGGCCCGCGAGCCGGCAGTGGATCACCTCGAACCCGTCATCCGCCCCGGAGGCCACGATAGTTGGTTCATCGGCCAGAGCTTGCGCTGCTCCCTCCGGCCAGCCGCGCATGGAGAGGAGAACATTCTTCTGCTCATAATCAAGCTCCGTGCAGAACAACCGTTTGAGAGGTTCGATCCCCCGAAAGCTCTCAAGGAGTCTCCGGACTCTTTCCTGCCGCGTCTTCGCGTCCAAGACTTCCCCACCTTCCCGTTGCGAGAGCCGCCCCCTGCCAGCACGCTTGCAATACATATTCTAACCGCCCATACGGATAGACACCGGAGAGCTTGTTCGATCACCCGTCTCCTGCGCGGAAGCCTCTTCTATTGTCCGAAGATTTCCACTTCCGCGCGGATGCCGGAAGCGCGGGCCAGGCGGGCGTCTGTCGTCACGAGCGGGGCTTCGAGCGTCTCGGCGAGGGCGATATATGTGGCATCGTAGGCGGTCAGGTTATGCCGCAGTTCCCAGATGCGTTCGATCAGAGAGGTGTGAGGGTAGCGGGTGATCCGGAGGGTCGTGAGGTCTTCGAGAAGCTCGGCGCTTCGACTTTCGGAGAGCCCACGGCTCAAAGCGTAACGCCTCAAGACGTTCATCACCTCCACCTCGAAGAGGTGCGGCACATGCAGGTCGTCATCCTCTTCCGCCATCCGCTCCCGAATGCGTGATGCGCCCGGTTCGAGGTTCAGCAACACGGCCACCGCCGCCGAAGCGTCGAGGACGATCACGGGCCGCTAACCGAGGTCGCGGGGATCTTCGGCGTCCCGCATCCGGCGGACGATGACCTCCGGTGGCTCGTCCACCTCGACCGGCTCCCGGCTGGCTACTTTCTCCAGCCACTCTTTCATCGTCGGCTTCTTTGCTACCTGCTCTATCTCCGAAAGCAGATAGTCTGAGAGCGTCATGCCGGCCTTCGCCGCCCGCGCCTTCAGTGTCCGATGCAGTTCGTCGGGGACGTTGCGGATCTGGATCATCTTCGACATGCTGCTAATATTAGCGCATGCGCCACACATGCAAAGAGATTCTCCGTGCCGGATAACAACCTCGTGCAACGTCTGCTCGACGGCGACAAACGCGCCCTGGCGCGGATCATATCCAAGATCGAACGCGAAGACCCGGAGACCACGGAAATCGTCGCGGGCATCTACCAGAAGACGGGAGACGCCATGACCATCGGCTTCACCGGGCCGCCCGGCGTGGGGAAGAGTTCGATAATCGCGAAGCTTGTGAAACTCTACCGGGCTGAGGATAAACGGGTTGGGATCGTCTCGGTTGACCCTTCGAGTCCGTTTTCCAAAGGTGCTATCTTGGGCGACCGCATCCGGCTCTCGGACCACTTTCTGGACCCCGGCGTGTTCATCCGTTCGATGGGGAGCCGGGGACATCTGGGAGGACTGGCTGGCGGCTCGCGGCTTGCGGCCCTGGCGATGGAGGCTGCGGGGATGGACGTTGTTCTGTACGAGACGGTTGGCGTGGGACAGGGGGAGGTCGAGGTCGCGTCGGCGGCGGACACGGTCGTGCTGGCGTTGCAGCCTGGGGCGGGAGATTCCGTTCAGGCGTTGAAAGCCGGTGTCATGGAGATCGCGGACGTGTTTTGCATCAACAAATCCGACCACCCGAGATCGAAGGCCGCAGCGTCAGAGGTGCGTTCGATACTGGAGATCGGGTACGAACTTGACCCCCACCCGTGGTTCCCGCCCATAGTCATGACCCGCGGGGATACCGGTGAAGGCGTCGAGGAACTGAAGGAAACCATCGAGAAACACCGCGCCCACCTCAAACAGAGCGGCCAATTCGAGAAGCGAAGGCGGAGCGCGCTGCGCGACCTCGTCGTCACCTGGGCAGCGGATCGGCTGCAACGAGAAATGCGCCATCGCCTCGGCAGTGAGGACACGGAACTAATGGAGAGAGTCTACAGCCGCGAACTGGACCCCATCTCCGCCTCGGAGAGGATCTTCAAGGCAGTCGGGGACGCCGCGACGCGTGATACCGACTTCGGGTGAAGGGTTCGGCACGTCTGCTGGACCGCAAGGGCGGGTTTGAAATCCGCCCGTAGCTCTGCGAAGGACCGGCTGACTTGTCGGAGAAACGGCTATCCCCTGCCGCTGCCTCGGTTGTTTGCCCCGAGTCCGGTGTCGCGGAGGATGTCTATACGAGCAACTGGAAGGGATGATCCATTCCCCTTCGTTATTCGAGATACGTTGTTGTGACATATTCGCAACCTGAAGCATCTATTCGACGATGGGTTGGGAGAGGATCCAGAGGCTCGTGACGGTGTAGAGGACCATGAGCGCGACCATCGGGAGTTGGCTTCGCAGGGCGAGTTTGGGGCTTCGGGCGGTACGCAGGGCGATGGCGTGGGCCAAGTAGACGGCGACTACGTGTCCGCCCACGATCAAGGCTACCTGCGAGTACCACACGAACGCCGCCCCCACGATGCCGACATTCGGGTCGTAGCCGCTCGTGCCGAAGAGGTTCCATCCCCATCCGAACGGGTCGGAGATGAGGTAGATAATGTTCTGTCCCTCAGTGAGCAGAAGCGTGTAGTAATGAGCCGCCTGGTAGGCGAGGGCGATGGGCACGAGCGAGTACGCGAACGCTCCGGCGAGTCTCCAGAAGTCGGTGCCGTCGCCTAAAATCTGGCACAGTTTTACGAAGCCCGCGTAGAGGGCGAAGAACAGGAGCGGCACGATGAGGAGGCCGAGTGTCCCGTAGAACAGGCTGCTCAGTATCCCGAACGACCCGGCGATGGATTGGAGAGAGAAGATCACGCCGACCCATAGAGGCGTCGCCAGCAACCCATCGTAGGTGACGCTTGAAAGCATGAAGATCACGAACATCACCCTGGCCGCGGAAGTCCGCTCCGAACGCAGAAGGCCCACTGCCGGAGGTCGCAGGTTCAACTCCCGATGCTCCGGCGCGGCCCGCGCGAAGCATCCATAACAGTTCACGCATCCATCCCCGGTCCCGCATCCATCACGCTCTTCGCATACTTCACCATCGGTCACCCGCGTCTCGGTCGGGGCGAAGCGGGCCAGGATGCCGAAGAAAACGGAGAACGCCTCGCCCCGGCGCAGCCAGGTCTCCTTGCCGAAGAACGACATCCCAGCCCAGGTGACGCTCGAGTACAGTAGCGCGAGGAAGGCGATATTGCGCGGCGTGGACGAGCCGTAGAATACAAGCTCCACCCACGCGAACGCGAAGAACAGCGCCAGCGCCGGCCAGACGTCCCATCTCGCGGGATACGAGGTGTCCGGCTCCAGGCCATCCTCCACCCCGAGGCGTCGGACTGCTCCATCAGCCCACTCGAAGACGATCTTGAAAGGGTTCGCCAGCGCCCAGACGTTGCCGACGAGGGCGACGAAGAGGCTCAGGCCGACCCACCAGATCACCCACACGAACGTCGGCGCGAAGTTGAGAGCGGGTGTCTGATCCCCAAATAGCCCCGTGAGGATAATCAACACGAACACCGCCACCGAGAAGAAACGCATCCCGGATACGAAAGCCCGGTTCGCAAGCGTCGCCCGGAACAGCCCGAACCGCAGCAAATTCAGCCGGGGATATCCGCCTGGAGTTCCCTTCTCACCGAGAAAGAAGCCGAACACGACGAAGGAGAGCAGCACGGCGCTGGCCGCTCCATACAGATATAGCCAGAGCGGCACCGGAAGGTCGTAGCGTTGCCCGAAACCGTGGGCGAGGGCTGGACGAGCGGCAAGCAGCGAGAGCAGAATTACGGCGGCCAGGATGCCCGCCACATGGCGCAACGCTCCGGTCCGAATCCGGGTGAAGAGTCCGTGGGGTCCATTTTCCGTGAGTCGAAAAGAGCTTGAGGTCTGTGCCCCGGACGGAGAAGAGATCAACCGAATTCCGTATCATCTCTCTAACGCGGCTCCACGACCAGGACCCCAAGCTCCGCCTCCGTATCGTGGTCCTCCATTGGGAAGCGACCAGTAAGTTCAGCCTCGAATAAGATTTCGGTATCCTTGCCCGGCTCGACTTCTTCTTCCAGGTCGTAGCCGTGGACGTGTATCTCGACCGGACGTTCGGCGGTTATGTTCAGCGTCACCCGGTCGCCTTCGTGGACGGAGATCTCCTCGGGGCTCATGCCGTTATCCCGAATCTCCAGGTCAAACGAGCGTTCACCAGGGGAAGTATCAGGCGGAGCGGGGCGCAGGAGCAAGAACAGGCCGCCCAGGACGAGGACGGAGATGGAGATCAAAGCTAAGACCCTGACGGCCATATCCTCCCTAGATCGTCGCGATCCCGACCCGCCCATCCTACCAACTCAATCATCCTGCCGTCTCTCCAGTTTCGCCCGCGAGCGGCAACGGTCGCTACAGTACACGACCGATTCCCAATCTCGCTCCCACTTCTTGCGCCACCGGAAAGGCCGTCCGCAGACCGGACATACCTTTGTTGGCAGGTCTCGTTTCTTCCTATCTCGCACGCGCCCAGTTTATGCGCGAGAGAAGACCTACGCTGGCAGGTCCACCGCAACAGGCAGAGCCCTCCGTCTCCAGTTCGAGAGGCTTCCGGGACTACTCTCATACTTCTCCACCAAGAGCCGTCGCGCCAGTTCATCCTCCTCGGTATCTTCGATGACGTGGGCGTGGCCCTCGAAAGTCTGACCGGCGATGCGGATCTCGACTTTCGGGTTTTGGCGGAGGTTCTTCACCCAGTCGGAGCGGTCGTCGCCACCGGATAGCATGTAGAGTGTC
>Ga0136630_1001218_pt1 | contig 10431 bp, 10 predicted proteins | sample AntDrymUQ5682106_2_FD_105496 | JGI IMG/M metagenome (GOLD analysis project Ga0136630, IMG submission 105496) | Polar desert sand microbial communities from Dry Valleys, Antarctica - metaG UQ568 (21.06) | ecosystem: Environmental > Terrestrial > Soil > Desert | place: Antarctica: Dry Valley...
GCGAAGGCCGTGTCGGCGAGCAGGAAGATGTAGCCTCCGTGGGCGATCGCATGCCCGTTGACCATGTCCGGCGTGACGCGCATCGTGGCCGTCGCCCGGCCCGGCTCCACCGCGGTGATCTCGCGCCCGGTGATGGCGACCGCTCCGCGCGGCAGCACGCGTCCGGCGGGATCCATGGTCACGACGATCGCGTTGTAGACAATCAGGTCGACCGGCTGCGGCCCCTGGGATCCGGCGAGCGACACAAGTACCGCAAACGACGCGTACAGTGGGAAGCGCATGCGCCACGATTCTATCGTGGACCGATGAATGTATAGTGTCGGCGTGCCCGTCCATCTGGTCGAACATCCCCTGGTGCACGACGCCCTGACGATCCTCCGGGAAGCCTCGACACCACCCGAGCTTTTTCGGCGCATGGCCGTGCGCATCAGCCTCCTGCTGGCGGCCGAGGCGACGAAAGACCTGTCGGCGGCGCCGGTGACCGTGACGTCCCCACTCGGGCCAGCGGCCGGTCGCCGAATTACCAGCGACGTCGTTGTCGTGCCCGTGCTTCGGGCCGGGTTGGGGATGCTGGACGCTGTGCTCGAGCTGATCCCGAGTGCACGGGTAGGCCATATCGGCCTGCAGCGCGACGAGATCACGGCCGTCGCATCGAGGTACTATTCGAAGCTGCCGAAGGATCTGCACGACAGCTTCGTGCTGATGATCGATCCGATGCTTGCGACCGGAGGCAGCGCGGTCGTGGCGCTGGACATGCTGCGCGAGGTCGGTGCCCGCGCCGCGCGCATGATCTGCATCGTTGCCGCCCCCGAAGGCATCGAGCTGGTGGAGCGCCTGCATCCCGACGTGCAGATCTACACTCCGGTGGTCGACCAGGGCCTCAACGACCACAAGTTCATCGTGCCGGGGCTGGGGGATTTCGGCGATCGTCTCTACGGGACGCACTGAACGGAGCGCAGCAATGACCGACAAATCCAAGGGCGCCCCCGTCGCTGAACGCCGTGCGACCCGCAGAACGGCGGACGAGAAGTGGCGCACCGCCCTCACGTCCATCGAACAGAACAAGATTCTCGTGCGCGGTTATCCGCTGGACGAGATGATGGGTCGCCTGACGTTCGGCGAGGCGATCTATCTCCTGTTCATGGGGGAGGTGCCGTCGCCGGCCATCGGGAGCCTGATGGAGGCGATGCTCATCTCGTTCATCGACCATGGCGCGACCCCTCCTTCCACGCTGGCCGCGCGCAACACGGCAACGACGGGCGCACCACTGCGCGCGTGCGTCGCCGCCGGCGTCCTCGGCTTCGGGCGCTTTCACGGCGGCGACATCGAGGCGTGCATGGGCGTCCTCGATTCAGGTCTCGAGCTGGTGCGCAACGGCGCGGCCTATCGCGAAGCGGCCGATCAGCTCGTCGAACGGTGCCTGCAGTCGGACGAAGGAATTCCCGGCTTCGGCCATCGCTATCACACGCGCGACCCACGCGCCGCGCGCCTCTTTCAGATGGCGCTCGAACTGGAGGTCGAAGGTCACCACGTGCAGATGATCCGCGCCGTGGAAATGACCCTGGCGGAACGCCAGCAGGTCGGCACACCGCTTCCGGTAAATGTGGATGGCGCGATCGCTGCCGTCTGCGGTGATCTCGGGATCCCCCCCCTCGTCGCAAACGCGCTGTTCATCATCTCGCGCGTCCCCGGCATCGCCGCGCAGGCGCGCGAGGAGTCAGAGCGGTGCCGCCCGATGCGGCAGATTGATCCGAAGGACCACATCTACGACGGTCCGTCGCAGCGAAGACTGCCGGAGCGGAGGAAATGAACTAAACTGGGAACTCACTCAGGTTGGGCGCTTGGCTCAGCGGTAGAGCATCGCCTTCACACGGCGGGGGTCAGTGGTTCGAATCCACTAGCGCCCACCAACCTTCGCTCGCGTGCACTAGCGCGAGCTACGGCGGCAAGCCAACAATTCGTCAATCCCACTCGTCGCTACGTCAATCGGCAATCCCCAGTCGCCAATCGACAATCCGCTACGTGCCTGTCTTCGGCTTGGCCTGCGCGAGCAGCAGTGAGAGGATGCGCGCGTAGTGTTCGTCGGCCTGCGCGTACGCCTTCGTGTAGTCCTCTTCGCTCATCTTGGCTTTCTTCCAGCCGTCGAAGGCGAGGGTCTTGTTGGCCTGCTCCCACGCGTCGACCAGGCCGTCGTGGGCTCTGAATGACAGGCCGTCAGCACTGACGTCCTGCGCGAAGATTCGCGTGCCAGCCTTCGCCGCCCCCTGCAGATCCATGTAGAGGTCCCTGTATTCCTTGCGGTGAATGCGCTCGCTGCCGATGGCCGGGGCATCGAACATGCCGCCGACGACCAGCAACTGGGTGCCCGGGATATACAGCGCCGCAATGAAGGCGCCCGTGGTCGGATCGGCGGCGGCGATGCTTTCAAGCTTCGCCGCGTCGAGCGCCTGGGCGAGCTGTTTCGCGAGCGGCGCGGACTTGGATTCCTGCTGGCCGGCGGATGCCGGCACGACGACGCACGCACAGAAAGCCGCCGCGAGAATGGCGTGGGAAGACTTGCAGAGCATGGTGAACCTCGGGAAGAACCCTGAGCGGAGGGTTGTACCACGCCCCCCGCCCCTCGTCAATCAACGGTTTGCCGACGACACCCCTGGCGGCCTACCGTTGCGCGCGAGGCGGTCAACCCGCGAGGCGGTTCAACCAATGAAGAGCGGGTCTTCCTCTTCACTGTGGCGGCCGGGACGGCCGTGGTGGCCGATTTCGCGCAGGACGCCGATGGCGGCCTTGATCGCCGCGACCATCGCCATCCCCTCGCGCGCCGGCGTGACGATGGCGTTCTGGACCACCGACGACGTTTCGTCGACGCGCTGGGCGAGGTCGGTCACCAGGCGGTCGACCTTCTGCATCTGCGCGGTGGCCAGCGCGACCGTCCGCGACGCTTCCTCCGCAAGTGAGGTGGCGCGGGCAAGAATCGGCCGAACCTCCTGCCGCATCGACGCCAACGCCTGCTGGGCCTCCCGGGCGATCCGCAGCGTGGCGATGATCGCGCCGATCTGAATGATCGCCATGATCAGCGTCGACACGGCAATCACGCCGAGGAAGACCGCCGGCCAGTCGTTCACAGTGCCTCTCCGCCCTCACCTGCAGGACGCCCGGTCCGCGCCTGGTGATACGCCTCGCGCCCGCGCTCGACGGCGGTCGCGAGGGTGTCTTTCTGCCGGTTCACGAACTCGCGACCCTGCCGCGCGGCCTCCGAGGCCCGATCGGCCCCTTCGCGCGCCGTCTCGCTGAGACGGCGTCGCGTCTCTTCACCGGACGTCGGCGCCATGAGCAGCGCGACCGCCGCTCCCGTCAGCGCGCCGAGCACGAACGCCGTAATTGTCGTCGCCGCACCGCTGTCATCTCTGGCCATCCGGTCCTCGCATTCCGTCAGAAGATACTGACCCTGACGTTCAAATACTTCCGCGGATCCTTCTTGATCTCCGCGATCAGCGATCGCAGTTCCGACGCGGCACCGTTCATATTGTCATACAACTTTTTGTCGTGGAGAAACTGTCCGGCCGACCCCTCCCCCTTCTCGATGGCTGACACCAGGCGGTCGATCCGTTCCGAAATCGCATTGAATCGTTCGAATAACTGCTTGTTCGTGAGCAGCTGGCCGGCGGTCCCCTCGCCAGCCTTCAACCGTCCCGTGATGTCCTGGAGGTTGGTGCTGGTCGACGATATCGACTTTGCCAGCGCATCGTCGTTCAGCAGCCGTCCGAGGGTGCCCTCTCCCGCGCGGATCTTCCGCGTCATTTCGTTGAGGTTCGCCAGCGACGCATTGAGCTCACGATACGCGCTGTCATCGCGCGCCAGCCGGCCGAGCGTCCCGTGGCCCCGCTGGATGTCGCCGACGACCCGTTCGGCGGACGCCAGCAGCGCGTTGAATTCCTTGTACATCTGCTCGTCGGTGAACAGCTTGCCGACGGTGCCCTTGCCGGTGCGGACGTCCTGGAGAAGCGCCGTCAGCTGCTCGATCCCCTGTTTGATCGGCTCCCCCAGCTCCGCGATCCCGACCGCGCTCTGATCGCTCTGGATGAATTCGCCGTCCTGCAGCGGGCGCCCCTGGGATGCCGGCGTCACCTCGATGATCGGCTCGCCGAGCAGGCTGAGCGACCCCATCACCGCGCGAGATTGATCCGTGATGCGCTGCTGGTGCTCCTCGTTGATGCCCAGCGTCACCAGCACCTCGGCCCCCTCGAGCTGGACGTCGGTGACCTTGCCGACCTCGACCCCTGCGACGCGCACGACTGCGCCCGACTTCAGCCCTGCGACGTTGCTGAATTTCGTCTTCAGCGTGTAACGGTCCCAGGAAAAGCCCCCCTGGCCGCCAACAGCCACGATAAGCATGATGGCCAGAGCCAACGCGACCACCGTGATGATCCCGATCTTCAGTTCCGACCAGGCGAGAGAGCGTGTTCTAGGCATAATCGTTTTCCTTAAGACAGGAACGCCTCGAGATAAGGATCGGTCTTCGTAGCCGCGCGCAGTTCGCCGGCGTTCCCCTCGAACGCCACCTTCCCGTCCCGCAGCATGATGAACTCCGCCTCGTCGGCCTTGTCGCCCGACACTTTCTCGAACGCGATGTCCGAGCCACGACGAACGGCCATGTGCTCCGCGACAAAGAACGCATCCCGCAGTTGGTGCGTGACCAGGATGGAGCTCACCTCCTCCAGGTCGCGCAGCTTCATGATCTCTTCGTCCACGGTGATGGCCGTAATCGGATCGAGGCCGGTGGTCGGCTCGTCGTACAGCAGGATGCGCGGCTTGGCCGCCATCGCCCGAGCGATTGCCACGCGCCGGCGCTGGCCGCCGGACAGCTCCGACGGTTTCCGCTCGATGAATTCGGCAAGGCCAATGAAACCCAGCACCTCCTTCACTCGCGCGTCAGCCTTGTCCATCGGCCAGTTCATCTCCTCGTACAGCTTGTAGCCGACGTTCTCTCGGACAGTCAGCGAGTCGAAGAGCGCTCCTTCCTGGAACACCATGCCGAGGTCGCCGCGCACGGCCATCAACTCGTCTTCGCTCATGGCGTCGATCTGCTCGCCGTTCACGAAAATCTGCCCCGCATCCGGCTTCAGCAGGCCGAGTATCAGCCGCAGGATGGTCGACTTCCCGGCGCCGCTGGCCCCGAGAAAAATCTTGGTGTGCCCGGTCTGCAGCGTGAAGCTGACGTTGCGCAGGATCACCTTGTCGTCGAATGCGAGATGCACGTCGTCGAAGACGATGATCGGACCGCCGTGGGCCAGCGCCTCGTCGAGCAGCGGCGGACGGGTGCGCGATTCGAGGATAGCCATCAGTACATCAGAAGGATGAGCACCTGGGTGACCAGGTAGTCGACGGCAATGACCGCGACCGAGCTGGCCACGACGGCGTTGGTGGTCGCGCGTCCCACACCCTGTGTGCCTCCGCTGGTACGCAGCCCGACGTGGCAGCCGATGCTGACGATCGCGAAGCCGAGAAAGAATGGTTTGATCAGACCCATCCAGACGTCTTGGATGAAGAGCCCCTGCACGACCGAGTTCCAGTAGACCGACGACGCGACACGCAAGAGCCCGACGGTCACCATCCACCCACCGACCATGCCGATGCCGCTGGCCACCACCGTGAGGATCGGCACCATCACGAGCCCGGCGAGGATTCTGGGCACCACGAGTTTCCGGATCGGGTCGGTCCCAAGCGCGCGTAAGGCGGCAATCTGATCCGTCACCATCATCGAGCCGAGCTCAGCCGCAATGCCCGAGCCGACGCGCCCGGCAACCATGAGGCCCGTCAGCACGGGCCCCAGCTCCTTCACGATCGACGCACTGACGAGCCGGCCGACCATCGACCGGGCGCCGAACACGTCGAGCGTGATACCCATCTGCAGCGCCAGCACCATGCCGGTGAACAGTCCGGTGAGCAGGACGACGGTGAGCGATCCGATGCCGATCGCGTCGAACTGCTCGATGACATCCCGGATGTAGAACGGGCGCGTCACACACCCGCGCCCCACCTTCCCGAGCATCCGCACGTACTCCTGCACTTCGAGCAGCGCCGCCTTGAGCCAGTTCTCCAGAGGGATCGCCACGATCAGGCCCGGCTCCCGGCGAGCCCGAGCTCGCGCGTGCGCAGCTGTTTGATGCGGTCACGGAGTTGTGCCGCCTTCTCGAACTCGAGATTCGCGGCCGCAGCCTTCATCTGCAACTGCAGGGTCGAGATGTGCGCCTCGAGCTCGCTGTGGGTCTTGAACCCGTCGATGTCGGTCGGCACCGTCACGTAGTCGCGTTCGTAGACGCTCGTCATCACCTCGTCGATGCTCTTGACGATCGACGCCGGGGTGATGCCGTGCTCCACGTTGTACGCCTCCTGAATGTGGCGGCGGCGATCGGTTTCGCCGATCGCGTGCTTCATGGAATCGGTCATCCTGTCGGCGTACATGATCGCCCGGCCGTTGACATTGCGCGCCGCGCGCCCGACCGTCTGGATCAGCGACCCGGAGGAGCGCAGAAAGCCTTCCTTGTCGGCGTCCAGGATGGCGACGAGCGACACTTCCGGCAGGTCCAGCCCCTCCCTGAGGAGGTTGATGCCGACAAGGACGTCGAACTCCCCACGCCGCAGATCTCGCAGGATCTGGATCCGCTCCAAAGTATCGATATCGGAGTGCAAGTAGCGGACCTTCACCCCCAGCTCCTGGTAGTACTGCGTCAGGTCTTCCGCCATGCGCTTGGTCAGCGTGGTCACGAGCACCCGCTCGCCCAAGGCGGCGCGGGCGCGGATCTCGGCGAGCAGGTCGTCCACCTGCCCGCGTACGGGACGGACGTCAATGGGCGGATCGACGAGGCCGGTCGGGCGAATGATCTGCTCGACCACGGCGCCGCCGGAGTGCCGGAGCTCATAAGGCCCCGGTGTCGCCGACACGAACATCAGCTGGCTGCCGCGCGCTTCCCATTCCTCGAAGTTCAACGGGCGGTTGTCGAGCGCCGACGGGAGGCGGAACCCGTACGCCACGAGCACTTCCTTCCGCGACCGGTCCCCGTGATACATGCCGCGGATCTGCGGGATGGTCTGGTGGCTTTCGTCCACGATCATGAGCGCGTCTGCCGGGAGATAGTCGAGCAGGGTCGGCGGCGGCTGACCAGGCTCGCGGCCGGTGAGATGGCGCGCGTAATTCTCGATGCCGTGGCAGTACCCGATCTCCTTGATCATCTCCAGGTCGAACATCGTCCGCTGGTGCAGCCGGTGCGCCTCGAGCACTTTGCCTTCGTTCTCGAGCTTCGCGCGATACCAGTTCAACTCTTCCTTGATGGTTTCGACGGCGCGCTTCGACTTGTCGCGCGAGGTGACGAAATGCGTCTTCGGGTAGATGGCAACCTTGTCGTGGCGGCGCAGCGTCTTCCCCGTGAGTGGATCGAACGACACCAGTTCGTCCACTTCGTCACCGAACAGCTCGATGCGGACGGCGGTGTCTTCATAGGACGGGTATACCTCGACGATGTCCCCCCGGACCCTGAAGACGCCCCGAGTGAACTCGTGGTCGTTGCGCTCGTACTGTATTTCGACGAGCTTGCGAAGGATCTGGTCGCGATCGATCCGCTGCCCGCGCTCGAGCGGCAGCATCATCCCGTAATACGCCTCCGGGGACCCGAGGCCGTAGATGCAGGACACGCTGGCGACGATGATGACGTCGCGACGTTCGAAGAGCGATCGCGTGGCGGAGAGCCGCATGCGGTCGATCTCGTCGTTGATCGTCGCTTCCTTCTCGATGTACGAGTCGGTGGTCGGAACGTACGCCTCCGGCTGGTAGTAGTCGTAGTAGCTGACGAAGTACTCGACGGCGTTGTCGGGGAAGAAGCGCCGGAATTCCTGGTAAAGCTGTGCCGCGAGCGTCTTGTTGTGGGCCATGACCAGCGTCGGCCGGTTCACGCGCGCGATGCACTGCGCCATCGTGAACGTCTTGCCCGAGCCCGTCACGCCGAGCAGGACCTGCGCCTTGTCGCCGCGGTTCAGCCCATCGACCAGCTCGTCGATCGCGCGCGCCTGGTCCCCGAGCAGCTCGAAGTTTGTAACCAGGTTGAAGCGATCGTACTTGGATGACATCTCAGGGCAGTACAGCGCGCCGGATGGCGCTCACGGCAATCCCTGATCGTACCACAGGGGCGGACGTCGGCCTCCGCTACCTCCCGGCCTCGGACGCCTTGTACGGCGCGTAGTAACCGGACCGCGTGCGGATCTTGACGTGCTTCAGTCCCTCGCGCAGCACGCGCACCTTGACGTCGCGCCAGGCGCCGTCCTGTCTCTTGTTGGTGGAGAGATAGCCGATGCTGTAGCGCGCGGCGATCTCCCCCAGGATCTTTTCGTACATCTTGTCGAGATCCTTGAGGTTGGTCGGAAAGAACGCCTGCCCTCCGGTGGCGGAGGCAAGCCGGTGGAGGGTCTGTTGGAGCGTGAGCCGGTTGCTGCCGCCGCGCTCGAGATATCCAATCGCGTAGACCGTGACATCCGACGACTTCAGCAGATCGAGCAGCTCGCCCTGGTTCATGGCGCTGCGCGTATCTTCGCCGTCCGTATACATCACCAGGATCTTGTCGCCGGTCTGTGACGACGCGCCCGTGAGGTAGACGCCGATGGCGTCGTAGAGCGCCGTGTAGCCGTCCGGCTTGCGGCGACGCAGATGCTCGACGAGCCGTGGATCGTCCCCTTCGAACCGGGCGACGCGGACCTCGGTGTCGAAGTCGACGACAGTGATGTCCTGGACGCGTTTGACGTTGTCGAGAAACCGGATCGCGGCCGTGCGGATGTCCTTCATGTCGTCGGCCATCGAGCCGCTCATGTCGATCATGAAACCGAGGTGCAGCGGCGGCGCGTTCTCCGGATCGCCGCCGTCAAAGTACCGCACTGTCTGACGGGTCCCGTCCTCGACGATCTCGAAATCCTCCGGCTTGAGTCCGGTCAGCGGCGTGCCTGCCTTGTCGGCGACGAACACGCCGAAGTTCACGAGGTCGACGCCGCCTCGAAACACCGGCTGCTGCGCACTGACACTGGCGACTGCCAGCCCCACCAACGCGATTGCTGTTATGCGGATCATCCTGGGCTCCGACACCGAATCCGTTCTCAGAACACTTTGAATACGCTCACTCGAACCACGTGCGTGCCGCGACTGCCGTCCGTATTCACGCCGCGGAAACCGTAGCCCCATTCGACCGCGGTGAGGAGGCCGAACGGCGCCGGAACCTCCGCGGCGCCGCCGAGGCCGGTGTAGTTTCTCAGTCCGCGGCCGTATCCGGGATCGCGGACCGCCGCGGCATCGATGAAGCCGTCGAGCCGGAGCACTTTTGCCGCGGACCACGCGACAGCGCCACGGGCGACACCGCCGCGGTCGTACCGCACGAGAGCCGAGGGGTACCCGCGCAGTCGATTGTCGAACGTCCCGAACGAGTAGCGGCTGAAGCGGTCCAGGTCCCGCCCATCCATCCACTGCGCTTCCACCCGCGTCACGAGACGTGGTGAAAGCACGGCGGATTTGACAACGCCGACGCCGAAACGCTGAAACGTCGCATGACCCGGCTGGTAATCGGTCCCACCACCCCACGGCCGCCAGCCGACGCGGCGGGCGGGATTCCACCACAGCGAACCGGTCCATCCGGCGCGCTGACCTTCGAGTGTCACTCGCGCCGCGTGGACGACCTGATCCGGCGGCACGACAAACGCCGCGTCGGTCTCAGGAGCCGCCCGGAGGCGAGTGTAATCGAGATCGTAGCCCACGCGAACTGAGATGCGACTGGTCATCGGGCGCAACACCCATAGCGACGCGTACGCCGGACGCTGGCGGATCGCTTCGTTGTAAATTTCGCGTCCGTTTCGGAAAGAGCGGTCGTTGTAAGAGGACGCAATTCCAAAGGCGCGACCCGCGAGCTGCCAGCGGCTCTTCAGTATCGATGGGACGGAGAACGCCATCTGTGCGTATGCCCCGCCGAAGAACCCCGTGAACTGCGTGCCGGTCCCGAAAAAGTCGAAGTCGACATAACTGATCCCCGCAAACGGCAGCGGCCGGCGAATGTTCGGATCGATGATCACGCCTCCGGCAAGCGTCCGGACGTGTGTCGCCGCTTTCGCCACCTCCACGACCGACACCGCTCCTCCTTGAACCGTCGCGGGTTGCCGCCGCAGGTACCGATAACCCTGCGGCGTGTCGCGCAGCATCACCGACGGCGACGCGTAAGCCGCGGCCCGCCTGGCCTCGAAGTCCGATGGATTGAGCGCGTGATCGTCGAACGTGGTCTGGCGATGGATCGGCGTGCGGTGAGCCGCTCCTTCGTAAATCTGCCGGATGTCCGACTTCGCCAGGAGCCAGACGCCTTTCTGCACTTCGCGAAAGCTGTCGACCTGCTCCGACGAGATGATGGCTCC
>Ga0136630_1001219_pt1 | contig 10427 bp, 12 predicted proteins | sample AntDrymUQ5682106_2_FD_105496 | JGI IMG/M metagenome (GOLD analysis project Ga0136630, IMG submission 105496) | Polar desert sand microbial communities from Dry Valleys, Antarctica - metaG UQ568 (21.06) | ecosystem: Environmental > Terrestrial > Soil > Desert | place: Antarctica: Dry Valley...
GACGCCGCGGGTGGTGCGCCCGACGACCTGGCCAGCCTGACGATCTACGCGGTCGACCTGGCCGACTATCGCGTGCATGCCCGCGAGATCGGGGCGGTATGGCGAACCATGATCGGCACCGACTACCCGGCCATTGCCGCATCGGTGTCGCGCGACTCTGGGACGACACGGCGCTGGTCGAGATCCTGGGCATCGCAGCCATTCCGGTGACCTAGCCCGACCTAGCCCCGATGCCTGGAAGGCTTTCCGTAGGGTCGTGGGTATGCCACCTCGGCGCCGATCTCTCGTATTGCCTATTCTCGCCGCGGCGCTCCTGGCTGGTTGCTCAGACTCCCCTGCGCGCAACGCCCCGGCGGAGTCGTCGGCAGCGGCCGGCCAGTCCTCAGCCACCGATCAGCGCTTCCCCGACGTGGTTGGCGTGGAGGTCAGCCGCGACGGAGACACCTTCACCTTCGACGTGACGATCTCCTCGCCGTACGACAGCCCCGAACGCTACGCGGACGGCTGGCGGATCCTCGGAGCCAACGGCGAGGTGTACGGCGAGATGACCCTCGACCACGACCACGCCAGCGAGCAACCCTTCACCCGCAGCCAGACCGGGGTCGAGATTCCCGCCGATGTGACCATGGTCGTGGTCGAGGGCCGAGACACCGAGAACGGCTACGGCGGTCAGACCCAGAGCGTGGAGCTACCGGCACCCTGATCCCGACTTCTGGACATGAGCGTCCCGGGGTGAAGTCCCCGCCGACGCCCGAGTCAGCTGCTCTGGAAAGTCAATCGACCTGGCTTGCCGTGCGTGAATGCTTTGACGTGCCAGCGCATCCTTCGCGGTGGCCGGCGCGACGGTGAATACCAGCGGGGCACTCACCGTGCGAGCCAATGCGATCGGCTTGCGCTTCCGCGAGAAGCGGTAGCCCGGCGCTGGTGGTCGCCGCCGCTCAGCCCATCTTCTGACGGGCTACTATCTGTTCTAGTTGAAGCGGAGCTGCTGTCCGAGCCGAGCATAACCTGCGCCAGGTCGATCAGACACCGAGATGACGTGGTATGCCGAATCGACCAGCGTGGTCGCCGAAAGCTTGAAGGGGAAGCCACGATGATGGGTTACGAGATGGATGGGTTCAGCGTCTATGCGGTGCTGGCCACCATGTTGCTCGTTGCGCTACTGGTGCTGGCGGTGACCGCCACGACCTGGTTGATCCGGAACATGATGGGCCATCCGCGAAGCAACCGCGCCAACTCCGACGGCAGCCCAACGGCCTCGGGTTCTGACTGATCCGTACCGCCCGCTCTGGTTGGCCGCCCACACCTGCGCGCCGGATCCGGTCAGCTCGGTGCGAACTCGATCGGGCAGTAGCTGGCACCTGATGCGGCAATCGCAGGTGCAACAGACAAGGCGAGTGGCGCGATGACGGCCGTGGCCAGGAACAGCGCGGCAAAGGTCGTACGCACCAGCCCCAATGGTCGGGTCGGGGCAGCAAGGCGCCGCACGCGCGCCGACGCGGTCGGGCCGCCGGCCGGCAAGGCCACTGCCGGAACCGTGCTGCCGGCCAGGGCCACCAGCGCCGTGGCGATGGTCAGCCGAGGGCAACGCCGGCTTGCCTGGTCGTCAGCGAGCATCTCCACCAGCCGGGTCGACGCCGTCCGGGCCAGACGAAAGGGCAGCAGGGGGAATGCCCGCTGGAGTCCTCGAGCGCCGCTCAGGACCAGATGGTGTCGGCCGCGCAGGTGCGCCCGTTCGTGGGCCAGCACAGCGGCGAGTTGATCGGCGTCCAGGGCCGTCAGGGCCGCACTGGTCAGCACGACCTGCCGACCGCGGCCAGGCAGGCAGTACGCCGCTGGAGTGCCGTGATCGACGATGAGAACGCCGAGCGTGGGCTCTCGACGCCCGATCAGTGCCAGCCCATCCCAGTGGCGGCGTCTGTCGCGGGAGGTGAGGATCAGCTCACGGGCAAGGCAAAACACCGCCCGGCCTAAGGTCCCGGCCGCCAGAGCGCCACCTAGGGCGCTGACCACGGCGCCGCCGGGGGTTGCGTACTGCGCGCGGATGGCAGCCCCGCACGCTTGCAGGAGATCAGCGAGACCTTGTCCTAATTGGACGGTCGGGATCATCAGGGCAGTGCCCCCGAGCGCGACTGCAAGGATCACCGAGCCCGACAGCGCCTGCCAGACGGCGATCCCCAGCCGGGGGGAGCGGTCCACCCATTCTGCTCTGGCGAGGGCGGTTGCCCCGACGGTGCCCAACAGCAGGGCATAGCCGAACAACGCAATGGCGACGGTCATCTCCGGCCTGTTCCCGGTTGGCGTTTACCCTTGTCCAGCGCTGCGTCCAACGCCTTACGCAGGGTCCTGGCCTCCACTGGGCTCAACTGCTCGAAGAAGCTCACGAGCGTGCCCGTACGGTCGGTGCTGTCGGCGAGCACGGCTTGCATCAGCCGTGCGCTGTGCTCTTCACGCGAGAGTTCCGCTTCGTAGCGGTAGGCCCGCCCGTCCAGTTCACGACGAAGGATTCCCTTGCGATGCAAGGTGTCCATCACCGTCATCACCGTGGTGTAGGCGATGGCCCGACTCTTGCGCAGATCTTCCAGGACCTCGCGCACCGTGGCTGGGCGTTGCCACGACCAGAGCCGATCCATGATGGCGGCTTCGAGGTCGCCCAGTCGCCGCACGACCCGTCCCTCCAACCGATGTGAGTGCTAAAGGGGATAGTAGATGAGTGTCTCGTCTCGGGTGGCGCCACGTGAGGCATTTCGCGGAGGCTCTGAAACGATGGAGGTGAGGAACTGAGCAGTTCGGGCACGATCCTGGTGATCGACGACGAGTCGAAGCTGCGCGAGCTCGTCGGTGACTATCTGCGGCGCGACGGTTTCGCTGTCGTCGAAGCCGGTACTGGCCGTGCCGCGCTTGACGTGATCGCCCGCGCCCGGCCCGACCTGGTGATCCTCGATCTCGGACTTCCCGACGTGGACGGCGAGGACCTTCCGAGATCCTTCCGGCGGCAGAATTTACCGGTTGTGGTCCTCACTGCGAAAGCCAGTGAGCCGGAGAGGGTTGCCGGTCTTCGGGCGGGCGCCGATGACTACCTGGTCAAGCCGTTCAGCCCACGCGAGCTCATCGCCCGGGTGGAGGCGGTTTTACGCCGCTCCGGACACGTCGGCTTCGGCGTCGCCACGGCCTACGGGGGCGGGGCGCTGCTCCTGGACACCGAGCGGCGTGAGGTTGCCGTCCGCGGGCGGGAGGTGGCGCTGACCCGCAGCGAGTTCGATCTGTTGGCGGTGTTGGCCGGTCGTCCCGGTCGGGTGGTCCCGACTGGAACTGCTCAGTCGACTGCAGGGCAACGGGTTCGAGGGTTTCGAGCGGACCGTGGACGCTCATGTGAAGAACCTCCGTCGCAAGCTCGGGGACGAGCCGCCGAATCCGACGCTGGTGCTTACGGTGACCGGAGTGGGCTACAAGCTGGGTGTCGACCGCGATGTCTGATCGGCCTCCGTCGCCGCGGCGCTCCTTAGCCCGTCGACTGGCGCTCACCCTCGCCCTGACCGGTCTCGGAGCTGCCCTGCTGACTGCGCTCTTGGTCAACGTGGCATTTCAGAGCAGATTCGACAGCTTCGTTGCCCAGCAACAGCAGGTCCGCGAAGAGCAGCTGCTCGCCGTGGTGACCGCGACCTACACCGATGCCGGCGGATGGGACGAGCAAGCCCTGGCGGCGCTGGCACCGGCAGCCGTCATGTCAGGCGCTGAGGTTTCCGTGTACGACAACCAGGAGCGGCTGGTCTTCTCCACCGCAGACTCAGCCATGGGGGCCGACATGGGTCAGCAGCATCGGGAGATGATGGGCGTCGGCCAGCCCCGCCAGCTGCCGGTCGTCGTGGACGGCCAGCAGGTGGGGATTCTGGAAGTTGCCGTACCGCAGGGGGACCTGCCCTCAGGGGAGCAGGATTTCCTGGATTCAGTCAACCTGCTGTTGATCGGTGGAGCCGCTCTCGCAGGTCTGGTGGCGGTCGCAGCCGGCGTTCTTCTCGCCCGGCGGGCCACCAGGCCGGTCGCCGAGCTGACTGCGGCCGCGCGCGGCTTAGCCGCTGGTCAGCGTGCCCGGCGTGCCCACGTGCACCGTGACGATGAATTGGGTGAGCTGGCCACAGCTTTCAATGCCCTGGCTGACACCGTCGAACGCGAAGACCAGGTCCGCCGATTGTTCGCCGCGGACGTAGCCCATGAACTTCGGACTCCACTGGCGATCCTGCGCAGCCAGCTCGAGGCGGTCCAGGACGGCCTGCACGAACCCACGCCAGCGGTCCTGGCGTCGCTGCACGAGGAGACGCTGCGGCTGGGACGACTCGTGGCCGACCTGGAGGCGATGACCTCGGCCGACGCTGCGGGCTTCCACCTGGAGCTGCGCCCGATCCGCCTGGACGAACTGATCCGCGACGTCACCGAGGGACTTCAGGACCGCTTCACCGGCGCGGGGCTCACCCTGACAACGACACTCCAGCCGGTCACGGTGTCCGCAGACCCGGACAGGCTGACCCAGGTGTTGACCAATCTTCTCAGGAACGCCGTCAAGTTCGTGCCGGCGACAGGACGGGTGAACGTCACACTGGATCAGGTCGAGGGCATGGCCCGACTCCGAGTCATCGACGACGGACCGGGATCGAACCTGCGGATCTCCCGCACATCTTCGACCGCTTCTACCGGGGCCGGGGACCCCGAGCCGGCGGGTCCGGCGTGGGCCTGGCCGTCGTCGACGAACTCGTCCGCGCGCACGGTGGGCAGGTCAGCGCCGCGGCCACACCGAGCGGCGGCGCCACCTTCACCCTGCGCCTTCCGATACTTGCATCGGATCCGCACACCGCATTCATTCCGCCTTCGCATCCGCTGCCTACCGTCGCTGACATGGAATCCACAAGAACCACAACAAACTGCGAGCAGGTCCGATGACCCCGAAGCGAAAGACGGTGCTTGTCAGTGTCCTCGCCGCCGCAGTAGTGGGCGGCGGAATCGGCTGGGGCGTCACGGCTGCGGCCTCGAGTGAGAACCACGCTCACTCCGGGATGAACGGTGGCATGTCCGGGATGAACGGTGGCATGTCGATGATGGACGGACCGCACGGCGGTCCGATGGGCGAGTTCTCCGACGACCAACCGTTCGATCTGCAGTTCATCGATCAGATGACGATGCACCACCAAGGCGCGCTGATGTCCACCTAGGCCATGATCGCCGACTCCAACCGGCCAGAACTGCGCGACCTCGCCGCGGCCATTGACACCAGCCAGACCGCACAGATCGAGCAGATGCAGACCTGGCGTACCCAGTGGTACGGCGACCTGCCCTCGACCACCGGCGGGATGGACGCTGCGCAGATGGAGCAAATGATGACCAGCGAGGCAATGTCCGGGGTGCCCGACATGATGGGCGCAGCCGGCGCTGACATGTACCTGCAGATGATGATCGTCCACCATCAGATCGGCGTTGACATGTCCGAGGAAGCACTCGCGCGCTCCGGGCGCCCTGAGATCCGACAACTGGCCCAGGACATCGCCGACGAGCAGTCGGCACAGATCCTGCTGATGCGCAGCTACCTGGCCGACCGCTGAGACCCGCTACGGCCAAACCGGCATCACCACTTACGGCTGTACCACGGCCAGGAGCGCCTCAATCCCTTGGGAGTCCAGTTGCCCGATGTGCGTACCGGCAACTCGTCCGTCGCGGTCGAGGACGACAGTGACGGGCAGTCCAGGTGGGCCTAGATGTGCCAGCAGGTCACCGTCGACGTCGACGACCTGGGGGTAGGTGATGCCGAGGTCACCGAGCAACGAGGCCGCCGCATCGGCGCTGTCTTCGGTGTTGACGCCGAGGAAGGCGACCCGCTCGCCGTAGGACTCATGGGCGGCCTGCAGCAAGGGCAGCTCATCCCGGCATGGGCCACACCAGCTGGCCCAAAGATTGAGCAGGACAGGGCTTCCGCCCAACGCTGACAGGTCGATCGCGGGTCCGGACGTCAGGCACGGCAGGCGTAGAGGTGGAAGGATGTCGGCGCTAGTGCCGCCCGATTCGGACTGGAGCGGTAGCTCATCGCAGGAGGCCACGCCTGGTATCGCCGGTAGCGTGCTCGACTGCCGGTCGGCGGCGGCCGCTCCGTCACCGTTCGAGGCGCAGCCGGCGAGTAGGACCGCGGCTAGTGCCAGCGGGCTGATGCGCCGCATTGCCCTGCGAGTGGCCAACACGGGTCTCTTACTCGTCGTAGCGGACAGTGAAACGGCGACCGCCGTCGCTCGACGCGAGGATCGCGCCCTCGACGGCGGCGATGACCTCATCGGCGCTGGTCGCGGTCAGCGCATGGGGCGATGCGTCGAGGCTTCCGCGTTGCTGCCAGCTCTGCCCACCATCGGAGCTCACGTGCACGGTTCCGTCGGGTTCCACGCCGACGATCGCTCCGTCCTCGGCCCAGGTCACCAGCAGCAGGATTGGGGCCCCGGGAACCGGCTCGAAGCTGGCTCCGCCGTCGTCGCTTCGCACCAGACCTTGCTCGGTCGTAACCAGCAGCACGTCTGGGTCGTCCGGGCTGACCGCGAAGTCGGCCATCGGGATCTGGCTTCGCGAGTCCCAGTTCTGTTTGTCCTGGCTGACCATGAATTCACCGGTGAGGGAGTTCAGGCCGTAGACCGTGCCGTGGCGGTACTCCAGCGAGTGGAAGTCGGCTTCGCCGGCCAAGGACAACGACTGCCACGTCAGCCCGCTATCGGTAGATTCGATCAGGCCCAGTGAGGATGGGCCATCCTGCCCTTCGCCGGGGTGTCCGCTGGCCAGATAGTGCCCGGGACCGACGACGGTGAAGCCCATGAAGTCCTGAACGCGGTCGGCGACCAAGGTCGCTTGTCCGCTCTCGGAGACTCGGAACAGCCCGTAATGCGTTCCTACGTACAGCGCTTCGTCCTTGGGGTCCACCCCGAGTCCATGCACATGGTCCATACGCGCAGATGCAGATCCCCTGCCGTCGTCACCGCGCGTCATGAAAAAGACGATTCCCCCGATCACGAGGACCGAAACGACTAGGGCGGCCATAAGAACGGTCGTCCGGCTCTCACGGGTGACTGGAGTCGACAGCGTGCGCTCTCGAGCAGGTCTCGAAGGGCGTGACGTTTTCGGGTGCGAGTCGGTGGTTCGTGAGCCGGGCATGGACCACCTGCGAAGGTCGGGGGCGAGAGATCCGAAAGAGCGGATCCACTACGAGTCTTCATAGTAGCGGTGCTCGAGGGTGGGCCTCGTACTAGCCTTGGATGGCCCCGCGTTGATCTGCATCATTGCGTGTGAGTGGAACGGGCAGCCCAGCCAGTTGACGCACCATCCGCAGGCCATCTGGCGTGCCTGGCCAGTGCCGGACCACGGCGTCCTGGCCGGAGTGGCGGGCGACGGAGCGCAAGGCGAGCACGATGATGATCGCATCATCGGCGTAGCCCAGAACTGGAATGAAGTCCGGTATCAAGTCGATCGGAATCAGTAGGTAGGCAAGCGGCAGCCATAGCCTGATCCGGACCCCGCGAGCCACGTTGGAGTCGGCGGCCAGGCGGCGCAGAAGTCGGATCACATCGGGCAGCAGACGCAGCGCGTCGCGCAGAACGGTCCGGTCTTTGGTGTGTCGCCAGCTGACCCACAAGCCGATCAGGAGGACGAGCCAGAGCACTGGGGGCCCGCCACCGATCACAATCGGCAGTCGCCACCAGTCCATGCATTGAGTGTCGCGCTCCGGGTGTTCTGTCCGTCCCGGGGGGCAGTCCCTGCCGACGCCCTCGGCATGTTGATGGTGGTCGACGAGAGCGGCCGATTCCACTCTGGTGCGAACGCTCGCGGAACCGCGGCTGGTGTCTGGAGGCAGTGGCCGCACGCGCGGACGAGGGTATGCTGAGCGGTATGCCGGATCTGACTACCATAAAGGTATCCCGCAGCTTGCGAGAGCGTATCTCGCGTGATGCCGCCCAGCGCGGAGTGACTGCGGCCGCACTCCTGGGGGAGTTGTTGGACTCCTACGAGCGTGAGCAGCGGTTCGCCGCGGTCGGCAAGGCGTACGCGGAGTCTCCGGATGTCGGGTACGCCGAGGAGACCGGCGCCTGGGATGCAGCGATTGCCGACGGCCTAGCCGAATGAGCGTCCCGCTCCAGCGCGGGTCGATCGTCTGGGTAGACCTCGATCCCACTCAAGGACGCGAGCAGGCAGGAACGCGACCTGCCGTCGTCATCGCCAGCGATGGATACCTGGCCAACGTTCCCGAACTGGTGATCGTCCTACCCGTCACCACGACCAACCGGGCCTGGTCACATCACGTACCCGTCGGAGGTCCAGACGTCGAGCTGCCCCGGAGGAGCTTTGCGATGACCGAGCAGCCTCGGACGATCACCCGATCCAGGATCACCGGCTGCGCCGGAACAGCAGATGAGGCAACGATGTCGATCATCGACCAGTGGCTGCGGGACTTCACGAACCTCTGAGCCGCTGGGTCGGACCCCGAACCACCCCGTACGACGGAACTTCACTCCTGGTGACTGCCCGATACGCATGAGTAGCTACCGCCGCGCCGAGAATGCGGCCAGACTCCGTTCCAATCCGTATGCGAGGGAGGGGATGGTGATGGCCGAGCCGCAGCGTCCGTCGGTCGAGCGGCTTGAGCGTCCCTGGGTCGAACTGCGCATCCACGGGGTCAGCGGGACGCCGCCGGAGGACATGCTGGGCAGCGCGAACGTACGACAGGTCGGCGGTGACGAATTCAGCCGGTTCTTCCGGCCGTGCGATGCCCAGCAGAACGAGACGCGGCCGTCGCCGGACCACATCCTCGAGGGCTACCACTGGGGCAAGTTCACCTCGGGATCCTGGCGACAGGGTCTGTGGCTGGTGATCCTGCCGTTCGGATTCGTCAACGCGGCCCAGTTCATGCTGCCCGCGCCCACGTCGAAGCTCGCCAAGTTCGCCCACGCGGTGGCCGGGGCCATGCTGCGGCTGCTCGGGCTCGGCCTGACCGCAACCCTGCTGCTCGGCTTCGCTGTCGTGACCATGGACCTGACGGCGTGGCAATGGGGTCCGTCGCACAACCTGCCGGACTGGTCGGTCTTTCCCGGCTGGCCGCTGGCCGCAGCGATGCTGGCCTGTGTCGCGGTGCTGGCCCTGCTGTTCTCCTTCGGTCGCCGTTTGGGCGGCGCGAACCGGGACGCCGAGCACGCCGACGGCCGCGGCCCACGCACCGAGGAAGTCGCCGCGGACGTACCACCGACCGAGCTACGGTTTCGGCGCTTCTTCACCGGGGACACCGACGCCCCGGCGCTGCGCAAACTCCACCTCGCCACCGGCCTGGCGCTCATCGCGATCCTGGGCGCCGCGACCGGTAAGGGATCCAACGGTGCAGATACGGCAGCGTTCTGGAGTTTCTGGATTCCGATCGTCCTGATCGGGCTGCTGACCCTGATCGTCATCCTGTTGGGCGATCCCGAGCAGAGCGTGAGCGTACGGACCACCGGCCTCACCGAGAAGCTGCGCAACTGGTGGCATGGCGTCGTCTCCGGCGTCAGCACCGGATTGGTCATCCTGGCCCTCCTGAGCCTGGCCTTCTCGATGTGGCTGGCCGGGCGACGGGCGATGGGCGGCAGGCTGGGTACGGCGCTGCCGGGCATCGACGGCGCCGCATTCGGTGTGCTGGTGGCCTGCGTGGTCGGGATGGTCGTGCTCCTGCTGGCCAACTGGGTGCTCGCCGCAGCCACCCGTACCCACGGCAGTGCAGCCCCGCCGCCGCCGTTCGCGCGTTTCGCGCTGGGCATGACCGCGGCGCTGACCGCGTCGGTCGGCACCTTTCTCACCGTCGGGTACGCGGCTGCGATGCCGTTCGGCTGGGCGTGGTTCCTGGGCCGAGGCGAGGGCCCGAACTACGAGGTCTCACCGCTGCTGCAACGGATCGCCTACGCCTGGGGCCTGACCTTCCTCGTGATGGTCGGGTTGCTGATCGCGGCCGTGATCTCCTACCTCAGCCGCCGCGCGGAGTTCACCGACCGGGCGAGGGCCGCTTTCTCGTTCGGACCCGGGCCGGGGCCGAACCCGCCGTTGCGACTGCCCGAGCACTGGATCGGCCGGGTCGCCAGCGCGATGTGGCAAGCCCGCCTGAAGAATTCTCTGCAACTCGTGTTCTGGGTTTTCGCGATCTTCGGCCTCGTCCTGTCCCTGGCCGCTGGCGCAGAGTTCTTGGCCAGCAAGAACGTTGCCGATCCGTTCAATCTGCCCGGCCCGCTGGGGTCGCTCAGCGAGGACGTCTCCGTCGGCGGGGCCAAGGTCGTCATCGCGATCGGCACAGTCGTCCTGATCGGACTCGCGGTGGGACTGGTGTTCCTCGGCCGGGGTGCGATTCGCCAGGAGTCGTTGCGGCGCGGCGTCAACGTCGCGTGGGACGTGATGGC
>Ga0136630_1001220_pt1 | contig 10423 bp, 8 predicted proteins | sample AntDrymUQ5682106_2_FD_105496 | JGI IMG/M metagenome (GOLD analysis project Ga0136630, IMG submission 105496) | Polar desert sand microbial communities from Dry Valleys, Antarctica - metaG UQ568 (21.06) | ecosystem: Environmental > Terrestrial > Soil > Desert | place: Antarctica: Dry Valley...
GTGGGGTTTGCGGGGACGCTCAATTGATCCCTTCCTTGCCGATACCGCCATTCACCGCGCGTAGCTCCCTCTCATCGCGCGATCACGGGCGTTCTCGGAACGTGCGTGATGATTTCGGGTTGCCCTTCGGTGACGATCGCCTGCTCACCCAGCGACATCGTGAGCCCCGCGTCGTGATCGACCAGGATCATGTGCGTGAAGAACGTCATGTTGGCTTCGAGCACCACCGGGTTGTTCGCGAATATCTGGGGCTGCTCCATCCATGTGGGCGGCCACGTGGCCCCCATCGTGTACCCGCACGCCGTACCCGCCGCGCGCTCGTAGCCGTAACCGGCGAAAGCCGCCCGGTGAGCCTCGTACAGGTCACCGACCGTGTTGCCCGGGCGCAAAGCGACCTGGATGGCCTGCAACGCGTCCACGCATGCTTCGTGCATCTTGAGGTGCCTCGGGTCTATGGTGGGACCGGTCAGCACGACGAACATGTCGGCGGCGTGGTAGTGACGGTATCCCGCGCCAAGCTCGAACGTCATCTGGTCGTTCTCGCCCACCGGTTTGCGTCGTGTCGTGTATCGCATGTTCAAGGCGGAGGCTCCCGTGCCCATGGGCGGACGGTGGGCAGGCGGGTCGCCGTCGTTGGCCATCGCGGTGGCCCAGATTTTGCCCATCACGTCGCCCTCGTAGACGCCGGCCCTGGTGTCGGAGATCGCGACGTCGCGCATCTTGTCGACGATCGCGCCCGCCCGTCGGTGGTACTCGAGTTCTCGCGGGCTCTTGACGAGGCGCAGCGTGCGGATTAGGTCCGACGCGTCGACGAGCTCGCACCATCCGTCGAGCTCTGCCCTGATCTCCTCGTACAGCCTCGGAGTCAACCCCATGGTGTCCAGTTGGATGCCGAGCGTTTTGCCCCGCATCCCGTGGCTGGCCAGCGTGTCCTTTATCGCTTTGGATTTCGGGTTGCCCTCGGCGTCGAGCCAGATGCGGATATCGTCGCACACGGAGGAGTACCGGACGTTCGCGAGGTCGGCACCCCGGCTGACGTGGGTAAGTTCTCCGCTGGTCCCGATGAACATGGCGTGGAAGATAGAAAACCCGTCCGTGTCGAGCCCGGACAGCCAATACATGTCCTCTATCTTGAAGAGCAACATCCCGTCGAGCCCTTGATCCAGCATCGCTTTGCGCGTCTTTTCTTGACGCTCGGCGTATTCGTTGAGGGTGAAATGCAAGTTCTGTGGACCCACAGGACTCTCCTCTCTAAGGAAGGTTGCGGAGTGAGTGGTCGGGCCGCCGAGGCCAGGTACCGCCGTCGACGAGGAGGGACCGGGCCGCGGCGAGCAGTATTCTGGCGCCGACCGCCATCGCGTCTTCGTCGACGGCGAACTTGGGATGGTGGAGCGGATAAGTAAACCCTTCCTCCTCGTTTCTCGTTCCCAGCCAGATCATCGCGGCTGGAACGACCTGCGAGTAAAACGCGAAGTCTTCGGAGTTCATGGTGGGCGACTCGAGTTCTATGACGTCGGAATCGCCCAGTAGGCTCCGAGAGGAGCTACGAAACGCCTCCATTACCGTCGGATCGTTGTAGAGAACTGGTTCGCCGGCGACGATTTCGAGCTCTGCTTCGGCGTCGTGCGCCCGGCTGACGTGGGTCACGATCTTGTGCAGCAGACGACAGGCCTCGATGCGGGACGTCTCGTCGAGTGCGCGTATGGTTCCTTCAGCTTTGGCTTCGTCGGGCACGATGTTCGCGGCGGTTCCACCCGTAATTTTGCCGAAGTTGATAACCAACGGCGTCCTCGGGTCGGTCCGTCGGGACACGATCTTTTGTGACTCCTGTATGATCGCAGCGAGCGTCGCGATCGCGTCGATGCCGGCGTTCGGCCAACCGGCGTGCCCAGCACGACCGCGCACGGTGATGCCGAACTCGTCTGAGCTGGCCATCGCCGGCCCCGGCCGCAGAGCGACCGTTCCGGTCTCGAAGTCGGGCGAGACGTGGAGGGCGATGATCGCGCAGACGCCCTCCAGATGTCCGCCCGCGACGACGGTGCGCGCGCCGAGCGGTTCGCGCTCCTCGGCGGGCTGAAAGACGAACCTCAGGGTACCGGCGAAAGAGTCTCGTGCTCGTTGCGCCGCGAGGGCCACGCCCAGAAGGGTCGCCGCGTGCACATCGTGCCCGCACGCGTGCATAACGCCTTTGTTCTCCGAAGCGAAGGGCAGCCGAGCTTCCTCCGTGAGCGGCAGGGCGTCGAGATCCGCCCGTATCGCTACGGTACGTCCGGACGAACGCCCCCGGACATCGGCGATCACACCGGTCCGGCCCACCGGACGAACATCGGTGATGCCCGCCCTCGCCAGTTCGCGCCGCAGAAGCGCCGTGGTCTCGAACTCCTCGTTAGAGAGTTCGGGACGCCGGTGTATCTGGCGGCGTGTCGCGACAACGATGTCGACAATATCGTCCGGAATCCCGCGTGGTGTCGTCACCGAGTGCGCACCTTCTGCCTCCCGTTAGCTCCCTGTGCTTCTTCCAACCGTATCATCACAGACCGCCGCAGCATCAGTCTCTACTCGTGTCTCGCTTCGCACGATCAGTAGATCGATATTCGAAGCGCCCTGTACGGGGCCTAGTCGGCAAAACCCAACCGTATGAGGCCTTACCGGCGAGCCACCTCCATGGTGTCGGCCGCGCCGCCCTGAACGTTTCCTCGGTCCATGGTCGAAACGCAGCAAGCACCGAGCACACCCAATTTCCCCCTGGCCGCCGCATCCGAGAACAGCGCAGATCGCTTGAGGAACTCCACTCCGTTGAGCCTCTCCCTCGCCACTCGACGTACCCTCGTTTCGTCTCCACGTATCCCCGTCCATTATGAGCACTTGTTTTATTATTGTCAACAATCTACACTATACGCCTTGTGCGCGGGGAGTTTAGGAACGCAGGAAGGGGTTGGGAGAGATCATGGACGTCTTGCCAACCATCGGGCTGGGACAATATCAGGCTGTGCGGTGCGCGGATGACCGCATACGTAGTTAGCACTGTCGGGTCTAAGGATGAAAGTCGGCGCACTCGCCGTGATTGCCGAGAGCCTGGGTGGGACGCCACCGTGCTTGAGGTGGGCGATTCTGGCGTGAAGACTAGATCCTTCGCTGCCTCCGAGTACGCTGCCCGTATTGCCGCGGTCCGTAAAGCCATGCGCGAGTGTGGGCTCGACGCCCTCCTCATAACGAGCCCGGAGAACATCTTCTACCTCACCGGCCTGAGCCATCAGGGCTACTTCGCGTTCACCGCGCTTGTGCTCGCAGCGCAAGAAGGGGACTGTATGCTAATCGCCCGCGCCATGGAGCGGCACACGCTGGAGGCGCAGGCGCCTGGTTGCGAACACGTCCTGTTCGACGATGGGGAAGACCCCGCCGAGGCTGTGGCGCGCGCGTTTCGGGCGAGTGCGTTGGAGCAAGGCCGCATCGGCGTCGAGAAAGACAAGATGTCCTTCCCCATCCGCGTGTGGGAGGACATTGTGGCTCGTATGCCGCGGGCGCGATGGGAGGGCGGAGCCGAGCTCGTCGAGGGCGCTCGGGTCGTCAAGTCGCCGGCCGAGATCGACCGCATCCGGCAGGCGGCTGCCGTCTCGGACCTCGCCATGCGGAGCGGGATCGAGGCGGCCGGCGTGGGCGTCAACGAGCGGGAGGTTGCCGCCGAGGTCTACCGGACGATGGTCGCAAGCGGCGGCGAGAATCCGGGGTTCGCGCCGTTGGTCCGTACCGGCGACCGTCTGCTGCAGGAGCATACGACCTGGCAAGATTGCGCCCTGCGGGCAGGAGACTCCCTGTTCATGGAGCTGTCGGGCTGCGTGCACCGCTACCACGCCCCCCTCACCCGCATGGTTTACATTGGGCATGCCCCCGAAGGGGCGGACGCCGCGGCAAAGATCGTCATCGCCGGCCTAGAGGCGATCCGCGGCGCTCTGAGGCCCGGCGTCCTCACGGGCGCGGTATACGCGGCCTGGAAGGCCGTCATCGACGAGGCCCTCGGGCACCACGACTATCACCGTCACCACTGCGGTTACGTGACCGGCATTGGCTTCCCGCCGAGCTGGTCGGGCGGGGGCGTGCCCGTCGGGATCCGGCCGGGCGGCGAGATAAAGATCCGGCCGGGCATGGTCTTTCACCTATTGCCCTGGCTGCTCGGGCAGGGACCGACCGACTACGCAGTCTCCGACACCGTCCTCGTCACCGAGACGGGAGCCGAGCTTCTCACCTCGGTAGCGCGGGCCCCGACGGTGGTCTCGTGAGCAAGGTCTGCACGCGAAACAGCGCAAGATACAAGGAGGATTGAAGATGCGAATCACCAACATCAAGGCCACGCCCGTGGCGGTGCCATTCGGCGAGGACGAGCTCTGGGCGTTCGGCGGTCGCCGTGGCCTGGTCAGCATCCTGGTCGAGGTCGAGACCGACGAGGGCGTAGTCGGCCTGGGCGAGGCCGCCGCCTACCCGTCGGCGGACATCGTCCTGGCGGTGCTACGTTCTCTCGAGGGTCTGGTGGTGGGCGAGGACCCGTTCCACATCGAGCGGATCATGAAGAAAATCGAGGTGGTTGGGACCTGGCACCACGTGAGGGCAACGAGCCCCGGCATCGCCGCGATCGAGATGGCTTGCTGGGACATCGTCGGCAAGGTCTGCGGTCAGCCCCTGGTGAACCTCTTCGGGGGTCCCGTGCGAGAGCGCGTGCCGTTCTTCTACTATCTCAGCCAGAGATCTCCTGAGGACATGTCGGCGGACGCTCGGGAGGCAGTCGAACAAGGCTTCGGCACCTTGTATCTGAAGGCCGGCTCGGACGACTCAGCCGTGGACGTCGCGCGGGTCGAGGCGGTCCGCGACGGCGCCGGTCCCGAAGCAGCCATCCGCGTGGACGCCAACGAGGCGTGGTCGCCGGGTGCCGCCATCCGGATCGTTAAGGAGATGGAGGCCTTCGGCCTCGAACTGGTCGAGCAGCCGGTATCGGCGCGAAACCTCTCGGAGATGGCCTACGTTCGGGGCCGCATAAACCCGCCACTCCTTGCCAACGAGGCCTCCTGGACCCGCTACGACCAGCTCGAGGTTATCCGACATAGCGCGGCCGATGTCGTCTCCGTCGATAACCAGATGGACGGCGGTCTGCTCAACTTGAAACGGTCCGCCGGCCTGTGCGAAATCGCCGGGCTTCCCGTTCTCAAGCACAGCCTCGGCGAGCTTGGGGTGGCCGTGTACGCCGCGACGCACGTCATGGCTTCGTCGCCGAACTTCCTCTACGCCAACCAGTCGTACGCGTCGTTTCTAACCGACGACACCATCAAGGGCACCGATACCCTGCCCTACGAAGGGGGCGAGCTGGCCGTGCCGGACGCGCCCGGGATCGGGGTGGAGTTGGATCGCGATAAGGTCGGTAAGTACGCCGATCTCTACCACGAGAAGGGCCACGAGTTCTCCTTCCATGATCCCTCGGCCGTCGCCGCAACGCCGTTGATGCCGAAGCTGTAAGGGCCGCCGCGTGAAGCGCAACCCGTGCTCCGCGCGACCTCGAGGCGTCCAACGCAGAAATGCGGTTGTCCCTCCTACGTAGTCGCGTCCGGCGGGGTGCCCCGCCGAGCAGCACAGCGGCATCTGGCGGTGCCGTTGTTGATCGAGTGGTCGCCGCCCGCAGGCGACGACCACCGAACCTGCCGGACTCCTTGTGCTCTCAAGAAGCTTCGCTTGGCGACTTCGGGGCGCTTTTCAAGAGCTGCCTACCGGTCCCCGGCGGCAACAGGATCGGGCTCGCTAGGCGACTCTAGGCCGCTTCTCAAGGGCTGCCTGGCGGTTTCTGGCGACAGCAAGACTGGTATCAGCGAGACTGCGGCCGCGCCCATGAGGTAGAAGGCGGGCGCGTAGTTGCTGCCGGTCGCGGAGACCAGATAGCCTGCCACATAGGCAGCTGTACCCCCGAAAGCCGCAGCAGCTATATTGTAGCTGATGGCGAAGCCGGTGTAGCGCACCTCGGTTGGGAAGAGCGCTGCCAGTGTTGAGGGGATCGTCCCCAAGATGAGCACCTGACAGAGCGCCAGTATCAGCATTCCCAGCAGCGTGGTGGGCCAGTTGCCCAGCGATATAAGCCAAAAGGCCGGGTACGCGAACACTATGAAGCCGCCACATGCCGCGGCCAGCACGGTTTTTCGTCCGAAGCGGTCAGAGAGGGTTCCGACGCGCCAGATAACCGCAAGCATAAAGACGATGGCGACAAGAGTGATGAGCAGGGCGGTTGTCCCACCAACATTCATGGTGTTCTGCAGATAGTTCACCATGTAGGCAAGGAGGACGTAGTTACCTATGTGTCCGATGATCATGATTCCTCCGAGCAAGAGCATCGGTCGCCAGGCGTGCGTGAAGGTATTCCTGAGGGGAGATTCCTCTACCTCTCCGGCTTCCTCAAGAGCCTTGAAATTCGGGGTATCCTGTAGCTTCAATCTCAAGTAGAGTCCGACGATACCCAGTGGCCCCGCAACCAAGAATGGCACGCGCCAACCCCAGGAACTCATGGCGGCATCCGAAAGGCTAACCGTCAACAACGTGACCAAGCCCGCTCCCATAAAGTATCCGGTAAGGGACCCGAACTCGAGCCAGCTGGTCCAGAATCCCCTGCGCTCGTCCGGCGCGTACTCCGCCATGAACGTGGCGGCGCCGCCGTACTCGCCACCCGCAGAGAACCCCTGCACCAGCCGCAGAAAGACGAGCAGTATTGGCGCCCAGATGCCGATCGTGGCGTAGCCTGGCAGCAGGCCGACGGTGAAGGTAGCGGCCGCCATGAGTATGATAGTGAACGCGAGGATGCGCTGGCGTCCGAGCTTGTCGCCCAAGGGACCGAAGACGAGTCCTCCGAGTGGGCGAATGGCAAAGGCTACGCCAAAGACCGCGAACGAGGAGAGCAGCGATATGGTCGGGTCTTCGGATGGGAAAAAGACCCCACCGAGAATGATCGCCAGGAAACCGTAGGTCGAGTAGTCGAACCACTCCGTGGCGTTGCCGATCGCGCAGGCGGCGAGGGCCCGCCGCATCAACGATTGATCGACCCCCTGTGTCGTTTGTGCTTCGATGATGATCTACCTCCTATTCTTGTTCACTGGGTCGCCTGAGGAGACGAACCCGATCTCTAGAACTCTTGGACGCTCGGATATTCGCTTCGTATTCTCCTCCCGTGTCATGGTCTACAAAGGTCTCCGGTCAGTAAGGGGACTGGCGGTTTGGTAGGTGTGCGCGGCACGCAGCACCAGCGCATCATCGTACTTGGCCCCGACTATCTGCAGGCCCACAGGCAAGCCAGCGCTCGTGAAACCGCACGGCACGGACGCGGCCGGCTGTTGGGTCAGGTTGAAGGGGTAGGTCAGCGGCGTCCAGCTCATCCAGCTCGGATTCGGCCAACCCTCGGGCACCTCGCGGCCGGCCTCGAAGGCCGCGATAGGCACGGTCGGGGTCAACAGGAGGTCGTACTTCTCGTGGAAGCGGCTCATGTGGATGCCGAGGTCGGCGCGTTGGCCCTCGGCTTCGAGGTAATCCAAGGCCGAGTACCCGGCGCCCTCCTCGGAGATCCGGACGAGGCCTTCATCCATGAGCTCCCGTTCGTCTCGTCCGTAGGCCCGAAGCGCGTTGGCGGCGGACGCGTACCAATGGATGCGGAAGGCATCGATTGGGTCTTCGAAGCCGGGGTCGACCTCCTCAACCACGGCCCCCGACCCCTCGAACGTTCGCGCCGCCGCCTTCGTCGCCGCTTCCACCTCGGGGTCCACCTCCGCGTAGCCGAAGTCCACGCTGAAGGCTACGCGCAGTCCCTCGACGCCGCCCTCTATGGCCTCCAGGTGGTTCAGGCGCTCTGAGGGGAGGGCTGCAGGATCCCTCGCGTCTCGTTCCGAGACGACGTCCATCATCAGCGCGGCGTCGGCCGCCGTCGAGGTCATCGGCCCCGCGTGCGCGAGGAGCCCGAAAGGACTCGCCGGCCACCACGGGACGCGGCCGAAGGTCGGCTTCAAGCCGAAGATGCCGGAGAACGCGGCGGGGATCCGGATCGAGCCCCCACCGTCGGTCCCGACCGAGAGCCGACCCATGCCGAGGGCGACGGCGGCGGCGCTGCCGCCGCTGGATCCGCCCGCCGTGCGCGACGGGTCGTAAGGGTTGCCCGTGACGCCCGTGAGCGGGCTGTCCGTGACGCCCTTCCACGCATACTCTGGCGTCGTGGTCTTGCCCAATAGCACCGCGCCATGCTCCCGCATGCGGGCCACCACCGGCGCGTCGTCTTCCCACTTCTGATCGGCGTCAATAGCACGGGAACCCCTGAGCGTGGGCCAGCCTCGGGTCAAAAACACGTCTTTGATGGAGGCGGGAATGCCGTCGAGCAGGCCCCGTGGCTGCCCCCTCCCGTAGCGTTGCTCGGACTCCCGTGCCTGGGAAAGCGCCCCCTCGGCGTCCACCAAGCAGAACGCGTTGACGCGCGGGTCGTGCTCCTCGATCTGGCTCAGTGCCGCCCGGGTGGCCTCGACCGGGGACACATCCCTGGCGCGGTAGAGGGCCAAAAGATCAGTAGCGGAAAGAAAGGCAATCTCAGGAGTGGCCATAACCCCGCTCCTTGTCCACGACGTTGAGCAGATCGTTGCCCTGCTGCCAGCGCCGGAAGTTCTCGACAAATAGCTCGCCGAGCGCCTCGTGCCAGCCGACGAAGTCACCCGACATGTGCGGCGAGACCACGACCTGGGGCATCTCCCACAGCGGACTGTCCTCGGGGAGCGGCTCCTCCGAGAACACGTCGAGGGCGGCGCCCGCGATCCGTCCCTCCCTAAGCGCCCCTACCAGCGCAGGCTCCTCTACTATGGGTCCGCGTCCGACGTTTATGAGCCGCGCGCCAGGCTTCATCCGCTCGAACTGGCCGGTGCCGAACATGCCCCTCGTCTGCTCCGTAAGCGGTGCCGCGATCGCGACGTAGTCGGCGTCCGGAAGCGCCTCAGCGAGTCGCTCCGAGGAGAACACCTGCCCGAAATCCTCATCCTCCGGCCGTTCTGCCCTGGCGACAGCGCTCGTCTCCATCCCCAGACAACGAGCCTGCCTGGCGATCATCCGTCCGATAGGACCGGCCCCCACCACGAGCAGCCTCTTGCCGGCGAGCATCTCGGTCTCCCGGTGTGCCCACTTACGCTGCCGCTGGAACTCCAGGCTCCGATGAAAGCCCTTGGCAAAGAGGAGCATCAAACCCAGCACGTACTCGGCGATCGAACGGTCGAAGACCCCGCGCGAATTGGTCACGGTTACCGCGCTCTCGACCAGTTCCGGAAAGAGGACGGCGTCCACCCCCGCACCGGCCACGTGGACCCACCGGAGCTTATCCGCCCGGTGCCAGGCGTCTCGAAGCTCGGTGGAGCGGAAGTCCCACACCAGGAGCGCCTCGGCCCCCTCGATCGCCCGTTTCAGCTCTTCGGTCCCGACGGCATACCGAAGGGACGCATGCTCCGCCACCGGCCCCGCCCCAGCCGGAGGATCAGCGCTCCTCGCCCCCAGGATCGCGACGGTCGGTCGCCGGCGATCTTTGTCCTTAGGTTTCACCTCGCTGCCCCCGCCATGTCAGCCCCCCATATCCGCCAAAACTATCCGATTATCGTAAGATTGTCAACATTAAGCATCAGGATGTTCGGGTATACTTTCTTCTGAATACAGCGACGAGCATGAGCGCAACGTATTAGTAACGGCGGTTTGTATCGACCAGAAGGCCAGGGGGTGCGTGGGTTGGAGAAACTTGAACCCGTAAATCGGGAGACCACGCCGAGCGTCATCGCGGCCCAGATCCGGGGCCGTATCACGGACGGCACTTTTCCTCCGAAGTCTCAGTTGGGAGAGGCGCAGCTCGCCGGCAGGCTGAACGTCAGCAGGGGGCCAGTTCGGGAAGCGCTCCAGCGGCTCATCCAGGAAGGTCTACTGGAAACCAGGCGTAACCGCGGCGTCTTTGTCGTATCTCTAGACGGAGACGACGTAGCCGACGTCTATCTCGCCAGGAGGGCCATCGAACGGGAGGCTACTGCGATCCTCGTGCGCTGTGCGGACGACGCGGCCTTCGATAGGCTGGACGAATCGGTTGAGGATATGTACTCGGCGGCCGAAAGGGGGGCGTGGGAGGAGCTCGCCGACGCCGACCTGCGCTTTCACGAGTCGCTCGTGCGCTTGTCGAACAGCAAGCGCCTGCAAAGGATGTTCAGCACCCTCCTCATCGAAACGAGGATGTGCTTGGTCCGGCTCGAGAGCGCCTACCCAGTTCACAAGCGGCTCGTTCAAGAACACCGAAACCTGCTGGGCGCGATGCGCCGGGGCGACGAAAAGGCAGCCTTGAAGCTGATCGATGAGCATCTAAAGGATGCCGTAAGCGACCTTACCAAAGCTAAGAACGCTTCCA
>Ga0136630_1001221_pt1 | contig 10421 bp, 10 predicted proteins | sample AntDrymUQ5682106_2_FD_105496 | JGI IMG/M metagenome (GOLD analysis project Ga0136630, IMG submission 105496) | Polar desert sand microbial communities from Dry Valleys, Antarctica - metaG UQ568 (21.06) | ecosystem: Environmental > Terrestrial > Soil > Desert | place: Antarctica: Dry Valley...
CGACCTGCTGCCCGAGCTCGACCTGCTGCTGGTGATGACCGTCGAGCCCGGTTTCGGCGGCCAGTCCTTCCTCGACGCGATGCTCCCGAAGATCCGCCGGACTCGTGACCTCGCACGGGGCCGCGACCTCGAGCTCCGGATCCAGGTGGACGGCGGGGTGAGCGCGAGCACGATCGCGGCCTGTGCGGAGGCGGGGGCAGACACGTTCGTGGCCGGCTCTGCTGTGTTCGGCGCCGACGACGCTGCCGTCGCCGTCGCGGACCTGCGCAGGATCGCAGAAGCCGGCCGGCCACCGATCGACTCCGGCTGAGCCTGCGTGGGCCACGAGGGCGCCGTGGTCGGCGGTCCGGCTGGCTGCGCGAGCTCGTCGTGGCATCCACACCGGCGCCGAACGGCGGTCTGCGATACTGCTGCCGACACGACACAACGCGTGCTCCGGGGTCGGTGAAAATCCGAACCGGCGGTGACAGTCCGCGACCCGTCCGCAGCCAGCGGCGGTTGATCAGGTGAAACTCCTGGACCGACGGTGAGAGTCCGGATGGGAGGCGCACGCACGCCACGACTGGTTGCCCAGGCGCGGCGAGTCTCTCGGCGTACGGGGATGACCCCGGCGTCGGCAGTCGTTCTGATCCCCGGAGCACCTCAGCTGCCCGGGAGCGATCATGGACTTCTTCGTCGATCTGCTGGACGCGCAGATCACCTTTGGGACCGACCACCACATCCTCTGGCGCGAGGTCGTCGGCAACCTGTTCGGGCTGGCGTCGGCGGTCGGGGGCATGCGCCGGCGGGTGTGGGCCTGGCCGGTCGGCATCGTCGGGAACGTGCTGCTGTTCACCGTCTTTCTCGGCGGGGTGTTCAACACGCCTCAGGCCGTGGACCTCTACGGCCAGGCCGGCCGGCAGATCTTCTTCATCGCGGTGTCGGTGTACGGCTTCGTGCGCTGGCGGCAGGCCAAGCGGGACCGCGCCGGCGCGGCCGCGGACGTCCCGGCGATCGTGCCGCGGTGGGCGTCGCGGAACGAACGGATCGGGATCCTGGTGGCGGCCGCGGCCGGAACTGTCGTCTTCTCGCAGATCTTCGGCGCGATCGGCTCGTTCGGGCAGTGGGCCGACGCCTGGATCTTCACCGGCTCCGTGCTCGCCACGTACGGGATGGCGCGCGGCTGGACGGAGTTCTGGCTGATCTGGGTCGGCGTCGACATCGTCGGCGTTCCCCTTCTTCTCAAGGCCGGGTTCTACCCGTCGGCGATCCTCTACGCGGTGTACGGCGGGTTCGTCATCTGGGGCTTCTTCGTCTGGATGCGCGCGCAGCGCGACGAGCAGCCCACCGCCGCCACCGCCGAGTCGCCGGTCGTCGAGACGCTCGGGTAGGACGCCGGATCTGGGCCCGGCCGTAGGCTCCGCGGGCATGAAGACCTTCGACGCGCTGTACGGCGAGCTGGTGGCCAAGGTGCACGACGGCGACCCGGCGTCCCGCACGGTGGTCGCGGTGGCCGCGGGCGTGCACGAGGCGGGCAAGAAGGTGGTCGAGGAGGCCGCCGAGGCGTGGATGGCGGCCGAGCACGAGTCGGCCGAGCGAACCGCCGACGAGGTGGCCCAGCTGCTCTACCGCACCCAGGTGCTCATGATCACCAGGGGCCTCACGCTGGCCGACGTCTACGCTCGCCTCTGAGGGCCGAGGCGGACAAGGAGGCGACGTGCTGCGGATCGCGGTGCCGAACAAGGGCACGCTGGCCGATCCCGCGACCACGATGCTGCGCGAGGCGGGCTACCGGCAGCGCGGTGGTGGACGTGAGCTGGTGGTCGCCGATCCGGACAACGATGCGGAGTTCTTCTTCCTCCGCCCCCGCGACATCGCGACGTACGTCGGATCCGGCACGCTCGACGCCGGAATCACCGGCCGGGACCTGCTCCTGGACAGCCCGGCCGGCGCTGAGGAGACACTGGCGCTGGACTTCGGCGGCTCGACCCTGCGCTTCGCCGCGCGGCCGGGCGAGGTGGCGACGCTGGCGGACCTCGCCGGGCTGCGGGTCGCCACGTCGTACGCGCACGTGGTCGGGAAGTACCTCGCCGGTCACGGCGTCGAGGTCGACCTCGTGTCGCTCGACGGCGCGGTCGAGACAGCCGTACGGCTCGGGGTCGCCGACGTCATCGCCGACGTGGTCGACACCGGGCTCACGATCAGGCAGGCCGGGCTGGAGATCGTCGGGGAGCCGGTGCTCGAGTCCGAGGCCGTGCTGGTCCGGCGCTGCGGCGCCGGGCCGGACCCCGCCGTCGAGCAGCTCGTCCGCCGGTTGCAGGGCGTGCTCGTGGCCAGGCGGTACGTCCTGATGGACTACGACGTCCGGGTGGAGCACCTCGCCCAGGCCAGCGTGCTCACGCCCGGCTACGAGTCGCCCACGGTCTCGCCGCTGGCTGACACCGGGTGGGTCGCGGTCCGCGCGATGGTCGAGCGGGCTCGCGCCCAGCGCACCATGGACGAGCTGTGGGAGGTAGGCGCCCGCGCCATCCTGGTCACCGACATCCACGCCTGCCGGCTCTAGGCGGTGCCTGGCACGCAGCCCCGAGCTCCAGCGCTGCCGGTGACGTTCCGGCCGTGGCTGGCGACGTGGATGCTGATCGGGCTTGCCCTCGCAGTGACTGCGGCGCTGGGGACGCTGGCGGTCGTGCTGCCCGGCATCGACACGCGCGACCGCTGGGGGTTCGTCGGGCTCGCCACGCTGGTCGTCGTGGGGTTGAGCTTCCTGGCCCGACCGCGCGTGCGGGCCGACCTCGACGGCCTCGAGATCGTGAACGTCTGGCGGCGCCGACGGCTCGGCTGGCCGGAGGTCGTGGCGGTCCGGCTCGGTCCGGGTGACCCGTGGCTCGTGCTCGACCTCGACGACGGGACGACCGCCGCTGCGATGGGGGTGCAGTCCGCCGACGGGGTGCGCGGCCGCCGCGCGGCTGCCCAGATCGCGGCGCTCGTGGCCGCGAACAGCGTCGCCCCGCGAGACGACTGAAGCAGGGTCGGCTCGACGTACTGTGCTCCCATGGCACGGAGCCCGCTCGACAACGGTGCCGCGACGCCCGCCCGGCTCCTCGGCGGCGAGCTGGCCAGCCGTGCGTGACGTGCTCGACGACCTGGTCGGCTGGTACGAGCGGGGCGAGCCGGTGGGACTGGCCACCGTCGTCCGGACGTTCCGGAGCGCGCCGCGCGAGCCGGGTGCGGCGATGGCCGTCGGCAGCGACGACACGGCCGTCGGCAGCGTGTCCGGCGGGTGCGTCGAGGGCGCGGTCTACGAGGTCGCCCGCGAGGTGGTCGAGACCGGTGAGCCGCGCCTGGAGGAGTACGGCGTCAGCGACGACACGGCATTCGCGGTCGGGCTGACCTGCGGCGGGATCCTCCACGTCTTCGTCGAGCCGGTGACGGCCGAGACGTTCCCCGAGCTCCCAGCGGTCGCCGCCTCGATCCGGGCCGGCGAGCCGGTCGCGGTTGCCACCGTGCTGGCCGGGCCGGGCCGGCTCGGCGCCCACCTCGCGGTCTGGACCGACCGGACGGCAGGGACGCTCGGCACCGCCCGGCTCGACGCCGCGGTCGCCGACGACGCACGCGGCATGCTCGAGCAGGGCACGACCGGAGAGCGCCGGTACGGTCCGGACGGGCAGCGCCGGCTCGACGATCTTGCGGTGTTCGTGGCCGCGTACGCCCCCCCGCCGCGCATGTACGTGTTCGGGGCGATCGACTTCGCCGCCGCCGTCGCCCGCGTCGGCGCCTTCCTCGGCTACCACGTGACGGTGTGCGACGCCCGGCCCGTGTTCGCGACGCCGCGACGGTTCCCCGAGGCGGACGAGGTGGTCAACGCGTGGCCGCACCGTTTCCTCGAGGACGCTCCGGTGGACCGGCGCACGGTGATCTGCGTGCTGACCCACGACCCCAAGTTCGACGTGCCGCTGCTGCAGGTCGCGCTACGGACGCCCGCGGCCTACATCGGCGCGATGGGCAGCCGGCGGACGAATGACGAGCGCGCGGCGCAGCTCCGAGCCGTCGGCGTCAGCGACGAGGACATCGCCCGGGTCGCCGCACCGATCGGGCTCGACATCGGCGCCCGGACACCGGAGGAGACCGCGATCTCGATCGCCGCGGAGCTGGTGTCGCTTCGCTGGCGTGGGTCGGGCGAGCGGCTGGTCGCGACCGACGGCCCGATCCACCACCCGCGAGCCCGGTGACGAGCGTCGCGTGAGGGTCGCCGGGCTCGTGCTCGCCGCCGGCGCCGGTATGCGGCTCGGCCAGCCCAAGGCGCTGGTCACAGTCGACGGGCGGCGCTTCGTCGACCTGGCGGTGGACGCGCTGCGCGAGGGCGGCGCCGATCCCGTGCTCGTGGTCGTCGGCGCCGCCGAGGTCGGGCACGTCGATGCACTCGTGGTGCCGAACCCGGACTGGGTCACCGGTATCGGGTCCTCGTTGATCGCGGGGTTGGCTGGGGCCGCGGCGTACGGGGAGGCGACGACCCCGCTCCACGGCTTGGTGGTGTCGTTGGTCGACCAGCCCCGGATCGGTCCCGCAGCGGTGGCCCTCGTCCTCGGTGCAGGCCGGGCCGGCGCCCACGCCGCGATCGCGACGTACGGCGGCGAGCTCCTGCACCCGGTCTACCTGCACGCGACCAGCTGGTCCGGGGTGGCCGCGCTGGCGCAGGGTGAGCGCGGTGCCCGGCCGTACCTCGATGCGCACCCGGACGTGGTCGAGCTCGTGCCCTGCGACGGTCTCGGCGACCCGTCGGACGTCGACACCGCCGCGGACCTCCGGCGCCTGGGTTGACCAGACGTGGCGGGTGATCGGTTCGTCCCTGAACGTGCGTTTCGCTGAGGTGGCGCGACCTGTCGACGGACGACGGGTCGAGTCGACGGGTCGAGCCTGTTGATCATCGATGACGCTCGGCGCTAGCGTCGGGCCACGGGTGCGTCGACCGAGGAGACCGCAGTGCTGAATCTCGCCGTCATGCTGGAGGACTCGGCGCGATCGGTGCCAGATCGGGCTGCGGTCGTCCTGGGCCCGGCTCGGCTGACCTACGCCCAGGTGAACGCGGCGGCGAGCCAAGTTGCGGGGTGGCTCGCGTCGCAGGACATCAAGTCGGGTGACCGGGTGGCGCTGACCTGCCCGAACCTGCCCTACTTCCCGATCGTCTACTACGGGATCCTCAAGACCGGCGCGACCGTCGTCCCGCTCAACGTGCTGCTCAAGGAGCGGGAGATCGCGTACCACCTGGCGGATTCCGGTGCGCGCGCGTACTTCTGCTTCCAGGGCACCGCGGAGCTCCCGATGGGGACGGCCGGGCACGCGGCGTTCGAGCAGACCGAGGGTTGCCAGCACTTCGTGATGATCACCGCCGACCCGGCCGGGCCGTCGCCGGTCGAGGGGACGCAGACCCTCGGCAGCGTGATGCAAGGCCGGGCGCCGACGTTCCCGAGCGTCCCGACCCGGGAGACCGACACCGCAGTCATCCTCTACACGAGCGGCACGACCGGCCAGCCCAAGGGCGCGCAGCTCAGCCACAGCAACATGGTGCAGAACGCGCAGCTGGCGCCCAAGGTCTTCGGCTGGCACGACGGGGACATCCACCTGCTGGCCCTGCCGCTGTTCCACTCGTTCGGGCAGACCGTCGACATGAACATGGGGCTCTACACGCAATCGACCCTCGTGCTGATGCCGCGCTTCGAGCCGGGCGCTGCGCTCGGGCTGATGGAGTCCGAGGGCGTCACGTTCTTCGCCGGCGTCCCCACGATGTACTGGGCCCTGCTGTCCCATCCGGGGGCGGGTGATCATGACCTGGCCAAGATCGCCCAGAACCTTCGGCTCGCGGTGTCCGGCGGGTCACCCATGCCGGCAGAGGTGCTGCGCCAGTTCGGTGAGAAGTTCAGCGTCAAGATCCTCGAGGGGTACGGCCTGTCCGAGACCAGCCCCGTCGCCACGTTCAACCGGGTCGACCGCGACACCAAGCCGGGCACCGTCGGGCTGCCTGTGTGGGGCGTCGAGGTGAAGCTCGTTGACCTCGAGGGCGCCGCCGTCACGGCGGGCGAGCCTGGCGAGGTGTTGATCAAGGGTCACAACATCATGACCGGCTACCACGACCGGCCCGACGCGACCGCGGAGGCGATCGACGACGCCGGGTGGTTCCGCAGCGGCGACATCGGGACGTTGGACGACGAGGGCTACCTCACGATCGTGGACCGGGCGAAGGACATGATCATCCGAGGTGGCTACAACGTGTACCCGCGCGAGGTCGAGGAGGTCCTGGCCACCCATCCCGCGGTCTCGCTGGTCGCCGTCGTCGGCGTGCCGCACGACGAGCACGGCGAGGAGGTCAAGGCGTACGTGATCAGGACGGCTGGCCAGGAGATCACCGAGGACGAGCTGATCTCGTGGGCAAAGGATCAGATGGCCGCGTTCAAGTACCCGCGGTCGGTGGAGTTCCGCGACGCCCTCCCGATGACCGCCACCGGCAAGATCCTCAAGCGCGAGCTGACCTAGCCGAGCGCGAGCGCGTCGAGCGCCTCGAGCGCCTGGGTGAAGCAGGCCATCGGCGGCGTCACGAGCCCGGCACCCACCTGCCCGGTGCCGGCGACCCTGCCGGCCATGCCGGTGTTGATCTGGGGGAGGACGCCGGTCCGTACGACGGCGGCGACGTCGATCCCGGTTGGCGCGCCACGGAACTCCAACGCAGGGATCGCGAACGCCCCGTTCTCGGTGAGCGTGATCTCGTACATGCGCCTGGTCGTCCGCAGCGCGTCCGGCACGGAGCCGCCGACGAACCGGACGATCGCCGGTGCGGTGGCCATCACGAATCCACCGATCCCGGCGGTCTCGGTGATGGCGGAGTCACCGATGTCAGGGTTCGCGTCGTCGGGACCGTACGCGCCGAGGAAGAGACCCTCTGGCGTGTTCGCCGGCGCGGTGAACCAGGAGTCGCCGGTGCCGGACACCCGGATGCCGAAGTCGGTGCCGTTGCGGGCCATCGTGGTCACCACGGTGCTGCCCGGGATGCCGTGGGCGGCGGCCGTCGCCAGCTTGCAGGCCGGCATGCCGAGGTTGAGGAAGAAGTGGTCGTTGCCGCCGATGAACCTTGCGACCTCGGCCACCACGGTGGACGGCCGGGAGAGCGCGAGATCGGGCAGCAGGTCGCGCAGCAGCATGAGCGTGCCGGCGCGGTTGCGGTTGTGTCCCTCGTCGCCCATCTGGACCATCTGGCTGATGATCGCCCGGACGTCGACCGGGCCGTGCGCCTCGACCGCGTCGGCAAGTGCCGGCCCGAGCACTGCGTTCATCCATCGCAGGCGCTCGATCACCTCCGGCCCGTACGCGCCGTAGCGGAGCACCTTGCCCAGACCCTCGTTCAACGTGCACCACGAGGTCCCGTCGTGCACCTCGTCGCGCAGCTCGACGACCCACATCGACGGGGACACGACCCCGGCCATCGGGCCTACTGCGCCGCGGTGGTGGCACGGCTCGAGCTCGATGTCACCGGCGGCGAGCATCCGCTCGGCCTCCTCCGGGGTCGGCGCGAGGTCCTCGAGGAGCAGCGCGCCGACCAGTGCGCCCCGCAACGGCCCCGACGCGCGCTCCCACGTGATCGGCGGGCCGGCGTGCAGGAGCTGCCCGCGCTCGAGACCGAGGGCCGCGCTCGCCGGGCGGACCGCGACGAGCTCGGCGGTGGCGGCCAGCATCCGCTCGACCGCCCTGGCGTTCGCGTCCGTGCGTCGGTGGTCGCCTGCGACGGCGGCGAGATGGGCGTCGGTCCCCGGCTCCGGAGGGCGCCAGTCGACCCGCACGACCTCGACCGCCTGTGCTGCGACGGCGTCGGCCAGCACGTCCACCCCGGCCGCCACCACCACCGGCTCGCGGTCCAGCAACCCGCTCATCGGCTCGACCCGGGTGCGTCGACCAGGGCGACCGCCTTGCGGGCGGCTGCCGCGTTGGACAGGTGGACCGACGCCCCGGCGGTGCAGATCGCCTCGGCCTGGGCATCGCGGCCTTGTGGATCGCCGTCGGAGCCGATCAGCGCCACGACGACTGCGAGGTCGCGCCCGTCGGCGGTGGCGCGCGCGTGCGCGGCGCGGATCGCCGGGACGAGGCCGGCCGCCGGGTCCGGGTGCGCGGCGTGGCCGAGGACGACGTCGACCAGCAGGACGCCGCAGGTCGGGTCCGCGGCCTCGGCGCCGATCCGGACGAGACGCAGGGTCGGATCGATCATCGGGTGCGGCCGGCCCTCAGTGAGCCGGTCGTCGCCGAAGTCAATCATGGCGTGGCCCGTGGTACGGAGGTCGTCGTCGAGCGCCCAGGCAGGGTCGAGCGGGATGTTCGAGCCGATCGGACCGAGCGCCGCAGCAGCGATCACCATGGCCTCGTCGCAGAGCGTGCCGCCGGCGAACAGGCCGCGGACGAAGGGGTACCGGCCGCCGGGCTCGACCAGTGCCGGCCACGACCGCGGCTCCGTCCAGGTGCCGCCAGCGGCACGTACGACGTCGGCGGCGGCCGCCGTCAGGTCTGCCTGGCCCGACCCGAGGAACGCGAGCACGACGGGCTTGCCGATCGTGGCGGCGTGCTCGCTGATTGCCTGCGCGACGTCTGGCGCGGGCGGCTTGGAGACCACCACCACCACCTCGGTCGCGCGGTCGGCGGCGAGCAGGTCGAGCGCCTGGTGGGTCGAGCGACCGCCGACGGCTGTGGACATGTCCCGGCCGCCGACCCCGAGGCAGTGCGCGACGCCGACACCGGCGCCGTCGAGCAAGCAGAGCAGCTGCTGCGCACCCGTACCGGACGCGGCGACCAGACCGACGGGACCCGGTCGGACCACGTTGGCGAAACCGAGCCCGACGCCGTGGACCACGGCGGTCCCGCAGTCCGGTCCCATCACCAGCAGCCCGCGCTCGCGAGCGACGTCCTTGAGCCGGATCTCGTGCTCGACCGGCACGTTGTCGCTGAAGATCAGCACCGACAGCCCCGCGTCGAGGGCATCCATCGCCTCGGGCAGCACCTGGCGTCCGGGGATCGAGAGCATCGCCAGGGACGCGCCCTCCAGTCGCCGGGCGGCGCTGCGTACCGTGCGCGGCGCGACGTCCGCCGCGTCGCTCGCGGTCGCGGACGCTCGGGCCGCCAGCAGCTCGGCCAGCCGCGCATGCGCAGCGTCGAGCGCGGCACCGTCGGCCCGGATCGCGACCACCATGTCGTTGGTGGTGGCACCGGCCGGCCGGTCGAAGCCCATGCCGGCGAGCAGGTCGAGGTTGAGCTCGGTCGCCATCGCGACGAACGCCGCCTCCACGCCGTCAACCGTCGACAGCTCGCGGCTGAGCTGCATGAGGGTCACCGAGTCGCGGTACTGCCCGCCCCGCACCGAGACCTCCGCCGTCATCGCGCCAGCCTCTCAGCCGTGAGGACGCTCGCGCGTGCGCCGACCAGGACTCCGTAGGCGACCGAGCTCCCGGTGTCGTGGCCGATGTCCACGAGCGCCTCGAGCGCTGCGGCGACGGCCGGCGGCGTCCGGAGCGCGTCCAGCAGCACGAGCGCCTCTGGCACCGAGCACCCATGGCTGGCGTGGTGCAGCAGTGCCGCCGAGACCGCGGTCGTCCGGTCCAGCCGTTCGGTCGCGGCGTCGAGCACGGTGCGGGCGGACGCGGCGGCACCCGGCCACCCGGCCAGCCCGAGGTGGTGCCAGCTCAGCAGGGCGCCGACGAGGACGTCGTCGGCGGCCGGGGTCAGACCGGGGCCGAGACCCACCATGGCGTGCACCGCCCGTCGCGTCGCTCCCTTCTCGTCGCGAGCGATCGCGTTGGAGAGGTGGTCGACGGCTTCGATGACCGTCGGCGACATCGCCTGAGCCGCTCGCTCGAGAGCTGAGGACAGCGCCTCAGCACCCGCCCGCAGGTCCGGGCAGCAGTCGGGCACGCGGACGACGGGCTGCGACCACCACCGGCGCACGACGACCGACAGGTCGGGCAGACCGACTGTGCCGTCGCCGACCAGGAGGTGGTCCGCTGCGCCGAGCCGGAGCAGCGCGAGTCCCACCTCCGGCTGCGCCCTGGCCAGGACGCACGCGCCCGGGAGTCGCACGCCGCCGGGTGCGACGACCGAGAGCACGGGCAGGTCGGCGTCGCCGGTGGCGACGTGCACGGCGGTGCGGCTGGCCGCAACGACGTCGCCCGCGGTGACGGGCCGAGCGAGGACCGGCCGCACGAGTGCGCTCGCCGCGGCGGTGAGTGACAGGCCCGGCGCTCGTACGGCATCGAGGGTCGCCGCCGCGCTGGGCGCCTGGCTCACGGCTCGAACCGACCGGAGGGGAGCCATCGTGGGCCGTCCGCGCCGGCCGCGAGCTCCTCGGCCCGGCTGGCGATGTTGCGCTGCATGCCGCCGAACACGAAGCCGTGGAACGGCCAGACCGCCCACCAGTA
>Ga0136630_1001222_pt1 | contig 10420 bp, 13 predicted proteins | sample AntDrymUQ5682106_2_FD_105496 | JGI IMG/M metagenome (GOLD analysis project Ga0136630, IMG submission 105496) | Polar desert sand microbial communities from Dry Valleys, Antarctica - metaG UQ568 (21.06) | ecosystem: Environmental > Terrestrial > Soil > Desert | place: Antarctica: Dry Valley...
AACTCGCGCATGTGTCCGGCATGGTCGAGCGGCTTCCGGATCACACTGAAGTCACCGTCGGCGGCGGGCGGTTCGGGGAGCGGGGATATTTCTATTCGCCGACGGTGGTGAGTGGTCTCAAGCAAGAAGACGAGGCTTCGCAGAATGAGATATTCGGCCCGATCATCACGGTTCAGACTTTCTCGGACGAGGACGAGGCGGTTCGGTGGGCGAACGGGGTGAAATATGGACTCGCTTCGAGCGTTTTCACCCGCGACCACGGACGGGCTATGCGTGTGAGCCGGAGGTTGGATTTCGGGTGTGTGTGGATAAACACGCACATACCGCTCATCGCCGAGATGCCGCACGGAGGATTCAAGCATTCGGGGCACGGCAAGGATCTCTCGATGTACGGCTTCGAGGACTATACGCGCATAAAGCACGTGATGACGAAATTAGATTAGCGGCTTGATTTTCGGCGAGAGGCTCGAGCCTCTCGCCGCTTCGCGGAAATATAGTGCCGGAATCCCGTGTCTGCGTATAATCCGAAGACAAGGGATTGGACGACCTTCGAGAGAGATCGAGAGAGCGGATGATGCTTCCCGACGACCACGACATAAGCGCGGAACTGTCTCGTCCGCTGTACAGTTACGCCGAGGCCGACCGCATCGCCGGAGTCTCCCGAGGCACTTCCAGGCGCTGGCTCAAAGGCTACAAATACTGGTACTCGGAGGTGGAGACAGCCCAGCCACCAATTACCTCGAACTCCGGGCATGAAAGCGGAGTGTCTTTCGTGGATCTCATCGAGGTCGTTGCTGCCGACAGGCTCCGGGCGGAAGGCTTCAGCCTCAAGAAGATTCGCCAGATCAACGAATTTTGCCAGGTTCGGCTCGAAAGAGATCGCCCTTTGGTCACCGAGACTTTCAAATTCAAGGGCCGGGACATATTCGTGCAGATAAGCGAAGGCTATCTCCTCAACGTGGGTCGCCAGAGGGGCATGCAGGCGTGGGCCGAGGTTCTCGACCCGTTCCTCGAAACGCTTGACTACGAAGACCATCTCGCCCGTCGGTGGTGGCCGCTCGGAAGGGGCGAGCCGATTGTCGTGGATCCCGACTACGGCTTCGGCGCGCCTGTCATAGCTGGCACCGGTGTCCGAACGGAGAACATCGCCGAGCGGTCGAAGGCCGAGGAGCCTCCCGAAGAGATCGCCCACGACTTCGGGGTGGAGATATACCAAGTCGAGGCCGCCCTGAGATACGAGTTTCCCGAAGCTGCATGATCTTCGTTGACGCATCCGTCCCGCGGAGCGTCGCAGACCGGATCAAAAGATCGAGGCCGGAGACGGTTTGGATAGGCGATGTATTCCGACTCGACACGAAAGACCCCGTATGGCTCAGAGAGGCCGGCAGGCGCGCGGGTGGCTGATCATAATCCGCGACAAAAACATCAGGAAAAGGCACGGTGAACGAAGAGCCATAGCCGAGAGCGGAGCCGGATGCTTCGTCCTCGTGTACCGGGAACCTCTCAAAAAAGACGAGATAGCCGAGATGATCCTCTCCTTCCTCGAAGACATGGAAGCTCTCTTCGAGAATACGCCCCGCCCCTTCATATACACGGTCACCAAAAACGGAGACTTCAACAAATACGATTTGCGTCCGTAGCGACGCAATGCATCGCAACCAGCCAGTCAGTCAGTTTTCCGCCTTCGCCGACGACCGTGAAATACCCGGCAACCCGTCAATGCTCTCCGCGTTGCTCTTCTCCCGATACGCCGCCATCCCCTCCTCGCCGAGATTTCCGGCGAAGTCCGGCAAATCGTCGCGCGCTCCGACATAGTCCATGAGCGGAACTCCAAAACCGCATGATGTCGAGACGCGGACGACTTCCACCATAATTATCGCCCGCTCCCCCGGTATGTCGGGGGAGCGGGGACGGAGTTCGTCGTAAAGAGCGTCGCCCGGCTCGTGGACGGTTCCATGTCCATATAAACGCACGATCCTCGCCGAACCCTCGAAGGCGCAAAACATGAGCGTGATGCGTCCGTCGGCTTTGAGGTGGGCGATGGTTTCCACGCCGCTCCCTGTGAGGTCGAGCCATGCGACCCGGTTCTCGCCGAGGATGCGGAAAGCGTCGAGGCCACGTGGGGAGACGTTTATATGAGTGTCCGGGTTGGCGGGGGCGGTTGCGACGAAGAACATTTTCTGGGCTTCGATCCACTCCGACAGCCTCTCGTTTATCCGGTCGAAACTTTTGCCCATTTTCCGCCTCGCAATGTCGGGAACGCGGTCATGATAACCCACTTCGCCGGGCGGCTTCACACCGGACGGACGAAGTTTCCGACCGTTTCGCAACGCCGTTTTGGAAGAGTACAATCGGGCGCGTGTTCGGAGCGGCGGAGAATTTCCGGAGGGGCGTTTTGCCCTCCTTCGACCGGAGGGTGTGGTTCCTGCTTTTCGCCATGCTCGTGTTCCGGTTCGGACAAGGGCTTTTTTATCCGTTCTCCACGGTTTATTTCGCCAACTTCGTCGGCATTCCACTCTCGCTCATCGGGGTGGGACTCGCGTCTCTGGCGGTGGCGAGCGTGGTTTCCGGCCTCGGATCCGGCCCGCTCACGGATCGCTTCGGACGGAAGCCGATGATGCTCTTCGCGCTTTCGGGGAGCGCGACGACGTTCTTTCTTTTTTCACAGGTGGGGTCTTTCGCGGGGTATGTGGCGGTGTGCGTGATGGCGGGCCTCGCGGGATCGGGCATGTTCGATGCCGCCCGGAACGCGATGGTCGCCGATGTCGTGGAGCCGGGGGAAAGGGCGCGGGCGTACGGCCTCGTCCGGGTCGGGGGAAACGTCGGGTGGGCGGCGGACCCGGCGTTCGCGGGGTTCGCGGCGGCGTTCTTCGGGTCTTCGGCGGCGACGTATCAATATATGTTCATGGGGACTTCCGCGTTCACGTTCATCGTCGCATGCTCGCTCGCGTTTTTCGTGCGCGAGTCGCTTCCGAGGGATGCGGGGGAGGAAAAACCATCTTCGTTTCGGGGGATCGGGGACGCGCTCTCGAACCGGGCGTTCCTCATGCTCCTCGGCTCGGGGTTTTTGATGTACTACGTGTTCACGCAGGATTGGCAGGCGTTGCCGATATACTCCAAAAACTTCCTCGGGATGCCGGACTTTCTCATCGGACTCTTCCTCGCCGGGAACGCACTTCTCATAATCCTGCTCCAGCTTCCCATCGCCCACATGATAGACGAACGCTCGAAGTCCGGCGCCCTTCTGTGGGGAGCGGTTTTGTTCGCCCTCTCGTCGGCGACGCTCCTTTTGACAGACTCGTGGTGGGGGGTGTTCGTGGCATTCGTCGGGTTCTTCACGCTGGCGGAGATGGTTCTCGAAGTCGCGGGGGCGGCGTATGCTTCGGAGATGGCCCCGGTGAAACTCCGGGGGACGTACCTCGCGCTGTTCGGGGTATGCTTCGGGGCGGCGCACGGTTTCAGCCCCATCGTCGCCGGGTCGCTGCTCGAAGCCGGACTCCCGAGCATAATCTGGGCGATTCAAATAGTCGCCGCCTCGCTCGCCGCCGCGCTTCTTGTTTTTATGAGGCTCGCCCGCAAACCATAGCTTCACGCCGGGCGCGGCGGCCCATTCCGGATGCGTTCGCGGAGAGTGTCCGGGTCGTTCGGCGGAGTCCACGGAGACTCCATCCACCATGTGATTCCGGCCTCGGCGAAAGGAGCGACCATCTCCGATGCCCGATCCGGATCGCCACCGGGAGTCTCCCCCTCCATCACGATGTCGAAAGTTTCGAGGGTGTCGAAAGGTTTGCCGCCCCGCCGCTCCGCCACGTACTCGCGCATCCCCCGAACATCCTCCGGCTCGACGTGCCCGGGAGTACGGTACGTCGTGTACGCGAGAAGGCCGTCGTAGCGGAGCGCGCGGTTCATTGACTTCTTCGACGGCCACGCCCCGACCACCCATACCGGGATGCGCGGAGTTTGCACGGGCTTCGGCAAAAACGTCATCTCCTCGACACGATGATAATTTCCTTCATAAGAAAACGGCTCCCCGCTCCACAGCCCGGTGAGGATTTCGAGGCTCTCATCGAGGATTTCAGCCCTCGCCTTTTTGTCCGTCGGCTCCCCGACCTTCGAGAAACCGCCGTCGTCGGTCGCGCCGAGTCCGACCGGGAGGACGAGCCGTCCGCCGGAGAGACGGTCGAGGGTCGTCGTCTCCCTCGCCAGTTTCCACGGGCGACGGCGGGCGGGGGGCGTGAGCATCGCCCCGATCCGGACGCGACTCGTCCGCATCGCCATCGCCGCCATGACGACCCACGGGTCGTATGTGTCGAAAGCCCCGACGCAAATTCCGTCCCAGTAAAACGCGCCGTCCCATCCCGCCTCCTCGACTTCGCGGGCAAGGTCGGCGACCGTCACCGGGTCGCCGGACGTGATGATGAATCCATACTTCACAAAGTCTCCCTTCCTTTATGGAAAGCGAGTATACGCTCGCCGAGAGAGGCGGTGGACGGCGAAAGGTGAAGAGCGGGGGATCGAGGTTATTTCAGCATCCCCTCTCTCTTCTCTTCCTCGTAAACCCTCTCGGCCACGAAGCGCCGGAGGAGACTTTGATAGCCGACGCCCTTCTTCGCGGCGAGGGTTTTCAAACGATTCACCATTTCGTCGTCGAAGCGGACGGAGACGGGGGTTTTCCGGGGACGCGGCGGGGGGAGTTTTCCTTCGGGGATCGGGGCGAATGTTTCGAGGAGCTTCTCGCTCGTGGTGTGCGTCTCCCAATACCGATGCTCTTCTTCCTCGCTCCCGAACCGCGGGACTTCGTCCCAACTGTCTATCTCGGTCATTTTCTTCGCGCTCTTTTTCGACATGCTCATCACCTCCTCCGGTAACGTCGTTTTTGTCCGTCGTCGGTGTCTCTCGCGGTGACGGGGCGGACTTTTTCACCGCGCATAGTGAACACCACATAAAGTATGCGCCCCGCCAAAGTCGCGCCGATGGCCGCGTCGCGCCTCTCGTGCGGCACGTTGTATGCGTCGGCTCCGACTCGATCCGGATCGAGCAAAGCCTCCTCGATCTCTCCGGGATCGATCCCATGCTCCCATATATGTCCCTCATTCGCATCGTCCCACTCGAACCATCCACCATCGTCCACACCGGAAGTATCTCATAGGTACATACATGGTCAAAGAAACTCACGGGCGGTCTTCGACGCCGAATCGTTCTGTGAGGTCGGAGAGGAGGATGCGAAGCAAATCGGAGAGTTCTTCCGCGACCGCCTCACCGAAGAAAGGACGCATCGTCTCATCTCCGCCACGAAAAACGGGCGCGCCGGAAAGCCGGAAGACATTGCCGCGACCGCGCTCTTTCTCGCTTCGCCGGCGGGACACATCACCGCACAGACTATTCACGTCAACGGAGGCGCGTACGTCGGATGAAAAAGCCGCGAACCGCGAGACGAGGAAATCCGCTCAAACTCGCTTCAAAGTTCGGACAAAATAATACGAGTCGTTCTCGCCGCTCGGGTGGATGGCATACCCCATCGAAATCTTGAGCGCGTAATTCTCACGGCTCGAAACCGGGCTTCGGGAACGCATTTGATAACATCCGCGCCCCTCACAAAACTCGATCGCCCATTCTTGCATGGACTTCCCGACCCCACGCCTCCGATACTCCGCATCCACCCCGAATGCCTCCACGAAACCTTCCGTGAGTGGCCGTCCGGCATCGAATATCGGCGGCCTCCCCTCATCGCTCCCGATAATTTGAACCATGAACCGGAGGAAGCCGACGCACCGGCCCTCCACGAAAGCCCCGAGAAGAACCGACTCCTCGATGTGATCCTCACGGGCCGGAATGTACCGCGCCTGACCGAGACGGTCGGCAAGCGAAAGAAGCTCTTCATAAACCCCCGTCCACTCCCGAACCTCGACGACCTCCGCCGTCAAACGACGGAACTCTCCGGCCCATAACTTTCCAGCCGCTCCTTAACCGCGTTCAAAAACCGGAGCGCCACGCCTCCATCGAAAATCCTGTGGTCGAAGGACATTTCGAGATTCATCATGCTTCGAACCACGATGGCATCCCCCCATTCCTCCATCACGACCGGACGTTTTATTATCGCTTCCGCCGAAAGTATCGCCGCTTGCGGGTGGTTTATGATCGGCACCGAAACGACACTCCCGAGCGCGCCCGGATTGTTCACCGTGAACGTCCCGCCCGAAATGTCGTCGGGGGAAAGCTGTTTGCCTCGCGCCTTTCCTATGACCTCGTTCGTCTTCCGGGCGAGGCCGACGATCCCATAATTATCCGCCTCTTTGATGACCGGGACGATGAGCGCGCCGTTTTCCCCGTCCTCGATGTCCACCGCGACCCCGATGTTCACCGCCCGCCGAAGCACGATGGAATCGCCGTCCCACACCGAGTTCACGACCGGATACTCCTTCAAACTCTCGACGACCGCCCGGATTATGAACGGCATATACGTGAGGCTCACGCCCTCGCGCTTTTTGAACGCCTCTTTGTGGGCTTCACGAAGTTTCACGAGACCCGTCACGTCCACCTCGACCATGCTCCACGCATGAGGAGCCTCGCGCATGCTCGTGGACATCCGATTCGCAATGGCGCGGCGCATGCTCGTGAGGGCGATGGACTCATCCCCCGGATGCGACTCCGCCCGGACGATTTCGGGCGACGGCGACGATGGTGGAGGCAATTTCGTCGGCTCCGAAGCCTCGGGCGGCGCGAAGTATTCGCGCTCTTCTTCGAGGCTCGGCGGGACGAAGTCATCCTTCTCGACGAGGGCGAGGATGTCTTTCTTCGTCACCCGACCGCCGACCCCGGTGCCGGGGATGGAGGATATTTCGACCCCATGCTCGGCGGCGAGACGGCGCACGACGGGCGACGAGCGAGTCAAGCGAAGCTCCTCGGCGGTCTTCGTCGCGGCGCCTCCGCCGTTCCCGCCCCTCGCCACGACCGACGGACTCTCCCCCGCCCCCGCCGCCACGGGCTGCGCGGCGGTTCCGGCGACGGGCCACTCCGCAGCTTCGCCGTCGGTGGCATCCGTTTCGATGGCGGGAGATTCGGTCGCCGGGGAGCTTTCACTCGGAGAGCCTCCGTTCGGTGAACCCGCTTCCCCGGCGAGGGCGACGGACGCTATTTCGACCCCGACATCCACGGTCTCACCCTCGGAGACGAGTATCTTTTCGAGCTTCCCGGCGAGGGGGGATGGGAGTTCCGAACTCACTTTATCCGTGTCTATTTCGGCGATGGGTTCGTCGAGTTCGATGTCCTCGCCCTCGGATTTGAGCCACTTCGCAATGGTTCCCTCGGTAACGCTCTCCCCGAGTTGGGGCATTTTTATAGGTTCGGGCATAGTGATCTCCTCACGTTCCGCGTCGGAGCTTCTTGGCGAAACAGACGCTGTTCTCGTTGCCGATGTATGGGGCGAATGGCTCCGTCTCGGAATACCCGCTGGAGGCATATAAAGATATCGCCTCGAGCTGGCGGGTTCCGGTCTCGAGTATGCTCCGGAGGTATCCGCGCCTCCGGGCCTCGGATTCGAGATGTTCGAGCATGATCCGCGAGACGCCGCGCCCCCGGAACGCCGGGACGACGTACATGCGCTTTATCTCGACCGTCTCGCCATCCACAACCCGGAACGCGCCGCAACCCACGAGATTCGCTCCGAGCCGCGCGCCCACGAAATATCCGCCCGCTTCATGGAACCCGTCGGAGTCCACACCGTTCGTCGGCTCGCCGGGGTATTTTTCGAGGATGTCGGCGTCGGGGCCGTCGAGCAACCCGGAGGACACTATGGTTTCTATGCGCTCGGGGGAGAGAGTCGAATTCACCATCGCGCCCGCCTAATAATGCGCCAACTCGAGCATGGCCGCCTCGACCTCTTCTTTGCCGATGAGGAAACGCTCCATGAGCGGTTTCGCGTACGGCGCGGCGGGAGAGTCCGGCGAACCGAGCCTCCTCACCGGAGCGTCGAGCCACTCGAACGCCCCGTCCGCCACGACCGCCGCTATCTCCCCCGACACCGACCCGGACAAATTCGCCTCCGATGCGACGAGAACCTTCCCCGTCTTCTTCGCCGAAGCGAGGATCGTGTCTTTATCGAGCGGATACAAAGACATCGGCTCGACGACCTCGACCGAAATTCCATGCTCGGCCTCCATTTTCTCGGCGGCTTCGAGCGCGTGGTGGAGGATGAGTCCGTATGCGACGACGGTGATGTCCGTCCCTTCGCGGTGGACTTTGGCTTTGTCTATGGGGACGTCGAAATCTTCTTCCGGCACATCTTGTTTTATGAGGCGGTACGTCATTTTGTGTTCGAGGAAGAGGACGGGGTTCGGGTCGCGGATCGCGCTTTTGAGCATGCTTTTGGCATCGGCGGGAAAGCTCGGAGCCAAAACTCTCAGCCCCGGCGTATTGCAAAAATACGCCTCGACGGACTGCGAGTGGTACAAAGCGCCGCCCGGCACAACGCCGTACGGGGCGCGGACGGTCATCGGGACTTCCCACGCTCCGTTCGAGCGGTAATAAAAGCGTGCGGCTTCGGAGACTATTTGATCGAAGGCCGGAGGGATGAAGTCCGCGAACTGTATTTCGGCGACGGGCTTCATCCCGTTCACCGAAAGCCCGATGGCCGCGCCGACGATGAGGCTCTCCGCCAAAGGCGTGTCCATGACCCGCGTCTCGCCGAACTCGGCTTGGAGGCCGTCCGTGACGCGGAAGACACCGCCCGCCTTCCCGACGTCTTCTCCGAGAACCATCACCGTCTCGTCGGAGCGCATCTCCTCGGCGAGGCCGTCGTGTATCGCCTGAAGGAGATTCTGCGTCGCCATGACTATCCCCTCTCCGCGTACACGCCTCGGAATATGGACTCCGGGTCGGCGTATTCGGCGGCTTCGGCGGAGTCGCTCGCCTCCCGGACCTCGGCCTTTATCTCCTCGTCAATGGCTTCTTTTTGGGTGGCGTCGAGGATTCCGTGTTCTTCGAGATAGCCCTCGAAGCGGGGGATCGGGTCTTTGAGTCGCCATTCTTCGATCTCCGAGCTTTCCCGGTATCTCCGGTCGTCGTCGTCGGAGGAATGGGCCCGCATCCGGTACGTCTTCGCCTCGATGAGCGTCGGCCCGCCGCCATTTCTTGCCCGCTCGAAAGCCTCCTTCGAGGCTTCGTAAACCGAGAGGATGTCGTTCCCGTCCACCTCGACGCCGGGGAAACCGTATCCTTCGGCGCGTTTCGCGATGCTCCCGGCGACCTGTTTCTCGGCGGGGACGGAGATGGCGTACGCGTTGTTTTGGATGAGGAAGATCACGGGCAAATCGTGTATTCCGGCCATGTTCATCGCTTCGTGCCAGTCGCCGCCGCTCGTGGAAGCCTCGCCGCCTCCGGTCAAAACCACGCCGTCCTCGCCGCGCATTTTGAAGGCGAGGGCGGTTCCGGCGGCTTGCGGATATTGAACGCCGATGGGCGCGGAGGAAGTCACTATATTCAAACTCCGCTTCGAGAAATGGCCCGGCATTTGGCGGCCTCCGCCGGACGGGTCTTCCGCCTTTCCGAGGATGGACAAGAATTGATCCCTCGGCGTCATCCCGACCATGAGGACGGTTCCGAGGTCGCGGTAATACGGATAAACAAAGTCGTGTCCGGGCTGGATGTGGACGGCGGCCCCGACTTGCGCGGCTTCCTGTCCCTGGCACGAGACGACGAATGCGGCCTTTCCCTGGCGGTTCAGCGTCCATGAGCGTTCGTCGGTGCGGCGGGTGAGGAGCATGCCGCGATATAGTCGGATGAGATCCGGGCCGTCGAGTCCCATCTCCTCATGGCGAACCCTCGTTCTCTCCATAGCCATAAGCATTCCTCCTTATGCATACGCTTTCCCCAATAGCCAGTTCGGTGGTTCTACTTTCTATGAGTATCGTATCAAATGGGGAAGTTCCGGGTTTCACGCGCAGCGAAGCCCGCCCCCTCGAAAACTCACGGTTTCACGCCCACGGCTTTGAAAAACGTATAGCAAAATACCCCGTCCGCCTCCGTCGTCCGGCGCAAAGCCTCGATGCCTCTGTCGAAGATGTTTGCTTCGATCATGTCGGCTTCGATGGAGGGTTCGCGCACGCCTTCGATCATGGCCGTGAAGGTTTTCTTCGTGAAACCTTCGACGAGCCGGGGTCTGCTCGAATCCACATAAACCATCCTCGGAGATACGCGAGTGGAATCGAAGCCCGCCGCATCCAAAAGCGGATAAAGCTCCCTCCCGATGTTCGCGTTTCCACCCGCCCTTTTTTGAAGCTCGACCTGGCACCGGATCGCCGCCCGAGCCGCCGCGCTGTCGGGGTGGAAGTAGGCCGAGCCGTGATCGCCCTCGATCACGGTGACGGTGCCGCCGGGCCTGAGCAGGCCCATGAGCCCGCCCAGCGCCTCGACCGGCCGCGCT
>Ga0136630_1001223_pt1 | contig 10419 bp, 11 predicted proteins | sample AntDrymUQ5682106_2_FD_105496 | JGI IMG/M metagenome (GOLD analysis project Ga0136630, IMG submission 105496) | Polar desert sand microbial communities from Dry Valleys, Antarctica - metaG UQ568 (21.06) | ecosystem: Environmental > Terrestrial > Soil > Desert | place: Antarctica: Dry Valley...
CCTCGGGCCCGCACGGCCCAAGGAGCGCGGGAGTGGTGCCCTGCGCTAGAGCACGCTCATAGGCCCCGGCGACGAGTGCTCTTCCGTGCTCGTCGCCGGGGGTGCTCGCCCGCCCTCAGCGGACCTTCAGCACGTTGGGGGGGGGACGAAAAGAGCGGCATCACCCCGACGTTCTCGCCGTCCTCGCGAGCACCCCTGCCCCTGCCCCATGACCGGACTATGACCCCACTAGACGCGCGGCGATGAGCACCCCGGCCGAGTTCACGGCCCGCCGTGACAATGGCCGGCGTCGCCCGCGCGGGTATGCGGACTGGGCGCCGCAGGCGGCCACGCGTCCCGCGCGCGTGTTCGAGACGTTGACCGTGCGCGCTGATCGGCGTAGGTTGCTCGACGACCAATCAAGTGGTGCCCGCGTCGCGCAAACGACCGGGCACCGTGGCCCCGCAGGTGGACACCTGCGGCGCGCTGGCAACGCTACCCGTCCCGACGGCTGCGCTGCCCTCTCGCCTCAGCGATCCTCTCGGCGCCACACGACCGAAGGGGACCAAATGAGCATCATCACGATCACGCTCGACGAGACCACCCGCGCCCGTCTGCGCCACGCCGCGATCATCTGCCTCTACCACGACGGCGAAGCGCTGACGATCGCGGCGGGGGACACCGACGAGGCCAACGAGAGGCCCGGCAGCGACGTGCCCGACGCGCACGCTGAGCTGCTCAAGCTGTTGGCGTCGATCCAGGCGACGACGCTCGTGCTCGACCAGCTCGGCTCCGCGCCTGGCGAGCAGACGGGCGCCACGCTGACCGCGCCGGCCGACGTCCTGCAGCGGCTCGCGAAGGACGCGATTCAGGACGTCTGCTCAGAGGTCGCCGAGCCGTCGTACGGCGCCGAGCGGGCCGGCTCCGGTTGGTTGCGCGCGCAAGCAGATGCGTGGGCGGCGCTCGAGGCGATCCTCGACCAGGCGCGCGGCGCCGAGGCGGTGGCCGCATGAGCACCGCGACGACTCAGGACGCGTTCATGCTCTCCCGCGCAGAGGCGGCAGCCGTCGCCTACGCGCTGAACGTCTTCGACGACGCCGATCACGAGGCGGTGATGATGATCAACGACGAGGCCGCGAGGCGGACTCCGGGCGTGAGGGCTCAGTCCGCGGCATACAACCGGATGGCCGACGGCTTGAAGGCGCTGGCCCGCCGCTTCGAGCTCGAGTTGGCCATCCGCACGGGTGGCGGCTGGTGGGATGGTGACTCCCCGCAGTGGCTCGATCTCAATGCCCGGTTCGACGCGGACGCACAGTGCCCCGACGCATTCGCGATCGCGCGCTCTGCCGTGCCGGCGCTCGTCGAGATGCTGCCGTGGATCTTCGACGAGGTTGAGGCGTACAAGCCCACGGACGATGACTACGTCGTCCACGACGAGGACCGTGCGGCCTACGAGCGGCGCCGGGCCGCGCTGCTCGGCCTCGCCGAGCGCCTCGGCGTTGACTTCGAGCCAGCGTGATGGCCACCGGCATCGACACCCGTCACGCTCGCTCCTGCCGCAGCCGCGGCGGGGGCGGGCGCTGCAACTGCTCGCCGACCTACCAGGCGTTCGTCTTCGACGTGCGCCAGGGCCGCAAGATCCGCAAGACGTTCGCGAGCAAGGCCGCGGCCCGCCTGTGGCGTCAGGACGCGCTCGTGGCCGTCAGGAACGGCAAGCTGCGCCCGGGGCCCCCCAAGCTGACTGTTCGCGAAGCCGCCGAGCGATGGCTACACGACGCTGAGCGCGGCGTCATCACGAACCGCAGCGGCGACCGCTACAAGCCGAGCGCGATCCGTGCCTACCGCCAATCGCTGCGGCTGCGCGTGCTCGACGAGCTCGGCGACCGCCAGTTCGCGCAGCTCACGCGTGGCGACCTGCAGCGGCTCGTCGACGCGCTCGTGGCGTCCGGGCTCTCGCCGTCCACCGTGCAGTGCTCGCTGCTGCCGCTGCGCGCGATGTACAAACGCGCGATCTCGCTCGACGAGCTGACCGTCAACCCGACGACCGGCCTGCGGCTGCCGGCGATCCGCGGCGGCCGTGACCGGATCGTGACGCCCGCGCAGGCCGACGCGCTCATCGACGCGCTCCCGACCGCGCACGACCGGGCGCTGTGGGGAACCGCGCTGTACGCGGGGCTGCGCCGCGGCGAGCTGCTCGGGCTGATGTGGGAGGACGTCGACCTGAAAGCCGCTCAGATCCACGTGACACGCTCCTGGGACGTCAACGAAGGCCACGACGTCGGGCCGAAGAGCGCGGTCGGCCGGCGCAAGGTGCCGATCGCGTCACGGCTAAAGGCGCTGCTCGCCGCGCACCGCCTGGCGGGCTGCGTCGACGGGCTCGTGTTCGGCGAGGACGGCAAGCGCGCAGCGAGCCCGGCCGCGAGCACGAAGCGCGCCGACGACGCGTGGAAGGCCGCGAGGCTCGACCGGATCACGCTGCACGTTGCCCGGCACACCTACGCGTCGCTGATGATCGCGGCGGGCGTGAACGCGAAGGCGCTCAGCACGTACATGGGCCACGCGAACATCTCGATCACGCTCGACCGCTACGGTCACATGATGCCGGGCAACGAGGCCGAGGCCGCAACGATGCTGGATGCCTACCTCGACAACTGGGCGGCCGTTGGCGAGACTGGCTTACCACAGGGTCTTGCGCGACACTGACGCTGCGATGAGCGAATTGCGCGTGCGTCTAGAGGGAGCCAACGCCAAGCTGGGCGAGGTCCCAGCTGCCGATGTTGCGAACCTCATCTTGGTTGTCGAGATCGCCGCGAAGCGCGCCGCGGCTGTGGCGCTAGGACGGCCGAAGACGACCACGGGCCGCTATCAGGGCACCGTTGAACAGGCGCTCGACTTTCGGCTCGTCGCGATCGAGCCAGGGAGCGTTGTGCCAGTCCTTGCGCTGCCGCCATCCACAGACTTCGACGACAACGGACAGTTCGATCTCGAAGTCGCCTCCCTCGGTCAGGTCGCCGTGCGCCTTCTGATGGACGCCGCGTCGAACATCGACACGCATCCGGATCCAGCCGTGGCCAAGGCATTGCTCGATGTGGCCGACAAGCTGCATATCGGGGAGCGTTACGACGCGATCACCTTTGAGGACACAGCCAACGGTGACCTGCACCCTGCGCGCGTCGACGGCGAAATGCGCGAGCGGTTGCGTTCTTACGTCGAACAGAACGCCACCGTGGCCATTCGGCCGGATGACCTCACAGGCGTCCTTGTCGAGGCCGACTTCGAAAAGCACACCGCCCGGCTGCGCACACCGACGGAGGCAGGTGTAGAGGTCTCGTTCACGGACGACCAGGCCGACGACATTCATGCGGCGCTGCGCCAACAGACGACTGCCCGCGGGGATGTGGTGTTCGACTCCAAGACGCACACCGCGAAGAGTGTGCGCCTCACGCAGTTGGTCCACGGCGAGCAGCTGATCCTCGGCGTTGACCCCACCGAGTTTTTGGCGGAACGCTCCCTCGATGAGCTTGCGGCGCTCCAGGACGCCGGAAGGCCCGTAAACACGGCGAGCCTCTACAACGCGGAGGCCTCCGAGGAGGAGCGGGACGCGTTCATGGCCGCGATCTCAGAGCTGGCGTAGGTGCGGCCGGAAAACGTCCCGGAGGGGCCGCTCGCGGTCGACACTGATGCGTTCTCCTTTGTGCACATGGGGACGGGACGGCACGGGGAGTTCGAGGCGCTCATGACTGCCCACCCGCTAGCGATGCCATTTCCGGTCGTCGGGGAGCTTAGAGTCGGCGCGATCCGAGCCAAGCTCGGCAGGAGAAAGGTGGCCAGCCTTGAGGCTGCGATCGGTGCGTGCATCGTGATCCCATCGGACGCGCGCGTAGTCAAAGAGTGGGCGGCACTTAGGTCGAAGCTCATGAACCGCCTGGCGGGCGAGGGGATCAACGACCTCTGGATCGCCGCGTGCTGCCTCGCGCACGATCTCCCTCTGCTGACCAACAACCTCAGCGACTTTCGGATGATCGCCAGCGTCCGCCCGGCGCTGCGCCTGGTCCATCCAGACCTTTGACGCACCGACTGGCCGACTAGCGTCCCGGCACCGACTGGCGCGCATCCTGGCGCGCACCTTCCTGAGAGCCCGTGGCTACTGGCGGGCGTCGCGATGTACCACATCTGAGCCAGGCGCTGGGCGGTGCGAGCGCCGGCGCTCGTGCGGCTGACGGCCGCAGCGCGGCTGCGCGAGTGGCCGGAGAACCGTTTGACGAATGAATCGCGGCGTCGTTAGTGTCGTCCCGTGAGGTGGGTGTGCACCGCGTTCGTATGAACGGGCTTTCATGGCCGATCTCGCACTCGTTGACTACGTCGCGCCGCCGGTAGTCGGCGTCGCGTACATCCTGTTTCTGCGGGCGACGCGCCAGCAGATCGTGCGGTCCTCGTTTGACGCGCTGGGCGCCTACGTGCAGGGCGTGGCTACCGCGCATCCAGACGCGCGACCACGCCTCGAGGGGATCGCCGATCACGCACGGCCATCGGAGCGCCGGTTGAGGCTCTTCGGTGGGCTCAACCACAACAGCATCCTTGGCGCCTGGCGCGTGGCCCGCGCGCTGGAGCTCGAGTACGTGCACACGTTCTCGCTCGAGGACACCCAGGCGCGGTTGGTCACGCTGGCCGCCACACTCGGGGGCGACGATCACCCCGCTCGCCGGGATCTGGGGGCTCGCATTCGCAAGCTCGTGGACCCGCCGCAGGGCATCCCCGCACCGACCAAGGAAGAGCTTCAGGCGATGCTGCGCGAGGCGATGCGACAGGATTTCGACGCCCGCGACACGCTCTATGAAACCCTGGCGTTCGAGAATCTCCGCGCGAGCTGGCTCGCCGATATCGGCATCGGGTTCGCGGTCGTGCTAGCCCTCGCACTCGGACATTCCGAGCTCTTCGCAGCCGGAGCGGCAGGCGGCCTTCTCAGCCGCCTGGCGCGCGTCCTGCGCGGACGCCCGCTCCCCAACGACTACGGCGCCTCGTGGGGACCGCTCATGCTCAGCCCGGTGGCCGGAGCGCTGGCGGGGTGGCTCGGTGTGCTCATCATCGGGGCTTTCGCCGACGGAGGCCTCGAGATCTTTTCCGCCAGCCTCGACGTGAGCTGGAATGCGAACCCCAACGGCGTTGAGCTGGGGGTTGCCTTCCTGCTGGGATTCTCCGAGCGGTTGTTCACGTCGACGGTGACCTCGACCACCGAAAGGCTCCTGCCGGCACCGGAGGCACCGCTCGGCTCCGCCGCGCAAGGCGGAAAGCAGTCGCCGCCAACGGCTTGAGGACCGTGGGCAGTTCGGCGGGACCATGAGCCGACGGCCCTGACAGCATTCGTCCGTGGCCGCAGACCCACCTCCGCCCCGGATCAGCCCGCGGACCGTCGGCATGGTGCTCGGGATCGTTGTCGGCTTGGGCGCTGGGATCGGGATCTTCCAAGGCGTCAAGGCGCTGCTTGCCGACCCACCTGCCAAGGGCGACGGCGGCTACCCGTTGGTCAGCTCGGTGCCTGGACAGCGCGCGACGATCTGGGCCGTCGGCGACGGTGAGGCGAGCGATGCGGGACGCGCTGTGGCCGACCGCATTGCAAGCGCGCCCTTCGATCGCCTGCTCTATCTGGGCGACGTCTATGGGAGCGGGAGCGCCGAGGACTTCGCGGAAAACTACGCGCCGACGTACGGACGTCTCGCGCGGCGAACGGCTCCCACGCCGGGCAACCACGACTGGCCCAACCACGAGACCGGCTATGACCGTTACTGGCGCAGGGCGCTGGGCCGTCAGCGCGCAGCCGCTTGGTACGCGTTCAGCGCGGGCGGCTGGCGAATCCTCAGCCTCAACTCAGAGACTGACCACGCGGCGAAATCGCCCCAGGGCCGCTGGCTTCACTCCCAGCTGCGCGAACCTGGAACCTGCCGCATCGCGTTCTGGCATCGCCCGCGCTTCAGCGCCGGCAGGCAAGGCGACCAGCCCGACACGGCGTCGTTGTGGAACGCCCTGCGCGGCCACGCGACGATCGTGCTCGGCGGCCACGATCACAGCATGCAGCGGCTGCGGCCGAAGGGGACCATCACCCAGTTCGTCTCCGGCGCAGGCGGTCGCAGCCACTACGGCGTCGATCGTGACGACCGTCGGCTGGCGTTCTCCGACGACCGGACCTACGGCGCCCTGCGGCTCGTCCTGCGCCCCGGATCTGCGGCCTTCGCATTCGTCGCCGCGGACGGCCGCGTGCTCGATTCCGGCACCGTGCGCTGTCGTCGCTGACACGTTGTCGGCCAAGCGGGATACGGTTGCGTGCGAATGCCACGAATTCCGGTCAACATTGCGGATCACGTCGGCAACACGCCCATGCTCGAGCTCACGCGGATCGCTCCCCAAGGCGTGCGGCTGTTCGGCAAGCTCGAGGCATTCAATCCCGGCGGCAGCGTCAAGGACCGCATCGGCATCGCGATGATCGAGGCCGCGGAGGCCGAGGGGCGGATCGAGCCGGGGCGCACCACGATCGTCGAGGCCACCTCGGGCAACACCGGCATCGCGCTGGCCTTCGTCTGCGCTGCGAAGGGCTATGACCTGATACTCACGCTGCCGCAGGGGATGAGCCGCGAGCGCGAGGCGCTGCTGCGCATGTACGGCGCGCGCGTGGACCTCACCGAATCGCTCGGCGGGATGAACGAGGCCGTCGACGCGGCACGCGCGATGGCGCGACGCGACGACGTCTTCCTGCCCGATCAGTTCTCCAACCCGGCCAACCCCGAGGCGCACCGCCGAACGACGGCGCCCGAGCTATGGGAGGCGATGGACGGCGACGTGGACGTCGTCGTGTGCGGCGTCGGCACCGGCGGCACGATCACCGGCGTGGGGGAGGTGCTCAAGGAGCGCGACCCGAGCGTGCGCATGGTCGCCGTCGAGCCCGCAAGCTCGGCCGTGCTCTGCGGCCGCGCGCCTGGGCCGCACAAGATCCAGGGCATCGGAGCAGGCTTCGTGCCGTCGGTGCTCAACCGCGAGATCATCGACGAGGTCATCCCCGTCGCAGACGAGCAGGCGCTCGAGACCGCTCGTCTCGCCGCGCGGCGCGAGGGTGCGCTCGTCGGGATCTCCTGCGGCGCCGCGCTGTGGGCCGCGATCGAGATCGGCCGCCGTCCGGAGTCACGCGGTCAGCGGATCGCCGTCGTCCTGCCGGACTCCGGCGAGCGCTACATCTCGACGCCGTACTTCGCGTCCTAGGTGCGGCGCCGCTCAGGGAGGCGACGTTTCGACATGGCGCACCTCGCCGTGCCACTTCGCGTAGGCGATCAGCTCGCTGCGCTCGAGTAGCGGAATCCCGTACGTCTCGGCCGCGATCGCCACACGCCTGCCCTGCTCGCGGATGTCGTCAGGGTGTCTGCGATCCAGCAGCGCCAGCGGGCGCGCATAGCGCGCGCGAAAGCCGGTCTCGCATTCCACGACCGTGCCCCAGGCCGCGACCGCGCCCCAGACGCACTCCGGCGCGGGGAGCTCGGGCTCCTCGGCAAGCGAGTAGTACGCCGCCCAGCCGCAGTTGCAGTCACGGAAGGGAGCCTCGTGGCCCCGGAGCGCGAAGCACTTGGCGGCACGGTCGTAGTCGGTTGGCCACGGCATCTGACTGGCGCGCGGCGCCACCATCCCGAGCGCGGGGTTTGGCACGAAGCGCCCGGCGACGAAGATGCCGGAGTACAGGCCGCCGCGCTTGCACCCCCAGCGCCGGAACCCGACGAGCGGTTCGGCGACCGGTTCCGGGGTCACGCCTTGGCCGGCTCAGGCTCGCGCGCGGGAGCCGTGGGCGCGCGGCGCGGCTCGGGCTCGGGTCGCGGAGTCCGGATCGGTTCGGGTCGTTCGGTCTCACGAACGGGCTTGCCGATGTCACCCATGTTGAACGCCAATGGTATGGCAGCCTGGCCCACCCTTGCGCGTCGTTACGCTTGATGGCGTGCTCGGACTCGGGACCCTCTCGCGCGTGATCGGTGAAGTGCGCCGCGACGTGGCCGCGGCCCATGCACGCGACCCCGCGGCGCGCGGCGCCGGCAGCGTCGAGGTCCTCTCTACCTGGCCCGGCGTGCAGGCGCTGCTGGCCCACCGCGTCGCCCACGGCCTGCACGGCATGGGCATCCCGCTGGCGCCGCGCTCGATCTCGATGGCATCACGCATGCTCACCGGGATCGAGATCCATCCGGCGGCGCGGATCGGCCATGGCTTCTTCGTCGACCACGGCGCCGGCGTCGTGATCGGCGAGACCGCACAGATCGGCGACGACGTGACGCTGTTTCAGGGCGTCACGCTTGGCGGCACGGGCTTTGCGACCGGCAAGCGCCATCCGACGCTCGAGGACAACGTGACGGTCGGAGCAGGCGCCAAGCTGCTCGGCGCGATCACGGTCGGCCACGGGGCCAAGGTGGGTGCCAACTCGGTCGTCATCCATGACGTGCCGCCGAACACGACGGTCGTCGGCAACCCCGGCCACCCGGTGCGCGTCGATGGGCGCCGGCCCGAAGGGCCCGACGTCGACTGGATCCATCTGCCCGACCCGATCGCCGACGCGATCAAGGGCCTCTCCAGCCGGATCGGCGAGCTCGAGCGCGAGCTCGCGGCACTGTCGGGCAGCGAGACGCGGCCCGAGGCCGACGTGCGGCCGCTGCGCAAGGTGCGCGGCCCCAATCCGGCCGGCGGCTGATCAGTAGAAGACCGTCCGGCAGCGATGCCGCGGCCGGGACTTGTACGCGGGCGCCTGACCGCGGTTCCACAGCCAGTTGTCGAGCTCGTGCGCGGTCGTTCCCGCGCGCGCGGCGATCTGCTCGCAGGCGTGGACGGCGCAGGCGCGGATCTCGCGCTCCTGCGGTCCGGCTCGCAGCGGCCGGCCCGCGTCGATGTGCGCGGCCAGGCGCTCGTCGTAGCGCAGCACGCCGTCGCAGCGCAGGACGTGGGGGACGACGTTGTCGGCGAAGATCGTCAGCCGGTCGAGGTCGTCGAACGCGGCGACGCCGGCGAGCGCGAGGTCGGCGGCCGCGATCTGCGCGCGCTTGTAGAAGCCGCGGTCGGCGAACAGCGCCATTCCGCCGGCGAGCTGGGCTGCGAGACGCTCGGCCGAGCCGCCGGCGGCCGCGACGAGCTCGAGCGCGCCGCGGCCATCGAGGAACGAGCCCAGCGAGCGCAGCGCCTGCGCATAGAGCGCCATCAGCTCGTGGTCGCGGCGCTGGCCGAGCGTGTCGGCGATCTCGTCGGTGCGCATCGTGCGCAGCTGCGCGACGCTCCAGGCCCCGTCTGAGCGAAAGCGATCGGCGATCGACCACGCGACGGTGAAATAGCCCGAGCAGCCGGGCCGCTTGACGAGCGTCGGAAACCAGCCCGAGCCGAAGTTCACCGCGTCGACGACGAGCATGTACAGCGCGACGTCCCGCTCTGTTCCCTCGAGGTAGTGGCGCGTGGCGTCGAGCTGCGGCGGCGGCCCGGGCTCGACGCGCCCCAGCGCCTCGAGGTCGAGCGCGACCCACTGCGCGCCGGCGGCGATCCGGGCGCACGTCTCGCGTACCTCGTCGGTCAGGCCCATGGCGCCGCGGACGCTAGATGATCGAGCTGGGAGGCTCCGATGGCGGGCCTATCCTGAATGCGGATGCCCGACCTCGCCTCAGACGCGCGCGCCGACGACCTGCTCGCCGACCTCAACGAGCCCCAGCGCGAGGCCGTCACGCACGGCGAGGGACCGCTGCTGATCCTGGCGGGCGCGGGCTCGGGCAAGACGCGCGTGCTCACCCATCGCATCGCCTATCTCGAGCGCACCGGCGCGGTGCGCGCCAACGAGATCCTCGCGATCACGTTCACGAACAAGGCCGCCCAGGAGATGCGCGAGCGCGTCGAGCTGCTCGTCGGCCGCCGCACGCGCGCGATGTGGGTGCTGACCTTCCACGCCGCCTGCGCGCGCATGCTGCGCGCCGAGGCCGCGCGGCTGGGCCTCACGCGCCAGTTCACGATCTACGACCAGTCCGATGCGCGCCGGCTGGTCAAGCGCTGCCTCGACGAGCTCGGCGTCGACACCAAGCGCATGACGCCCGGCGCGATCCACCATCAGATCTCCGACGCGAAGAACAAGCTGCGCGACGCCGACGCCTACAAGCAGCTCGTCGGCTCCTACTTCGAGCAGACCGTCGCCGATGCGTTCGAGCTCTATCAGCGCGAGCTGCATCGCATGAACGCGATGGACTTCGACGACCTGCTCGTCAACGCGGTCAACATCCTGCAGCTCTTTCAGGAGGTGCGCGACCGCTACTCGACGACCTTCCGCCACGTGCTCGTCGACGAGTACCAGGACACGAACGCGGCGCAGTACCGCTGGCTGCAGCTGCTGACCAGCGAGCACCGCAACCTGGCGGTTGTTGGCGACGATGCGCAGTCGATCTACGGCTTTCG
>Ga0136630_1001224_pt1 | contig 10415 bp, 9 predicted proteins | sample AntDrymUQ5682106_2_FD_105496 | JGI IMG/M metagenome (GOLD analysis project Ga0136630, IMG submission 105496) | Polar desert sand microbial communities from Dry Valleys, Antarctica - metaG UQ568 (21.06) | ecosystem: Environmental > Terrestrial > Soil > Desert | place: Antarctica: Dry Valley...
GGCGGGGACGACGTCATCGCCATCCCCGGCTTCGGGCCGGGGCCGCCGGGCCTGCCGTTCGAGTCCGACACCATCTCCTGCGGGCCCGGCAAAGACAGGGTCGTCGCCCACGAGGCGGACCACGTCGCCGACGACTGCGAAGAGGTGCGTCGTATCGGATAAAACCGGACCCCGCGCAGGCTTCGTAGGGGTGGTTCGCGAACCGCCCGCCCCGACCGCAAAGCCCGGTGCTAGACTGGACCCGTGACCGGGACCATACGCGCGGATGTCGTCGGGAGCCTGCTCAGGCCCCCTGAGTTGCTGGACGCCCGCAGACGCTACGCGGCCGGTGAGATCCCGGCGCCCGAGTTCAAGCGGGCCGAAGACCGGGCGGTGGACCGGGCGATCTCGCTGCAAGAACGGGCCGGCCTCCCGGTCGTGACCGACGGCGAGATGCGCCGCGAGTCCTTTCAGAGCCAGTTGGTGGACGCGGTGGAGGGCTTCTCCGGCCACACCATCGACGCCTGGCTCTGGGGCGACTGGCACGGCGACGAGGCCGTCGGAGACAAGAACACGGATCGTCCCCTAGAGCTCGGCGTCGTCGGCAAGTTGCGCAGACGCCGCCACCTCTCGGTCGAGGAGTTCGTCTACGCCAGGGCGCGCACGGACAGGGTCGTCAAGGTTACGCTCCCGAGCCCGAGTATGTACGCCAACCTGTGGTCGCCCGAGCTGTCGAAGGAGGCGTACCCGACGCTCGACGGGTTCCTGGAGGACGTGGCGGAGATCCTGCGCGAAGAGGTAGATGAGTTGGTCCGCCTCGGCGCCGAATACATCCAACTCGACGCCCCGCATTACCCGCTCTTGCTCGACCCCAAGACCCGCGGCTTCTACGAGGAGCGCGGCTGGCCTTTCGACCGCTGGATGTCCCGCGGCGTCGAGCTGGACAACCGCGTTATAGGGGAGCATCCCGGCGTCACGTTCGCTTTCCATTTGTGCCGGGGCAACCAGGGGAGCCGCTGGCTCGTCTCCGGCTCCTACGAGCCGCTCGCCAGGGCCCTCTTCGCCAACGTCAACGCCGAAAGGCTCATGCTGGAGTACGACGACGAGCGCAGCGGCACCTTCGAGCCCCTCGCCCACGTCCCTGAAGACAAGATCGCCGTCCTCGGCCTCGTCACCACCAAATCCGGCAGGCCCGAGACGCCGGAGGATCTCGGGGCCCGGCTCCGGGAGGCGTCCCGTTACGTACCCCTAGAACGCCTCGCCCTGAGCCCCCAGTGCGGCTTTGCGACCTCGATCGTGGGCAACGCCCTGGGCGTCGAGGATGAAGAACGCAAGCTCCGGGCCATCGTACAGACGGCGGAGAACGTCTGGGGGTGACCCCGCGTCCGCCGCGCATCCTCCTGCGCGCTCCGGGGGACGCGACCACGCCCGATTGTCTGCCGGCTTCTGGTAAGCTGCCAAGAAGACGAGTGGGTTGCGAGGGAAAGGACCGTGCGTATGCTGCGGGTAAGGGATGCCATGACGCGGGACGTCGTGACGTTGGGGCCGGATGCGAGCGCGGCCGAGGCGTGGAGGCTGTGCCGGGAAAGGAACATCCGGCACCTTCCGGTGGTCGACGGGGGGCGGCTGGTCGGGCTCATCTCCGACCGGGACCTCAGGGACACGAGCCCGCCGCGCGGCTCGACCGGTGAGCGGGACGCGCTCAACTGGAGCAGGCTCGGGGACATCATGAGCACGGGGCTCTCTACCATCCACCCGCTCGACACCATAGATCACGCGGCACGGGAGCTCCACGACCGCAAGATCGGCTGCCTCCCCGTCGTCGCCGACGGCGGCCTCGTCGGCATCATCACCTCCTCTGACATGATGCGGACCCTCATCGAGCTCGTCGGCGCGCGCGACCGCGGGAGTTGGGTCGAGGTCGAGGTCCCAAACGAGCCCGGCCAGCTCGCCAACGTGACCGACGTGATCCGGGAGAAAAAAGTCAACATAGGCGGCGTCTTCCTCTCCCCGGCCGGCCGCGCGAGCAACCGCCTCATAGTCCTCCGACTCGAAACCACGAACCCCTCCGGCATCGTGAAGTCCCTGCAGACGGCTGGCTACAACGTCACGACGGTGGAGGCCTCCTCGAACCCGGAGCCGACGCTTGAAGAGGCGTAGCTTCTAGGCTTCAGGTTTCAGGCATCAGCTCTCAGGTAAAAACCCGTGGGCGTCCTGAGACGGCACCGCCCGCGGGTTCTTACCTGGGGCGAGATCCCGAGACCGACCGCCTCTGTGACGCGCCTTGGATGTCTGCAGCCCCGGCTTTTTCTGATGCCTGATGCCTATTCGTCGAACAGCCCGGTTACGCCCGGCTTCAGATATCCCTCGCCGTCCAGGTAGTCGCTCCACGAGCGCTTCGGGTCGTAGCCTAGCAGGCGCTTCGCTTTCTCTACGGAGATGCCGGAGGCGTCTTCGCGGGGGAGGGGGGTCTTTATCTCTATTTTGTCGCCGTAGTGTTCGCGGACGGCCTGCTCGAAGGGTCGGCTGCCGACGTTGTCCGGGGAGGCTATGTAGAAGACCTCGTGGCCCGGGAGGTCGCTCTCGGCGGCGAGGACTATGGCGTCGGCGAGGTCGTAGACGTCGATGTAGCTCCAGACGCTCGGGCTGAGCTCCGAGGGGTTCCGGATCATGGGCCCCAGGTTCCGCTCGTAGTTGCCCTCGTGCTGCACCCAGGAGGGCCTGATGGAGATGCACCGGATGTCCGAGCGGCGCAACGCTGCGTCCATGAGCTGCTCGCCGAAGTGCTTGGCCGTGGCGTACGGGTCCTGCGGCCTGATCGGGTGCTCCTCGTCCACCGGCACGTAATCCGGCAGGAAGGGCCTCTCGGGGAAGAAGAACCCGGGCACGGTCTCGCTGGAGAGGTTGACGAACCGCGAGGCGCCAAACCTTATCGCCGCCTCCAGCGTGTTGAACGTCGCCATCAGGTTGTTCTGGAACACCACGTGCGGCGGGTTCCTCGTCGGCTCCGGGATGGCCGCCGCGTGCACGACCGCCTCCGCCCCCCGCACGACGGCGAAGGCGTCGCCGGCGTCTGTTAGATCCGCCTGGAAGTAGTCCGCCTCGCCGGCCGCCGGCCGCTCGAAGACCGGCGGCATGACGTCCGTCGCCCGCACGTCGTGGCCAGCCTCCTGCAGCGCCGCCACCGTCGCCCGCCCGACTTTGCCCCTAGCACCCGTTACCAGTACGCGCATCTCTCTCCCAATCTCCGTATACGTTGCGGGCGATGGTACAACATGCCGCCCCGCGGCGTTTCGCCGGACGCGAGCCGGGGTAAAGCCCGGAGTATGAGGGTCGTGGTCGTAGGGGCAACAGGAAATCTCGGAACGAGCGTGCTGCGCTCGCTCTCGATGGAGCCGCGGGTCGAGTCCATCCTCGGGCTCGCGCGCCGGCTACCGAACCTGACGATACCGAAAGTCGAGTGGGGCGCGGCGGACGTCGTGAACGACGACCTCGCGCCGCTCTTTCGGGGGGCGGACGCGGTGGTTTGCCTGGCCTGGATCATCCAGCCTTCCCGCGACCTGAACAAACAATGGATGACGAACGTCGAGGGGACCACCAGGGTCGCGAAGGCCACCGCGAAGGCCAGCATTCCGGCCTTTCATTACGCTTCTTCGATCGGCGCATATTCGCCGGGACCGAAGGACCGGGCCGTGGACGAAACCTGGCCCACGGGCGGCATCCCGACGTCGTACTACGGCCGCCACAAGGCCGAGGTCGAGCGCAGGCTGGACCGCTTCGAGGAGCAATCGCCGGAAGTTCGGGTCGTCAGGCTGCGTCCCGGCCTCGTCTTCAAGCGGGAGGCCGCTGAGGGGGTGCGGCGACTCTTCGCGGGACCGTTGTTCCCGAACTTGCTCGCCAACCCGAGCCTTATCAACGTCGTTCCAGAGATAGAGAAGCTGCGTTCGCAGGTCGTCCATTCGTACGACGTGGGGGAGGCCTTCAGGCTCGCCATCCTCAACGACGAAGCGCGGGGGGCGTACAACCTGGCGGCGGAGCCGGTGCTGGACGCGAAGGAGATCGGGCGCATACTCAACGCCCGGCCCGTGCCCTTCCCGGCGCGGCTGGCGCGGGCCGGGGCCGACCTCTCGTGGCGGTTCAGGCTGCAGCCGGTGCCGCCGGGGTGGCTCGACCTCTCGCGGCAGGTCCCGATCATGGACACCCAGAAGGCCCGACGAGAGCTCGGATGGACACCGGGCTTCTCGGCCGACGAAGCGCTGTTGGATATTCTGGAGGGGCTGCGCAGCGGGGCCGGACTCGACACGCCGCCGCTCTCGCCGAAGACCGGAGGACCGTTTCGCATCCGCGAGTTCCTCACGGGAGTAGGAGGTAGGGAGCCCTGAAAGCCGTAGTCTGGCACGGCAAGGAAGACGTCCGGGTGGACAACGTACCCGACCCGATCATCCAGGAGCCGACCGACGCCATAATCCGCGTCACCTCGACCGCCATCTGCGGCTCGGACCTGCACCTCTACTCCAAACTCTCCCCGCTCATGCGCGAGGGGGACATCATCGGGCACGAGCCGATGGGCATAGTCGAAGAGGTCGGCCGGGACGTCGAGCACATCCAGCCGGGCGACCGCGTCGTGATCCCTTTCAACATCTCGTGCGGCCACTGCTATTTCTGCGACCAGGACCTCTACTCCCAGTGCGAGAACACCCGCGACGAGGGCAAGCTGGCCCAGGGGGTGAACCTGCTCGGGCGTGGCAGGGGCGCGAGCCTCTTTGGCTACACCCACGTCTACGGCGCCGTCCCCGGCGGACAGGCCGAGTACCTGCGCGTCCCGCAGGCCCACTTCGGCCCCATAAAAGTGCCGGAAGGCCCACCCGACGAGCGGTTTCTCTACCTTTCGGACGTGCTGCCGACGAGCTGGCAGGCCGTCGCGTACGCGGACATTCCGGAGGGTGGGACCGTCGGTATCTGGGGCCTGGGTCCGATAGGCCAGATCTGCGCCAGGATAGCCTTGCACCAGGGCGCCGGCCGCGTCATCGGCATAGACAACGTCCCCGAGCGCCTCGCGATGGCCTCCAGGCACGGGGTCCAGACCCTGGACTTCTCAGCGATGGAGAACGTGCGCGACGTGATCCTGGACCTCACCGACGGCCGCGGCCTCGACGCCGCCATCGACGCCGTCGGCATGGAGGCCTCGGGCTCCGTCGTCGGCTCTATCCTCCAGACCACCAAGATCCAGCTAGACCGGGCGACGGCCCTGCGCGCGGCCATGTCCTCCCTCCGGCGGGGCGGCACGTTGTCCCTCTCGGGCGTCTACGCGGGGCCCATCCAGGCCTTCCCGCTGGGCGACCTGTTCGACATGCAGATCCAGATCCGGATGGGCCAGGCAAACGTCCGCCAGTGGACCGACGAGATCATCCCGCTTCTCACCGACGAGGACGTCCTGAAGGTCGAGGACCTCAAGACGCACACGATGCCCCTGGAAGATGCGCCGCACGGGTACGAGATCTTCCAGAAAAAACAAGACGGCGCCATCAAGTGCGTCCTGAAACCGTAGCCGAGCCCTGGAGGGCACCGAGAGAAGACGCCAGCACTACCACGCAGACGACGGGTGCCGGCGAGCCCGCCAGGCAATCTTGCGGCGGGGCCGCCCATAGCTTGGGAGGACGGGTTCAGCCCTTGCGAACACCGACGTAGGAAGCGAGAAAAACCGCACAGGCGAGAAGAAAGAATACCCCGCCGAACAGGGCGACTACGTCCCCGGTCCGGATGCTCGACGCGATAAAGAACAGCGCGGAGATGACGAAGAGGACCCAGCCCCAGAAGTCGTGCTTTCCGGCCTGCTGCGGGCTGTTATCGGACACGTGGGGCCTCTCTTTGGGTCACGGGGGCGACGGCCCATCTTGACATCGATCCATCCCGGTCCGGCGTCCTGGCGGGCACCGGAACAGCCCTCTGTCGCCGGGAGGTTCCGACAGTTTATCCTGGCGTGGGGCGGATCACGCGCCTCCAGAAGTCGTCCTTCTCGCCGGGCACGAACGGGACGTAGAGCCCGACCCGGTCGATAAGACCTTCGTACCGTTCGCGCAGCGCCGGACCGATCTCCTCTGGCGTGGCCTCGACGACGAAGGCGTCGAGCATGTCGTCGGTGATGAGGGCTGGCATCTCACGCCACTTTTTCTCCCTCGCCAGGACACCGAGCCTCTCGCCGACGTCTTCCCAGCCGTGGGCTTCGAGGACCGTGCGGTAGGTCTTGGTGGAGGCGTAGAAGCTGATCTGGGAGCGCACCGACTCGCGCTGCTCCGTGGTCTCCTTCTCGCTCTGGCCGGAGACGACGAAGACGCTCGTCGCGAGCTCGACGTCTTCGGCCGAACGCCCCGCCTTCCGCGCGCCTTCGGTTATCGCGGGCTTTACGGTCTGCCTCAAGTACTCGGGGGAGTGGAAAGGGTGGACGTGGAAGCCGTCGCAGAGCTCGCCGGCGAGTTCGGCGAGCCGCGTGTTCACGCCGGCTATGTAGACCGGGATCTCCGGGTGTTCTATCGGACCCGGGTTGAAGAACGGCGTCATCAAGGTGTGCCGGTAGAACTCGCCCTCGAAATTTAGCGGGCCTTCGGCCTGGAACGATTCCCAGATGGCGCGGAGGGCCAGGATGTACTCGCGCAGCCTGGCGGCAGGTTTATCGAAGGGCATGGAGAAGCGGCGTTCGACGTGGGCCTTTACCTGGGTGCCGAGGCCGAGGATGAAGCGGCCTTCGGAGAGGCTCTGGAGGTCCCAGGCGGTCTGGGCGGTCTCCATCGGGGAGCGGGAGAAGGCTATGGCGACGGAGGTGCCGAGGTCGATGCTCTCCGTGCCGTTGGCGGCGACGGCTAAAGGGAGGAAGGCGTCGTGTTTGGTCTCGCTGGTCCAGAGGCCCGCGAAGCCGAGGTCCTCGGCGGCGCGGGCGGTCTGGTCCATGCCCTTCAGGTAGTTTCCTTCGGTGCCGAGGCCCGCGTCCAGTTTCAGGGTCATGTCAGGGAATGAGGATGAGCTTGCCGGTGGTCTTTCGGGCTTCGAGGTCCTGGTGGGCCTGGGCGGCGTCTTCGAGGGCGTAGGAGCCGCCGATACGGACGTCGAGGTTGCCCTGGCCGATCCAGGAGAACAGGCTCTCCGCGCGCCAGAGGATCTCCTCGCGGGTGCGGGTGTACTGGGCGAGGGCCGGGCGGGTGACGTAGAGGCCGCCCTTCTGGTTGAGGACCTGCAGGTCGAGGGAGGGGACCTGCCCGCTCGAACCGCCGAAGAGGACCATGTAGCCGCGCGTCTTCAGGCAGTTGAGGGAGCCGTCGAAGGTGTCCTTGCCGACGGAGTCGTAGACCACGTCCACGCCCTCGCCGCCGGTGATGCGGTCCGTCTCCTCGGCGAAGTCCTGCTCCCTGTAAAGGATCACCTCGTCAGCTCCGGCCTCCTTGGCGAGCCTGGCCTTCTCCTCCGTGCCGGCGGTCCCTATTACGTTCGCGCCGCGCATCTTCGCCATCTGGCAGAGGAGGAGCCCGACGCCGCCCGCGGCGGCGTGGACGAGGGCGGTGTGACCCTCTTCGAGCGGGAAGGTGCTGTGGGTCAGGTAGTGGGCGGTCATCCCCTGCAGCATGATGGCGGCGGCGACCCGCGCCTCGACCATCGTGACGTTGAACGGGACGAGCTTGTCTGCCGGGGCTACGACCTGCTCGGCATAGGAGCCCGGCACGCCAGCCCACGCGACGTAGTCCCCGATGGCGACGTCCTCGACGTCTTCGCCGACAGCCTCGACCTCGCCCGCGCCTTCGAGGCCTAAAGTGAAGGGTGTCTCGCCGGGGTAGACGCCGGTCCTCATGTACACGTCTATAAAGTTGACGCCGCAGGCGGCGGTCTTTACACGCGCCTGGCCCGGGCCTGGTTCCGGGGTTTCCACGTCCTCGTAGGCCAGCGCCTCCGGACCGCCGTGCTCGTTTACCCTGATCGCCTTCACCCTCGAACCTCCCGCTCGACTGCGTCCCAACGTGCAGACCATTCTACCGGGAACCCGCCGGGCGCCGCCCGGCAGTGGCTAATCGTCCTCCCCGCCCTCGTCTTCGTCTCCCCCCGCTGCTCCCGGCACCTTGACCTTCGGGACCTTGACCTTCGGGACCTTGACCTTTGGTGCCTTGTCCTCCTTGTCTCCGTTCCCCGCCGGCCCGCCGGCCCCGGGACCCTGCGGATCGGCCTCGGGCGAGGCGGAGGCGTCGGCTGAGGCATCGGCTGAGGCATCTGCCGACGGATCGGACGGTGCGGAGGAGGGGGACGTGGGTTCTTGCGGCGCGGACGCGTCCGGCGAGGAGGCCGGGGGCGTCGGGGCCGCCGGCGGCGGGCCGGAGCTTATGCCGAGGTTCACCGACGTTCCGGGCTCCACCTGGATGCCGGCGCCGACGCCCTGCTCGACCACGACGCCCTCGGCGGCGGTCTCGCTTGGGACCTCGCGTGTGCTCCCTACGGCGAGGCCGGCGCCCTGGAGTTCGGCCTCCGCGTCCGAAAGGTCCTGGCCCACGACGTCCGGCACGGCCACCGTCGATGCGCCGGCGCCCACGGTCAGGGTGACGGTCGAACCGTCCGGGGCGCGCCCGCCGCCCGCCGGCGACTGGCCGATCACGGTGCCAGCCTCCCCTTCGCCGCCCTCCCGCGTCCGGACCTCCGTCCCGAATCCGGCCGCTTCGAGACGGGACACGGCCTCGTCTCTGGGCAGCCCTTCTACGGACGGGACCTCGACGCCGTCGGCGGACCCGAGTCCCTGCGCGAGCGCCAGGCCCACGCCGAGCAGGCCAAGGAGTAGCAGCAAGGCCGCGAGCAAGAAGGGCGCCCGGCTCCGTTTTCTGCGGGCCGGCGCCACGGCCTGCCGGGTGGTCGGGGCGGGCTTGCGGAGCGGGGTCTCGACGGTCTTTGCTTCTTCCGCCCCCGCGGCGGCCGTCGCCAGGCCGCGCCGCACCCGCCAGAGGTCCTCGGCCAGGGCTTCGGTGTCGGGGTAGCGGTCCTCCGGGTCCTTTGACAGGAGCTTCATGACGACGGCGTTCATGCCGTCCGGCACGGCGGGGTTGAGCTCCCCGGGTGGGCGTGGAGTCTCGTTGATGTGCTTCATGGAGACGGCAATCGGGTTGTCCGCCGTGAAGGGTAGCTCGCCGGTGACCGCCTCGTAGAGCACGACGCCCAAAGAGTAGAGGTCGCTCTTGGGGGTGGCGGGACGTCCGAGGGCCTGCTCGGGGGACATGTAGCCCGCCGTGCCCATGACCGTGCCCGTCTGCGTCTGGGAGTCGCCTGCGGCCGAGGCGGCGCGGGCGATGCCGAAGTCCGCCACCTTGGCCTGGCCGGGGGCCGTGATCAGGACGTTCTGCGGTTTTATGTCCCGGTGGACGATGCCTTTGGCGTGCGCGGCGCCCAACGCCTCCGCAACCTGGTACCCGTAGGAGGCCGCGAGCCTGGCGTCGAGCGGCCCGTCTTCGGTGATGCGCTCCTTGAGCGTGCCGCCGGGGACGTACTCCATCGCGATGTAGGAGGAACCCTCTTCGGTGTCCCCCCGGTCGTAGACCTGCACGATGCTCGGGTGGGAGAGCCTGGCGGCGCTCAGGGCCTCGCGCTTGAAGCGCTCCGCGGACTCCCTGTCGCCGGCGTACTGGCTCCTCAAGATCTTGAGCGCCACGTCGCGGCCCAGGGTCCTGTCGCGGGCCAGGTACACCTCACCCATGCCCCCGCTACCTAAAGGCCGCACGATGTCGTAACGGTTGTCGACGACGCTTCCCTGCACGCTACGCATCCCGCCCTTGCTCTTCTGCCCGTCGAATGTTGCCTGGGGCGGTATTTTACACTCCCGCTCCCCCGCGTCCCGCGGGCCGGAAACGGCAAGCAAGGGTTAAGCCGGCCCCCCGCCGGGTACGCTCATGGCGTCAGGGAGGACGACCCAGGAGGGTGAGATGGGGCAGAGGCGCGGAGGAGGGCGTGAAGGCGGCGGACGCGGAAGGCCCGAAGACCGGACGGACCGGCTCGACGAGCGCAGGGACCACATGCAAGAGTAGAGGGAGCACGCGGACGGGCGCATGGACCGTCCGGAGCGGCGCCTGGAGAGGCTCTCCGGAGCGGTGAGCAATAGGTTAGCGGAAGGAGCCGAGGTTGGCTGAAGGCGAGGTAAAGGACGCGGCACTGAGGTTGCTCGGGGCGATCCACGACCTCTCCGGCGGGAAGCTCTACGAGCCGGTCCCGGTCGTGGTGCCCGGGGACCCCTCCAGCGGCGCGGCCCCGAAGGCCGGCGTAGACCCCGATTCCACCGAGGACGAGGTCGCCCTGCGGTACCTGGTGGACCAGGGTTACGTCAGGGCCGTCGGCGACCCGACGACCGGCGGCGGGCAGGAGGACTACGAGCTCACGGTGGCGGGCCTGGACAAGGCGCGCCAGATGCGCGGCCTGGGCGA
>Ga0136630_1001225_pt1 | contig 10412 bp, 8 predicted proteins | sample AntDrymUQ5682106_2_FD_105496 | JGI IMG/M metagenome (GOLD analysis project Ga0136630, IMG submission 105496) | Polar desert sand microbial communities from Dry Valleys, Antarctica - metaG UQ568 (21.06) | ecosystem: Environmental > Terrestrial > Soil > Desert | place: Antarctica: Dry Valley...
CTGGCTCGAGACCGTCGCGAAGTTCAACCCCGTCACCTACATCCTCGAAGGAGAGCGCGCACTCGTGCTCCGCGGATGGGAGTGGGGCGAACTCGGTAAGGCGTTGCTCGCCACCACACTCGTCGGTGTCGTCAGCATGACGTTGTGCTTCGCAGCGATGCGTGGCCGCATCCGCAAGGGATGACGAGTCGTCGGGAACGCGCGGTCACACGATCGCAGCGAGTGCGTCGACGAGTCCTGTGACCTCGTCGGACGAGGTGACGATGCTCGGCCCGAAGCGCAGGTACTGCGTGCGATACGGGCTCGGCGACGACCGGTACCCCCGACGCTTCAGCTCGAGGAAGACCTCCAGCAGGTCACGACCCGGCGTGTCGATGCAGACGATCCCCGACGAGACGTCCGGCGACATCGGCGTCACGAGTCGCACGCCGTCGAGCTCGGCGAGGCCTTCCTTGAGTTCTGTCGCCTGGGAGTGGGTGTGCTCTCGCACGCGCTCCTTGCCGATCTGGCGGTGCAGCTCGAACGCCTCGGCGAGAGCCCAGCGATGCTCGAACGAGTGGTACCCGCCGGGCGTCAGCCGGGTCGCCGATGTTGCCGGCTCCGGCGCCCGCTCGTTCTGCCAGGCGGCGAAGCTCTCACCCTCGAAGGGCGGGATCACCGGGTCGACGCGAGCCAGTGCGGCGCGGTTGATCCACACGAGGCCGGTGCCGCGCGGGCCGAAGAGCCACTTGTGCGTGCCCGAGATCAGCACGTCGCAGCCGAGCTCGGCGGGTGTCGCCGTCTCGAGACCGAAGGCATGGATCGCGTCGACGCAGAGCAGGACGCGCTCGGCCTTCTCACGGTCACGGTTGACGTCGGCGAGGGCGGCACCGATGTCGGCGATCGGCAGCTTGACGCCCGTACCGGAGTGCGTCCACGTCACCGCCATCAGCCGAGTTCGTGGCGTGACGGCGTCGATGAGCCGCGACACCATCGCGTCGACGGTCGCCGTCGCCGGGTCACGGTAGAGCCTGACCCGCTCGATCCTGGCGCCCGTCTGCACCGCGCGCAGCCGCAGCGCCTCGTGGGTGGCGAAGAAGTCGTGCTCGGTGGTGACGATCTCGTCACCCGCAGCGAAGCGCATGCCGCCGTAGACGACCCCGAGGCCCATGGTCGTGCTGTCGGTGAGCGCGAGCTCGCCGGGGTCGGCATCGAGGTACGAGGCCGCTTCTCCCACGACCGACTGGTCGAGCTCGAAGCCCTGCTCGAGGAGGTAGCCGTCGGTGTCCTCGTCGAGACCCCGTCGGTGGCGCTCGACCGCCTCGGCGACGGCACGCGGGTGCGCCGCCAGTGTGAAGGCGGCGAAGTGTGCCTCGTCGTCGAGCGAGAACTGGGCTCGCCAGGTCGACGGGTCCGCGGGATCGATTCCCACGGCCGGTCGCGACGTCGCCGGCGACGTCGCCGCGGGCGAGGTGCCAACGGTGCCCGTTGTGCTGCCAGGACCCGTCGTGGCGGAACTGCTGGTCCCGCTCGTGCCGGCGGTGCCGTCGTCGTCGCTGCAGCCGGCGACGGCGAACGGGGCGAGCGTGGCGGACCCCAGCGTCGCCGCCGCACGCCCGAGGAACTGCCGTCTGCCGGTCGGCGCCATCGTCGGATTGTACGGGCGCGTCCCCGCCAGGATCAGCCTGCGACGCGAGCCGGGCGCCGCGACAGCTCTCTCCACGCCGCGCCGAGTCGTCGCAGGCCGGCGTCGACGAGCTCCCACGGGCGGTCGACGCACAGGCGGAGATGGCCGTCGACGTCCCGGCCGGGAGCGGCGATCGATCCGGACGCGACGTGCACGCCATGGCGGTGGGCGAAGTGTTCGAGTGGCGCGGCGTCGTCGAGACCCGTGTCGACCCACAGCACCGACGCCCCCGACGGCATCTCGAACCGCCACTCCGGCACGTCGTCGGCGAGCAGGCCGGCCGCACGCCGGACGTTGTTCTCGAGGAAGCGCCGCCGCTGCTCGGCGATCTCGTCGAGGTGTGGCATCAGGCGCAGGCAGAACAGCTGCGATGGGATCGCCGCGCCGAGGTCGGCCGCAAGCCGGCGGTGCAACGTCCGTTCGATGACCGCTTCTGGGGCGCGGATCCAGCCCACACGCAGCCCGCCCCAGAACACCTTGCTCCACGAGCCGACCGTGACCACGGGCGCCCGCCGGCAGAGGCTCGCCAGATCGACCGACGGGCGCCCGGCGAAGACGAGCTCGGACAGCGTCGTGTCCTCGATCACCGTCGTCTCGTGGCGATCGAAGATCGCCGCCAGTGCGCGAAGGCGAGCGGCGCTCGTCACCCGTCCCGTGGGGTTGTGGACACCCGCCTGCACGTAGGCGAACCGTGGGCGATGCTCGGTCAGGGCGGCATCGAGCGACTCCGGGCGCATCCCGCCACGGTCGAGCTCGACGGGTGCGACGCGCACGCCGAGCCCGTCGGTGACGTCGAACAGCCCGGGGTATCCGGGTACCTCCGCAGCGACGACGTCGCCCGGCACCAGATACGCCCCGAGCAGTACGGCGATGGCGTGGTGCGCGCCGGCCGTCACCTGGATCTCGTCTGCGCTGGTGAACAGCCCGCGCAAGGAGTGCATCTCGGCGAGGGCGGACCGCATCGAGGGCAGCCCGAGTGGTTGGAAGCCCGGTCCTGCACCGGACGCGATCAGGTCGGCGACGTCGATCGAGACCGCAGGGAGGTGCGACGCATCGGCAGGGTTGCCGACGGCGAGGTCGATGCCGCCACTCCCGACGACGAGGTGGTCTGCGATGCGGTTCGCCGCCATGCCGCTGCCCTCGTTGCTCACGACCACCGTGCCGTGGCCCTGGCGCGACACGACGAGCTGTTCGGCACGGAGGATGTCGAGTGCGGCGGTGACCGTCGAGCGGCTCACCGCGAGGTCGGCGGCGAGCTGACGCTCGGGCGGCAGCCGAGACCCCGACACGATCAGCCCGGCCTCGATCTGACGTCGCAACGCCGTCGCCAACCGCTGGCTGAGGTTGCCGTGACCGTGCTCGGACCATCCTGCGACGGCACCTGCGATTGGCCTGATATTGGTCTGTCCAGCCACAGGCCAATCATAGCTCGGTGGCCCGGGACACGCCAGGCCGTGGGGTGCAGGATGGAACCATGTTTGCTCCGTACTGCCCCACCTGCCGGTCCAGTCAGCTCCTCGGGATGAGCCGCATCGTCGCGAGCTCGTGGACCGATGGCGGCTCGATCCGGCTCGAGTGCCGGTGCGGCACCGTCGTCGATGCCGACGCGCAGGCGCCGGCCCGCCCGGCACTCAAGTCGGCCTCCTGAGCACGGCCGGCCGGGCCGGACCGCGGATGACGCCGGCCGCCTCAGGCGACGATCTTGAACATCGCACCCGTCGAATCGGCGAGGGCAGCCAGCCGTCCGTACGGCGTGTCCTCCGCAGGGATCACGACGGCGCCGCCGGCAGCCTCGATGGCGGCGATGGTGGCGTCGGCGTCGGCAACCGTGAAGTAGACCGACCACCCGAGCAGGGCGTCGTCGGGGAAGGTCGAGGCGTCCATGATGCCGGCCTGCTGGTTCTCGCCGTCGCCGAGCGTGGTGTAGCGGAACTCCGGGCTGTCGCCGGCGACGTGCGTGTCCCAGCCGAACGCCGCCCGGTAGAAGTCGACGTCGGCCTCGTAGGTGCGAGTGTGCAGTTCGAACCACCCGGGCGCGCCGTCCTCGAGGACGAGCCCGAACCCGTTGAAGCTGGTCGGCTGCCAGATGCCCACGGACACGCCGCCGGGGTCATCGGCGATCCGCCATGAAGCCCTTCGCCGGCACCTCCATCGGCGGTGCGCTGAGGTTGCCGCCGTTGTCCTTGACGGCGCACGCCGTCTTCTCGGCGTCGTCGCTTGCGAGGTACACGGTCCATTGGTCGCCGGCGCCATGGGATCCGTCGTTGTGCATCATCCCTGCGACGTAGTGACCGTCCTTGGTGAAGTTCACGTAGCCGCCGTACTCAGGTCCGGTGCGCTCGGCCGACCAGCCGAACACCGACGAGTAGAACTCGGTGGCGCGCTCGGTGTCCGAGCTGAACAGGTCCACCCAGCATGGTGCGCCGGCGGGTGTGGATTCACGTGTTGGCATCGGATGCTCCTTCGTCGCTCTGTCGCTGAATCGCAGTGTCGATCGTGCGTGGACGACAGGAGAGACGGTTCGTCGCCACCGAACTCATCGCGGATGCACCGTTAGCCTCGAACGCCTCATGGCACACGAGTTCATCTACACCTGCCACAAGCTCGCGAGGCACTACCCGCCGGACCGCACGGTCCTCGAGAACATCTCGCTCTCGTTCTACCCGGGGGCGAAGATCGGCGTCATCGGGGCGAACGGATCCGGCAAGTCGTCGCTGCTGAACATCATGGCCGGACTCGACGACGGCTACTCGGGCACGGCGCGACTCACCCCCGGCTTCTCCGTCGGGCTGCTGTCGCAGGAGCCCGAGCTCGATGCCGACAAGGACGTGCGCGCCAACGTGATGGACGGTGTCGCCGAGGTGCAGTCGCTCATCGATCGCTACAACGCCGTCATGGCGAAGTGGGCCGATCCCGACGCCGACTACGAGAAGATCGGCGCGGAACAGGCGACGCTCGAAGACAAGATCGCCGCCGCCGACGCGTGGAGCCTCGACCGCAACGTCGAGATCGCGATGGACGCGCTGCGCTGCCCGCCCGACGATGCCGACGTGACGACGCTGTCCGGCGGTGAGCGGCGACGCGTGGCGCTCTGCCGGCTGCTGCTGTCGCGACCCGACCTGTTGCTGCTCGACGAGCCCACGAACCACCTCGACGCCGAGAGCGTCGAGTGGCTCGAGCACTTCCTCGGCGACTACTCGGGCACGGTCATCGCCGTCACCCACGACCGCTACTTCCTCGACAACGTCGCCGGATGGATCCTCGAGCTCGACCGTGGGCGCGGGATGCCGTTCGAGGGCAACTACTCGTCGTGGCTCGAGCAGAAGCAGGACCGTCTCGCCCGGGAGTCACGCTCCAACGAGGCTCGCAAGCGCTCGCTGGAACGCGAGCTGGAGTGGGTGCGGATGTCGCCCAAGGCACGCCAGGCCAAGGGCAAGGCGCGCCTCGCCGCCTACGAGCGGCTGCGCTCGGAGGCCGAAGCCGCCGAGCACGTCGACCGCCGGCTCGAGATCGCGATCCCGCCGGGACCCCGACTCGGCGAGCAGGTCGTCGAGGTCAGCGGCCTGCGCAAGGGCTACGGCGACCGGCTGCTGATCGAGGACCTCTCGTTCTCGTTGCCGCGTGCCGGCATCGTGGGCGTGATCGGCCCCAACGGCGCCGGCAAGACGACCCTGTTCCGGATGCTGACGGGCAGCGAGCAGGCCGACGGTGGCGCGGTCGTCATCGGCGACTCGGTGCAGCTCAGTTACGTCGACCAGAGCCGCGATCACCTCGACGCCGACGCCACCGTCTACGAGGAGATCACCGGTGGGCTCGACCACATCAAGGTCGGCGACCGAGAAGTCGCCGGCCGCGCATACGTCGCGAGCTTGAACTTCCGCGGTGCGGACCAGCAGAAGCTCGTCGGCAAGCTGTCGGGCGGCGAGCGCAACCGTGTCCATCTCGCGAAGCTGCTGCGCACCGGTGGCAACGTGCTGCTGCTCGACGAGCCGACGAACGACCTCGACGTCGACACGCTGCGGGCGCTCGAGACCGGCCTCGAGAACTTCCCCGGCTGCGCCGTCGTCATCAGCCACGACCGATGGTTCCTCGACCGCATCGCCACGCACGTGCTCGCCTTCGAGGGTGACAGCCAGGTCCGCTGGTTCGAGGGCAACTTCACCGAGTACGAAGACTGGCGCCACAAGGAGCTCGGCGCCGAGGCGGACCAGCCACACAGGATCAGATACAAGAAGCTGGCGTAGCTTTCGACCTCGCTCGTTCGCTTCGCTCTCTCCGTTCGGTCGAGTTTTCCCGTCGCTCACGTGCTCCCCCACTACGGGCCAGGACGTACCCTCTTGAGGTGAAGACCGACCGAGCCGCCTCCTGCGAGGGCCCGCCGGCGCGGACCAGGCGCTTCGGCACAGGAGTACCGTGCACGCGATGGGGGACGACCGTGACGTGGACGGTGGTCGACTCGCCGTCGGCAGTTACGTCGCGATCGTGCGCGCCGAACTCCAGACGTGGGACGTCGCGATCGTGCAGGTGCGCGACGCCGGCACGGCACCCGTCGCCAGCGAAACGCCGCGCCGCGACGCGTCCACCGGCACCGCTCGCCAGGCAACCGTGGCCCTGGACGCCCTGGCGGGCCTCCTCGACGAGGGTGGCCTCGACGCCGGTTGGTTGAGCGGGATCGTCGTCGACGCCGACGAGGGGCTGGCGCACGCGGTTCGCACCACGTCCGTCGAGCGCTACCCCGACGTGCCGAGCATCAGTGAGCCCCCCCGACCGACCGTGACCGCTACCGACCATCCCGCCACCGTCGAGACGCCGGCCCCGCCGGACCACGCGCCATCGGCACCCGCGACCTCATCGACGCAATCGACTGCTCCATCGATCTCATCGGCTCCATCGAACGCGTCGGATCCACCGCTACGCAACGCCCCCAGTGTGCAACGACCCGTTGCGACGCCTGATCGGCGACGTGTCAGCGGCTCGGGGCTCACGGCCGGTGCTGCGATCGTGGCGCTGATGGTCGGCGTCGTCGTGGTCTCCTCGGGCGACGCCCGGGACGATGACGATCTCACGGCCGGACCATCGAACGATTCCGTGGCGTCGTCAGAGAGCACGGCCGCGGCCACGTCGATGCTCGTCACGACGATCGAGCGCCGCCCGACGGGAACACTCCCCGGCGTCGGCTCGGACGCGTTCGATGGACCCGGCACGCGCCGGCTCGTCGTCTACGGCAAGGGCGGCGTCGACTCGATGATCCTCGCCGATACGGCCGTGGTCGACAGCGGCTCGGTGCGTGAGGCGAGATCGCTCGACTCGTTCGTGCCCGCAGATTGGTTGTCCGACAACCCCGCCGGCGTCGCCCTCGTCGACTACCCGTGCCGTGGCTCGTCCAACACGGATGACCTCTCGATCGCTCGCATGCACCGCTCACCCGACGGCAACGAGCGAGTTGGTGTCGAGATCCTGCGCTACCCGACGATCGGTATCGCCACGTTGCGCCGCGTCGCAGTGACGGGTGGAACCTCCAGCTGTGAGGACCAGCGCGACGCCGCGCGCTCGTCGCGCATCGTTCCCGAAGTCGACGAATCGGGCGTCGTCGTCGAGCGCAAGATCGTGCGGCTTCGCACGGTCCGGGCCGACCCGGCGACACCCAAGGTCGAGGTGATCGCCCAGTTCCGCCAGCGCGCGTGCCTCGTCACGATCTGGTTCCGCGCCGCCGTCACCGATACCCCTCGCGGTGTCGAGATGCGCAAGCACCTCGAACTGCTCAGTGAGATCGAGCTGAAGGCCGTCGCCGGTGTCGCCGCGACGTCGACGATGTGCGAGCCCACCAGTCCGAGCTGAGGGCACGCCGTCACAGGCCGGGCACAGTCGGCACGGCGTCGGGCTCGAGCGACGACGCCCGCTCGCCCTGGTCCGGCAGCAAGTGGAGCTGAGCCCGCGTCCAGGCGACCCCGGCGACGGCGGCCGACGTCACCACCGACAGCACGGCCACATATGCCCACCGGCTGTGCGCGACGGTGCTGACGACGAGCGGCATCATCATCGCCGAGTAGGCGGCGGCGTAGAACGCGCCCGTCATCGCTCCACGCGACGCCGGCACCGTGAGCTGATCGACGAAGCGCAGCCCCGACGTCAGGGCGAGTCCCGCAGCGCCACCGAGCAGCGCAGCACCCGGGAACGTCAACGCCCACACTCCGGTGGCAAACGCCACCGTGCCGAGCAGGCATCCCCCTCCCCCGCAGGCAAACGCCATCGGCACGGCCCGCGCCGGGCCGATGCGGCCGACGAGTCGTTGTGCGGCGAACATCGCCACGGCGGTGATGCCCGACACGACACCCGTGACGAACACGGCGATCGACTCCATCGCCGGACGCAGCAGCACGGGGAACAACCCGAACGAGAGCGAGGCGAAGCCGAACACGCACACCGCTGTGGGCGCGACGACCGACCAGAAGACGCGCCGGGTAGCCGGCGGCACGCCGAAGCTCGGGCGGATCGGGTCGCGCCGCTGCCGCACCGACTCGGGCACGGTCTCGGGCACCGTGGTGAGCGCGAGCGAGCCGAGGATCACGATCCCGATGTGCACGACGTAGGACAGCCGCAGCGGCCACGGCGCCCACTGGCCGAGCATGCCGGACACGAACGGCCCGCCGCCGAAGCCGGCACAGAGCACGATGCTCGTGAGTCGTGACGGCCAGAGAGGGTCGTCGGACGGTTCGACCTCGGCGATCCACGCGCTGGCGACGACGAACACCGCTCCGGACACGGCGCCGAGCAGCAGGCGGGCCACGAAGAGGACGGCGAGGTGTTCGGCGCCGACGAAGAACAGCGCGGAGGCGAGCGCCGACGCAACGAGCCCTGGCATCATCACTGCGCGGCGTCCGAGCACGTCGGATGCCGGTCCCGCCCACAGCAGCATCGGCAGCAGCCCGAGCGGGTAGACGGCGAACAGCGCGGTCACAGTCCACGCCGAGAGCCCGAGCGACTCCTGGTACAGCAGCAGCAGCGGCGTCGACACGTTCGTGCCGAGCGCCACAGCGAAGAGCGCGAACGCGAGCGCGGCTCGCGGACGACGTGGGAACCGGCGAGGTGATGTGCGTGCGCTCAGATTCTCGACACTACGACTCGGCTCGACACGACCCCCGGCCGTTGGTCATTCCAGAGAACCTTTGCAGAGTTCCTTTGCAGCGGTAATGTGCAGCCATGCCCGCCGACCGTCGCACGCTCCATCCCGACGCACGCCAGCTACGAGTCCTCGCCCATCCACTCCGCTCGCGGTTGCTCGGCGCGCTGCGCTTTCACGGACCAGCGACGGCGACGCAGTTGGCGGCGCGCCTCGGCACGAACAGCGGAGCGACGAGCTACCACCTCCGCCAGCTCGCCGACGCAGGACTCGTGGAGGACGAGCCGTCGTTGTCGACGGGACGCGATCGTGCGTGGCGGTCGGTCCACGACAGCACGTCGTGGCGCTCGACCGAGTACGACCACGACCCGGACGCCAAGGCCGCCGACGAATGGATCGCTCGACACCTCGCCGGCCGCAGCGCGCAGTGGCTCGACGACTGGCTGGAGGCGCGTCCCGAGTGGCCCGCCGAGTGGCGTGACGCCGCCGACCAGTCCGACTACCACCTCACGCTGACGGCGGGCAGGCTGCGCGCATTGATGGCCGACCTCCACGAGGTGCTCGGCCGCTACCTCGACGACGAAGATCCGTCCGCGCCGGCAGCGGAGCGGGTGACGGTGCTGCTGCAGGCGTTCCCGTCGCCGGAACGACGGACGTGACTGGGCTGGCGTCGATCCGCCGGCGCTTCCACCTGCTGCTCGCGCTGAGATTCGTCCCGACCGGCCTGTCGGTGACCGTGTTCGTGCTGTTGATGCGCGACCGCGGGCTGTCGCTCGCCGAGATCGGCGTCGGAACCGCAGCCCAGGGCATCGTGATGCTCTTCCTCGAGCTCCCGAGCGGCGGGCTGGCCGACGCGCTGGGGCGCAAACCGGTGCTGCTCCTCGCCGGCGGCGTCTGGCTGGTCGCCTCGGCACTCGTTCTCGCCGCCGGGAACGTTGCGCTGCTCGCTGTGGCATTCTCGCTGCAGGGCGTCTTCCGTGCGCTCGACAGCGGACCGCTGCAGGCGTGGTTCGTCGACGAGGCGTTCCTCGACGATCCCGGCGTCGAGGTCGAGCGCGAACTCGCCCGGTCCGATGTCGTGATCTGCGCAGCGATCGGAGTCGGGGCGATCGCCGGGAGCGTGATCGTGCGCAGCGACGGGTGGTTCGGTCTCGACCCGCTCGTCGCCCCGCTGGTGCTCGGCATGGTCATCCAGGTGGTCGGACTCGTCGCGGTGGGCGCGCTCATGCACGAGCGACGACCGTCGACGGGTCTCCGAGCGATGCGGGCGAGCGTCGCTGCAGTCCCAGTCGTCGTGCGCGACAGCGTCCGGCTCATTCGGGCGAGCCGGCTGCTGACGGCGCTCGTCGTCGCCGAGCTGCTGTGGGGCTTCGGGATGGTCGCCTTCGAGGTCTTCTTCCCGGCCCGCCTCGCCGAGGTCAGTGGCGGCACCGACGATGCCGCAGAACTGGTCGGCGTCTCGGTCGCCGCCGCGTGGGTGCTCTCCGCGCTCGGCGCTGCCGTAGCGCCGATGCTCGTGCGTCGCGTCGGCGCGGGCTGGGCGGCGTGCTCGCTGCGGCTCGCCCACGGCGGGTCGGTCGCTGCGATGGGCATCGCCGCCGGTCCCGTCGGCCTGGTCGTCGCCTA
>Ga0136630_1001228_pt1 | contig 10398 bp, 9 predicted proteins | sample AntDrymUQ5682106_2_FD_105496 | JGI IMG/M metagenome (GOLD analysis project Ga0136630, IMG submission 105496) | Polar desert sand microbial communities from Dry Valleys, Antarctica - metaG UQ568 (21.06) | ecosystem: Environmental > Terrestrial > Soil > Desert | place: Antarctica: Dry Valley...
CGACCGCCGACGGACGCGGCCGCACCGTCGCCTGCGAGGTGCTCGTGCCCACGCCGGCGGTCCGCAACCTGATTCGCGAGGGCAAGACCCACCAGATCTACTCGGCCCTTCAGACGGGTGGCGCCCACGGCATGCAGACCATGGACGCAGCGCTCGCCCAGCTCGTACGCGAGCGCAAGATCACCCGCGAGCTCGCCGAAGCGCGCTCCTCGACCCCTCAGGAGCTCCGCCGCCTGATGGGCACGGTCCAGGTCGCGTAGGCCGCGAGCATGGCCACCTACGCGTTCAAGGCCGTCGATCTCGCCGGGGTTCCGACCAACGGCGAGCTCGACGCCGGCGACAAGCAGGCGGTCGCCCAGAACCTGCGCGCCAGAAGCCTGATCGTCCTCGACATCGAGGAGCTGAAGTCCGCCAGCGCCGGCGACATCCTCGCCCGCTGGAAGAAGGTCAAGGCTCGCGACCTGACCGTGGCCACGCGCCAGTTCTCCTCGATGGTCAGCTCCGGGATGTCGCTCCTGCGCTCGCTCTACGTGCTCGAGGAGCAGGTCGACAGCGACCAGCTCAAGGAGGCGCTCGTCGACATCAGGGGCGATGTCGAGGCGGGGATCTCCCTGTCTGACGCGCTCGCCAAGCACCCTCGCATCTTCAACGAGCTCTACACGGCGATGGTGGCCGCGGGCGAGACCGGCGGCATCCTCGACGAGACCCTCCACCGCGTGGCCGACCAGCTCGAGAAGGACGACGCCCTGCGCCGCCAGGTCCGCGCGGCGATGATGTACCCCGGCTTCGTAGGCGGCTTCGCGCTGGTGGTGCTCCTGGCACTCGTGGCCTTCATCGTCCCCGTCTTCGAGAAGGTGTTCAAGGACTTCGGCGGCGAGCTGCCGGCGATCACCAAGGTCTCGGTCGGCATGTCGCACCTGGTGACCGGACGCTGGTACCTGCTCATCGCCGGGACGGTGCTCGCCGTCTACGCCTTCCGCAAGTGGAAGAACACCGAGAGCGGAAAGGTGCAGTGGGACACCTTCAAGTTCAAGCTCCCCATGAAGATCGGCGGCATCATCCAGAAGGTCGCGCTGGCGCGGTTCTCGCGCACCTTCGCAGCGCTCGTGGGCGCGGGCGTGCCGATGCTCGAGGCCATCGAGATCACCGGGCGCACCTCGGGCAACAAGGTCGTCGAGCTCGCGATGCAGGACGTACACGACTCCGTACGTCGCGGCGGTACGCTCGCCGAGCCGATGCGCGGGGCGCCGCTTGCCTTCCCGCCGATGGTGGTGCAGATGATCGCCGTGGGTGAGGAGACCGGTGGGCTCGACCACATGCTGAGCAAGATCGCAGACTTCTTCGAGGACGAGGTCGCCGCCGCGGTCAAGGCACTGACCTCGATCATCGAGCCGGTGATGATCGTCGTCGTCGGGATCATCGTCGGGTTCGTGGTCATCTCCATGTACATGCCGATGTTCAAGGTCTACGACGAGATCAAGTAGCGGGGGGCCGGAATCCGTGGCCACCGCTGGGCACGGACGCGTTCCGTCGCTGATGGACGAGGCCCACTTGAGTCGGGCTCGTTTAGGGTGAGCGCGTGAGTCACCGCGACACTCGCGTTCTCTGACCTCCCTGCGTCCGGGGCTGTCCGGCGCGGACGCTCGGCGCGTCACCGTCGTCCTGGCCCTGCTCGTCGGAGTGTTCGCGCTACGGGCCATCGCCGGCGACCCGGCGCTCGGCGTCGGCTTCCTCTACGTGGCGCCCACGCTCCTCGCGGCGCTGTGGTTCGGGCGCCTCGTAGGCGTCGCGGTCGGCGGTGCGGGGGCGGGCATCTTCCTGGTCGGGGCGCTCTTCCAGCCTCAAGACCATTTGCTCAGCGCCACGCTGCTACGGCTTGTCGTCTTCTGCTCGGTCGGGTACGCGTTCGCGTTCCTGAGCAGACGCGCGCGGGTCTTGAGCGACCGCCTTTCCGTCCAAGGGCGAGAGCTCGACGAGCTGCGCTCACTACGGAGCGCGCTGGTCCCACCAGAGGTGCCGGACCGGCCGGCAATCGAGCTCGCCACCTGCTTCGTGCCCGCCCAGGAACGGGTGGCGGGTGACTTCTTCGTCATCAACGAGGGTCCGGAGGACGCGACGGTGGTCGTGGTCGGCGATGTGGTCGGAAAGGGGATCGAGGCCGCTCGTCGCGCCGCCTTCGTACGAGCGACCCTCGCGGCCTACGCCGCCTACAACGACGATCCCTGTCAGCTGCTCGAGCTGGCCAACACCGCGCTGGTCGAGCGAGCGGGAACGTCGGAGGACTTCGTCACGGCGGCGTGCGTCGTCTGCCGCCCGACCGACAGCTCGGTCTCCTGGGCCCTCGCGGGCCATCCGCCGCCGATGCTGCTCGACGATGGTACGCGGCTCAACGGCATCTCCCCGGGGCTTCCGCTCGGGCTCGCCGACCGCGTCGAATGCACCAGCGGGGAGCGCCGACTCGACGCGGGAGACGGAGTCCTTCTGTTTACCGACGGCCTGGCCGAGGCGCGCCGCCCTTTCGCCGACATCGTCGCCGCCGGGCGGGCGCGCGAACGCCCGTTGCCTGACCTCTTCGGCGACGAGCGGATCGCCGCGGTGGTGGTGGAGCACCACGGTGAGGGCCCGCGGGAGGTTCTACGGGCGCTGAGGACTGCCGCTGAGCGCTTCACTGAGGGGGACGGCCTGGCCGACGACCTGTGCATGGTTGCGGTGCGGGCCAAGGTTCGAGTGGCGTGAGCTGCTGAAAGTCGCCGCCCGCCAACCGTCCATAGACGGATTGCCGACTCAAGGCGCAGGTTACGGCGCCGATAGATGTTGCACAAAGCCAGACCACGGTGCTCAGGGCAAACCCGTCGCGAGGCGGGGACGCAAAGCTCAGGAGCTTGTCGATCGGAACGAACCGAACGGCTAGCCAGCCGAGTTGCCACCGTAGTTCCCGCGGACCTGGCGCAACGTAATCAAACTCCTTAGGAGGGGTTGTCTCATGCTTCAGATGCTCCGCAGGCGTATGTACCGTGAGGAGAAGGGCTTTACGCTCATCGAGCTCCTCGTCGTAATCCTGATCATCGGCATCCTTGCCGCGATCGCCCTGCCGGCCTTCCTCGGCCAGCGCCAGAAGGCTCAGGACTCGGCCGGGAAGTCGGCCGCGCGTAACGCCGTCTCCCAGATGGAGTCGTGCTTCACCGACGCCGAGACGTACGACGGCTGTGCGTCGGCCACGACCGATCCCAACGGGGCTCAGGTCGCGGTCACCGATGACACCGCCACCGGGTTCACAGTGACCTCCGGTTCGAAGTCTGGCGGCACGTTCAGCATCACCAAGGCCGGCAACGCCACGAGCCGCGCCTGCGGCGGCGGGAGCTGCGTGGGCGGCACTTGGTAGATCCCAGGCGCTTACAGATCGGATCTACGAGAGGCGGGCCTTCGGGCCCGCCTCTCTGTCGTTCTGGACGGGGCGGGCGGACGGTGCCTGGCGATCACTCTTCCGACGCCCTGAGCCGTCCGAAGGTGCGACTCAGAAGCGCTCGGCTAGACGGATGGCTGATCAAGTGGGCTCATCGGGGAGCCGATGGGGTTCGAAGGCCAGACCACGATGCGGAGGGCGCGCCGCGAGGAGGCGCGGAAGCTCAGCGCTCGACCGGAGGCGGATTCCGGCGGACGAGCGCCTGAGCGGTCACCAAGGCAGCGCGGAAGTGGCGCCGATAGATCAACCAGGAAGGCCACCCATGCTGCGGGGCTTGCGCGAGCGAATCTACCGAGACGAACCGGGCTTCAGCTTGATCGAGCTGCTCGTGGTCGTCCTGATCATCGGCATGCTCGCCGCAATCGCGCTGCCGGCGTTTCTCGGTCAGCGCGTCAAGGCGCAGGACTCGGCGGCCCAGTCTGCGGCACGGGATGCCGTCTCGCAGATCGAATCGTGTTTCACCGACGATGAGACCTACGTAGGCTGCGCGACCAACACGCCCAGTCCGAACGGTGGCCAGGTCGCTCTCAGCGCCCCTAGCACCACGGCTTTCACGTTGACCGCCACGTCGAAGTCCGGCAACGACTTCAGCATCACCAAGTCCGGCGACGTGACGACGCGGGCGTGTGACGCCGGCGCCGAGAAGGGCGGCTGCAGCGTCGCCGGTGGCGCCGGTACCTGGTAGTACGGGTCGCCCTCCCGAGGGCCATCCCATCCGGACATCCGTCGGCCCCCGCGAGAGGAGCTCAAGATCTCGCGCTCAGCGCCGAAGCAGGGCAGAGCATCCCTCGCGTGAGCGGCGATGCCCTCAGCGATCGAACCAGCGACCGAAACCCTCAAACCCATGACCACCGAGAAGCAGCCCCCAACCCAGAGGCAGGACTCAAGCGCGTATGAGCCGGCGTCCCCGCGTCACCGCGCTGTATGGCGCGTCGAGCGGGGCTTCACGATCATCGAGGTCATGATCGCGTCGCTCGTGCTCGTCGTCGGAGCACTGGCGCTGGTGGGACTGGTCGATGCGGCCAACGGGGCGACAGCCTCGAACAAGAAGCGGGAGGCCGGGACGAACCTCGCGCGTGAGGTTATCGAGAACGCCGGCACCGTCGCCCACGACGACGTCACGCCGTCCAGGATCCTCCCGGCGCTCCAGTCGCGGCCGGGACTCGCCGACAGCAGCGGGGCGGCGGGCTACACGATCGCCCGTCGCGACACGACCTTCACCGTGGCCGTCGACGTGTGCAACCTGGACGACCCCCACGACGGCTTGGGCTCTCACGCCACCGGATCGGACGGTGTCCCCTTCTGCCCCGACTCCGGCGCCGGCGGGGCCGCCGACAACAAGCCGGGCGACTATCGGCGCGCCAAGACCACGGTGACGTGGAGCTCGGAGGGGGTTACCAAGACCGTCAAGCAGAGCTCGTTCGTGATGCCCCCGACCGGCTCGGACCTTCCGGCGGTGACCACCCTCATCCCCTCACCGAGCTCGCCGATCACCAGCCCCTCGGTCGAGAACGTCGACTTCACGGCGACGACCTCGAGCATCCCGACCGGCGTGAGCTGGTCGCAGGACGGAACCGAGACGGGTGAGGCCAGCGGCTCCGGCCTCAACTGGAACTTCACATGGCCGATCGGGACCGTCGCCGGCGGTCTGGTCGACGGCGACTACGTGATCGGCGCCCGCGGCCGCACGGGCGGCGGCTCCTACGGACCCGCACACGCGATCACCATGAAGCTCAACCGCTCGATACCCGGTGCGCCCAGGAACTTCGTGGCGGGCAGGAACGGCTCCACCGTCGACAGCGAGTGGCTCGCCAACCGAGAGCGCGACATCGTCGGCTACCGCGTCTACCGCCAGCAGACCGCGCCGACCAGCGGCTCCGCTCAGCAGGTCAACTGCGGCACCGTCGCGGTCCCGGTCTACATCACCACGAGCACCACCTGCACCGACGCTCAGCCCCTGGTGGCCTCGAGCAACATCAGCTTCGTCAGCGCGACGGACAACACGAGCACCGGAACGGCGATCTCCGTCAACCGCCCGGCCGGTGTGGTGGCGAACGACGTGATGATCGCCACCGTGGCCGCGACCATCGGGGATCCCGTGTTCACCGCACCGGCGGGGTGGACACTGATCCAGGACGTGAGATCGACGGGCGGGGGGCAGGGACTGCGGCTCTCCTCCTACTACCGCGTCGTGCCCTCGGGCGCCGAGCCGAGCAGCTACAGCTGGCAGATGGGAGCGACCGGGCGGCTCAGCACCGCCTCGATCACCGCGTGGAGAGGGGTCGACACAGCCGCACCGATCAACGTCTCCGCGCAGCAGACCGGCGGGAATACCAACGGGGCCACCGAGACCGCCCCGAGCGTCACGACCACCGCGGCCGACGCGATGCTGATCCGGGCCTACGGCCACCGTGGGACCGGGGGGGCCATGACCCTGACCACTCCCACTGGAACCACTCGGCGCGCGGGCACGACCAACACCAGCTCGACCTCGAGCGTTGAGGCGCAGTTCAGCGTGGCCAGGCCGACGGCCGGGGTGACCGGGACGGCGACGTCGACCTGCAGCCCGAGCTGTCAGCAGTGGAGCGCCCACACCATCGCCCTCAGGCCGGCGGTCACGCTCGGCAGCGACTACTGGGTGAGGGCGGTTGACCTGGACCCGGCCGGCGCGTATCGAGAGGGGCCCAGCTCGAACGTCGTCGCCGCCTACGCCGTCAACACCGCTCCCACAGCGCCGAGCGGCCTGACGGCCTCGGGCGCGGCTGACGGGTCCAACGTCGTCAACTGGACCACCCAGGGGACCGACCCCGACGCCGGCGACAGCGTCGCCTTCTACCGCGTCTACCGCGACGGCGCGCGCTACGACCGCACCGACGTCGGGACCGCCACCACCTACACGGACCCGAGGCCGGGGACGGGCGCGCATACCTACCACCTGAAGGCCGTCGACACCCGCCTCGCCGAGTCCCCGGCGTCGAGCACCGTGACGGCCATACAGCCATGAGCCGTCTCCGCGACGAGTCCGGTTTCACGCTCACCGAGCTCCTGGTGGCGATGGGGTTGACGCTCGTGGTCCTCACCGCGACGCTGACCACGCTCGACAGCTTCGTGACCGCGAACCAGCGCAACCTCACCGCGAACGACCTTCGCGAGACCGCTCGGATCGGCGTCGACAGGGTGGCCCGCGAGGTGCGCAACGCCGCGGGCCCGGGTCTGCAGACGCCTCCGGTCGAGCGCGCGGGGCCCTACGAGCTCGTCTTCGACAGCGTCGACCCGCAGGGAGCCGGCGGCGGCCTGAACTCGGCGCGCGTGCGGCGGATCCGCATCTGCCTCGACCAGTCGAACCCTAAGACCGGACGGCTGTGGCGCCAGGTGGAGACCTGGGTCGGCCCACGCCCCGCCCTGGCGGTGGCCAACGCCTGCCCGCACAACTCCTACGGCTCCCAGGGAATCGTCGCCGAGGGCGTCGTCAACCACGCCGTTCAGCGCAACGGGGCCAACCCGGCGATCTTCAGCTACGACACCGCGAATCTGACGCAGCTCACGGGCATCGGAGTCGAGCTACTCGTCGATACCAACATCGACCGGGTGCCGCGCGAATCCACGTTGAACACGAGCGTGCGCCTCCGCAACCGAAACCGGACTCCGGTCGCCTCCTTCACTGCTACGCCACAGGCCGGCGGCCATGTGCTTCTCAACGCCGGCGGCTCGAGCGACCCCGAGGGACAGACGCTCAAGTACTCCTGGACCTGCGACGGGCTGCCTTGCCCCAGCTATGTCAACGCCCAGGTGGTCGACTACCAGCCCGCGACCTTGGGTTCACACAGCTTCGCGCTCACGGTCGAGGATACCGGCGGCCTCAAGAGCACTTCCCCGACCCAGACGGTGGTGGTCCAATGAAGGTGCGACGCAGCGACGAGAGCGGGAACGCGCTCGTCACGGCAATCATGGTGACCGGCGTGATGCTCGGATTGGGCCTCGCGACCATGTCGTGGGCGGACAACGGCTTCAGGACCTCGCGCGAGGAACGGGTCGGCGAGTCCGGCTTCAACGTCGGCGAGGCGGTGCTCCAGGCCCAGATCCGTGAGCTTTCGCGGGACTGGCCCAAGGCCTCGACGCCGTCCCCGACCTGCCCCAGCGCAGCGCAACCCACCCGATGCCCATCGCAGGAGACTCTCTCGCAGAGCTACACCGAGCCCGATTACGCCGGAGGCTACGAATGGTCGACCCGGGTGCAGGACAACGGGGGCTCGGTGACTGACTTCTACACCACCGCGCTCGCCGCCGGGCAGCCGGCCTACGACGCCAACGGCGACGGCAAGCTCTGGGTGCGGGCGGAGGCGACCGTGAAGGGAAAAACCCGCCGGCTGCTCAGTCAGGTGCAGGCTCAGCAGAAGCCCCTGCCCTTCCCGAGGAACACGGTGACCGCGGGGTTCTTCGCGACGACCAACAACGGCAACAAGGTCATTGTCGACACCAAGGGAAACAGCGGGCAGGCCGGCAACATCTCCCTCCGCTGCAACCCGCCGGCCGATTTTCCGTGCAAGACGTACCCTGACGGGCAGGTCTCGCCCGACACGACCTATACCGGCTACACCGGTGGACCCGCCCTCGCAGTCGACGATCTCGAGACCCTGCGCGGCCTGGCGCGCGCGAACGGCACGTACTACGCCTCCTGTCCCGCTAACCCGGGCGGCGCCCTGGTCTTCGTGGAGAACGGCAACTGCTCATACACCGGCGGTTCGGCCAACACGGCGACCTCCCCGGGCATGTTCGTGATCAACAACGGCACACTCTCGCTGGGCGGGAACTTCGTGTTCTACGGACTCGTGTATGCGGTCAACGCGCAGAACAGCACCGGTGCTGTGGTGACCACCCAGGGCGACTCGCTGATAACCGGAGCCGTGGCTGTGGACGGGGCGGGGGGCGTGTTCGCCGGCTCGAGTGGCCTCAACGTGGTCTACGACGTCAACGTCTTCAACCTCGTGAAGGGCTACGGGAGCGCGGAGCTGCTGCCAGGGACCTTTCGCGAGCTCGGCCCGAACTAGTCGAGGAGGCCGGTCACCGCCATTGCGGCGACTCAAGACCGGCGCCGAAGCTGTCGATTGATGAGGGGTCAGTATCGAGCGAAGAGGGAGGGCGAGGCGGTGATGATCTCAGTCGGCCTGTTGGGAGCCCTGATCGGCTCCTTTCTCAACGTCGTCATATATCGCCTTCCACGGCGGGAGTCGCTGGCCTTCCCCGCGTCCCGGTGCACGGGCTGCGGAACGCCGATCAGCCCGCGCGACAACGTTCCCGTCCTGTCCTGGATCGCCCTGCGCGGACGTTGCCGAGGTTGCGGGGAGAGCATTTCGAGGGGTTACCCCGCCGTCGAGCTTCTAACGGCGCTGCTGTTCGTCGCCGTGGTGCTGGTACGCGGCCTGGACATCGACCTGGCCCTCGAGCTTCCCATGATGGCGATGCTGGTGGCGGTCGCGGGCATCGATCTCGAGCACCGCATCATCCCCAACCGGATCCTGCTTCCGGCGGCCGGGCTCGCCGTCGCCGTGACGGCCATGATCCATCCCGATCAGCTGCCCGAGAACCTGATCGCGGGCGCCGGGGCATTCGCCTTCCTGCTCACGGCGGCCCTGGCCTACCCCGGCGGCATGGGTATGGGCGACGTGAAGCTCGCCGGCGTCATGGGGCTGTACCTCGGCTTGTCGGTGGTGCCGGCCCTGGCCGTGGCCTTTCTCGGCGGAAGCGCGGTGGGCATAGCGGTGATGGTGCGGCAGGGGGCGTCGGCGCGCAAGCGCGGCCTTCCGTTCGGCCCCTTTCTGGCTCTCGGCGGCTGCATCGGGCTGCTCGCCGGGCCTGAGCTGATCGAGCTCTACTCGCGCACCTTCCTGTCCTGAGGCATTTGGCCCGCCCAGGGCCTCAAGCCTCAGGGCCAGCGGCCGATACAGGGGAGAGCACCGCCATGAAATCCTCCAAGCCCCCCAAGAGCAAGCGTTCCCACGGTACGGTCGGCCTCGACGTCGACAGCGCCTTTCTGGCCGCCGTGCAGGTCGAAGCCGGAGCTGTCGTGCGCGCGGTCAGTACCGAGCTCGCGCCGGGCATCGTCAACGAGGGCGAGGTCGTCAACTCGGAGGCCCTCAGCGAGAGCCTCCAGCGATTCTTCAAGGACAACGGCCTGCCCCGGCGGGTGCGTCTCGGGGTCTCGAACCAGCAGATCGTCGTGCGCTACCTCGAGGTGCCGAAGCTCGACGATCCGAAAGCGCTCGATGCCGCGGTGCGCTTCCAGGCCGCGGAGGCGATCGCGATGCCGCTCGACGAGGCGATCCTCGACCACCAGGTTGTCGGCGAGACCATGAGCGCCGAAGGCCGCCCGGTGCTTCGAGCGGTCGTCGTGGCCGCACGTTCATCGATGGTCGACCGCTTCATCGAGGCCGTCCGCCGCGCCGGCCTGCGACCCGAGGGCATCGACCTCAGCGCCTTCGCCCTCGTCAGGACCCTGACCATGCGCTCGGCGCCCGATGAGGGCGCGAACGTGCTCTGCCACCTCGGCGGCACGACCAATCTGGCGATCGCCCTCGCGCACACATGCCTGTTCACGCGCCCGCTCTCCACGAGCCTGGAGGAGGAGGGCGAGCACGTCGGTGCCGCCCTCGCCGAGGAGATCCGTATGTCGATCGACTTCTACGCGACCCAAGCTGACGCTCCGATGGTGGAGACCGTCCGGCTGTCGGGCCCCGGCGCCGTGCGCGAGGGGCTCGCAGAAGAGTTGAGCGCGATGATCGGGCTGCCGGTTGCCGTCTCCGAGCCGCTCGGAGGGCTTGACATCGGTGACCTCGCGACGCAGGAGAACCCCTACCGCCATACCGTGGCGGCGGGCCTCGCGCTGGGGGCGGCGGCATGAGGCCGGTCAACCTTCTCCCCGAGAATCTTCGCCCGCG
>Ga0136630_1001229_pt1 | contig 10396 bp, 9 predicted proteins | sample AntDrymUQ5682106_2_FD_105496 | JGI IMG/M metagenome (GOLD analysis project Ga0136630, IMG submission 105496) | Polar desert sand microbial communities from Dry Valleys, Antarctica - metaG UQ568 (21.06) | ecosystem: Environmental > Terrestrial > Soil > Desert | place: Antarctica: Dry Valley...
CTGCGTCGGCGCCCCGGCGCCCGCGCAGGCGCTCGCGGGCCATGACGTCGTAGAGGTTGAGGCCCACTCCGGTCAGGCGGTCGGGGCGCGCCCCCTCGAAGGCGGCCACCACGAGAGGCAGCGGCGTGACCAGGTGCGGGGCGAGGGCGACCATGAGCTGGCGCTCCAGCAGCGCCTCGCGGACCAGCCCCAGGTCGAAGTTCTGCAGGTAGCGCAAGCCGCCATGCACCAGCTTGGAGGAGCGGCTGGACGTCCCTGAGGCGTAGTCGGCACGCTCGACCAGCGCCACGCTGTAGCCGCGGCTGGCGGCGTCGAGGGCCACGCCGGCCCCCGTGATGCCACCGCCGACCACCACGACGTCGAACGGCTCGCCGTCCATGGCGGCCAGGGCGTCCGCGCGGGCGATCACGCGGTGAGTCTAGGCCTCCCGGGCCCCCTTGGCGGCCCGCCGCCTCGCGGCTCCAGAGGCTCGCCATCCGGGTGATCGTGTCGTCCTCGCGCGTGCTGCTAGCGGGTGCTAGCAAATTGCTAGCAGGCGCTGGCAGCACCTCCGACAGGCGTGTCGGGTACGACGGCCGACCGTGCTGACCCGATCGACCGGATAGGGTCCCGCGCCGCAATGGGGACCGCACTGCTCACGGGCTTCCCGGGGTTCATCGGGACGCGCCTGGTCGCGCGCCTGCTGGCCGACGACCCCGATCTGCGCATCGCGGCGCTGGTCGAGGAGCGAATGTCGACCCGGGCCGGCGAGGTGGCATCCGGACTGGAGCACGCCGACCGCGTGGAGATCCTCACCGGCGACATCACCGAATCGCGGCTCGGGCTCGCCCCGGCCGACCACGACCGCCTCGCCGCCCAGGCCACCCAGGTGCACCACCTGGCCGCGATCTACGACCTCGCGGTGCCCTCCGCCCTGGCTGAGCGCGTCAACGTCCAGGGCACGCGCAACGTCGTGGCCTTCTGCGCCGCCGCACCGAACCTCGACCGCCACCACTACATCTCCACCGCCTACGTGGCCGGCTGCCGCCACGGCGTGGTGCGAGAGGGCGAACTGGAGCACGGGGCCGGGTTCAAGAACCACTACGAGTCCACCAAGCACGACGCCGAGGTGGTCGTCCGCCGCTCGATGGGCGACGTGCCCACGACGATCTACCGCCCGGCCATCGTCGTGGGCGACTCTCGCACGGGGGTAACGCAGAAGTTCGACGGCCCCTACTACGTGTTACGGATGCTCGACGTCCTGCGACGTCTGCGCCAGCCCGTCGCGCAGATCGGTCGCGGTGACGCGCCGTTCAACGTCGTGCCCATCGACTTCGTGATCGACGCGATCGCCACCGGGGTGGCCACGCCGGCGGCCAAGGGAGAGACGCTGCACCTCACCGACCCCGAGCCACTGAGCTCGGCGGCCCTCGTCGAGCTGCTGGCCACACGGTTTGGCGCCGCGCGGCCCTCCTACCGCCTCCCTCCCGCCCTCTTGGAGGCCTCGCTGCGCCTCGCGCCGGTGCGCGCGACCTTCGGCGTGCCGCCCGAGTCCATCCGCTACCTCAACCATTCAGTGCTCTTCGACACAGAGCGCGCGCAGGCGGTGCTCCAGCCGGCCGGCGTGCGCTGCCCGCACTTCCACGAGTACGTCGACGTCATGGTCGACTTCTTCACCGCGCACCGCAACGACCCGGCGCTGCGGCCGGGGGCCAAGGTCTAGAGGCGCGCCGGCTCGCGCGGGCCGGCATCCCACTCGCCGCGCACGCGGTCGAACTCGTCCCAGTCCAGGTCGGGCCCGTTGTGGCTGGGCGGCTCGGAGCCGGGGTCGCGGCGCGGCCCTCCGCCCCCTCCCCCTCCGCCGCCGCGGCGCAGCCAGCCCGCCGCGCACAGCCCTTCGACGCCGATTGCCATGGCGATGCCCGCGGCCGTGACCGAGTGCTGGCTGAGGAGGATGCCCGCGGCGTAGGCGGTTGTGCCGAGGCCGGCCAGCGCGGCGATGGTGGCCGAAGGGGCCCGCGAGCGCGGCGGCGGGCCGAAGAACGCCCAGCCGATCGAGACGACCAGCAGCACGGAGAGCGGGACGGCCAGCAGCAGGCTCACGAGAGCAACACCTCACCGCAATAATGCCAGCCCGAGCGCCGCGCAAGACTGCGCCTCGCGCTGGTGGCCTCCGCGGTGCGCGCTGGTGACTCGCGACCGGCCATCGCGCCCCGCCTACCCACCGTCGGTGTCCAGGGACCGCTCGAGGACGGGTCGCAGGCCACCCTCCAGGGCCTGCTCGAAGGTCACCTCGGCTCGCGAGCCCTCCACCCGCACCGTGCCCAACTGGTTGCCGAACCAGGGCGAGGGGCGCTCGAAGCGCCACCGCACGGGCGGGTCGTCGACGCCGGCGGCGCGGGCCAGGGCGCGCCACAACGCCCACGGCACGCGTCCGAAGGCGCGGCGGGTGGTCATGCGCAGCTTGAGCGGCAGTGGGTTGCGCATCGGCGAGCAGGTCGCCTGCCACACGGCGCAGCGCACGCCGGCGGCCCGCGGGAAGGCCACGCGAGCGAGGTAACCGAAGTGCACGTCCCCCGACAGGAGCGTGATGGTGGCCGGCGGGCGGCCGTGTGTGCCGGCACCCACCTCGCCCAGCAGCGCGAACAGCGCTGTGAACGAGCGCTGGAAGGCCGGCCAGTGCTCGAGATCCATGGCCTGGCGCAGGCGCTCGCCCTGCCGCGCCGCCCACGATCCCCAGGCCCCGTCGCAGACCGCCTCGCTCCAGGCCTCGGCGTAGTGGATGGCGTGGGGTCCGATGATGGGCAGGGAACTGCCCACCAGCAGGTGACGCGCGCCGGCACCGGCCATCTGCTCGGCCATCCAGGTCCACTCCGCGTCGTCGAGCATGGCGCGCCGGCCCGGCTCGAGCTGCCGCCCCGCACGGCTGTCGACGACCACCACGCGCGCGCACCCGATGTCGCGGGCGAAGCTCCAGCGCGCGGTGGTGGGATCGTCGTCGGCCCGGCGCGCGTGCTCGCGCAGCACGACCGCCGCGTCGCCGTCGACGGCGCGGACCGCCTGCAGCACGGGGTCGCCCTCCAGATCCCCGGGCGAGAGGTTGCCCACGTGCTGGTAGCACCAGTAGCTCATAAGCGCACCCTCCAGACGCGGTGCCCACCAGGCCTTGGCGCGCATCTCCTCGAGCCAGGTGAGCGAGGCGTTCCAGTCGTCGTGGACCTCGTGGTCGTCGAAGATCATGACCACGGGGACCGTCGACAGCAGCCAGCGCACCGCCGGCTCGCTCCAGGCCTCCTTGTAGAGCCAGGTGTACTCCTCGAAATCGGCCACGGACTCGCCGGGCGGGAGCGACACGTCGCGGCGCTCGCGCAGCCGCGCCCGGGTCGCCTGCGAGAGCTCGTCCGCGTAGACCTGGTCGCCAAGGAGCAGGAGGAGGTCGAGGCGCCGGCGCTGGGGGTCGTCGGCCGCCCGCGCGGCCAGCGCACTCAGGGCGTCGAGGCCCTTGTCCTGCATCGTGCGACACGATCCGAAGGTCACGGTGCAAGCGTCGTCCCCGGGGATTCGCGTGTGGATGACGCTCGGGGGCTGCTGCGTGTCCGGCGCCGGCCACACCACCTCGCCGTCCAGGCGCACCTCGTAGGCGACCCGGTCGCCCGGCTCCAGTCCGGTGACGTGGACGAGCGCGAAGTGGTGGCCGGCGACGGCGAAGGTCAACGCCCGGCAGCCCAGCACCTCGACGGTGCACGCAGCGTCGGTCTCGACCCACACGACGGCGTCGGTCTCCCCGGCGTGGCGCAGCAGCGGGCCGAGAGTCAGAGCGGGCACGCCGGAATGATTGCGCAGCCAGGGCGGAGGAGAGCGGCTTTCGCCTCCGGTCCTCTCAAGTTCGGACCTCCGGGGAGAACGGCTTTCGCCTCCGGTCCTCTCAAGTTCGGACCTCCGGCGACGTTACAGGGCCTGCAGCTCGGAGGTGATCTCGCCGACGCTGCCCTTGGCGTCACCGAAGAGCATCTGCGTCTTGTCGTTGAAGAACAGCGGGTTCTCGATGCCCGCGTAGCCCGAGCTCATCGAGCGCTTGAGGACGATGATCGAGGACGACTCGTCGACGTTGAGGATCGGCATGCCGTAGATCGGCGAGTCGGACTTGGTGCGCGCGTCGGGGTTGGTGACGTCGTTGGCGCCGATGATCAGCGAGACGTCGGTGCGCGAGAACTCGTTGTTGATCTCGTCCATGTCCTTGAGCTGCTCGTAGGGCACGTCGGCCTCGGCCAGCAGGACGTTCATGTGGCCCGGCATGCGGCCCGCGACCGGATGGATCGCGTACTTGACCTCCACGCCCTTGTCCTCGAGCACCTTGGCCATCTCGCGCACTGCGTGCTGGGCCTGGGCGACGGCCATCCCGTAGCCGGGGACCACGACGACCTGGCGCGCGTAGGACATCTGGATCGCCGCGTCGGCCGCGCTGGTCGACTTCACCGTGCCGCCCTCCGCGCCGTCGGCGCCCGCCCCGGGGTCCGCGGTGACCTCGCCGCCGAAGCCGCCCACCACCACCGACGTGATCGTGCGGTTCATGGCGATCGCCATCTGCTGGGTGAGGATGGTGCCCGAGGCCCCGACGATCATGCCCCCGACGATCAGCGCCTGGTTGTCCAGCGAGACGCCCGCGGCCGCGGCGGCCAGCCCGGTGGACGCGTTGAGCAGCGAGATGACCACCGGCATGTCGGCGCCGCCGATCGGCAGCACGAGCAGGACGCCGACGACCGCCGCGGCAACGAGGAGACCGATTACGATGATCTCGGCCTGCGCTCCGGCCACGATCGCCACGCCGGCCGCGACCGCGCCCGCGCCGACGAGGACCTGGACCGGGAGCTGCAGCGGGCCCATCGTGACCGACTTGCCGCTCAGGATCCCCTGCAGCTTGGCGAACGCGATGTTCGAGCCCCAGAAGGAGATCGACCCGACGATCGCCGAGAACATGCTGAACACCGCCACGTAGGTGGGTTCGAGCGCGAAGGCGTCGGTCTCGCGGAACTCGGCCCAGGCGATGAGGGCCACGGCGCCACCGCCGACGCCGTTGAACAGCGCCACCATCTGGGGCATCGCGGTCATCTTCACCTGGCGGGCGGCGGGGATCCCGATGGCCGTGCCGATCACCAGGCCGAGCACGATCAGCACCACGTTGTTGAACGGGTCGACAAGCAGCGTCGCGACGATCGCGACAGCCATCCCCACGGCGGCGATCCGGTTGCCGCGCACCGCCGTCCGCGGCCCGGTGAGCCCGGTGAGCCCGTAGATGAACAGCCCGAAGGCCACGATGTAGAGGACCGTCTTGAAGCTGGCGTCAGTCAGGAGGGAGGCCAGGGGCGTCACGAGTCGCCCTCCTTCTCGTCTTCATCCTTCTTGGGCGGGGCGGGCTTGGCCTTGAACATCTCGAGCATGCGGTCGGTGACCACGAAGCCGCCCACGACGTTGATCGCGCCGAAGAGCAGCGCGACGAAGAGGATGATCGACGTGCCCACGCCGAGATCGGCGCTCCCGGCGAGCAGGACCAGGCCGCCCAGGATGACCACGCCGTGGATCGCGTTGGTGCCCGACATCAGCGGCGTGTGCAGGGTGTTGGGAACCTTGGAGATGACGGCGTAGCCGACGAACCCGGCGACCACGAGCAGCGCGAGGTTGGTGACCAGGCGGGAGGGCTCGCCGGACTCCACCGCCGCGAGCAGAAGCGCCTGGGTCATGAGCTAGCCCCACCCGCCGTCGCGGCCTCGGCGGCCTTGCGGGCGGCCTCGTGCACGATCTCCCCGTCGCGGGTGATGCAGGCGCCGGCGACGATCTCGTCGTCGAAGTCCAGGTGCAGCGCTCCCTCGTCGTCGACGAGCACGCCCAGCAGGGACTGGACGTTGCGCGCGTACAGCGACGAGGCGTGCTCGGGCATCGTGGCCGCGAGGTTCAGCGGCGAGACGCTCGTCACGTCGTGCTTGACCACCACCTGCCCCGGCTCGGTCAGCTCGCAGTCGCCGCCCGACTCGCCGGCCAGGTCCACGATGACGCTGCCCGGGCGCATGCCCTCGACCGCGCCGGCGGCGATGAGGCGCGGCGCCGGGCGCCCCGGGACCAGCGCGGTGGTGATCACCACGTCGAAACCCTTGATGGCCTCGGTGAGCTCCTCCTGCTGGGCGGCCTTCTCCTCGTCGGTCAGCTCGCGCGCGTAGCCGCCCTCGCCCTCGGCGCCCTTGCCCGCCTCGAGCTCGAGGAACTTCGCCCCCAGCGACTCGACCTGCTCGGCCACCGCGCTGCGCACGTCGTAGCCGGAGACCTGGGCCCCCAGGCGCCGTGCCGTGGCGATGGCCTGCAGGCCCGCGACGCCGGCGCCCAGCACGAGCACCTTGGCCGGCGGGATCGTGCCCGCGGCGGTCATGAGCATCGGGTAGAAGCGCCCCATGTGCTCGGAGGCCAGCAGGACCGACTTGTACCCCGCGACGTTGGACTGGCTGGACAGCGCGTCCATGGACTGCGCGCGGCTGATGCGCGGGATGGCCTCCATGGCGAACGCGGTCACGCCGCCCTCGGCCAGCGCGCGCGTGGTGTCGGGCTGGGTCAGCGGACCCAGGAAGCCGATGAGCACGCTGTCGCGCCCGAGCTTGGCGATCTCCTCGCTGGTCGGCGCGGCCACCTTGGCCACCACCTCCGCGGTCCAGGCACCGTCACCGACGGTCGCGCCGGCGTCGGTGTAGGCGCTGTCCAGCAGCGCCGCCGCCTCGCCCGCGCCGGGCTCCACGACCACCTCGAGGTCCGTGGCGACCATCTTGCGCACGACCTCGGGGACGAGGGCGACGCGCCGCTCGCCGTCCACTGATTCCTTGGGAACGCCAACCTTCATGTGGCGGGGCAAGCTACCCGATCAGGCGTTCGGGGGAGCGTCGGGCCGGGGCGGGGTGACCGAGGGCACACGCAGTGCGCGACCGTCCGCGATGGCCACCGCGAGCTTCTGGCCCAGGGCCTGGGGGCCGAAGGACTGCGCCGCCGCCTGCACTCCCGCCGCGTCGGTTCCGGTGACGAACCAGACCGGCTGGCGCAGGGGGACCTGCGTGGCGGCGATCAGGCCGGCGCCCGCAGTGAGGGTCTCACTCGGGCGGCCCCGGGGATCGAGGACCTCGAGGCTGCGGGCGTCCCGGCCGAACCGGGCGTAGACGCCCGAGCGGGCGGGCCCGGCCGCGATGAGATCGGCGGCCTCGTCAGCGTTGCGCAGGCGACTCCAGGGGCCCACGAGCACGCGCAGGGTCTCGTCGGCCATGGAGTTGCCCACCGCGCCGCTGCCGGCCGGCAGGCCGAACCCCACGAGCGTCTCGGTGACCGCCCGGCACGGCTCGGAGCCGGGTTCCACACACTCCACGCGCGTGGGGATGCGATCGGCTCCCACGCCGGTGGTGAAGGGCGCGGGGAACGCGCCGACGACAGCGGCCGGCTGCGGGGCGGCGACGTCCTCGCCGTGCACGTCGATCCAGACCTGGTCGCCGGGGCGCACGCGCTCCTGCGGGCCGTCCTCGGACGCCACGCCGTTGACGTGGATGCTCCCTGCGGCCGCCGCGTCGTCCGGGCGCCCGGCGCGGTCGAGCAGTCCGGCGACGGTCTCGCCGTCCTGCGCGGGCAGCTCGGTGCGCACGAGCTGTCCCGCCCCGAAGTCCTCCGTGACCAGGAGGGCGACGTCCTGCGACGCCGTCGTGCCCGGCCCGCAGCCGGCCAGGGCGGCGAGCGCGACGATGCTGATGAGGACGGCCTTCAGGACGCCGCCGAGTCTGGCAGACTCGTCGGTCCAGCCCGACCATGACCGTCAACCTCACACGCATCTACACCCGCCACGGCGACGCGGGCGAGACCCACCTCGGCGACATGAGCCGGGTGCCCAAGACGCACGCGCGCATCGAGGCCTTCGGCGACGTCGACGAGCTCAACGCGCAGATCGGGGTCACCCTGACCGTCGATGGGCTGCCGGCGCAGTACGCGACCTGGCTGACGCGGGTGCAGAACGACCTCTTCGACGTCGGCGCCGACCTGAGCGTGCCGCCGTCGGGCGAGGAGACGAAGGGGCGCCTGCGGGTCGACGCCGCGCAGGTCGCGTGGCTGGAGGAGCGCTGCGACGAGGTCAACGCGGGCCTCGAGCCCCTGAAGTCGTTCATTCTCCCCGGCGGGTCGCCGGCCGCCGCGGCGCTGCACGTGTGCCGCACCGTGTGCCGGCGCGCCGAGCGGCGCACGTTGCTGGTCGAGGATGCCGACCCCGAGGTCCTGCGCTACCTCAACCGCCTATCTGATCTCCTGTTCATCCTCAGCCGCGGCGCCAACGCCGGCGACGAGCCGCTGTGGCAGCCGGGCGCGAACCGCTAGCAGCGGCGGCGCACCGCCCTCCCGCGCTCGCGATTGCGCCGCTCGACGACGCCGCGATGCGCGCGGCCCGCGAGCGCCAGGCCCAGCTCGTCAAGCCCGCGGGCGCGCTGGGACGCCTCGAGGAGCTGGCCATCTGGCTGGCCGGCGTGACGGGCTCGGCCCGTCCGTCCGTGCGGGCGCGCGTGATCGTCGCGGCGGCCGACCACGGCGTGGCCGAGGAACGGGTGAGCGCCTTCCCCCAGGCGGTCACCCGCCAGATGCTGGCGGTCTTCCTCGCGGGGCGGGGTGCCGTCTCGGCGCTCGCGCGGGAGACGGGCGCGGACCTGATGGTGGTCGACGCGGGGGTGGCGGGGGAGGAGCCGGACGGTGAGGAGGAGCCCGACGCGCGCGAGCACGGGCCGCTCGAAGGGGCCAACGCCGCGACGACGGTCCCGGCCGCAGCCTCGCCGCAGTCGCCCGCCGCGTCCTCGCCGCAGTCGCGCACTGCCCTCTCCCCAATCGTGCGCCTGGGCCTGTCTCCGAGCCGCAACCTCGCCACGGAGCCGGCGCTCACCTCCCAGGAGGTCGCGCTGGCCGTCGACGCCGGGCGGTCGCTCGCCGCGCAGGCCGCGGCCGACGGGGTGACCGTGCTGGTCGGCGGCGAGATGGGCATCGCCAACACCACCCCGGCGACCTGCCTGACCGCGGCGCTGACGGGCCGCCCGGCGGCCGAGCTGGTCGGCGCGGGCACGGGCGTGGACGCCGCCGGCCTGGAACGCAAGCGGGCGGTCGTGGAGCGCGCGCTCGCCCTGCACGGCGACGGCCTGCGCGGTCCGCTGGGCGCGCTGCGCCGGGTGGGCGGCGGCGAGCTCGCCGTGCTGTGCGGCCTGGCGCTGGGCGCCGGCGAGCACGGCCTGGGCTACGTCTGCGACGGCGTGATCGCGACGGCGGGCGCGGCCGTCGCCGTCGCCCTGGAGCCCGGGCTGCTCCCGCGACTGCTGGCCGGCCACCGCTCGCCCGAGCCTGCGCACGCCGCGCTGCTCGAGCACCTCGGCCTGGAGCCGGTGCTCGACCTGGGCATGCGCCTGGGCGAGGGCAGCGGCGCGACCGCGGCGCTGGCCATCCTGCGCCTGGCCGCCGCCGCCCACGACGGCATGGCCACCTTCGCCGACGCGGGCGTCGCAGGTCGCGGGTGACGGAGGGCGCGGGGGGCCGGCCGCCACGACGCCGTGCGCCCTCCGGCGAGTCCCATACCGGGGACGTCGAGCGCGGTCCGCACGGAGCGCGTGAGCCACGTGGGGGACGCGAGCCGCGCGGGCGGCGCGAGCCAAGCGCGCGGGATGAGCCAAGCGGGCGACACGAGCCACGCGGCCCCGCCCCGTTCGCCGACGCCCGCGCAGCGCTGGGCTTCCTGACGCGCATCCCGGTCCGGGACACCACCCGCCTCGACGCGCCCCGGCTCTCGCGGGCCGCGCCGTGGTTCCCCGTCGTCGGGCTGCTGGTCGGGGGCGTCCTGGGCGGCACGCGCCTGCTCACCGAGCTGGCGCTGCCACCCGAGGCGGCCACCGTGCTCGCGCTGGCCGCGGCGATCGCCCTCACGGGTGCGCTGCACGAGGACGGCCTGGCCGACGCCGCCGACGGCCTCGGCGCCCACGTCGCACGCGAGCGCAAGCTGGAGATCCTGCGCGACTCGCGCATCGGCACCTACGGAGCGGCCGCGCTGATCCTCGTCCTGCTGCTGTCGTGGACCCTGCTCGCGCCGCTGAGCGGCGAGGAGGTCCTGCGCGCGGCGCTGTGCGCGCACGTCCTGGGCCGCTGGTCCATCCTCCCCCAGTCGCTGCTGCGCCCCGCACGCGCCGACGGCTCCTCGGGAACGCTCGTGCGCGCGACGCCGGGCGGGCTGGCGGCGGGAACGGTCGTCGCCGTAGTGGTCGCGCTCCTGGCCGGCGGCCTTGGCCCGGGCGCGCTGGTTCTCGCCGTGGCTGTCGCGACGACGCTGATCGCCGGCGGCCTCATGGCCCGGGCGCTCGGCGGCGTGACCGGCGACACCTTCGGA
>Ga0136630_1001231_pt1 | contig 10393 bp, 12 predicted proteins | sample AntDrymUQ5682106_2_FD_105496 | JGI IMG/M metagenome (GOLD analysis project Ga0136630, IMG submission 105496) | Polar desert sand microbial communities from Dry Valleys, Antarctica - metaG UQ568 (21.06) | ecosystem: Environmental > Terrestrial > Soil > Desert | place: Antarctica: Dry Valley...
CGCGGCTCTTGGCCGCCGAGCGCCGGGCACCCTGACGCCGGCGCGTTACCCGGGCGCCCCGTCGGGGAGAATCGGCTCGTGACTCCTTGGGAGCGAACGCCCGCCGCCGGTGGGATTCCGTTGTTCTGGCGCGTGCTCGCGATGAACGCCGTGCTGCTGGCGGCCGCCACGGCGATGCTGGCGCTCACACCCGCGACGGTGAGCGACCCCGTCGCCGCAACCGAGCTCGCCGTGCTTGCGGTCGGGATCGCGATGATGCTCGTCGTCAACCTGGCGCTCCTTCGCCGCGCGTTTGCTCCGTTGGAGCGTCTCACCCGAGTCGCGCAGCGCGTCGATCCCCTGGCCCCCGGGGAGCGGGTGCCAGTCGAGGCGCTCGACCCGCAGGTTGCGACGCTCGCCCGGTCCTTCAACGAGATGCTCGACCGCCTCGAGACCGAGCGCCGCGACAGCGCCCGCCGGGCGCTCGCGGCCCAGGAGGGCGAGCGCGTGCGTATCGCCCGTGAGCTACACGACGAGGTCGGCCAGGGCCTCACCGCCGTGCTGCTGGGGCTCGAGCGCGCCGTGCGCGCCGCCGACGGCGAAGAGCGAACGCAGCTCGAGGAGGTTCGCGAGGCGGTGCGCACGATGGTCGCGGACATCCGCGACATCGCCCGGCGGCTGCGTCCCGAGGCCCTGGACGACCTCGGACTCACCAGCGCGCTGACCGCCCTCATATCGGACTTCGCCAAGCAAGCCCGCGTACGAGTCCACCGCCGACTCAACGCGGAGCTGGCCTCGCTGCTGGGAGCCGAGGAAGAGCTGGTCGTCTACCGCGTCGCCCAAGAGGCGCTGACCAATGTGGCCCGCCACGCCGAGGCGAGATCGGTCGACGTGCTCTTGGAGCGGCGCGGCGACGCCGCCGTGCTCCTCGTCTGCGACGACGGCCGCGGACTTGCGGGCCCGATGGACGACGCGACTCGCGGCATCCGCGGCATGCGCGAGCGCGCCGTGCTGGTCGGCGGCACGCTGGCGATCGGTCCGGCGGACGGGGGCGGCACCTTCGTGCGGCTCGATCTTCCTGTGCCCGGGGCGCAACGGTGAGCGTGCCGCTCAAGACCCGAATCCTGCTCGCCGACGACCACGCGGTCGTGCGGCGAGGGCTGCGGCTCGTGCTTGACGCCGAACCCGACCTCGAGGTCGTCGCGGAGGTGGGCGACGGCGCCCACGCGGTGGCGCGCGCAAGCCAGGATGACGTCGATCTCGCCGTGCTGGACGTCTCGATGCCGCGGATGACCGGGCTGCAGGCGGCGCGCGAGCTCACCACTCGGCGTCCGGGCATCCGCGTGCTGATGCTCTCGATGCACGACAACGAGCAGTACTTCTTCGAGGCGCTCAAGGCCGGCGCCTCGGGCTATGTGCTCAAGACGGTCGCAGACCGCGAGCTTGTCGAGGCATGCCGCGCGACGATGCGCGGCGAGCCCTACCTCTACCCCGGAGCGGCTGCGGCGCTGATCCGCGACTACATCGAACGTGCGCGCAGCGGAGAAGCCGCTCCCCAAGACCCGTTGACCCCGCGCGAGCTCGAGGTCGTCAAGCTCATCGCCGAAGCCCACACCAGCGAGGAGATCGCCGATCTGCTGGTGATCAGCCGCAAGACCGTCGAGCGCCACCGCGCGAACATCCTCGAGAAGCTCGAGATGCGCGACCGCGTGCAGCTCACGCGCTACGCGATCCGCCGGGGACTCGTCGAGCCATGATCGCCGATGGGGTGAGAACACCCCTCCGTTATGGCGATTGGCCCCCATTGAGCGAGGCCGGGACAGCTCCCAGGCTCAGCGGGTGGGCCTGCTCATCCTCTTCGACCGCCTCGCGAGGATGCCGATCGGCGAGGCCTGCGACTGGACGCGCGCCGAGGCGCGACGGCTGGTGGGGTCGATGGAGTCCGTCGAGGCGGCGCGGCTCACGGCGCTGGCGGGGACCGGCCGCGACCACGGCAGTCACGACTGGATGCTCGAGCTGATGATCCCCGAGGATGTCGGGATCGACGACGTCATTCAGGAGCCGGCGCTGCGCGACTTCCTGGGCGACCTGCGCCTCCTCGGCGCAAGGCCTACGGTGCTGATCGCGAGCGATCCGCTCACGCTCCGGCCGCAGCGCTGATGGTCCTCGCCGTCGGGATCTTCGTGGCCGCACTGGCCGTGATCGCCTCCGAGCGCGTTCACCGCACCAAGGTCGCGCTGATCGGCGCTGCGCTCGTCGTCCTCACGCAGACGATCGACCAGGAGCAGGCGATCGAGGCTGTGGACTTCAACACCATCGGACTGCTCGCCGGGATGATGCTCGTCGTCCGGCTGACCGAGCCGACCGGGATCTACAACTACCTGGCCATCCGCGCCGGCCAGATCTCGCGCGGCAAGACGCTTGGAATCGTGGTCTCGCTGTCGTTGACGACGGCGGTGCTCTCGGCGTTTCTCGACAACCTCACGACGATCCTGTTGATGGTGCCGATCACCTTCCTGCTCGCCGACACGCTCGACATCGACGCGATCCCACTCATCCTCATCGAGATCATCGCGTCGAACATCGGGGGCACGGCGACGCTGATCGGCGACCCCCCCAACATCCTGATCGCGGGGGCGACCGACCTCTCCTTCCTCGACTTCGTCGTCAACCTCGCCCCCGTCTCGGCGATCACCCTGGTGGTCGTCGTCGGCGTGCTCTACCTGGCCTATCGCCGCCGGCTGCGCGTCGCGCCGGGGGCGCGGCGAGGAATCATGGAGCTCGACGCGCGCAAGTCGATCGAGGACGCCGACGAGCTCAAGCGGACGCTCCCCATCCTCGTCCTGACCGTGCTCGGCTTCTTCGCGCACCAGGCCCTGCACCTCGAGCCCGCCACGGTAGCGCTGGCCGGCGCGTCGGTCATGCTGCTCATCACTCGCCAGTCGGTCGAGAAGGCCCTGGCCGGGATCGAGTGGCCCACGCTCTTCTTCTTCCTGGGGCTGTTCGTCATGGTCGGCGCGCTCGAGCAGACAGGAGCGATCGGCAAGGTCGCCGACGGGATCGCCGACGTGACCGGCGGCGACCGCACCGCCGAGCTGCTCGGCATCACCTGGGTATCCGCCATCGCCTCGGGCGTCGTCGACAACATCCCCTTCACGGCGACGATGATCCCTGTGGTCGAGCAGCTGCAAGCCGGCAACCCGGGCGACGACGCCTACTGGTGGGCACTTTCGCTGGGCGCCTGCTTCGGTGGCAACGCCACGCTGATTGCCGCGGCCGCCAACGTAGCCGCGGCCGGCATGGCCTCCCGTGCGGGACAGCCGATCGGCTTCGTGGCCTTCCTGCGCGTCGGGATCCCCGTAACCGCGCTCTCCCTCGTCATCGCCACCCTGTACATCGCCGTGCGCTACCTGTAGGAGGACACCGCATGACCCCGCAGACGCTCGGAGAGTCGACGACCCAGGAGACACCGCTTCTACGCGTCGACCAGGAGGTCGGAAACGCGATCACGCAGATCGTCGAGAGCGCACTCCCCGCACTCCCCGTCGTAGCGCCGGACGGTCGCCTCGCCGGGATCTTCGGCGAGCGCGAGTTCATCTCCGCGCTGTTCCCCGGCTACGTCGGCGAACTGCGCTCGGCGGCCTTCGTGCCCCGCTCGATCGAGGAGCACCTCGAGAAGCGCGCGGCATGCCATGACCAGCCGGTCGGGAAGTACATGAACACCGAGCGCGTCGCCGTCACCCGCGACTACTCCGACGTGCAGGTGGCCGAGACCTTCCTGCATCACCGCGTGCTCATCGTCCCCATCGTCGACGAGCGCCGGCGCCCTACCGGCCTGATCACGCGCAGCGACTTCTTCCGCGCGCTCGTCGACCGCTTCAAGACGGTCCTCGATTAGCTCGAGCTACTGGCGCGGTCGTCGCGCGGCCCGCGCTCGGCATCTCCTGAAGGCGCCAGTCCGCGGCCGGACTCGTCCAGCGCGCAGGTGCCCATCGGCTCGCGGCGCAGGTAGGCGGCCCGCGCGATCGCGTGGGCGCCCACCGGCGTGGTCAGCACCAAGAAGACGGCGATCAGCGCGGCACGCGCCGCGATCGCGCCGTCTCCGGCCGCCAGCGAGGCGGCAAGGAACGCCACGATGCCGAGCGAGACCGCCTTGCTCGCCGCGTGCAGCTCGGTGTAGACGTCAGGCATGCGGAACATTCCCACGACGCCCAGCGTGGTCACCAGGAGCCCGAGCACGATCAGCGCGTCGGCCGCCACCGCGAGCGCCTGTGAGCCGCTCAGAACATCCTCCCCTCGCCGTAGAAGCGCGCCGCCGCCAGCGTCCCGAGGAAGGCCAGGACGGAGAGCACGAGGGCGGCGTCGAGGAAGTAGGGCACGCCCTCCGAGTTCGACCAGAGCACGAGCAGACCGACGAGTAGGAGCACGAGCGTGTCGAGCGCGAGCACTCGACTGCCGAGCGAGCGAGCACGCAGCAGCAGCACGGCGCAGGCCACCATCAGCACAGTGAGCCAGATCGCCGCGATGTAGAAGACGATCTCGTGAATCACGGGAACACTCCGCGCTGGTAGCGGCGATAGAAGCGTTCGTGGCGGTCGCGCGCCGCGGCGGGGTCGCTGGCGTCGATCAAGTGCACGAGCATCACCTCTCGCCGCCAGTCGACGTCCACGAGCACCTCACCGGGCGAGAGCGTGAGTGCCAGCGCGAAGGCGGCCACCCCCGAGGGGGTGCGATCCCCAATCGGGATGGCCACGATCCCCGGCCGAGAGAGAGGCCGCAGCCCCACCACCGCGAGCGCCACATGCCACGTTCCGACCACCACCTCACGGGCGACGGCTAAAGCGAACAGCGGGAAGTGCACGACGCGCCGCAGCACCACTCGGGCGCCGGTCGCGTCGGCCGTGAAAAGCGCCCGCCGCGCCCAGACCAGCACCCCCGCGGCAAGCGCCGCCCCGATCGCGAGGTCCCAGGGGTCGACGCTCGCCAGCGTCAGCGCGTAGACGAGCACGAGCAGCACGAGCGCGAGGGCAGCGGTCATCGCGCCACCGGTTCGAGGGCCTCCGCCGCCTCGCGCCCCGCCGCCAGCAGAGGCTCGGGCCACAGGCCCAGCCCGACCACCAGGGCCGCTACCGCCAAGGCCACGGCTCGCAGTGGAGCGGAGCTGCTTCGGCCGCGCTCGGCGGGCGGCTTCTCGCCCTCGCCGGGGCGCCAGAAGTCGTGCTGGTAGATCTGGAACATGTAGAGGAACGAGAGGGCTCCGCCGACGAAGATCAGCGCGACGAGCGCGACGCTGCGTTCCTCGACGCCGGCCTGGAAGAGGGCCAGCTTGCCGAAGAAACCCGCCGACGGCGGGACCCCCGCCACACTGAAGGCCCCGACCGCGAACGCGGCGCCGACCAGCCAGCCGCGCAGGTCGACGGTGAGGAAGAGCAGGGTCTTGTTGAGCGAGTTCGCCACCGAGTAGACGACCGCCGCGGTGAAGCCGACCGTCCCGCCGATCCCGAGCGCAACCAGCACGTATCCCGCCTGGCCTATGGCCGAGTAGGCCAGCACCTCCGAGACGCTACGGCGCGACACCGCTTGGAGCGCCCCGTAGAGGATGCTCGCAGCGCCGAGGACGAGCAGGACGGTCGCGCCGAGGCGCAGCTGGGCCGGCAGGATGCCGGCGCCAAACCGCAGCAGCCCGTAGCTGCCGACGTTGGCGACCGCGCCGCTCAGCATCGCGGCTACGCCCGGCCGCGCGCTCGTGTACACGGCCGGCAGCCAGAAGTGGAACGGGAACAGCCCGAGCTTCACGGCGAAGGCGACGAAGAAGAAGACCGCGATCAGGACCACGGCGCTCGGCTCGACGCCACCGATCCGCTCCGCTACCGCCGTCATCTCCAGGGTTCCCGTAACGTGGTAGATCGCCGCGACCCCGAGCAGGAAGAGGAACGAGCCGAGCAGGTTCACGACGGCGAACACGAACCCCGCCCGCAGCTCACGACCCCCGCCGCCGTAGGCCGCGAGCACGTAGGAGGCGAGCATCGTAAGCTCGAAGAAGACGTAGAAGTTGAACACGTCGCCGGTCAGGAACAGGCCGGTGAGGCCGGTGGCGAGGAACAGCACGAGCGCCGGGAAGAGCCGCCCCTGCGCCCCGGTCAGCAGCTCGTGCACGAGCGCGGCGAGCAGGACGCCCAGCGACAGCAGGGCGAACAGCGCCCCCAGCGCGTCAGCCCGCAGGACGATCCCCACGCCAGGCGGCCAGCCCCCGGCCACCGTCTGGCGCGGTCCTCCCGAGAAAGTTTGGCCCGCCAGCACGCAGAGCAGCACGAAGGACGCTGCCAGCGCCGCGACCGCGAGCCAGCAGACCGCGCGCTTGCGTCCGTCCACCAGCGCAAGCCCCGCCGCCGCGATCCAGCTGAGCAGGAGCGGCACCGCTGGGCTCACACCGACACCTCCTCGCGCTCGAGCTCGCGCTCGTAGCGTGCCTCGGCGTGCGAGAGCTCGTCGAGGTCCACGGTGTGCGACGTCACGTAGATGCGGTAGGCCAGGCAGAGCAGCAGGGCGGTGACCGCGAAGCCGATGACGAGCGCCGTGATCGTCATGGCCTGCACGAGCGGGTCGCTCACGGCGCCCTCGCCGAGCGGGCGGATCGGGCTCTGCCCGCGCCCGAGTCCGCTCGACATGAGCGCCAGGTTGGCGGCGTTGGCGATGAGCACGATCCCGACGACGATGCGGAAGAGATCGGGCTTCAGCAGCAGGTAGGTGCCGCAGCCGAACAGGACGCCGATAGCCAGGGCGAGTATCAGGTTCATCGTGGGTCCTCGTCCTCGTCCTCGTCCTCGGCCTGGCGGGCAATCGCGTGGATGATCCCGAGCGTGGCGCCGAGCACGAGCACGAAGATCGCCACGTCGAAGCCGACCGCACCGATGAGCTCGAGCGACCCCAGTTGTACCACCTCGCCGCCCGCGCCCGGCGGGTGGGTCAGGAGCGGATCGCCGCCCGCGAGGGGGGCGACCGCGATCCCGAGCGCCAGCAGCAGGCCCGCGAACGCGGCCGCCGGCAGCAGCCGGATCGGAAGCATCCGCTCGGTGCGCTCTGGCCCGAACGCGACGTACTGGAGCAGGATGGCGAGCGAGGCGATCGCTCCGGCGGCGAAGCCGTCGCCCACGTCCGCGTAGCCCTTGACGAGCACCGCGAACGCCACCATGAGGATCGGCGCGAGCAGGATGCGGGCAACGCTCTGGACGAGCACGCTCACCAGAGCCTTCCCCTGCGAAGCAGCGCCACGACCCCGGCCATGCCGACCGCCACAACCGTCACCTCGCCGAGGGTGTCGAGGCCACGGAAGTCGGCCAGGATCGCGGTGACCACGTCCTTTGCGTGTGCGTCGGACGCCAACTCGACGTGCGCGGCGGCGACGCTGCGCTCCGGCGCCGGGCGCGAGAGCGCGCTCCAAGCGAGCACGGACGCGAAGGCGCCCGAGAGGAGGGCGACCAAGGGGTCGCGCCAGCGCCGGCTGCCCCGCACCTGGATGTTCGCCTCCCGCCGCAGCACCTGGGCGGGAACGAGAGCGAGCACCCCGAGCACGAGCAGCGCGAGCAAGGTCTCGACCACCACGGCGACCAGCGCCACGTCGGGCGCTCCGAAGAACGCGTAGACGCCGGCCAGGGCGAACCCGAGCGTTGCGAGCACCAGAGCGAGGCTGAGATGCCTGCGCGGCAGCGTGGCCGCCGCCGCCGCGACGCAGGCCAGCACCAGCATGAGCACGAGCCCCATGTCGCCCAGCTCGACGCCTTCGACCCGGTAGGACCCGGCGGTCGGGGTGGCGAGGAGCCCGAGCAGCGCGAGCGCGCCGGCAGGCACCAGAAGGGCGGCCACTCGGGTGCGCAGGTCGCGCACCTCGAGATCGTGGACCCGGTCGGAGAGCTCGTTCAGCCGCCGCAGGCCGCCGCCGTAGAGCCGCTCCGGCCCCGCCCGCGAGCCGAGCTCGGCGGCGGACCGCGCCAGCGCTCGCCACGAGCCGGGCAAGGCGAGCAGGGCGAGCCCGATGGCCCACGCCGCTGCGGCCATCACGTTCTCCGCGCGCGCGTCGAGGTGGTAGGCGACCGAGGCGGAGGCGGGCGCGCGCACCGTCGACTCGCCGGCGGCGGCGGCGAGCGAGGACAGAGGCTCAGCCCACACCCCGCCGACGACGACGCACGCGGCCAGCGCCGCAACCGGCGCGAGCATCGCGATCGGCACCCGCCCCGCCTTCCTGCGCGCTCCGAGGAAGATGGCCGCCCAGAAGCGGCCCAGGTAGGCGAGCGTGAGCCCGGCGGCGGCGACGGCGATCGCCGCCGCCCCCGGGCCGCGTTCGAGCGCGGCCGCGAAGAAGAGCTCGTCGGCGAAGAACCCGACGGTCAGCGGCAGGGCGGCGATCGTGGCGGCCGCCGCCGCGCTTGCGGCCGCGAGCAGCGGCAGCTCCCGCGCCAGGCCGCCCAGCTCGGAGAGCTTCTTCGCCCCGCCCGTGGCCTCCGTGACCGCCCCCGCGGTCAGGAACAGCGCGCTCTTCGCGAGCGCGTGGGCCACCACGTAGAACGCCGCCGCCGCGGCCGCCTTGGCCCCGCCCAGTCCGTACAGGAAGACCACGTAGCCGTACTGGGAGAACGTCGAGTAGGCCAGCAGCTGCTTCATGTCGTCGCGGGTGAGGGCGGTCACGCCGCCGACCGCGATCGAGGCGGCCCCCACCACCAGCAGGCCGTCGAGCAGCGCCTCGCTCGGCTCGATCAAGGGGTAGAGGCGCCCGAGCAGCAGCACGCCGGCCGCCACCATCGCCGCGGAGTGCAGGTAGGCGGACACCGGCGTGGGGGCGGTCATCGCGCGGGGGAGCCAGAAGTGGAGCGGAACCTGGGCGCTCTTGGCGAGCGCGGCGACGGCGATCAGGCCGCCCGCGAGCGTCAGCATCCCGCCTGCTTGGGCTCGCTGGAAGAGCTCGGGCACCGAGAACGTCCCGTACTCGGCGTAGAGCACGAGGGTGCCGATGAGCAGCAGCACCGCGCTCACCCCGGTGACCAGAAGGGCCATGAGGGCGGCCCAGCGCGAGGCGACCTCGTGACGGTCGTAGGCGATCAGGAAGTAGGACGCGACGGCCGTCAAGTCCCAGAAGACGAACAGCAGCACCAGGTCCTGCGCCGTCGCCAGGCCCGCCATCGAGACCATGAAGAGCACGAGCAGGCCGTAGAAGCGGGGCGCGTGGCTCGGTGGCCGGCGCTGGTGGGCAAGGTGCCCCGGGAGGTAGCGCCCCGCGTAGACGAAGACGGCGAGCCCCACTCCGGTCGCGAGCAGCGTGTACAGCGCGCCGAGCCCGTCCAGCTCGAACCGGAGGTTCAGGTCCAGCGTGGGCGCCCAGGGCAGCTCCAAGACGCCGCCCCCCTGGCTCCACCCCCACAGCACCGCCGCGAAGCCCGCGGCGGCGGCGAGGATCGCCGCGCCCGCGGGCAGGTCGTGAGCCGCGGCGCGGCCTCTGAGGCGCTCTGACACTCGCCTGTTCTACCCCGTAGGCCAGACGGGTGGCGGCCGGGGCACATCACGAGCCGGTATCAGGCGCGTCGCCGCGCAGGCGGCCGGCCCCGGCTCACCGCCCTTACCCACGAGCCCGGGCGCCCCTGCTCTCCGAGCTCGGCCGCCGGCTGGCGCTGTTTTCGCCTCGGCGCCACCCGGGCATAGAACGGCGGTGTGCAGCAAGCCGGTTCTCGCCGGAGCCGTCGGCCTCATCGCCCTCGCCTCCGTGTGGTACGTCCAGGCCGCACAGCCCCGCTGTCAAGGCCGGTTAAGAATTGACCCCGTAGCGCCGGTTCAGAATTGACCCCCTCTGGAGGCGCCGGCCGGGAGCGAAGCGAGCGGCCGGCGGCGCGATCGCCGCGGTATGTCAATCGGCCAATCGGCTCGGGCGCGGAGGCCCTGTCCGCATCGAGGTCGTCGGCGATGCGCCGACGCTTCCCGCCTTTGTTGCCGCGCACGCCTATCGCATCGGCCGCGAGGCGGTCACCAACGCCGTGCGCCACGCCGAAGCACGCAACGTGGAAGTCCTCCTCTCGGTCATCGATGGCCGGCTGCATCTCCTCGTTGCCGACGACGGCAGGGGACTGCCCGACCGCGTCCGTCCCGGAGCGAACGGGCTGCGCTCCATGCGCAACCGCGCCGAGGCGCTCGGTGGGGAGCTGCGAATCACCGGGGGAGAGGGAGGGCGCGGCACGGTCGTCGCCCTCCACGCGCCGCTTGGACGAGCCGCGTGATCCGCGTCCTGATCATCGACGACCACTCCGCCATACGCACCGGCCTCGAGGCGGCGCTGAAGCACTCGCCCGACGTCGTTCCTGTGGGAGCCGGATCCGACGAGCTCGAGCTCTGGCCACTGTTCAAGCGCACGGCGCCCGATCTCGTGTTGCTC
>Ga0136630_1001235_pt1 | contig 10373 bp, 7 predicted proteins | sample AntDrymUQ5682106_2_FD_105496 | JGI IMG/M metagenome (GOLD analysis project Ga0136630, IMG submission 105496) | Polar desert sand microbial communities from Dry Valleys, Antarctica - metaG UQ568 (21.06) | ecosystem: Environmental > Terrestrial > Soil > Desert | place: Antarctica: Dry Valley...
CGCTGCCGGCGCAGCTGCCCGAAGACCTGTCCGGCGCAGCCGGCGCCCTCGGCGGTTTGACGGGAGGGGGGCAAGACGGGGGGACGCTGCGGATCGGGGCGCCAGTCAGCCTCGGCCAGACCCTGTTCAGCGTCTACGACTTGTCCGAGCGCTACGCCGCGGCCGAGGTCGACGAGGTCGACGCACCCCAGGTGCGCAGCGGGCAGCGCGCCACCGTGCTGGTCGACGCCTTTCCCGACACCACGTTCGACGGCATCGTCGAGCAAGTGCAGGTCGCCGCCGACCGCACCGAGACGGGCGGTGTGGGCTATCCGGTCCGCATCCGGATCATCGGTCCCAGCCGGCGCGGCGGTAGCGCGGCGCGGCGCCTTCGGGTCGGCATGACGGCCAGCGCGGAGATCATCACCAAGACGCAGGAGTCCGACCTGGTGGTGGCCTCTCGAGCGCTGCTGCGCCGGGAGGGCGGCGACGTCGTCTACGTCGTACGCGACGGCGTCGTCGAGGTCGTCGACGTGCGCGTGCGTGCCCTGGGCGAGGAGCAGGCCGCGGTGCGCGGCGACCTCGCGGTCGACGATCCGGTGATCGTCACCGGCTACGAGGACCTGTCCGCCGGCGACGAGGTGACGGTTCAGTGATGGCCGATCGTGCGCCGGGCCAGCGGCGGTGACGCCGCCGCCCGTCGTCGAGGCCACCGACGTCACTCGGTCCTACACCCTCGGCAAGGGCGCCGACGCCGCCGTGGTGCACGCCCTGCGGGGTGTTTCGTTCGCGGTTGGACCCGCCGAGTTCGTCGCCATCATCGGGCCGAGCGGCTCGGGCAAGTCGACGCTGCTGCACCTGCTCGGGGCGCTGGACCGTCCCACGACCGGCCGGCTGCGGTTCTTCGGGCGCCCCGTCGGCGAGATGGACGACGCCGAGCTGGCGCGCCTGCGCAACACCGAGATCGGGTTCGTGTTCCAGCAGTTCCAGCTGCTCACCAGGACCTCGGCCCTGGCCAACGTGGCGCTGCCGCTGGTCTATCGCGGCACGCCGAAAGCCGAGCGTCGGGAGCGGGCCGCCGCCGCGCTGCGGTCCGTAGGCCTCGGCCACCGCCTCGACCACCGCCCAGCACAGCTGTCAGGTGGCGAGCAGCAACGCGTGGCCGTGGCCAGGGCGCTGGTCAGCCAGCCCCGGCTGGTGCTGGCCGACGAGCCCACCGGCAACCTCGACACGGTCACCGGGCAGGAGATCATGGACCTGCTGCGAGGGCTCAATCGCGACCAGGGCGTGGCCGTCGTGGTCATCACCCACGACCAGGAGATCGCCGCCCTGGCGCCTCGTCAGATCCGCATCCGTGACGGGGTGTTGGAGGCAGCCCCCGTCACGTCAGCGAGGCCCGCGGCGTCCGAGCAGTCCCTGGCGCCCCTTGCGGTCCCGCCGGAGCGTGGCGGCGCGTGAACCTATCCGAGGCGTCCCGGGTGGCGGTGACGGCCATCGGCGCGAACCGACTGCGCTCGGCGCTGACGGTGCTGGGGGTGGTCATCGGGGTGATGAGCGTGGTGCTGCTGGTGGCGGTCGGGACCGGAGCGCGCAACGAGGTGACCGCCGGAGTGGAAGATCTGGGCTCCAATCTGCTGCTGGTCGTGCCCGGCTCCTTCGATTTCGGCCAGGCCCCGACCCTCAGCAAGTTCACCATCGACGACGTCGAGGACATCCAGCGCGACCTCGGCGACCAGGTGTCGGTCAGCGGCAACCTGGCCAGCGGCGAGACGGTACGTGCCGGCAGCGTGTCGGCGTTCTCCAGCGTCCTCGGCGCCACCGCCGAGTTCGACGAGGTGCTCAACCGCGAGGTGGTCCGCGGCGAGTTCCTCACCGAGTCCGACGTCGCCACCGGCCGCCGGGTGGCGGTGCTGGGTTCCAGCGCGGGGGCGGCGCTGTTCCCCGACAGCGACCCGATCGGCAAGTACGTGACCATCGCGGGCCTGCGCTTCCGCGTGCTCGGGGTGTTCGACGAGCTCGGCGCCGCCCTCGGCGTCGACCGCGACAGCCAGGTGGTGGTGCCGATCACCGCGGCCCAGCGGCTGTTCGGCACCCGCCGGGTCGACACCATCTTCGTCAAGGCACCCGACGCCTCGCAACTGGATCCGATCACCGAGCGGCTGCGCGCCGTGCTGTCCGAGCGGCTGGACGACTCCGAGTTCAGCGTGCTGACCCAGCAGGAGATCCTCGGCGTCGCCGGCCAGATCCTCGACACGCTGACCCTGGTGCTGGCCGCCATCGCCGGCATCAGCCTGCTGGTCGGCGGCATCGGGGTGAGCAACATCATGCTGGTGTCGGTCCAGGAGCGGACGCGCGAGATCGGCCTGCGAAAGGCGCTCGGGGCGCGCACCCGCGACATCACCACGCAGTTCCTGGTCGAGGCGATCGTGCTGTGCGGCGTCGGCGGGGTGCTTGGCATCGCTTTGGGAGTCGGCCTCGCCGAGGCCGCGTCGGCCTTCACGCCGCTGCCGGCAGCCGTCACCGGCTGGAGCGTGGCGCTGGCCTTCGGGGTGAGCGTCGGGGTCGGCCTCGCCTTCGGCACGTTCCCGGCGCGGCGGGCGGGACGCCTCGACCCGGTGGTGGCCTTGCGCTACGAGTAGCCCCCTAGGCATACCTACGTGTGCGGTCGCGCCTGCCTAGGCCTGAGCTGAACGCAAAGATGCGTATTGCTGCGGATGCGGCCGGCTACCTCAGGACCGCATGGTGGTCGTATCGGGTTCGAACCCCCGAGAAGCCGGAAGGAGGCCCGCATGCTGCACGACCCGTACTTCGCAGCGGTCATGACGACCGCTCGCGCCGAGCGACTGCACGCCGGAATCGCGCGGCGTCGCCGTTGGACCAAGACGGCGGCGTCCGCGCCCCGGTCGGCCGCCGTCGCGTCCCGCCCCGCAACCGCGGCGCCCGCCACCCACTGATCTCCGGCCTCTAGGCTGGAGGCCATGTGGGTGTCGCGGCCCGGTCTCAGTCCCGTCATGGTGGGACGGGAGGCGGAGCTGTCGGAGTTGCGCCGGCAGCTGGACGTCGCGCCGAACCCGCAGGTGGCCCTGGTCACTGGGGAGGCGGGCGTCGGCAAGAGCCGATTGGTGCGCGAATACCTTGCCCTGCTGCCACCGGGCACCATCGTGCTTGGTGGGCAGGCCGAGGAAGCAGACCGCCCCTACGAGTTGCTGCGAGACGCCGTCGAACCGATCGTGACGCGTTGGGACGACGTGCCGGCGGCGTTGCAGTCCCGAGCCCACGCGCTGCGGCACGTCCTCGCGCCGCTGCTGCCTGACCCGCACCACGTCGACGACCACGACCACACCTCCGACGAGCTGCTCCGAGCGGGGCTGGAGCTCGTCCGCCACCTGACCGACGGACGGCCGGCCGTCCTGGTGCTGGAGGACCTGCACTGGGCCGACGCGGAGAGCGTCGCCCTCTTCGGCCGTCTGGCGACGACGCCCGACCTTCCGCTGTTGATCATCGGCACCTTCCGGCCCGAGGACGTCGACCGCCGCCACCCCTTGGCCGCCCTGCTGCCGTCGCTGGAGCGCCAACGCCCCGTCACCCACCTTTGGCTGTCGCGCCTGCAACGCCACGAGCTGGCAGCGATGCTCGAGGCCGTGTACGGCCGTGCCCCCTCCGCCGAGACGGTGCTCACCCTGCACCGGCGGACGCAGGGCAACCCCTTCTTCGTCGAGGAGCTCATCGCCACCGCGGGCACCGACGACCCCGAGGCCCTGGACCGCGTGGCCCTGCCGTGGAACGCCGCCGAGGCCGTGCTGCGCCGCCTCGATGCGCTCGGCCCGCACGAGCGGGCGGTCGCCGACGCGGCGGCGGTGCTGGCCACGCGCGTCCCCTTCGACCTGCTGGCCGCCGTCTGCGAGATCGGCGAGGACCGGCTCATCGCCGCGTTGCGCGAGCTGGTGGCCCGTGGACTGCTGGTCGAAGGCGACAACGACAGCTTCAGCTTCCGGCACGCGCTCACCCGCGAGGCGGTGGCCGACCAGCTGCTGGGACGCCAGCGCCGCCGCCTGCACGAAAAGGCGCTCGTGGCGCTGCGCGGGTCCGGCGAGGCCGATGACGCCCTGCTCGCCCACCACGCCGCCGGTGCGGGGCACCACGCCGAGCTGGTGACCCACGCCACGGCCGGCGCCGCGCGCTACCTGCGGGAGGGCTCGGGCTTGCTGGCGGTCCGCCTCGCGGAGCAAGGCCTGTCGGGTGCCGAGGAGCTGTCGGCGCCGGCGGTCGCCGACGAGCTGGCGTTGCGCTCGGTGGCCACGCGGGCGGCCCTGGCGGTGGGGTTGCTCGACGTGGCCAGCCGCCACGCCGAGCAGTGGCGCCTCCTGGCCGCACAGGCGCAGGACCCCGTCGAAGAGGCGGCCGCCCTGCGGCACCTCGCCTTGCTGCGCTTCTATGACGGCGACCTCGCCAGCTACTGGCAGCGCATCAGTGAGGCATTAGCGGTGGCGCAACGGCTGGGTCCCAGCGAGGAGATGGGGTGGGTGCTCGCCTACCGCTCGCAGGGCCACATGCTCACCGACGAGCATGAGGCCGCGATTGGCTGGGCCGACCGCGCCATCGCCGTCGCCGACCAGGTCGACGCTCCCGCCGTGCGCGCCTATGCCCTGGTCAACAAGGGCACGGCGCTGTGCTCCCTGCCCGAGCGTGCACAGGAAGGGGCTCGCCTCCTCGACGAGGCCAGGGACACGGCTCGGCGCAGCGGTGACATGGTCACCCTGACTCGCGGCTACGCCAACGGCGTGCTGTTCGAACTGGAGCACCAGCGCTACGCGCGCGCCCGGCTGCTGTTGGAGGAGGGCTGGGGCGTCGCCGACCGCCACGGGTTGTCAAGCGCCGCCGCAAGCATCGCCGGCCTCGGTGTCCACCTGGCGCTGTGCGAAGCAGACGCGGCCGCGGCGGACCGCTGGCTGGGGCTCGGCCGCCGCGTGACGGCCGCACCCGGCAGCGACCTGTGGCTCTTGGCGGTCGACGGTCTGCTGGCCGCCGAACGCGACCGCCGCGAGGCGGCGGCCGGGGTGCTGACACGGCTGCGCGACGAGGCGCAGCGCCGGCCCAGCGAGCGGGCATCGGCAGCAGTCGGGCAGCTGGCCATGGCTATCGCCGCACGCGCGGGGAACGCCCCCGCCGCCAGTTCGGCCATGACCGAGTACCGCGACGGCGTCGAAGCCGCAGGCGGCTGCGTGCAGCCTGACGTGCCGTGGATCCTGGCCACCGACGCCCTGTCGGCCGGGGTGGACGTCGCCGAGGCTCGGTCATTCCTCGACGCCATCAAGCCGGGACCGCGCGACCGCGCGACCATCAAGGACGGCTACGCGCCCGCCGAGCTCCGGGTGGCGGGATGGGTTGCCCACCTGGAGGGCATGGCCTGCGAGCGGGCGGGCGACCCGGCTGGCGCTGCCCAGGCGTACCGGCGGGCTGTGGCGGCGCCGCAGCTGTGGCGGCCCGCTACCGCCCTCGCCGAGCTGCACGAGCGCCTGGCGCGGAGCCAGGACCTGCTGGGCGACCGCGCCGGCGCCCGCCTCCAGGCGGCAGCCGCGGTCGAACTCCTCGACGCCTGGCCGGGCTACCGCCGCGCGGCCGCCGAGATCCTGCTGCGCCGCTTGGAGGGCGGGACCGGCAGCGGTCTGCTGACCCCACGCGAGACCGAGGTGGTGGCCCTGCTGGCCGAGGGACTGACCAACCGCCAGATCGCCAACCGGCTGTTCATCGCGGTCAAGACCGTGGCCGTGCACGTGTCCAACATCCTGGCCAAGACCGGCCTGTCGACCCGTACCGAGGTGGCGGCCTGGGCGCTGCGCTCGGGTGTGGTGGACTTGCCGGCACCGTCCTGACGCCCTGCAACCGCGCTGCGCTACGGCGTTGCGTCCAGGGGTGGACAAAATCGGGTCATACGCGCACGATACGTAGGCGTGCAACACACTCATGGGCGCGCGATAGGTGCGTAGGCCTCGGCGGGGGCGGGCTTCGGCGGACGGGTGATGAACATGGGCGCAATCCGGCTCGACGAATGGCGGCGGCGGCTGGCGGATCGGGGGGCTGCGCAGCACGGACGGCAAGGCCCGCCCGACCAACCCGGTGAGCAGGAGGGCCGACGCCTCGAGGGCGAGGGGCGTGTGCTGCTGTGGCTGCTGCTGGCGGCGGCGCTGGCGGCCATCCTGATCCCGTCCATCCTGCTCCAGCAGCCGGCGCGGGTGTTCCTCCTCAAGCTGGTGGCGGTCGGGCTGCTGGCCTTTCTGCCCGGCTGGCTGTACCTGCAGTTCATCCGCAATCGAGGCCCCAGCCTGTACGACGAGTACGTGTTGAACCTGTTCCGCCTGCACATCGACGAGTACCGCAACCTGCCCGCCCCGCCGGTGCACACCAGCTACTACCAGCTGTGGCGCGACGACCACGGCGACCCAGGCACGAAGGACAATCTGTACCGCCGCAAGTTCGAGACCGTCTACGGCCAGCTTGCGGTCAGCACGCGGGCGCTGCTGGCCAAGAATCTGGGGCTGCGAGATCGCGCGGAGACGTTCTCACCGGTGATCCTGGCCACACTCCTGCTCGGGGTGGGCTGGGTGCTGGTGTTGCAGCCGGAGCTGTACGGCAACGTCGGCCGGCTCGCCGGGTTGCAGCTGTCAGGTCGGCCGCTGCTGCCGTCCGAGGCGCTGCAGTACGGCTTCGTGGGCGCGTACTCGTTCATCCTGCAAGACCTGATCCGCCGCTACTTCCGTGCGGACCTCAAGGCCGGCGCGTACATCTCGGCGGTCGTCCGCATCGTGTTCGTGGCGGTCGTCGTGAGCGCGGTCCACCTGGTGTGGCCAACCGCCCGGCCCGAACAGGAGGCCGTCTTCGCGTTCCTGCTCGGGTTCTTTCCGCAGATGGGACTGCAGGTGCTGCAGGCGGCCCTGACCAAGCCGCTGCGCCGCTGGATACCGCCGATCGCCAGCGACTACCCGCTGTCCGAGCTCGACGGACTGAACCTGTGGTACGAGGCACGGCTGCTGGAGGAGGGCGTCGAGGACGCCCAGAACCTGGCCACCGCGAACCTGGTCGACGTGCTGCTGCAGACCCGGTTGCCGGTGGCTCGACTGGTCGACTGGATCGACCAGGCCTGCCTGTCCCTGCACCTTCCTCGCGACGCCGACGAACGCCGAATCGTGCGTGATCGGCTGCGACGGCTCGGCATCCGTACGGCGACCGATCTGCAGCGGCGCGCGGCGATGACCGACGACCGTGCCGACTTCGCCGCCGCGTTCGCCGGCGCCCTCGGAGAGCCGAAGGCGACCGGCACGACCCTGTTGACTTCTCACCTCAAGGCACTGGACGGCGACGTCAACCTGTGGCACGTCGAGCAGTTCCGCTGTCACGCCTGGCTCACCGCCGACCGGTACTCGACGGCCAGCGGTTCACCGATCGAACAGTCGCCTCCCCAGGAGTCACAGCCAGGCCAGTCGCCTCTCGCAACGCCCGACCCGGCCGCGCCCTCGACCACCGTGACGGAAACCATCCAGCTGCCGGCTGACTCGCGCACCTGAGCGCAACCAACCGGTTAGCGCCGGCGAGGCTGGCCTAGGCTGGTGGCAATGGCCACCGCGCTCATCTGGAACGACGACCCGCTCAACTACGACTTCGGCCCTTCTCACCCCCTCAAGCCCATCAGGGTCAAGCTGACCGTCGACCTGATCCGTGCCTGTGGGCTCACCGACGCCGACAACGTCCTGACGCTGCCGCGCGCCGCCTATCGCGACGACGACGTGCGACGCCTGCACAGCGAGGCCTACGTCGACGCGGTGCGAGACTGCTCACTGCGGCCTCGGCAGTCGGCGGTCTCCTTCGGGCTCGGACCGGGCGACAACCCGACGTTCGCGGGGATGCACGAAGCTTCCTTGCAGGTGTGCGGCGCGTCGGTCGCTGCGGCAGATGCGGTGTGGACCGGCACCGTGGCGCACGCGTTCAACCCCGCCGGAGGGCTGCATCACGCGATGCCCGACCGCGCCGCCGGCTTCTGTGTCTACAACGATCCGGCCGCGGCCATCGACCGGCTGCTGCGCTGCGGAGCCAACCGGGTGGCCTACGTGGACGTGGACACCCACCACGGCGACGGGGTGCAAGCCTTCTTCTACGACGACCCTCGGGTCCTGACGATCAGCCTGCACGAGTCGGGGCGGTACCTGTTTCCGGGCACCGGGTTCCCCGACGAGGTCGGCACCGGCGATGCCGAGGGCACGTCGCTGAATGTGCCCTTACCGCCCGCCACCCCCGGCCCGGTGTACCTGGAGGCGTTCGACGCGGTCGTGCCGCCCGCCCTGGACGCCTTCGACCCCGAGGTGCTGGTCACCCAGCTGGGTTGTGACACCCATGTCACGGATCCTCTCGCCCATCTGGCCCTGGTCACCGACGACTACTTCGAGCTCGCCGGACGGCTGCACCGCTTGGCTCACGACCACGCCAGCGGCCGCTGGGTGGCACTAGGGGGTGGGGGCTACCAGATCGTCTCGGTGGTTCCGCGCGCATGGACCATCTACTTCGCCGAGCTCACCGACGCGCACGTGCCACTGGAAGTGCCCTTCCAGTGGCAGCAACAAGCCGAGGAGGCAGTCGGCCAGCGGTCGGCCGGCACCTTCCTCGACGGGCCGGTGCAGTTGGCCCCCGAGCGACTGGCGGCGATCCGCGGCCAGGCCGCGTCCAGCGTGGAGGAGCTCAAGCGGGCGGCCTTTGACCTGCTGGCCGCGCGGTGAACGACGGCACAGACTCCGGCCTGCGCGAGCACCTCATCGGCGCACGCCTGGCTGGCGATGTCGCCACCAGTCCCCGCAGCACGCTGAACAACTGCGCCAAGCTGGCTGCCGGCGACGAGCGCTACACCTTCGGCCTGTCCGGATCCTGCACCATCCGTGAGGCTGTTCGAGCCGTGGTAGCGCTGTGTGGCGGCGACCCTCCAGCGGCCGACCCCGATGGCGACGGGTGGATCGACCCGGGAGCCACACTGCGGGCCATCGGGGTGCACCGTGATCGCCTGGGGGCATTCGCGGCCGCGGGCGGTGGACGCGTGCTGCTGGCCACCGGTCACCCGACCGGGCTGCTACCGCACTACGCCGCGATCGCCCGATTCCTACAGTCCCGAGGGTGCCTGCTGCTGGCACCGCTGGACGGCACCAGGATGGCGGTCGACGAAGGTTCGGGTCAGCGGCGCTGGCTGCGATTCCTCGACGGGGTCGCCTGCGTCTCCGACGCGGGATCACTGCGGCACACCCACCGCAGCCGCTACATGGAAGCGATGCTGGACGAGCTTGCCCCCGCTGACACGCCGGACCTGGTGGTGGCCGACCACGGCATGGCGGGTGCTGCCATCGAACGGGGCCTGCCCACGCTGTCGATCGCCGACGTGAACGACCCCGCGCTGCCCGTTGCCCAAGCCCGGGGCCGGACCGATGCCGTGCTGCCGATCGACGACAACCTGGCGCCACGTCTGTTCATCCCCGTGACCGCGGCGATCCTCTCGAGCTGACGGGGCAGGTGTTCGTCCCCTGGCCGGGGGGTACATAGTCGCAGCTGCAAGGCGTTTGAGAAGCGGGCACGTGTCGTCCGGCTGCTGCACCCTGTGGAGGCGAGCACCTTCGGTGACTGAGCACCATCCTCACGGTCCGGCGCCACAACGTACCCAGGCTCACGCAGCGGCTGAGGCCGCGGCGATCCTGGCGCACGAACTGGCCACGCCGCTTGCCTCCATCCGTGGATTGGCCACGGTGCTGGAGCGCTACGGCGAGCAGATGAGCGCGATCGAGCGCGCGGACTTCGCCGGACGGATCGTTCGCCAGTCCGAGCGCGCAACCCGGTTGGTCCGCGGGTATCTGCAGGCACCCGACGATCAAGCTGGCCCGGGCGCCGACGCCCACGCCAGCCAGCCGTGCCAGCCTGCGGAAGTGCTGACTGCGGTGGTCGAGGAGTGCTCCCTGCTGCTGCGTGCGCGGACGCTGGACACTGAGCTGACGATTGGCGATGTGCGCCAGGTCATCGAAGGCGCCGACTACGTGCATCGGATCCTGCTCAACCTGGTCGACAACGCGGCCAAGTTCGCCGCGCCGTCGACAACGATCGGCCTTGGCGTGCGCGCCGACGGACCGGCGGTGGCCATCGAGGTGACCAGCACCGGTCACGGCATCGACCCTGGTGAGGTTGCCGTGATGTTCGAGCCGGGCGGCAGGCTTCCGGCTGGAGCTGCCGCTCCGGGCACCGGTCTGGGGTTGGCGATCGTGGCTGATCTCGTCGCCTCGGCCGGCGGCAGTGTGCACGTCGATGTGGACGGCAGCCGCACAACGGTCGTCGTCGCCCTGCCCGCCGTTCTGGAACGGGCGCCCGTGGCAGCC
>Ga0136630_1001236_pt1 | contig 10372 bp, 10 predicted proteins | sample AntDrymUQ5682106_2_FD_105496 | JGI IMG/M metagenome (GOLD analysis project Ga0136630, IMG submission 105496) | Polar desert sand microbial communities from Dry Valleys, Antarctica - metaG UQ568 (21.06) | ecosystem: Environmental > Terrestrial > Soil > Desert | place: Antarctica: Dry Valley...
CAACGACACCAACCTCGTGGGCCGGGTGCTCGCCGACCCCGTCACCCGACCGCGCGTCGACGCCCTCCTCGACGAGGCGAAGAAGCGCGTCACCGCCGACCTCGAACGCAACCGCCGGGTCGTCGAGGCTCTCCGCGACGCCCTGCTCGACCGCGACGAGCTAATCGGCGACGAGATCGTCGCCGTCATCGAGCGCGCGGGCCCCGTGACGCTGGACGACCTCCGCGTCGAGCGCGCGGCGGAAGCCGCCGCCCGCCCCTGAGGGTGCGGTGCGGGCCGGGGCTTCCGGCGATCGTGGCGTGCGACGTGCCCGGCTGGAGCTTGAGGTCCTTCGTGCCGTGGGCGGGACCGATGGTCGAGTGGCGCCGGGGATGAACAAGATGAACACGAGCCCCGACGGCGTTGGTCGTCTCGATCTGGGGGATCAGCGCAGGGCGGCGGCGAGGTAGAGCCGGGCGGCCGTGGCCGCGGCTGTTCAGGCGAGAGGCGGGCTCGGCCTGTGGTCACTGGTCGCGCGGGCGGCGGGCGGCAGCGGCTGATCCCACCAGGGGAGGACGCTTGCGCGTCGGGTGTATCCCGCACATCGTGGAACCGTGGTTACGCAGCGTTCGGGCAGGCTGGGCCGGGCGGTACGCCGGCGTTCCGTCGGTGCCGCGAGCGGGGCGCAGGGCGTGGGCCTGCGTGAGGCGTTTGGCGTGTGGGCCAAGGTGGCGGTGAACAGCTTCGGCGGTCCGGCCGGCCAGATCGCGGTGATGCACCGGTTCCTGGTCGAGGAGCGCCGCTGGATCAGCGAGCAGCGGTTCCTGCACGCGCTGAACTTCTGCATGCTCCTGCCGGGCCCGGAGGCGCAGCAGCTGGCGACCTACATCGGCTGGCTGATGCACGGCAACGTCGGCGCCGTCATGGCGGGTGTCCTGTTCGTGCTGCCAGGTGCCATCGCGATCCTCGCCCTGTCTGTCGTGTATGCCCTCTACGGGGGCGTGGGCGTGGTCAGCGGACTGTTCTTCGGGTTGCAGGCGGCGGTCGTCGCGGTCGTCGCGGAGGCGGTGCTGCGTATCGGCCGCCGCGCGCTGAAAACCCGCGCGCAGGTGGCTCTGGCAGTGGTGGCCTTCGTCGCCGTCTTCTTCCTCGAGGTACCGTTTCCGGTCATCGTCGTCGCTGCGGGCGGCATCGGCTACGTCGGCGGTCGGGTGCGCCCCGAGCTGTTTCGAACGCCTTTCCACGCCGGCGCGGCGGCCGGTTCGGACCTGGCACTGATCGACGAGGACGGCGCCGCCGTCAGTCGGTCGTCGGCAAGGTCGGCGAGGGCCGCTGCGGGGGTGGCTCTAGTGCTGTGGCTGACGCCGGTGGCGGTGTTGCTGCTGTTCGCGTCGGGCAGCGTCTACGCGCAGCAGGCGATGCTGTTCAGCCAGTCGGCCGTCGTCACGTTCGGCGGGGCGTACGCGGTCCTGGCCTACATCGCTCAGCAGGCCGTCGCGGGCCACGGCTGGCTGCGGCCGGGAGAGATGCTGACCGGCCTCGGAATGGCAGAGACCACCCCGGGTCCGCTCATCATGGTCGTGCAGTTCGTCGGGTTCCTCGCCGCCTACCGCAACCCCGGCATGCTGTCGCCCCTGGCCGCCGGCATCGTCGGGTCGCTGCTGACGACATGGGTGACGTTCGCGCCGTGCTTCATGTTCATCTTCGCCGGCGCGCCGTTCATCGAGCGGCTGCGCGGCAACCGATCACTGTCCACCGCCCTGTCGGCGATCACCGCGGCAGTTGTGGGTGTGGTGCTGAACCTGGCGGTGTGGTTCTCGGTGAACACCGCGTTCGAGCAGGTCGACACGGTCCACCGTTACGGCACGCGGCTGCTGGCGCCGCAGATGTCCAGCGTCAACGCCGCGGCCGTGGGCATCGCGGCGGTGGCGCTTCTGGCGATCTTCCGGTTCAAGCTGAGCGTCATGAAGACCCTGGCGGCCTGCGCTGCGCTCGGACTGCTCGCTGCCGTCACCGTCGGCACGCCATGAGTGGTCGGCACGCCATGAGTGAGTGGGCCTGCTGGGCGCTGCTGTCCTACCGGATGCCGCGTGCGCCGTCCACGCCGCGCATCGCCGTGTGGCGGCGCCTCAAGACCCTCGGTGTTGCCCACCTGGGTGACAGGCTGGTCGCCTTGGCGCTCGACGCGCGCACTGGCGAGCATCTGGAGTGGATCGCCGACGAAGTGCGCCAAGCCGGTGGTGAGGCCACCCTGCGGCTCGCCACGCCAACCGCAGCGGCCCAGGACCGCGCGTGAGGTGGGTGACCCGCGCGGGTTGCCAAGCCGCGGGAAGGGACCCGGTGGTCATCGCCCGATGCGCTCCCACACGCGGTCGAACAGGCGGTCGGCGCGCCGCCGCGCGCCGACCATGACCTCCGCGGTCGCCGTCATGACCTCGGAGGGCGTGACGCCTGCACGGTCGACGAACTCGGGCGCCTCCGCCAGCCACCGCTCCACCTCGTCTTCGGTGACCTCGGGGTGGAACTGCACACCGAGCGCGGCGCCGAGCTCGAACGCCTGCAGCCCGTGGTCGTTGCGGGCCAGCTCGACCGCCCCCGGCGGCAGCGTGCAGGTGTCGCCGTGCATCTGGAACCACGGGCCCGGCTCGATGAGCTCCGGCGCGCGGGTCTCGACGTTGACCCATCCCAGCTCCGCCGCGGGCGCCGGCTCGACGGTCCCGCCGAGACAGGCCGACAGCAGCTGCGCCCCGAAGCAGATCCCGAACACCGGGACGCCGGCGGACAGGGCGGCGTCGACGAAGGCGGCTTCCGGAGCGAGCCACGGCACGCCGTCGTCGTACACGGCCGACTCCGAGCCGAGCAGGACCACGAGCGCGAAGTCGCGCGGGTCCAGTCCGGGCTGCGGAGAGTGGGCGGGGACGACCTCGAACCCCCGCTGCTCCGCCCGCGCCGCGATCAGCCCGAGCGAGGAGTACGCCCCGTGATGCGCGAACAACGCCTTTCCCGCCATGCCGATCCGTTCCTCTGGCTCCAGTCAATGCTAGCGGCGCGGCCGGAGGCCCCCATGCGCGAGATCCTCACCGTCGCCTGGCCGGAGCCGCGGCCGTTCAGCGAGCTCGAGCTCTGGGCGTTCGAGCCACCCCGCGCCGGCCCTCACGGCTGTCGACCGTCGATCTCGCAGACACCCAGCCGCTCGTTCACGGCTCCACGGCGTTCGCGTTCAGCCACAACGGACTGCTGCGCCGCCACGACGCATCGGAAGCGCTTCTCGGGGCTGCCGCAGGGGCGGCCGACAGCGAGGTCGCCTTCCAGCTGTTCCGCGAGCTGCTGGGAGACCGTGGACCTGCCGACGCCCTCGTCGAGGTGCGCAAGGGCGCTTTCCGGACAGGCGGATTTCGTCTACCTTTCCGGCGAGGGCCGAGCGGTCGTCTACGGCTCACACCGCGAGAACTCGTTCTGGAGCTTCCGTCACCACGGCGGGCGCTTCGCCGTCACCGCCCTGCACTCGAGCGACCAGTCCCTGTTCGACCTCGTGTTCCCCGACGCCACCAGCCGCGAGGTCATCGGCCCCACGCCGGTCGAGCTCGTGTCCTAGCGCGCCCGACCCCCACAGGAGGAGCCCCACGTGTCCGAACCCCTATCGAGCGGCGCCGCCCGGCAGCGGGTCGAGCGCTACTACGAGCTCGTGGACGCGCCCGACCTGGACGGCATGCTCGCCCTGTTCGCCGAGGATGCTGTCTACGAGCGTCCGGGCTACGAACCTCTCCGCGGGAAGGAGGAGTTGGATCGCTTCTACGGCTCCGAGCGCGTGATCGACACCGGCCGGCACACCCTCGACGACGTCATCGCCGACGGTGATCGCGTCGGGGTCCGGGGCCGCTTCGACGGTGTGCTCAAGGACGGCCGTGAGGTGTCGGTCCGATTCGCCGACTTCTTCATGCTGCGCGGTGACCTGATCGCCGAGCGCCACACCTACTTCTTCACCCCGTCGGTCTGAAAACCCGACAACCCACTCCTCCAAGAGGACCGTATGAGCAGCGAGCACTTCACCACCGAGGCCGGCGGTGTCCCCACCGCACCGGGACGGTTCGTGGACGTCGCCAGCGTCCCGGCGGTCGAGTTCGTCCCGGGACTGGAGTTCCGCCCCGTCCTCGGCGAGCGCACCATGACGAACTTCGTCACCTTCGCACCGCACACCGCGGCGCCCCGCCACGTGCACGAGGAGGAGCAGATCGTCATCGTCCTGGACGGCGAGTTCGAGTTCGAGCTCGACGGCGAGGTGCGGATGATGCGCAAGGGCGACGTCGCGGTGGTCCCGTCATGGGTGCCCCACGCCGCACGCACCCTCGAGTCCGGATGCACCGAGGTCGACGTCTTCAACCCGCCCCGCCGTTCCCTGCTGGAGCATGCCGCCGCCCAGCTCGACGCCGCGGACGAGCGCAGGTCGTGAGATGGACCTGAGCCTGAAGGATCGCCGCGCGATCGTCACGGGAGGTTCGAAGGGCATCGGGCTCGCCGTCGCCCACGAGTTCGTCGGGGAGGGCGTCGATGTCGCCGTCTGCGCCCGCCACGCCGACGAGGTGGAGGCCGCCGCCGCCCGGCTGCGCCGGTCGGGGCGCACGGTCCACGCCGCGGTCGCGGACGTGACCGACCCCGAGCAGGTCTCCGCCTTCGTCGAGGGTGCCGCGGCCGCGCTCGGCGGCATTGACATCCTCGTCAACAACGCCGGCGGGGCGCGGCCGGGGTCCTTCGCGTCGCTCACCGACGAGGACTGGCAGCGCGACCTCGACGTCAAGCTGTTCTCGCAGATCCGCTGCACCCGCGCGGCGCTGCCGTACCTGCGGGCGAGCGGGGCGCCGCGCGTGATCAACGTCAACGCGGTCTACGCGAAGTACCCCGACCCGGCCTTCTTCGCCACGACCGTCAACCGCGCCGCGTGCCTCAACTTCAACAAGGCGCTCGCCCAGGAGCTGGGACCCGAGGGCGTGCTGGTCAACAGCGTCAACATCGGCTTCGTCGCGACCCCGCAGTGGAGCAACATCCGCGAGCGCCGGGCGCCGGAGCTGACCGAAGAGGAGTTCTTCGCCCGCCTCGCCGCCCAGGAGGTGCCCCTCGGCCGCTTCGGCCGGGTCGAGGAGGTCTCCGGCCTCGTGGCGTTCCTCGCGAGCGACCGCGCCAGCTACATCACCGGCGCGGTCATCGACGTCGCCGGCGGCATGGGCAAGTACGTGTGAGCCACGGACATCCGGCGCCGCTGGGCACGGGTCCCAGCGACGCCGGCCTCCGGGGAGCGTCAGCCGCCCGTGGCGGCCGCCTGCTGCAGTTGGTCGACGGAGACCAGGGCGGTGTTACCGAAGGCCATGACCGGCCCGTCCGCACCGGCGAGATAGGTGGCGGCCTGCGTGCCGATCGCTGCCGGCGGGTTCTCCACGCCCACCTGCGGGGCGTGGAACACGGCGGAGGCGACTGCGGCTGACAGAGCGGTCTGCCAGCCGTTGGCGTCGCGCACGTTGACCAGGACCGCCCCGGCGGGATCCACCCCGGTGGTTGGCCACAGGTCGGTGGCGATGGCCGCGGCGGTGGCGGTGCGCTCCGCGCCGGCGATCCGGCCCTTGTTGACGCCGGGGAGCGCGTCGAAGGTGGGCTGGTCGACGGCGACCGTGCCCCCGAGGACGATCACCGCCGAGATGTCGTTCTCGGCGAGGAACCGCTCGGTGTCGACGTTGAGCTGGTTGGAAGGAGTCAGCAGGATCGGCACGCCGCTCGCGGCGGCGAACGCGCCGCCCGTGATGGCGTCGGCGAACTCGTCGCCGCGGGCCACCAGCGCGGCCGAGAAGCCGTGCTCGGCCCGCACGGTCGCCGCGATCAACGCCGCGGTGTGCTCCCGGCCGGTGCCGGCGTAGCGGCAGTCCGCGGGGAACGGCGCGGCGCAGGGCCGGTCGCCGCCTGCGGCGCGTGCCTGCAGCGCAGCCTCCTCGGTCACCGCCGCCGTCCCGCCCAGCGTCAGCACGACGCCGTCGCCGCCGGTGACGCGCGCGATCTCCTCCCCCACCCGCTGGTCGAGCGGGCCGCCGGTCGGGGTGAGCAGGATCGGCCCCTGAGCGCCCGCCAGTGCCGAACCGGCGAGGGCGTCCGGGAACCGGTCTGCCGTGGCGAGCACCACCCGGGACGCCGCGCCGTCGCCGAACAGGAACCGGGAGGTGGCGATCGCCTGTCCGATCGGGTCGGCGTTGCCGCCGCCGTCGAGCCGCCCGCCGTCGACGAGTGCGCCGGGCACGATCGGCGGATCCGTCGGCGGATCGGTCGGTCCGGGCGACGCGCCGAGCGGCGCCGCGCTCCAGTAGGGCTGCCCGGCGTCGGGCACGACCAGCTGCGCACTGGAGAAGGCGGCCTCGCAGCGCCCCCGCTGAAGCCCGTCGCGACGTAGATGCCGGGGGCAGGCGGTGGGGTGTCCTCGGCGCCCGCCGTCCCCAGGTCCCACGCCAGCGCGTCGCCGTCGGGCGATCACACGACGTTGAAGACGTTGCCGACCCCCTCCGGCCCAGCGAACGTGCATGTCCTCGTTGGCTGGGCGGGAGGCGCGCCGGCCATGTCGTAGACGACGATCAGCGCCGGCTCCGTGCCGAACGAGTTCCGCGGGTCGTTGATGGCCAGCCGGTCGAGCGGGCGCGTGACGTCCGGCAGGCCGGGGATGACGCAGTCGGCGAAGACGTCGGGACAGGCGTCGAACCACGGACCGTGGGTGTCGTCACCGAGCTCGTAGGTCGCGAGCCCTTCGCCGATCTCGTAGTGCAGCTCGGCGTGGGGCACGAGGACCACGCCGGTCGGGCTGTACCACACGGGGTGCCGGCCGTCGAGATCCTGGGGCAGCGACGAGGAGTCACGGCCGTCGGCGTGGACGAAGTCGACCTCGAAGAGGCGGATGAGGTCGGCGCCGTCCCGGACGCTCTCGGTCGAGGTGACGGCCAGGAACGCGCCGTCCGGAGACAGCCGGAGACCGTCGATGACCGCCAGCGACTCCGGGCGGAACGGCGCGCCGATCCGGGTGCCGTCCTGGTCCATGCGCACGATGTCGCCGAGCCCGCCCGCCGTGACGGCGTACACGACCCCGTCGTCCGACTGCGCCGGGATGCTGTAGGCGTTGTCGGCCGTCCCGTCGGTGGTGACGGGTCGTGCCGCCGCCGGGTCGTCGGCGGCCATGATCCACACGTTGTTGTCCTTGATGAACACGATGCTGCCCGTCGCCGCCCGGGCCGGGGCGGCGCTGACGACGAGCGCGGCCAACAGACCGACCACCAGCGCCGTCGTGACCACCGTGCGTCTGGGGACACCGATCACCGTCGAAGCCATGAGTTGCCTCCCGCAGGTTGGGGACCGGCCTTCCGCGGGCCGGCCCTGACCACCGCACCGTGCCGGAAGCGTCTGGAGCCGGCCTATACGTCCGCTACACGGTGGCGGGTTCCAGCGCGTGCGCCACCGCCTCGTCGAACGTCATCGCCCGGCCCACCGCCCATTCGGCCTGGAACACCTCGCCCACCAACGCGCTCCGCAGCGCGGCGAGATGGCGGCCGTAGCAGTCGCGGTCGGCGCCGGGTTCGGGGTGCAGGCCGCCGGCGTGCAGGAGCGCGCGGGCCGCGCCGAAGAGCCGCGCGGCCCGCAGCCGGTCACCGGCCAGGTGAGCCGCCGCGCCGAGCCCCTCCAGGCAGTTGAGCGCCTCGTGGCGCTGACCGGTGTCACGGCAGACCGTGAGCGCCTCCCGATACCGGTCCGCGGCGGACCGCGGGTCGCGGCGCTCGAGCGCGGTCACGCCGCTCAGCATGAGGTCGAAGCGCAGTGCGGCCAGCGAGCCGCTGTCCCGTCCGGCCGTCACCGCCTCCTCCGCCAGCGCCGCCGCCCCGGTGACGTCTCCCTCCGCCAACGTCGCCATGGCGAGCTGAGCGCCGCAGCGTGCGATGTCGGGCGCGTACCCCAGCGTGCGGGCGACGGAGGGCCCGCGCGTACAGCGCCTTCGCCGCAGGAGCGTCGCCCTTCCCCTCGGCGACGGCGCCGAGGAGCGCCAGCGTGCGCACCTCGCAGGCGTGGTCTCCGGCCCGCTCGGCCAGCGCTCCGGCGCGGCGGGCCAGCCCGGCGGCCTCGGCGACCCGCTCCTGCCGGTACCAGGCGCTCGCCAGCCCGAACAGGGCCTGGGCCTCGCCGGCGGTTTCGCCCAGCCGGTTCCAGATCGCCTGCGCCTCGGGGAAGTCCTCGCCCGCGGAACGGTACCGATTGACGTTCATCCCGAGATTGCCCCGCGCGAGCAGCACCTCGGCGCGCGTGACGCCGGCCGGCCCGCCCGGCGCGGCGAGCACCCGGTCCACCCAGCCGAGGCCCTCGACCGCCCTGCCCGAGTCGAGCCACCACCGCCAGAGGGCCGCGGCGAGCCGCCCGGCGAGCGCGGGCTCCGTCCCCAGGGCCCAGTCCAGCGCCGCCCGGAGGTTGGCGGTCTCCGGTTCCAGCCACGCGCGGCGGCGGATGTCGGTGTGGCCCAAGGGCGGCCGGTCCCGTTCCGCGACGTCGAGGTAGTGCAGCGCGTGCCGGCGCCGGACGTCCGCGACCTCGCCCGCGGACACGAGCCGCTCGAGCGCGTACGCCCGGAACGTCTCGAGCACGTCGAAGCGGGCGTCGACCCCGCTGCGGATCCGGAGGACGAGCGCGCTGTCGACCAGGGCGGCGAGCGCGTCCGCGGGGTGCGGCACCGCCTCGCCCGCGACGACGCCGATCGCATCGGCCGTCGCTCCGCCCGCGAACACCCCGAACCGTGCGAACAGCCGCTGCGCCGCTGCGGGCAGGAGTGCGTAGCTCCAGTCGATCGCCCCCCTCATCGTGCGCTGGCGGTCGAGGAGATCCCGCGCGCCGTCGGTGAGCAGGTCCAGCCGGTGTTCGAGTCTGGCCTTGATCTCGTGGGGTGCCAGCGCGTCGACGCGGGCGGCCGCCAGCTCGATGGCCAGGGGCAGTCCGTCCAGGGCGCGACAGATCGCACCGAGCTCCGAGGTGTTGTCGCGGGTGAGGTCGAAGCCGGGATCGACGGCTTGCGCGCGCCGGACGAACAGCTCGACGGCCGCCGAGGCGGCGGGGTCGCCGTCGCCGGCCAGCGCGAGCGGCGGCACCGGGTACCGGCGCTCACCGTAGCCCCCCGCGGGGGATCAGTCGCCGGCGAGCTCCACGAGCGTCGCGACCTGCTCGTCGCCGTCGCGCTCCTCGTAGACGATCTTCAGCAGCGTGCCGGACTGCAGCCACTCCTGCGGCTGCTCGGGCTCGAACCGCGTCTCGTCCTGCACGAAGGTGAAGCAGCGCTCCCGGTCGGGCTCGTCGTCGCGGCCGTCGGAGACGCACAGCTGGTCGGCGGTGGCCGACGAGGCGAAGCCGTAGAAGACCTTCGGTGCGAGCACGTCGAGCGCGTCGGCGCATCCGGGAAGCGCGAACAGCGACGCGAGCAGCAAGGCGGCGGCGATGCGGTTCGTCATGGCGGTCAGCGTACCGTCCCCTCGGCGCCCTCCCGACCCGCCCGCTGTCGGCCCAGCTCCTGCTTCGCAAGGCTCGCGAGGTGGACCTCGTCCGGCCCGTCGACCAGCCGCAGCGTCCGTGCGTGGGCGAAGAAGGTCGCGAGCGGCGTGTCCTGTGACATCCCGGCGCCGCCGAACGCCTGCATGGCCCGGTCGAGGACTCTCAGCGCCATCGTGGGCGCCAGGATCTTGATCATCGCGATCTCGGCCTTCGCCGCCTTGTTGCCGACCGTGTCCATCATCCAGGCCGCCTTGAGGACGAGCAGGCGCGCCTGCTCGATCTCGACGCGCGACTGCGCGACCCAGTTCTGGATGACCCCCTGCTCGGCCAGGGTCTTGCCGAAGGTCTCCCGGTCTTCCACGCGCCCGCACATCAGCTCCAGCGCCCGCTCGGCCATGCCGATGGCACGCATGCAGTGGTGGATCCGCCCGGGTCCGAGCCGCCCCTGCGCGATGCGGAAGCCGTCCCCCTCGGACTGGAGTAGGTTCCCGGCGGGCACGCGGACGTCGTCGAACGCCATCTCGCAGTGGCCCTCGACGTCGACGTAGCCGAAGACGGTGAGGTTGCGGACGATCGTCACCCCGGGAGCGTCGAGCGGGACGAGGATCATCGACTGCCGCCGGTACGGCGCCTCGTCCGGGTCGGTGACCCCCATGAAGATGCTGACCCGGCACCGGGGGCTGGCCGCCCCGGTTGTCCACCACTTCCGGCCGCTGACCACGTAGCTGTCGCCGTCGCGGACGATCCGTGAGCGGATGTTGCGGGCGTCCGAGCTCGCCACGTCCGGCTCGGTCATCGAGAAGCACGAGCGGATCTCACCCTCCAGCAGGGGGACCAGCCACTCCTGCTG
>Ga0136630_1001237_pt1 | contig 10359 bp, 10 predicted proteins | sample AntDrymUQ5682106_2_FD_105496 | JGI IMG/M metagenome (GOLD analysis project Ga0136630, IMG submission 105496) | Polar desert sand microbial communities from Dry Valleys, Antarctica - metaG UQ568 (21.06) | ecosystem: Environmental > Terrestrial > Soil > Desert | place: Antarctica: Dry Valley...
AGTCGAGACTCGCCCGACCCTGCCGAGCGCGTTCCCCGGCCCATCGCAGCGTCAACGCGTTGAACCCTCGACCCCCACAGCACGTCACGCTGCGTCGAGCTCGCCGAGCGCAGCGTCGACACGAGCCAACACCTCACCCGCCGGCGCCCGAGGCGTTGCCCGTCGTTTCGTTCGAGACCGTTGCTGGTCTCGCCATCGTTGCGGTCATCCCGCATCCCCGTGAGAAGGGCTTGCGTAGGCACTCGAACGCTCGAACCGACCGATCACTCGATCTACCGGCCAACCTACACAGGGGGTGTGACACACGCTCTGAGCTGGGATTTCGCGTGGATGGGGGTCATCGCGCGTGGCACTCGGAAGGTCCGGCAACGACGACGAGGTAACGATCGGGATCTCGTGTCCAGATCTCCTTCGGGTTGAACCGGTCGCGCACGACGATCAGTGGCTGCGCCAGACCCGGCGATCGATCGCCGCCGTCTACGGGATGTTGGTCGCCATCGCCCGAGCGGCAACGATGGTCCGCGATGCAGCGCAGCCGCGATCCGAGCGAGGTCTTCCACGCCGCCCGCAGCGGCGACCGCGCCGCGCTCGCACGGGCACTATCGCTCGTCGAGCGTGGTGGTGAATCGGCGAGGGCGATCGCGCGACTGGCGTCGCCGCACATCGGTGGTGCCTACACGGTCGGGCTCACGGGTGCTCCCGGCTCCGGCAAGAGCACCTTGGTGTCTGCGCTGCTCACGTTCCTGCGGGGCCAGGACATCGAGCCGACGGTGCTCGCCATCGACCCGTCGTCACCGTTCAGCGGCGGCGCGATCTTGGGCGACCGGGTGCGCATGCAGGACCACGCCACCGACCCCGGTGTCTTCATCCGATCGATGGCGTCGCGCGGTCACCTCGGTGGGCTCGCCCTCGCAGCGCCCGAGGCAATCCGCCTGCTCGACGCCGTCGGCAAGCACTGGATCCTCGTCGAAACGGTGGGTGTCGGGCAGGTCGAGGTGGAGATCGCCGGCAATGCCGACACGACCGTCGTGGTGGTGAACCCGGGCTGGGGCGACAGCGTGCAGGCCAACAAGGCGGGGCTGATGGAGATCGCTGACGTGTTCGTCATCAACAAGGCCGATCGAGCCGGTGTCGAGGACACCCGCCGAGACCTCAACCAGATGCTCGACCTCTCGGCGCTCCCGCCGGACGCGTGGCGGCCGCCCATCGTGCCCGCAGTGGCGCCGCAGTCGACGGGCACCGGCGAGGTGTGGGAGGCAGTGCTCGCCCACCGAGAACACGCCGAGGCGTCGGGCGAACTGGCGCGTCGACGGACGCAACGCGCCAGCGAGGAGCTCCGCGCGATCGTCGCCCGACGTGTCGAGGAGATCGCACGCACGGTCTCGACGAACGCCAGGTGGGAGGCGCTCACGGAGGCCGTTGTCGCCGGCGAGATCGACCCGTGGTCCGCCGCCGACGAGATGCTCGAACCCGTGATCGACCGCTGAATCTGCGGATCAGGCCGCGGGCGGAGCCAGTTGTCCGCCACGACGCCGGGCGTGGAGCTCGCTGCGAGTGTCGTGGCCGAGGTGTTCGAGCGCGTCGAGCAGCCGCCCGGGTCCCGCCCTTCCGCGCCGTCGTCTCACGCTGGCGACGTGACGGAGCTGTTCGATCGAGACATCGAGGCTGCACGCGGCGCGGATCATCGCCTGCAACTCGGCGACCGTTGAATACGCCGCCATCATCACGACGGTGCTGGGGATGTCGGTGATCGGCACGTCACCGACCCGCACGACCGACCTTGCGTCCAACGTGCGCGTGTGGTGCACGATGACCCCCGACGAGCTCGTCGGATGGCTGCCTCTGAGCGCGAGCACGTGCACCAGTGCCGGAGCTGCACTCGTCAGCCCGTGCACGTGCGCCGCCGAGTGGTGCGAAATCGCCGTGATGCCGCGCGACCGCACGGCATGCGCGAGCGCAGCGGCGCGATCGGGAGCGCAGGTGTCGGGCAATGACAGCAAGTTCGACATGACCCGATGAGGGCGACGAACGAGTCGTCGCGGAAGCCGGCGATGCGGACAGAATGGCGCGATGCTTGAAGTCGAACGCAACAGCGATGGCGTCGCCGTGGTGACGCTGGCCAACGGTAAGGTCAATGCGCTGTCACGAGCGCTCGTCGCCGCGCTTGGCGAAGCCGCCGACGAACTCACATCTGACCCGCCTGGCGCCGTGGTCATCACCGGCGGCGAGCGCATCTTCGCCGCCGGCGCCGACATCAGCGAGTTCGGCGGTGCGCAGGAGGCCGGACCGATCACGGCCGAGATCCATCGGGCCCTCGACGCCATCGCCGGGATCCCGCGCCTGGTGATCGCCTCCGTCACGGGCTACGCCCTCGGTGGTGGATGCGAGTTGGCGCTCGCCTGCGACTATCGCATCGCCGGTCAGCGCGCTGTGTTCGGGCAGCCCGAGATCCTGCTCGGCATCATCCCGGGAGGTGGTGGCACCCAACGGCTGAGCCGCCTCGTCGGGCCGTCGCGCGCCAAAGAGCTGTGCCTCACCGGACGTCAGGTCGCCGCCGACGAGGCGCTGCGCATCGGCCTCGCCGACGAGGTGGTCGACGATCCGCACGCGAGGGCGCTGGAGCTCGGCGCTGCCCTGGCCAAGGGTGCGACCGCCGCCCAGGCCCTCTGCAAGGACGTGATCGATCGCGGCCTGTCGATGTCACTGGCCGACGGCCTCACTGCCGAGCGGGACACTTTCGTCGATGTGTTCGGCACCGACGACAGCCAGATCGGCGTCGCCAGCTTCCTCGAGCACGGACCCGGCAAGGCGGACTTCACCGGCCGATAGCGCACACTGGCTGTGTCAGCGGCAACACGCGACGAGTGCGGCGAATGCTGACGGAGCCGACGATGTGCGAGCACGCGGCCTCGTCGTCATCGATCGGCGGTGCGGGCGCCAGTCGCCTCGTACCACTCGACTGTCGAGGTGGCGATCGTCTCCCACGAGTAACGCTCGGTGAGCATCGCCGACGCGTGGTCACCGAGCCGCTGTGCCAGTTCCGGCTCGTCGAGGATGCGGGCGATGCACGACGCGAGCTGCTCGGCGTCACCCGGCTCGAACATCAGCCCGGCCTCCGTCGAGCGCACCAGCTCTGCCAACCCGCCGGTCTCGGCGACGACGAGCGGCGCGCCACCGGCGAGCGCCTCCAGGGCGACGATGCCGAACGGCTCGTACAGCGACGGGATCACGACGCAGCTCGCACGGTGGAGCGTGTCCAGCAGCTCCTCGTCGGTGAGGAAACCGGCCAGCTCGACACGGTCGGCGACGCGGTCGAGGTCGATCCGTGACTGCAGCTCGGCCAGGTAGCTGCCCGTCCCACCGATGATGCAGCGCAGGTCGTCGTGGCTGTGGCGCAACAGCCCCATTGCACGCACCAGCACCTGGAAGCCCTTTTCGTACTGCACGCGTCCCCACGTGAAGACGAGCGGTGCGCGCTGCGCGTGCTGCACCGACGGATGCTGCGCCTGCGCCCACCACGCGGCGTCGATGCCGTTGGGGATCTGCGTGACGCGGTCAGCGTCGACCTCGAGACCCGACACGACCTCGCGCACCATGAACGCGGACGTCGCGATCACCGCGTCCGACCGCAGGGCGAGCCACGACTCGACGGAGTGGACTGTGCCCGGCAGTCCTGTCGGCAGGTGGCCGCCGTGGCGCACGCGCTCGGTGCCGTGGAACGTCGTCACAAGTGTGGCGCCCGTCAGCTCGCTGATCGTGCTGCCGGCCCACGCCAGTCGCCAGTCGTGGACGTGCACGACATCGGGCTGCCAGCCGTCGAGCTCGCCGATGAGGGCGACGAAGTGGTGACACGTCGAGGCGGCGTCGGCGACCTCGTCCTCGTCGGGTAGCCACGGCAGGCCCGTCACGGCACGGCAGACCTTCACGCCGGCCGGGTCCGACGCACCGCCACGCCACGGCGGCGCGAAGACCACGACGTCGTGCCCCGCAGTGGCGAGCGAGCCGGCGAGCCCGTGCACGTGGGCGGCGATGCCACTCATCTCCTGTGGTGGGAAGAACCACGTGAGCATCAGCACCCGCACGGAAAGCGACCCTACAAGTGCGTTGCGATGCGGCTCATCCGTTGCGTTCGACGATGTCGCGCAAGTTCCTCAGGTTGCGGCGCCACACGAGCGCCAGCACCCTCCCGCCGACGACACCGCCGAGCGAGCCCGCCATCCACCACGGGAACGACAGCTCCTCGCGCCACATGACACGCGTCGAGCGAGCGTTGACGAGTTGTAGCTCGAACGTGCCTTCGCCGCTGACGAGGCCACTGTGCCGGACACCCATCGCTTCGCACTCGTCCCAGCGCGTCACCTCCATCACGTCGTCGAGCGACACGGGCCCGAGCTTCGTCAGGCACGTGAACGTCGTCCCGACTCCGCGCCGCTGCTCGTCGTGGAACTCGATCGACGCCGCGTCGGTCATCCACTCGACGTGGCGTTCGATCTCCGCCAGTTCGTCCCAGATCTCCTCGGGGGAGGCGTCGATGACGATGTCGACGACGATGCGCGTCGACCGGCGACTAGGCAAGGGTGCGCGTCGCCCGCAACGTCGCCGCCGCCTGCTCGGGCGGGACGACGTTGATGAGCACGCCTGTGCCGCGTTCGAAGCCAGCCTGCGTGACGAGATTGGGCCACACGTGTACGTGCCAGTGGTACTCGCCCGTGTGGTTGTGCGGCGCGGTGTGCAGGCCGAGGTTGAAGGCCACGTCGCCGAGCGCGGCGTTGAGGTGACCGACGGCGTCGCGGATGGCACGGCCCATCGCGGCCGCCGAGTCGCGGCTCGCCCGCTGAAGGTGCGATTCGTGCTGCTGCGGGATGAGCAGCAGCTCGTAGGGCGTCCCGCTCCAGAACGGGGCGACGCAGACGACGTCATCGTCGGCGAACACGACGCGGTGCCCCACCGAGGCTTCGGCCTCGACGGTGGTGCACAGGAGGCACCCGCCCTCGAATCGTGAGAACGCACGCTCCTCGTCGAGCATCTCGCTTGGCACGAACGGCAGGCCGAGGATCTGCGCGTGCGGGTGTACGACCGACGCCCCAGCCTCGCGCCCGTGGTTGACGATGGCCTGTGAGTAGCGCACGTTGGGCAGTTCGGCGTGCTCGCTCAGCCGCTGCTGCAGCATCCACATGGTCGCCGCAGCCTGGTCGTCGTCGAGCTGGTGCAGCCGAGCGTTGTGGTCTCTCGTGTACACGAACACCTCGTGGATGCCGCTCGCCTCTGCGAGCGTGTGCACCGGACCGAGGTGGTGCACGACGAACCCGCTCGTGCCGGCGTACGCCGGGTAGAGGTTCGGCACGACCCGCATCGTCCACGTGCCCGACTCGTCGGCGGTTTCGAGCGCCGGCGGCGCCGACTCCTCGTTGCCGGGACAGAACGGGCACGGGCGGGCTTCGTCGATCTCGACGAGCGCCTGCCGGGGCGCGAAGTCTGAGGGTCGCTTCGCGCGCTCCGCCACAATCGTGACCCAGCGCCCCGTGAGGGGGTTCAGCCGCATCTGACTCACTACAAACAAGACTACGGCGGCGACACCGCTTCAGGGCGTCACTGTGCGTTCATGCGGTAGACCGCCATGCGGTAGACAGCAATGTGGTGGCTCGAGTCGTCATCGAACGCCGCCCGGTCGGTCGATGCCACTCGCGTCGACAGCGCCATGCCGGCGGCCGCCGCCATCTCGTCCAGCTCGGCGGGTCCGGCGTACCGGATGCTCCACGGCCGGAGCCGAACGCCGCCCGCTTCGGTGATCTCGATGAACTGTCCGTGGGCACGCTGATGGTCCGGTTCGTGCACCGAGGCGTGGAGGACGATGGCCTCGGCGGCGATCGACCTCACGATCAGGTCGCTTCCAGTGCGGGGCGGATCGTCCGGCACGAACGCCTCGACGACGAAGCAGCCATCGCGGGCGAGCACGCCGGCCACGCGACGGAACAGCTCGCGCTGGCGTTCGGCCGTCAGCACGTTGAAGATCGTGTTGTAGCCGGCGAGCACGACATCGAACGGTCCGCCAGGGATGTCGTCGACCATGTCGCCGAGCACCGTCGTCACGGTGGCGGACGGATCCTTGGCCGCCAGTCGCTCGAGCATCGCCCTACTGGAGTCGATGCCCGTGACGCGCCACCCCGCGTTGGCGAACGGGAGCGCCAGGCGTCCCGTGCCGACGCCGAGTTCGAGCAGTGCCGGGTTGCCCCTTCCCGTGCCCCCGCTGTCGCCGCTCGCTGCGAGCTCGTCAGTCACGAAGGCGATGACCGACTCCACGTCGTCGAGGTTGCGGTACCACTCGTCGTACACGTCGGCGAACGCCTCGCCGTAGCTGTCACTGCGATACGCCTCCACGGCGACAGTCTCGTTCGTGCGCCTCGGTAGCCTTGCACGACGTGAACGATGCCGGGCTCTGCTACCTCGATCACGCCGCCTCGACGCCGATGCGCGAGGCGGCGCTGGCGGCGATGATGCCGCACCTCACCGAGAGCTACGCCAACCCGACGGGATCGCACCGCTTCGCTCGCACTGCACGTGAAGCCATCGACGAGGCTCGCGACACGGTCGCCGCCGTCGTCGGATGCAAACCCGGCGAGGTGGTGTTCACGGGTGGTGGCACCGAGAGCGACAACATGGCGCTGTACGGCGCGGCGCTCGCCGACGCCGCACGTCCGCGCCTCGTGTGCCCCGCCACCGAGCACCACGCCGTGCTGCAGACCGTCGAACGCCACGCCGGGACGGTGATTGCGACCGACGGCTCGGCGCGCGTCGACGTCGACGCACTCGTCGACGCACTCGATGACGATGTCGCCGCCGTGAGCGTGATGGCCGTCAACAACGAGGTGGGTTCGATCAACGACCTCGCCGCCGTCGCCGCAGCGACCGCCGAGCACGCGCCCGGCGCGCTCGTGCACAGCGACGCGATCCAGGCGACGTCGTGGCTCGACCTGCGCAACGTCTGGCCCCACACCGATCTGCTGTCACTCAGTGGGCACAAGTTCGGCGGACCGAAAGGGGTCGGGGCGTTGATCGTCCGCACCGGCCGCGTCCTGACCCCGCTGCTCGTCGGAGGCGGCCAGGAGCGCGAGCGGCGCAGTGGGACGCACAACGTCGCCGGCATCGCCGGGTTCGCAGCGGCGATCGTCGAGGCCGACGCCGAGCGATCCGACACGGTGTCGCGCGTCGCCGCGCTGCGCAACCGCCTCGTCGACGGTCTTGCGGCCGGTCTCGACGACATCCACGAGACGGTCGGTCGCGACCAGAAGGTGGCCGGTTCGGCGCACGTCTGCTTCGGCGGCGTCGAGAACGAGTCGCTGCTGTACCTGCTCGATCGCGCCGGCGTGTGCGCGTCGGCAGCGTCGTCATGTGCCAGCGGCGCGATCAGCGTCTCCCACGTGCTGACGGCCATGGGGGTCGCGCCGGAGTGGGCGCGGGGTGCGGTGCGGATGACACTCGGGCGCACGACCACGGTGGCCGACGTCGACCGCGCCGTCGACGTTGCGACCGATGCGGTCGCCACGCTGCGGGCGAGAACCGGCGCCCGCTCGGCCGAGCGAGCATCGGCGCCGTGAACGTTCTCGTGGCGATGAGTGGCGGCGTCGACTCGTCGGTCGCCGCCGCCCTGCTGTGCGACGAAGGACACGACGTGGTCGGGGTCACGATGCGCCTCTGGGGCGGGCCGAGCGACAGCGGCTGCTGCGCCGTCTCGGACGTCGACGACGCGAGCCGGGTGGCTCAGCAGCTCGGCATCGATCACCACGTCTTCAACTTCTCCGACGAGTTCGAGGCGGGCGTCGTCGCGCCGTATGTCGACGCCCACGCCCGTGGGACGACACCGAACCCGTGCATCGAGTGCAACCGCACGATCAAGTTCGCCCGCCTCGCCGAGCGCGCCGACGACCTCGGGTTCGACGCCATCGCCACCGGCCACCACGCCCGCGTCGTGCGCACCGCAGACGGCGGTTGGCGCGTCGGGCGCGGCGCCGATCGTGCGAAGGACCAGAGCTATGTGCTGCACATGCTCGGCCAGCGCCAGCTCGCCCGGACGCTGCTTCCCGTCGGAGACGTCACGAAGGCGCGGGTGCGCGAGATCGCGACCGAGGCCGGGTTGCGCACTGCGGCGAAGGACGAGAGCCAGGACGTCTGCTTCATCACGTCGACGGCTGGACGCCAGCAGTTCCTCGCCGAGCGCCTCACACCCCGTCCCGCGATCGTCGTGGACACTGGCGGACGCGAGTTGGCGACCGTCGCGTCGATCGAGATGGTGACGATCGGCCAGCGACGCGGGTTGGGCATCGGTGGCGGACCTGCGCGCTACGTCGTCGACATCGATCCCCACGAGGCACGCGTCGTCGTCGGTGGTGCCGACGAGCTGCAGTGCGGCGCGGTCGTCGTCGAGTCGATGACCTGGGCGGCGGACCTCGCGTCGCCCGCCGGCACCGCCGTGCGGGTGCAGACGAGCGCCCACGGCGCGGCCCACGCGGCTTCGACGGCGGAGTTCCTCGACGACGCAACGAGAGTGATCGTGCGCTTCGATCAGCCGCAGCGACGGGTCGCGCCCGGCCAGAGCGTCGTGCTGTACGACGTCGACGACGCCACGGTGCTCGGTGGCGGCATCGTTGCGAGTGGTCCGCCGCTGGGGTGATCCAGCCGCTTGTGTCAGCGAGAACACGCGACGCCGACGGGAATCGCTGACGTAGGCAGGACTTCTTGCGGTGTGCCCGTCAGCCGACGGGGAAGCGGCGGCGGGTGGCCTCGGCGAGCGCGAGGCCCGGGCGCGAGGGCGCGACGAGCACGCGATCGGCGATGAGGTCCTTCGACTCGCGCCGCGACGTCGACGGGGCGAGGTGAACCGGGACAGGCTCGGTGGTGACGATCTCGAGCACGTGTCCCGGCGCCGGTCCGGTGAGATCCGTCGCACCGCTACCCGACAGCGCGAGGGAGAGGGAGCGCAGGTCGTGGCGCCGGACCATGAGCGTCTCGGCCAGCACGACCGGGTCGTGGACGACGACGCCCGCCGGAACGAACACGAGCCATCGCCGGGCGAGCTGGTGCCATCGCCGCGGCAGCAGCACCGTGGCTGCGACGGCCAGCACGGTCAGCGGCACGCCCGGCACGTACGCGCCGGCGGCGACGAGCAACGGTCCGGTGATCACGGCCGCCAACCAGACGAGCCATGCTGCAATGGCAACCACGACATAGCCGACGGGCGGTCGCAGCGGGACGCGGACCTCGTCGCCGTACGCCGATGCCTGCACCATCTCGATGCCGACCTCCGGCGTGTAGCACAGCGCCGTGGCCGCCGCGACGGCCGCCGCCGCGACGAGCGATGCGCCGGCGGCCGCCCCGCCTCCGAGTGCCGCAAGCCACACGCCGATCGAGCTCGGCACGAGCACCCGCACCGCGGTCAGTGACAGGGTCGAAGCAACCACGCAAGCGACCGCGGCGATGCCCCATCCGAGCCAGATGCCGCCGAGGGCGATCACACGCACAGCGCTCGACCGCCCGTCGAGCGCCTCGGCGACGACTTGTCCGACCGTCACCGCGACGACGATCCACGCTGCCGGCAGCAGCCAGCGCAGGATCGTGCGAACGGTCGGACGAGGGACTGCCACAGCACGAGATTTGCCGATGGGACGCCCGCCGGACCAACGTGGCGCTCGCGAGCACACTCGACTCGCCCGGACCGTGAGCGACGTGGCTGAATGAGACCACGCCGCACCGGTCGAGCTGAGACCTGCATGCGACGTGGAGCCGAGGGAGCGAGAAGTGGACGGTGAAGACGTGAACGGCGGCGTCGAGCACGTCTTCGGTCCGCGCTCGACCACAGCGATCGGGTCGCTGCCGCACCGCGATCCCGTCGGGGCGGCGACGTGCGCCTTCGCCGCGACCACGCTCCCGTGCATCCCGTCCCTGCCGCGCCGCTCACCCGCCGAGGGCATGGTCGCGCAGGCAGTCGGCTCGCTTCCTGGCGTCACGCTGGGCCAGTACGGCAGCATCTCGATCGATCCGTCACGGTTCGGGAGCGACATCGTGGTCGGCGCCGACCTGCGCAGCGAATCGTTCGGTGGGCTGCGGGCATTCCTCGAACTGGCCGTGCGACGTGACCATCGCGGGCCCGTGAAGTGGCAGTTCATCGGTCCGGTGACGCTCGGGCTGTCGCTGCGCCGCGCCGGCGCACCCAGCTCCGTCGCCTTCCGGCTTGCGGTCAACGCCGTCCGTGCCCACCTCGACGCCATCGCCACCGCCGTGGCCTGCCGGCTACCCCACAGCCGCCAGATCGTGCTCGTCGACGAACCCTCGTTCGGGTCGCTGATGACGTCGAGCTTCCCGATC
>Ga0136630_1001239_pt1 | contig 10346 bp, 10 predicted proteins | sample AntDrymUQ5682106_2_FD_105496 | JGI IMG/M metagenome (GOLD analysis project Ga0136630, IMG submission 105496) | Polar desert sand microbial communities from Dry Valleys, Antarctica - metaG UQ568 (21.06) | ecosystem: Environmental > Terrestrial > Soil > Desert | place: Antarctica: Dry Valley...
CGACGGCGGGACATCATTGTCGTCGGTCTCCCGCGACGTTCCCCGAGAACAGACCATCGAGGGTTGGTCCCTGGACTGGGAGCGGTTGCCGAATCGGGAGCCGGTCAGGATCGCCCAGCTCGTGATCGTCGGGGTGGCAACCGCGCTTATCTTGCTGGTGGTGACGATCGGGTTGTCGCTGGCGGCCACCGAGAGCCGCGACGAGCGCGATGTGCTCGTCGCGGTCGGGGCCAAACCTTCCACGATGCGCCGCATGGCGGGCGTCAAGGCTGCGGTGCTGACGCTCACCGGCGTCGTGCTGGCCATCCCCACCGGGCTGATTCCGCTCTGGGCGGTGACGCGCACAGTCGAGGAGCAGTTCACCATGCCGTGGATCCAGCTCGCCGTGATGCTCGTCGGGCTGCCACTGGTGGTCGGTGCCGCGGCGTGGGGCGTCAGCAGCGTCGCCCAGCGGGCGCGACCGGTACGGATGTCGAACCTGGTCTTCGAGTAAACCCGTTCATAGACGCCCGTCGGGGCCGACGGAGCGAGCCCGAGCACTACCTGTCCTTCAGACGGCGGGGACTCGCCTCGCCCGGATCTCGGGGCCACTGGTGCTTGGGGTAGCGGCCGGCCACCTCCTTGCGCACGTCCGCCCACGTTCCGCTCCAGAAGCCTGGCAGGTCGGAGGTGATCTGGATCGGCCGGCCGGCGGGCGACAGCAGCTGCAACACGATCGGGATCCGACCGCCGGCCACCGTCGGGTGCTTCGCAAGGCCGAACAGGTCCTGGACGCGCACGGCGGCCGATGGCGCCTCCTCCGAGTAGTCGATGGGAACGGACCGGCCCGTTGGCAGCTCCAACGACGCCGGGGCCACATCGTCGAGCTCGGCCCCGAGCGGCCACCCCAGCAGGTTCCGCAACAGCACGCCGAGATCGATCCGCTCCAGATCGGCCCGGCTCGTGGCGCCGGCCAGGTACGGCGCCAGCCAGTCGTCGAGACCCGTCAGGAGGGCATCGTCGTCGACTTCGGGCCATGCCTCGCCGAGCGTTCGCCGGGCGAACAGGATCCTGTGACGAAGCTGTTGGGCTGCCGGGGACCAGCTCAGAACACCCAACCGCGTCGCTCGCAGGCGAGCGGTCAGGGCCGACGTGACTTCGTCGCCTGGCTCGGGTCGGCGACGTTGCACGCCGAGTCGGAGCCCGTCGAGGCGACGTTCCACCTCCAGCACCAGATCGTCAAGGGTGCCGTCCCACACAAGTCGGCGCTCCTCCACGATGCGGTCGGCCAGCGCCGCAGCGACGTCGTCGGCCGACAGGGCGGCGGCTCGGCGGATTCGGGCGCGTGTTCGGTGCCCGTCGAGGTCGGCGGCGATGACGAACGGCTCGTCGCCGAGAGGATCGTCTGGCGGGATCATCGCCCCCTGCCCGGTGCGGAGCTGGAACTGGCCGGGGCGTCGCCGACCAGCGAGGCGATCGGGATAGGCGAGGAGCAGCACGGCCCCGGAGCGCTCGATGTCCACGTCGTCGGTGTCGAACGGGATTCCGGCCCTTCTGGCGATGTCGTGGGCCCGCTCGCGGGTCGATTCGACGGCCCGGCGGTCGGCCCGGTCGTCGCCGCGGCCAAGGACGATGCCGACGCGGAGAGCGAGGTCGACGGGAAGCTCGTCGCTGCGGCCGCGGAGCACGTCGCGATCGTCGAGCAGGGCGGCCAGTATGCACGCCAGCGTCGATGGCTCACCGACGACCATGCGGGCGAGGCGCGGATGCAGTGGCAGGCCTGCCATGGACCGGCCGACGGCGGTGGGCTGCCCGTTCCCGTCAAGGGCGTCGAGGGCCTGCAGCAAGTTCCTGGCGTGGTCGAGCGCCCGGGGAGGCGGTGGGTCGAGGAATCGCAACGAGTCCCCGCCCCATGTGGCGAGCTCCAGCGCCAGACCGGCGAGATCGGTGGCGAGGATCTCGGGTTGGCGGTGGGCCGCTCGCGAACCGTGCTCGATCTTGCTCCACAGGCGCAGGGCCACGCCGGGAGCGTTGCGGCCGGCGCGACCCGCCCGTTGATCGGCGGAGTCACGGCTGATGGCCACTGTGGTGAGGCGAGTCATGCCGGTGGCCGGGTCGAAGCGCGGTGCCCTGGCCAGACCGCTGTCGACGACGATGCGCACACCTTCCACGGTCAGCGAGGTCTCGGCGATGTCGGTGGCCAGCACCACCCTGCGGCGTCCGGGCGGCGACGGCCGCAGCGCCGCGTCCTGCTCCTGGCGCGAGAGCGCTCCGGCCAGCGGCCGGACGTCAACGTCGCCGCTTACCCGTGTCGAGAGCAACGACTGGGTGCCTCGGATCTCGGCGATGCCGGGAAGGAAGGCCAGCACGTCGCCCTCGTGGTCGCGCAGGGCGTCGAACACGGCGTCTGCCACGTCGGCATCGACGTGCTGCGCACGACGCCGTGGCGCAGGACGTCCCCTCGTGCCTCGGCCGCCGGGCCCGCCAGGCCTCGGGTCGCCGGGTCGCCATCGCACGTCGACGGTGAATGCCCGTCCCTCGCTCTCGACGACGGGTGCCGGCGAGTCGTCGGCATCGCCGCCGAGATAGGAGGCCAGGCGCCCACGATCCACGGTCGCCGACATGGCAAGGATCCGCAGGTCGGGCCGGATCGAGTCGCAGACGTCGAGTGCCAGTGCCAGGCCGAGATCGGTGAAGATGTTGCGTTCGTGCACCTCGTCGAAGATCACGAGACCGACACCTGGCAGCTCGGCGTCATGCTGGAGGCGGCGTGTCAGCACCCCCTCGGTGACCACCTCGATGCGAGAAGTCTGGCCGATGCGGCGCTCGTCGCGCGTTTGGTAGCCGACGAGGTCACCGACTGCCGTGCCGCTCAGGTCGGCCATGCGATGTGCGGCTGCCCTCGTGGCCAGCCGCCGCGGCTCCAGCATCACGATGCGGCGGCTGGCGAGCCACGGCTCGTCGAGCAGGGCGAGCGGGACGAGCGTCGTCTTGCCGGCTCCGGGAGGGGCGACCAGCACGGCTCGCGTGCCGTCGGCGAGCACCTGGCGCAGCTCGGGAAGCGATGCCCGTACCGGGAGGTCGTCGGCGTCGAGGCCGCCGGACACGCTTCAGGCCAGCGCCGGCGTGCCGCGGAACGGGCCGGGGTCGCCGGGTGCCGGGATCGTCGGGTACATCCACGAGGTCGTCCTGGCGATCTCCTCTGCCACGTTCCGCCAGGCGACGGCGTCCCATCCCTCGGCGACAGCGGGCACGGTGCCGTCGACGCGCAGGAACACGAAGGCCGGTAGTTCGTCCAGACCGATCGCCTTCACGATGGCGCGGTCGCGGTCGGCGAAGATCAAGAAGCGTTCGGCCAGCGGACCCACGAACGCCCTGGCGTCGTCCTCGTCAGCGGTGACGACGAAGTTCGTGCGGACGTCGGCCTCACGGAACCCGTCGAGGATGCGGGCCGCGGTGGACAGGATCCACGAGCTCTCGTTCGTGAACGGATCGAGCACCACGCTCGCCAGGTGGAAGGTCGTCAGCCATTCGCTCAATGGGCGGGCTTCGCCGTTGATCGGCGAGAGCACGAGATCGAGCGGAGGGTTCGTCGCCACGGCTGCCGACGGTAGCAAGCGAGTAGCGGTGTTCCAGTAGGTTGAGTCGAGTTGCATCCGATCGAGCACCTTCGATACGTGGCGCGTGCCGGCGACGCCGATCCGGTGATGATCGCCACCGAGACCGCCACGGCGATGCGCCACCTCGACTCTTCCGGGCTGGTCGTGGCGGCCAGGCGCGTGCTGCAGCGCCATCCGACCAACGGGCCGTTGTGGTGGGTGTGCTCGCACCTGGTCACGGCGCCTGAGCACGGCGCCCGGGTCCTGAGCCTTGTGGACGAGCTGGATGACGACGCCACCAGCTCGCGCCTTGCCGGCGCGCTGGCCGACGACGCCCGGGTCCTCGTGACGTCGTGGGCCCCGACGGTGGCGGCAGCGCTACGCCGTCGCGGCGATGTCGAGGTGACGGTTTGTGGGCGCTCGTACGGGTCCAGCGCCATGGTTCGGTCGCTGCGGCGCGACGATCTCTCCGTGCGCCAGGTGGACATCGAGGCGGCTGCGGTGTCGATGGAACGGGTCGACGTTGTGCTGCTGGAAGCGGGAGCGTTGTCTTGGTCGTCGGCGGTCGCTGCGCTCGGTTCGGCCGTGTTGGCCGCCGTGGCGCGAGCATTCGACGTGCCTGTATGGCTCGTCGCCGCGAGAGGAAGGCGGTTGCCCGAGCCGTACCTCGAGGTGATGGGTCGGTCGATCGAAGCCACCGACGAGCCGGACCACGATCGCCTCGATCCGCGACAGGTGGCTGCGATCATCGGCCCCGACGGCCGGTCCGCTCCCGATTCGGTGTCACTGGCGGCCGAGTGCCCGCTCGCCACGGAACTCGTCGCTTCGCTTCGCTGACGGCGACGCCGAGCACTCAAACTCGCGTCGGAGCAACGAAGGAGCGCACGATGCCGAGCCGCCGAGAACAGATCATCATGACCACAGACGAGATCACCGCGTTCCTACATGAGGAGCGGGTGCTGAACGTCGCCACCATCGGTCCCAGCGGTCACCCACACGTGGTGGCCATGTGGTATGCGCTCGTCGAAGGCGACATTGTGTTCTGGACGTTCGCCAAGAGCCAGAAGATCGCCAACCTGCGCCGCGACGCCAAGATCACCGGGCTGGTGGAGGCTGGCGACTCCTACGAGGAACTGCGCGGCGTGGAGATCGTCGGCACGGCGAAGCTGATCGAGGACTACGAGACCGCCCTGGAGATCGGCAGGACCGTTGCAAAACGTTACAACGGCGATGTTGCTACGAGCCCGCAGGCCGTGGAGTTCCTTGCGCAGCAAGCGCGCAAACGGATCGGGATCAGGATCGAGCCCGAGCGCTTCGTGAGTTGGGACCACCGCAAGCTGGGATAAAGGTGTTGTTCTTCTCGACGACGTGTGTCGTAACAGGTTGCGTCATACACACGATGAGAGCCCCAGCACCGAGACCACCGAGGCCGGTCCTGCGGACACCGGTGACGGTGAGGAATCCGAGACCTCATCGGCCGAGGACATGCTGGACAACCTCCGTCAGCAGTTGCTCGACCTCGGTCTCAACGAAGAACAGGCCGATTGCGTGCTCGACAAGTCGATGGAGCTCGGCATGGAAGGCGGAGGCGACATGCCCAGCAACGAAGAGATCCTCGGGTTGTACGAGGAGTGCAATGTCGACCTCGCCGAGCTTCAGCCAGGCGGCTGAGCTCCCTGCGGCTCGGCGGTCAGCCGTCGGGCGATGACCTTGAGGCACAACGTCTCGTCGGCGCCCTCGAAGATCGACAGCACACGGGCGTCGACGAAAAGGCGGCTCACCGCGTACTCCTCGGCGTAACCGAAGCCGCCGTGTATCTGCATCGCCTCCCGTGTGACCCACTCGGCGGCCTTGCACACGTAGGCCTTCACCATGCTCGCCTCCAGTGCCCCTTCGCCGCCGGCCATCTTGCGGGCCACCTCGTAGGAGAATTGGCGGGCGGCCTGGATGATGAACGCCATCCGACCAAGTTTGACCTGGGTCAGCTCGTAGTCGAACACGGACGTGCCGAACACGACGCGGTTCTTGGAGTACTCCAACGCCGACTCGTAGGCGGCCTGCATCACGCCGAGCGCCCTGGCCGCGGTCTGCAGCCGACCATTCTCGAAGCCCTCCATCTGGAGGTAGAAACCGCGTCCGGTTCCGCCGTCCTCGCCGATCAGGTGATCTTCTGGCACCCACCAGTCGTCGAGCGCGAGCTCGTAGCTGTGCATGCCGCGGTAGCCGATGGTGTCGATGGGACGACCTTCCATCTTCCCTCCGGTTGCTGTGCCGTCGACGTCTTGGTCGAACTCGAACCCGTGAGCGTCGCCGCGAGGCTTCGGCACGACGAACAGCGACAGACCACGGTGCGCCTTGGAGCGGTCGGGGTCGGTGCGCGCCAGCAGCATCAACACGTCGGCTCGGCCGGCAAACGTGCACCACGTCTTGACGCCGTTGATGACGTACCCCGGCCGGTCGTCGGGACCTTTCGCCGCCGTCGCCGTCACTTTCAGGCCGGCGACATCGCTGCCGAAGTCGGGTTCGGTGACGGCGACTGCTGCCATCAGCTCGCCGGAAGCCAGCTTCGGTAGCCAGTGCTCCTTCTGCGCTTCGGTGCCACCCTTCACCAGGGCTCTCGTGAGGATCTCGGGGCGGGTGATCAGTGAGCCCCCGATGCCGAGGCTGGCGCGTGACAGCTCCTCGGTGGCGATGACCATGGCCAGGTACTCGTCGGTCCCACCCTCCGAGAAGCCTCCGTACTGTGACGGGGCGCTGAGGCCGAAGGCGCCGATCTCGGCCAGCCCGCTGATCACGTCCTCTGGGACGTCGCCGTTGGCGCGGTGCACGTGCTCGGCGTGAGGCGTGACGACGTTGGTGGCGAACGAGCGGAACGTGTCCTGCACCATCTCCATGTCGCCGTCGAGGTGGCGGGCACCTGGCACGTCGGCGAGTGAGGCCACGACGTGCGGATGCCGAAACGTTGCCATGAAGTCGGCGGCTGGTTCGAGTGCGCCGCGGGCGACGGCCCATTGCTGTTCGCGGCCGGCGACCCGGCACAGCAGTTCATGCACGACGTCGGCGGTGAACGCACATGTCAAGCGGGCCTCGTCGTCACCTCGCGCCCCGTACTCGAGCATCGATTGGGCGGTCCCAAGAGCAGAGGCCGAGTGGGCGATGTCGTAGGCCAGCACCTGGGAGCGGTCAGGCCCGCCGACGGCGGCGAGTGCGGCGATCCCGGAGCTGACCACCCCTGCGGCGAGCTGCACCGCTGCGGCGGCAGCTTCGAGGTCCGGGTCGAACATGGATGCTCAAACTACCGTTCATGACGCGGCCGCCGAAGCGCCTGGAGGCGCCGGCGTGCCATACCAGGTTCTTCGATTCTGAGCGACGCGACCCGGTTTACCGACCGGTATCGAATGGTTCCGCATCAACGGCAGGTGGCACAGTAGGTCGCCATGCCCCCTTCCCAGCGGCCATCGCGACGCGTGTGCGTGTACTCCGGTTCCAACGTCGGCAACGACCCGGCGTACGTGGCAGTAGCCGAGGAATTGGGCTCCACACTGGCCGGACGGGCTATCGGCTTGGTGTACGGCGGTGGCCAGGTGGGGCTGATGGGAGTGATGGCAGACGCCGCTTTGGCAGCCGGCGGCGAGGTGACCGGGGTGATGCCCGAGCTGCTCGTGCGGGCCGAGATCGCCCACCAGGGACTCACCACGCTGGAGACCACGACGTCGATGCACCAGCGCAAGGCGCGCATGGCCGAACTGGCCGACGGGTTCATCGCCCTTCCCGGTGGCTTCGGCACGCTCGACGAGGTGCTGGAGGTGCTCACCTGGAACCAGCTCGGGCTGCTGTCGAAGCCGGTGGCGTTTCTCGATGTCGAGGGCTACTTCTCGCCGCTGCTCTCGTTCTTCGACCGCGCCGTCGAGGCCAACTTCGTGCGCGGCGCCCATCGCATGCTCGCTCAGCGGGCCCGCTCGGTGGACGAAGCGATCTCGCTGGCCACTGCGCCGGCGCCCGACACACCCCACAAGTGGCTCGACCGGGATCGGGGTTGAACCGGCGATGTCGTTCGACGACGAGCTGGAAGACTTGTTCGCCCGGCCAGGCGTCGAGGGCCTGTCGCTCGCTGTCATCGTGATGATCGGCGGCAACGTGGTGGCCGAGCGGTACGGCGTCCAACCGGCCGATCTGTTCCAACCTGAGCGCAGGATCGACGCCAACACCGCGCTCACGTCGTGGTCGATGGCCAAGAGCATCACCCACGCCGCCATCGGGATCGCCGTCGAAGAAGGTTTGATCGAGCTGGATGCCCCGGCGGCCGTACCCGGTTGGAAGGGAACCGACAAGGAGGCGATCACGCTGCTCGACCTGTTGGAGATGCGCTCAGGTCTGCACTTCGTGGAGGACTACGTCGACGACGCAACCTCGAACTGCTTGGAGATGCTGTTCGGCTCGGGAGCTGACGACCACGCCGGCTACGCAGCAGCGTTGCCGTTGGAGCATCCGCCCGGCACGGTGTGGAACTACGCCTCGGGCTCGACGAACATCATCTGCCGCGTCCTGGGCGAGGCCGTCGGCGGCGGCGAGCAGGGCATGCGCAAGTTCCTGACCACGCGCCTCTTCTCCCCGGCCGGGATGGCATCGGCCGATCCGGTCTTCGATCCGGCGGGCACGTTCGTGGGTTCGTCCTACGTGTACGCCACGGCGCGTGACTTCGCCCGCTTCGGTGAGCTGTATCGCAACGATGGGGTCTCCGAAGGCCGGCGAGTGCTGCCAGAGGGCTGGACCGATCACGCCCGCCACCGGATTGCTCTCGATCCGGAGTCCGGGTTCGGGTACGGACGACACTGGTGGACGTGGCCGCAGTATCCGCGAGCGTTCGGGGCCCACGGCTACGAAGGACAGTTCTGCGTCGTCGTCCCGGACCGGGAGCTGGTGCTCGTCCACCTGGGCAAGACAACGGCCGAGTTGCGCCCGCGGCTGGTAGAGCGCCTCCATCGGGTGATCACCCTGGCCGGATGACGGTCATGCTGCGCGGCCTGCGCTCGATCGGCTAGCAAGGACGACGTGAGCAAGGACCACCCGGCGGACGGCTTGGCGGACCGGGGCATGGCATCGGCGGTGCCCGAACCCGATGCCGAGTCGGTGGGCGTTGCTGGGGCGGTCACGGGTACCGTCACCCAGGTGGCGCGCCGCAAGCCGGTGCGATTCACGCTGAAGCTGCTGCTGTTCGCGCTCGTGTTGTGGCTGTTCGTGTTGCCCGTGATCCCAGGCTTCCGCAAGGCGCTCACGGAGCTGCGCGATGTGCAGCCGATGCTGCTCGTCGTAGGACTCGGGCTGCAAGTGGCGGCGTTCTACAGCTACTCGCTGCTCACGAAGGCGGCGCTTGGGGAGGCGGGCCGGTCGGTGTCGCCGATGCGCATGTTCCGGATTCAGATGAGCACGAAGGCGATGTCGCTGATTGTGCCAGGTGGCAGCGCCGCCGGCCCGGCGCTGGGCTACCGATTGCTCACGCTGTCCAACGTGAGCGGGCCCGACGCCGGCTTCGCGCTTGCCACAGCCGCGCTTGGTTCGGCCGTGGTGCTCAACCTGATCTTCTGGATCGGGCTGCTGGTGTCGATCCCAAGGCGCGGCGTGAACCCGCTGTACGGCACGGCGGCGCTCGCCGGGATCCTGCTGATGATGCTGGCCGGCTTCTTGGTGTTCGGGCTGCTCGAAGGCCAGGGGCGGGCCGAGCGGGCGCTCCGGTGGTTGGCCCGCAAGTTCCGCTTCGACGAGGACCGGGTCGCGGAGGTGATCCGCCAGATCGGCGAGCGTCTGGCACAACTGATCAGTGACCGGGCTCTGCTACGACGCGTCGTCGCCTGGGCGGCGGCGAACTGGATGTTCGACGCCGTGTCGCTGTGGGTGTTCTTGCGGGCATTCGGGCAATCCCTCGACTTCGACGGGTTGATCATCGCCTTCGGACTGGCCAACGTCGTCGCCGTCATCCCGATCACGCCCGGTGGGCTCGGGATCGTCGAAGGCGTCTACATCCCGACGCTGATCGGTTTCAACCTGAGTCGGTCGGTGGCGTCTCTCGGGGTGGCGTCGTACCGCATCGCCCAGCTCTTCTTCCCGATCCTGCTCGGCGCAATCCTGTACCTGAGCCTGCGGGTCGGCCCGTTCCGCATCGAACGGCGCGAGGAGCGACTGCGACCGTTGCGCGACCTCGCCCAGGACGACGATGTCACTCGGGAGACGCGCGTCGAATTCGTGTTGCGGGCAGGACGGGAGAAAGACGAACACGACCGCCGCCCGATCGACGTCGCCGGCGAGTCGGGGCTGCCGCCCGGCCCCCACGCACCGCCGTGAGCTCGCGCAGCGTGCGGGCGGGCGCCGCGATTCTGGCGCTCGTCGGTTCTCTCTTCGTCCTCTTGATGTGGGCCTTCGGGGTGGCGACGATGTGCACCACCGACGAAAACTGCACGCTCGAGCAATGCCCTGCGCGGTGCTCCCGTCCAGAGCAAGTCATTCTCGTCACCGGCGGTGTGTTGCTGCTGATCAGTGCCGTTTTCGTCTTCGGCACCTGGATCAGCCGGCGTGTCTACGTGTTTGTGGCAACGGCGCTCACGCTCGAGGGCGCTGCCGTGATGTACATGCTCACGCTCTGATCGATCAAGCGGTCCGGATGCCTTCGGGCCTTCTAGGCTCCGGCAGATGACCGTGCACGAGCGTCCGTTCGGGCGCTGCCTCGAGGACTTCGTCGTCGGTGACATCTACCGGCACTGGCCTGGCAAGACG
>Ga0136630_1001240_pt1 | contig 10344 bp, 11 predicted proteins | sample AntDrymUQ5682106_2_FD_105496 | JGI IMG/M metagenome (GOLD analysis project Ga0136630, IMG submission 105496) | Polar desert sand microbial communities from Dry Valleys, Antarctica - metaG UQ568 (21.06) | ecosystem: Environmental > Terrestrial > Soil > Desert | place: Antarctica: Dry Valley...
CGATCATGGTCTCGTGGCCGAGGGGACGTATCTCGTCGCCCTCCACGATCCCGACCTTCGGCATCCCGGTCCCCACCGAGTACGTTACGAGCTTCAAAGGCACTCCTCTCCCGCGGATACAAGGTTCAGCGAGACGAATCTTAGCAGCAAGGCGCAGCGGCCCGCTGCGGCAGACTACGGCTGGAGGCGTTCGGTCTTCCAGCCGCCGTCTTCCCGGCGGTAGACGATCCGGTCGTGCAGACGGTTCTCCCGTCCCTGCCAGAACTCGACGGCCTCGGGCTCTACCCGGTAACCGCCCCAGAACGCCGGACGCGGCACCTCTCGCCCCTCGTACTCGGCCTCCAGGTCTCCGATACGGTCCTCCAGAAACTCTCGGCCCTCTACCACCCGGCTCTGCTCTGAGGCCCACGCGCCGAGGCGGCTGCCGCGCGGACGGCTGGCGTAGTAGGCGTCGGACTCCTCTTCGGAGGTTCGGGAGACGGTTCCCTCTACTCGCACCTGCCGCTCGAGCTCGCCCCAGTAGAAGAGCAGGGCGGCGCGAGGGTTCTCTTCGAGCTCGCGTCCCTTGCGGCCCTCATAGTTGGTGTAGAAGACGAAGCCCCGCTCGTCGAGGCCTTTCAGGAGGACCACGCGGGCGGAAGGAAGCCCGTCACGCGTGGCGGTGGCGAGGACAAAGGCGTTCGGCTCGTGGAGATCGGCTTCGAGCGCCTCGTCGAACCAGCGCCGGAACTGTTCCACGGGGTCGGAAGCGACATCCGACTCCGTCAGTCCGGCGCGGGTGTACTCCTTGCGGAGGTCGGCGACGTTGCGGGGCAAGGTCCGCTACCAGCCCCAGGTGCCGGGGGAGCCCTTGAACGGACCGACGATGTTGGAGGTGATCCAACCGCCGTAAAAGTCCCCCTCCTGCGCTTCGACCTTCTCCCCGCCAACCCAGCAGGCGTCCATCCTGGAAGGGTAGAAGGCCACGTAGTCTTTGAGGTCCCGGAAAGAAGGCGTGGGCGAAGGGTAGGACCAGGCGACCCGCTCCTCCGTGCGGCCCTCCATCACCACGTCGTAGTATCCCGCGCCCCCCTTCCACTCGCAGTAAGAGGTGGCCGCCGAAGGCTTCAGATGCTCCATCCTGATGTCCTCGGGGGAGACGTAGTAGACGGGCGGGTGGCTCGTCTCGAGCACGCGCTTCGCCCGCGTTGTGTACGCGAGCGTCACGCCACCAAAGACGACCTTTACCTTCCCCTCGACGTCCTCCATCCGCGGCGGACGCGGGTAGTCCCAGACGGACTCCTGCCCCGGACCCGGTTCTACGCGCTGACGACCCATCGCCGGACCTCCTTCTCGCTCACGCCCGGATTATATGGTCCGCCCGCGCACCGCATGGCCCCCGCTTTCACACGGGATCCGCCTACGCGCGAACCCGCAGGCCATCCAGCAACGAACGCAGCCCGCCCACGATCCGCTCGCGTTCCATGCCGAGCTGCTGGCGCTGGTAGAGGTACAGGTCGATGTTGAGCGCGGCGAGCAACGTGTCGGCGAGGCACTCGGTGTCCAGATCCGGGGAGACCTCCCCTCCCCCGACCGCCTCGTCCAGGAGCCCGACCACGGTGTTCTTCAACCTCTCGTAGAACGGGTTGCCATAGAGCTCGACGCGGCGACCGCCGGCGGAGGCGTCCCGGATCGCCCCGAGCAACGACCCGTTCTCCTCATTGAACCGGGCCACCCACCCCAGAAACCACTTCAGCCGCCCGAGGGCCGGCCCACGTCCCTCGATCCGCCGTCGCATCTCGCCGACGAAGCCCTCGATCTCCTCGGACAGCAACGCCGAACACAACGCCCCCTTGTGCTCGAAGTGCCGGTACAGCGTCCCCTGCCCCACGCCGGCGGCGCGCCCGATCCGGTGCATGCTCGCCCCGTCAACACCCCCCTCGGCAAACGCCTCCCGTGCGGCCTCCAGGATACGCCGCCGGTTCTCCACAGCATCACTCCGGGTCCTTCTTGCCTCCGTTCCCGATGCGCCCTCCGCCATCGCGCCGCTCCTCCTTGTTATATGGATAATCGTCCGATACTATCCATATACGGACATTCATCCGTTTGATTCTAGCAGAGCTTGGGTGTCGGGGCGGGCGTTCTCGGGTCGCGGGCCGGTAAGAAGGGCGGTGCGGTGTGAGGGTTGTGATCTTCGGGGCGTCGGGCAGGACGGGACGTCCGCTTGTGGAGCAGGCGCTCGCGGCGGGGCACGAGGTCAGGGCCCTGGTTCGGGACCCTTCGAAGCTCCCAATAAGTCACGGGCGGCTCGCCGTGGTCCGGGGCAACGTGCTGGACGCGGCGAAGGTCGAGGAGACAATCGCCGGGACGGACGCGGTCCTGAGCGCGCTGGGGCAGACAAAAGGATCCCCCAAGGACGTGCAGACGAGGGGCATGGAGAACATAGTCGCCGCGATGAAGAGGCACGGCGTTCGGCGGCTTGTCAGCCTCACGGGGGCGGGGGTAAGAGACCCGCGGGACGAGCCAAAGCTCGTGGACAGGGCCATCACCTTCCTGCTCAGGAGGCTGCAGCCCGACGTTCTAGAGGACGGCGTGCGCCACGCGGAGGTCATAAAAGCGAGCGGGCTGGAGTGGGTGATCGTGCGCGGGCCCAGGTTGACGGAGGGTCCGAAGAAGGGCGAGTACCGGGTCGGCATGGTCGGTAAGAACAGCGGCATCCGGATCTCACGCGCCGACCTGGCCGACTTCATGCTCAAGAGGACCACCGACGACGCCCACCTGCGCCGGATGCCGGTGGTCAGCTACTAACGAAACGAGGACGGAAGCACGACGAAAGCCGTCTTGATGCACGAGACCGGCGGCTCCGAGGTTCTCCGTCTCGAAGAGGCCGCGCTCGCTAGCGACCGCTCATGGCCCGAGAACATCGAGGCGGCCGGAGGAATGGCAAGAGAAACATTATGGGCTCTGACGTTCGGGAAGGTTCGGATAAAGCAAAGATATTCGGGCCGACGAAGCCGATCCTGTTAGGAGTCGGCGATCGCCAGCCCGTGCGGCAAACCCCGGTCGTGCCACAACGCCGACGTCTGCGACTGTTTTTAGGCTTTCCTCTCCATCGGTCCTTACCTCCTACTCGAGGTGCAACGACACAAGCAGTATTGTAGCACGTATTACTAGTATCGGACCGCTCTCGTGTCCCGTTGGCCCGACTTCTGGTGTACTCGATCCTAGAAAGTCCAACTAATCCGCGGGAAAGAGAAAGTCAGGCAACGTTCAAGGAATGCTCCGCCTCCGCCAGGGGAAGATCGGGCGGGAGGTGAGGGAGGGCATCACCACGGGCCACGGTTTGCGGCCGGTTCGGGGCAGTTCGGCACGAGGACCGCACGAACACGTCCTGTTGGTCCTGGCGTGGCGCCGTGCGGTTAATCGAGGTCTCCGTTCCGAAACGGTAACATGGGACCCTGGGGCGGCAGACCGCCGGCCCGGGGGAAGGAGCCAATTTGTTCGCCAGGGTCCGGTCGCTGTTCGGGGACGGGGTGGCGCGGCTCAGGACCAGCGTCTGGTCCGTCGCGCAGTCCGCGGCGGCGGCGAGCCTGGCGTTCTTCCTGGCGCGGGTGCTGCTCGGTCACGAGAGCCCGTTTTTCGCGCCCATAGCCGCCGTCATCTCCCTGAGCGTCACGCTCGGCAGCAGGCCGCGGCGGGCCGTCGAGATGGTGTTCGGGGTGGCGGTGGGGCTCATGGTGGCGGATTTGCTGGTGCTCGTCATAGGGACGGGGACGTTGCAGATCGCGGCCGTGGTCCTGCTGGCGATGGCCGCGGCGGTCTTCTTCGGGGGCGGCACGATGCTTGTAAACCAGGCTGCGGTCTCGGCGATCCTGGTGGTAGTGTTGCAACCCCCCGGCACCGCCTTCTCCCCGGACCGCTTCCTGGACGCCCTTATGGGCGGCGGGGTCGCGCTGCTGGTCAGCTACCTGCTTCCGGTGAACCCGGAACGACTGGTCGAGCGGGCCGCAGCCCCGGTCCTCGACGAGCTTTCGGCCTTGCTCGTGGAGATCGCCGCCGTCCTGAAGACCGGGGACCCGGAACGGGCCCAACAGACCCTCCTGCGCGCCCGCGAGATGGACGACAGGGTCAGGGTCCTGAACGAGGCCCTGGAGGCCGGCCACGAGACGGCCCGGCTCTCCCCCACCAGGCGCCGCTCGCTCCGGCATCTGGACCTCTACGCCAGCGCCGGCGCCCGCATAGAGCTCGCCGTCATAAACACGCGCGTCCTCGCCCGCGGGGCGGCCAACGCCACCAGGCGCGGGGACGCCATCCCGGGCAAGTTGCCTGAGGCCGTCCTCGACCTCTCCCGGTCGGTCAAGGCGCTCAACACCTTTCTCGAAGAGTCCGGTGAAGCCGAAGACGCCCGCCGCCACGCGCTCGACGCCGCCCGTAGGGCCACGGAAGTTCTCGAAGAGCGCCACGAGCTCGCCATCAGCGTCCTCGTCGGCCAGGTCCGCTCCGCCGCCGTGGACCTCCTCCGCAGCACCGGCATGGACCAGGCCTCGGCCCTCGAAGCCCTCGAAAACGCCGCCGGCCGCGCCTCGGATATAGGGTAGGTGACCTGCTTTCCGCTCGGCGGGGCTGAGGCCTGAGGCGCGGCAACTACCCATGATCTCTACGCACCCCGGCCCGCCAGAACGACGCCGCCGAAGCAGACCAGGAGACCGATAACGGCGATGGTACCGATACCCTCCCCGAACATCAGGTAGGCCCAGACCATAGTCGTGGGAGGCGTGAGGTAAATGAGGCTGCTCACCCGGGCGACTCCACTCAGCTTCAGGTTCAGCCAGTAGAAACCGTACCCGCCAAAGGTGGAGAAGATCACGAACCACCCGACCGCCGCCCAGAAGTGCATCCCGCCCGCGGGAGCCAGACCTCCCCAGAACAGGGCCATGCCCGCGAACAACAGGGCGCTGACGGAACACTGGATCGCCAGCGCCGCATCCAGCGGCGTCTCCAGGTCCGCCTCCTGGCTCGTCTTGCGCTCCAGAAGCGTGGCCGCCACCAGCCCCGCCATCCCCACAAACGGCATCGCGTAGACCCAGGGCGGCGCGTCCCCTCCCACCCTGGCGTCGCCGCCCACCACCAGCGCGACCCCGACGAGACCTATGGCAAGCCCCGCCCACTGCCGCCGCACCACGCGCTCGCCCAACACGGGGCCCGCGAGCGCCGCCGCCAGAAGGGGTTGGAGCGCCGCGACCAGGGACGCTATACCGGCACTGACCCCGAACTCCACCGCCCCCACGGTGCCCGTCAGGTACACGCCCTGGGCGAGGAACCCCACGGCGCCTTGCACGGCCACCTCCCTGGGCGAGAACCTGTGCCGACGGAACAGGACGACAGCCGCCATAAGCAACCCCGCCGCGAAGAGGAACCTCCAGGCCATCAGCGTCGGGGTGGCCGCCTCAGTGGTGCCGAGCCTGGCCCCGATGAAACCCGAACTCCACATCACCACGAAACCAACCTCGGCAACCCCCCGGCTCCCCCCGAGCCCCCCCAACCAGCTTCGACGCCGCGTCCGCCATCTCCTTCATCCCCTCTCGAACGGATGAGCTTCGTCGTCTACGTTAGTAACCATACAGGTAAGTATACTAACGGCTCTGTAGATTTTTGTAAACATACGGGTTGGTATACTCGTGTTGGATTTGCAAGATAGGCAGGGAGAGGGTCGGATATGGGAACTACCAGAACGCCTGCGGCGGAGCGGATCTTCGAGTCCGCTTCGGAGATGTTCTACCGGGAGGGCATAAGGGCGGTAGGCGTGGACGCGATCGCAGCACGGGCGGGCGTCACCAAGAAGACCCTCTACGACAAGTTCGGCTCCAAGGGCGAGCTCGTCGCGGCCTACCTGCGCGGGCGGGACGAGCGTTGGCGTGCCTGGCTGGTAGAGAGCGTGGACCGGCGAGGCGGCCCGGCGAAGGAACGGCTACTCTCGACCTTCGACGCCCTGGGGGAGTGGATAGGGCACGGGAACACCAGGGGCTGCGGGTTCGTGAACGCCACGGTGGAGTTACGAGAGGAGGACCATCCCGCGCGGGCGGTGGTGATGGAGCAGAAGCGGTGGATGGGCGGCTACCTGGCAAGACTCGCCGCCGAGGCGGAGGTCGAAGATCCGGACGGGTTGGCGGATCGGCTCCTGATCCTCCACGAGGGCGTCAACGTCGCAAGCTCGTTGGGGATGCCTGCTAATGCGGCGCAGAAAGCCAGGCAGGCCGCCGCGGCTCTCATCGCCGACCTTTAACCCGGATGCCCTAAAGACGAGCTAATTCGTGGCGCGCAGCCATCTTCACCCCGCCTGTCAGCCTTTGAAGTAGCTGCGGTCGACGCCTTGCTGGGTGAGAGACCGGCCGGTCAAGAAGTAGACCTGGAAACGACGCCTGGGCCACTCGACGGCGATCAATCGCCGTGCTCTTCAAGGATCAGGGCTTCTGCCTCTATCTCTACCAGGATCTCGGGCGCTATGAGACGCCGGACTTCGACCATGCTGGTCGCGGGCCTGACGTTCCCGAAGAACTCGCCGTGGACCCTGCCGACGGCCTCCCAGTCGTCTATGTCCACGACAAAGATCCTGGTTCTCACCACGTCCGAGAGACCCGCACCCGCCGCCTCCAGCGCCACCTTCACGTTGCTCAGCGCCTGCGCCGTCTGCGCCCGCACGTCCCCAACGCCCACGAAGCCCCCGCTCCCGTCGGTGGCCGTGGTCCCGGAGACGTAAACGAAAGGACCCCGCCGCACCGCCCGCGAGTACCCCACGACTCGCTCCCACTCCGTCCCGCTGGAGATGTTGTACCTGGGGTCCATGTTCTACGAGATTATGCCACGCGCGGTTCTTTGTGGCACAATCTTCCCGTGATGGATGGTTCTTCAGAGCAGGCACGGGTCAACGTGGGACCGCAGGGCAGGGTCGTGATCCCGGCTCGCATCAGGCGGTCGCTCTCGATCGGCCCGGGAGACACGCTCGTGGTGCGGGTGGTCGAGGGCCGCATCGTGCTGGAGAAGCGGGCCGACGTGCTCGCGCGGGTGCGCGGGAGGTTCGAGGGGGTTCGGAAGGGCGTGAGCCTGGCGGACGAGCTTATCCTTGAGCGTCGGGAAGAGGCGAGTCGGGAGTCGGCGGGTTGATCGCCGGCGGCTACTCCTGCGTGCTCGACGCCTCGGCCCTGCTGGCCTTGCTGCAGGACGAGCCGGGATCGGAGGTCGTCGAACCGTTGCTGGAGACAGCCGTCGTCTCCAGCGTCAACTGGTCCGAGGTCGCGCAGAAGAGCCTGGAGCGGGGCGTTGAAGTTGCGGGCCTGCGCCAGGATCTTACAGCCCTGGGGCTCACCCTGGCCCCTTTCACCAACCGCGATGCGGAAGATACGGCCTCGTTGCGCGAGGGCACGAAGGATCTGGGCCTCTCCCTGGCGGACCGGGCATGCCTCGCGCTGGCCGGCCGGCTGGGAACGGAGGCCCTCACCACAGACCGCGTCTGGACCAGGGTTACGTCAGTTCCTGTACGCGTTATACGTTAACCTGCCGTTCGGGCTACGAAGTCTTCGATCATGCGCCGGGCGATGCTGACCTTCGGGGGCAGCTGGGGGAGGTCGTCGGCTCGGTACCAGCCGGCGTCTTCGATCTCGCCGGGCTCCGGCCTGATCTCGCCTCCCGCGTAATCCGCGGTGAAGCCGATCATGAGCGAGTTCGGGAACGGCCATGGTTGGCTGCCGAAGTACCGTAGGTTCTCCACCTCAAGGCCGACCTCCTCGCGCACCTCGCGCTTTATGGTCTCCTCGATGGACTCGCCCGGCTCGACGAAACCGGCGAGTACGCTGCGCAGCCCCTTCGGAAAGCCCGGCGAACGCGCGAGCAGGACCTCCTCTCCGCGTCGTATACGGACGATCACGGCCGGGCTGACCCGCGGGTAGTGCATCATCCCGCATCGGGTACACCGCATCGCCATCTCTCCCTCGACGGGCTCAGTCTCGCCCCCGCACCGGCCGCAAAAGCGGTGTGTGGCGTGCCAACTCACGACCTGCTTCGCCCGCCCCGCCACCGCGAAGAACTCCTCGTCCACGGCGGCGAAGATCTCGCGCAGGTCCCGGAACGCCGCGCCGTCCGGCGCCTCCGCGCCGTCCGGCACCTCCACCGCCCAGCACGGGCTGCCGTCGAGGTATCCGACGGGCTGTCGGAAGGAAGCCTCTATCCCTAGCTCTTCGAGGGTGGACGCCCGCGGCACGCGCGGCCCGTCTCTTTCGAGAACGAGGAGCCGGTCCTCCCGGAACGCGAACCACAGCGCCTCTTTCGTCAAGCGCTCAGGCGCGTCCGTCTTGGAGGCGGCTTGCCAGGTACTCGGCCGGGTGGAGGGCGCGGCGGCCGGTGCCGTCCCGGATCTGCTCCCTGCAACTCGTCCCCGGCGCGACCACGACCCGACCCTCCGCCTCCCTGACCGCCGGGAAGAGCCTCCTGCCCCCCATCTTCATCGAGACGTCGTAGTGGCCCTTCTCGTAGCCGAAGAGCCCCGCCATCCCGCAACACCCGGAGTCCACGACTTGCACGTCCGTCCCCGGCGCGAGTCCGAGCGCCCTCTCCGTCGGCCCCGTCCCGACGAGCGCCTTCTGGTGGCAATGCCCGTGCAACAGCACGGAGGAGCCGTCTTTCAGCGGAAGTTCGACCTCCATCTCCAGCACCGCCTCCTCGAAGAGGCGGGTGGCCTGCGCGAGTTTCTCGACGCGGGGGTCGTCCGGCAGGAGCTTCTTGTAGTCGTCGCGCATCGTCAGGATGCAGCTCGGCTCCAGGCCGACGAGGGGGACGCCGCGTTCGATGAGGGGCGTCAGGAGGTCCAGGTTGCGCCGGGCGTTCTTTCGGGCGGGCTCTACGAGGCCTTCGGAGAGCATCGGCCGGCCGCAGCAGACCACCTCGGGGAGCAGGACCTTCGCGCCGGCGGCGGCGAAGAGGCGGACCGCCCCTTCCCCGATCTCAGGCCGCTGGAACTCGTTCCAGGTGTCGTTGAAGAGCGCGATCTCGACGGGACCATCCCCCTGGGGCAACTCCGGGAAGCGCTTGGAGAACGCTTTTTCGGTGACCCCCGGCAGCGTCCGGCGCGGGTCTATGCCCGCGAGGCCCGCCGCGCGTCTGGCGAGACGGGTCCTGCCGATAAAGTTGAAGAGCGCGGGCGCGCGGGACGCGAGCGAGAGTTGGGTCCGGATGTGTCCGGCGGACCTCTGGCGGAGGGAGAAGCCGTGCTTCTTGCCGGACTGGTAGAGGACTTCGGTCTTCATGCTGGCGACGTCAACCTGGGAGGGGCACTCCGTCTTGCACGCCTTGCACCCGACGCAGAGGTCCATCACCTCCCGCATCCGCTCCCCGGTCAGCTCCTCGGGTGGGAGCGTGCCTTCGAGCACGGAGCGGAGCATGTTCGCCCGTGCCCGCGTGGAGTCCTGCTCGTCCAGGGTGACCATGTACGACGGGCACATCGTGCCGCCAGTTTTTTTGCGGCAGAAGCCGCTCCCGTTGCAGAGTTCGACGGCCTTGGCGAATCCGCCCTGCTCGGAGAAGTCCAGGCCCGTCACTACCGGCAAGCGCCTGCGGCCCGGTCCGATACGGAGATGGCCGTCCATCTTCGGGGGGTCTACGATGATGCCAGGGTTCATCGTCCCCTTTGGATCGAAGAGCCCCTTGATCTCGGAGAAGGCACGCAGGACCTCCGGTCCGTACATCTTGCCGAGAAATTCCGAACGGCTGAGGCCGTCGCCGTGCTCGCCGGAGATCGAACCCCCGCACTCGACGACGAGGTCGGCGACCTCCTCGCCGATGCGCCGCATCCTGGCGACGCCTTCCGGATCGCTGGTGTCCAGTGCGGGCCTGATGTGCAAGCACCCGACGCTCGCGTGGCCGTAGAAGCAGGCCCACGTACCCGCCTCTTCCACGATCTCCTCGAACCTGACCACGAACTCTTCGAGCCTCTCGGGCGGCACCGCCGCGTCCTCCACAAAAGCGACGGGCTTCTCCTTGTCCGTGGTGCCGAGCAGGAGCGGCAGGGTGGACTTGCGGAGCCTGACCGTCTGGTACATCTCCAACTTCGTGCGCAGCGGCGCCACAGACCGGGCGCCGACCTCCCGGGCCACCTCTTCTATGCCGGCGAACCTCTCGTCGAGCTCGGCTTCCGCGCCGCTCCACTCGACGAGCAGGATCGCCTTCGGGGGCTCCGCGTCGGGGTCGCCCTGCAAAAACCGGGTCGAATCCTTGTAGGCCGGGGTCTGCCGGGCGCGGCCTATGGCGACGTCGTCGAGGAGCTCCACCGCCGAAGGGTCCATCTTCAAGAACCCCACCGTCGCACGGGCCGCGGCG
>Ga0136630_1001242_pt1 | contig 10342 bp, 9 predicted proteins | sample AntDrymUQ5682106_2_FD_105496 | JGI IMG/M metagenome (GOLD analysis project Ga0136630, IMG submission 105496) | Polar desert sand microbial communities from Dry Valleys, Antarctica - metaG UQ568 (21.06) | ecosystem: Environmental > Terrestrial > Soil > Desert | place: Antarctica: Dry Valley...
CGATGACATCGGCGTCGGTTTTCTGAGCCTCCCGCGCCAGCCCGAGCGAGTCCCCGATATAGTCGGCGACGTCCTGAATTTCCGGCTCCTGATAATAATGCGCGAGGACGACCGCGTTCATCTCCTCTTTGAGACGCTCGACCTCCCGGAAATAGTCCGTCCGAACATCCAAAATCTCCACACAAACCTCCTCGTAACAACCGCCGACGAGCTTGATACATGAAAGCGTTGCAAAGTCGGTAGTTTGTAACATTATGTTACAACCAGTAAAGCACGGCGAGGTGGGTCTGGCAAGGCGAGGGTTTGGAAGAAGAGGATCGAGGTCCGAAGTAAAGGCGACTCCGCCTCGCGTTATACTTCGGCAATGCGAACACCGCCGCCGGGGGAGACGCCGCACCGAAACCACGGACTTTTCAGCGACCATTATTTGGACGTTACATTGCCCGAGCGTCCGGGATGGAAGGAGCTTGCGAAGGAAGCGCGTCCGGCGATGGGGGGAATCTCCGACATCCTCTCCTCGCATGTGCCGAGCGAGAACGAGGCGCAGACCGAGAGCGATCTCGTGCGTCCGGTGCTTCGCGCCCTCGGACACGACTTCGAGGTTCAGCCCGCCCTCGACACACCGGACGGGACGAAACGACCGGACTATGTTTTCTATGACGACCGTCCCTCCCTCGACGCGAACAAAGGGAAGAAGCTCGACGAGGCGGCTCTTTCCGGCAAAGCATTCGCCGTCGGGGACGCGAAATATTTCGACCGGCCGCTCGATGTGTCGCTCGGAAAGAGCGGCTCCTTCGACAACCGGAATCCCTCGTTCCAGATCTTTTTCTATATGCAGCATTCCGGAACCGAGTGGGGAATCCTCACGAATGGCCGTCTCTGGCGACTTTATCACCGCGACTCCGCCCACAAGCTCGACCGCTTTTACGAGGTGGATCTGCCGAAACTCATCGAAGCCGGAGACACGGAGGCGTTCTTGTATTTTTATGCGTTCTTCCGACGGGGAGCTTTCGATGGCGGGGAGTTTTCTCTTCGGGGGATTCTCGCGGAGAGCGCGGACTATGCGAGGAGCGTCGGGGATTCGCTGAAATTGCAGGTTTTCGAGTCGCTCCGGCACATCGCGCAAGGTTTCCTCGACCACCCGCGAAACGGATTCGGACGCGACGCGGACACCCTCCGAACGATTTACGACAACTCGCTCATAACTTTGTACCGGATGCTCTTCGTGCTTTACGCCGAGTCGCGCGAGCTTCTCCCGGTGCGCGGGAGCGAGATGTACCGCGACACATATAGTTTGTACGCGATGAAGAACGAGGCCGCCCGCGGCCGCGAACTCCTCCCGAACACGGCCCGACTTTGGGGGCAAATGAAGGAGCTTTTCGGGATCATCTCCGAGGGAAGCCCGCCCCTCTCCGTCGCGACTTTCGACGGCGGCCTCTTCGACGCGGAGCGGCATCCGTTTTTGGAGGAGAACGCGGTCGGCGACCTTCATTTGCAACTCGCGGTGGACAAGCTCGCTCGGGTGGACGAACAGTTCGTGGATTACCGCGACCTCGCCGAGCGGCACCTCGGGACGATTTACGAGGGTCTCCTCGAATACCATCTCGAAGCGTTGCCGCGGCCCGAGGACGGATGGACGGTCGTCCTCCTCAACGAGAAAGGGGAGCGGAGGCTGACCGGCGCGTACTATACGCCGGACTTCGTCGTCAAGCACATCGTCGAGAAAACCATCGGCCCGATGCTCGATGAAGCCGTCTCGGGAACGAAGGATGACGAGGAGAAAGTCGCCGCCGTCCTCGGCCTCGACGTGCTCGATCCCTCGATGGGGAGCGGCCATTTCCTCGTGGAGGCGACGGAGTATATCGCCCGGTTTTTAGTGGAACTCGATGTTTCGGGGGACGAGTATTCCGACGACGGGGAGGCGGAGCTTGCCTATTGGAAGCGGCGGGTGGCGCAGTCGTGCGTGTACGGTGTGGATCTGAATCCGCTCGCCGTGGATCTCGCAAAGCTCTCGCTGTGGCTCGCGACCGTCGCGAAAGACCGCCCGCTCTCGTTCCTCGACCACCACCTCCGGTGCGGAAACTCCCTCGTCGGCTCGCGCATCTCCGAACTCGAGCCGAGGAAAAAGAAGTCGCGGACGAAGAAAAAGGCCGACGACTCGTCGCAATTGTCCATGCTCGACGACGACTCGTTCCGGCTCTCCATGAGCAACGCGGTCGGCTCGATGTGGCGGATCGAAGAATCCCCCGCCGATACGGTCGAAGAAGTCCGCGAACAGGAACGGCTTTACGCGAAGCTCCGCGAAGACCTCACCCGGAGGTACGCGAGCCTCGCCGACCTCGCCGCCGCGACGAGCTTCGGCGTGGATGTGGATGTGTCGCTGTGGAAACCACTCGCCGACTACGCCACGAGGCCGACCGCCGCGACCCTCCCGCAATTTCAAAGGTGGCTCGACGAGGCGACGGAAGCGGCGAGGGAACGGCGTTTCTTCCACTGGGAACTCGAGTTCCCGGAGGTTTTCTTCGACCGGCAGGGACGGCCTCTCGGCGACGGCTCCGGCTTCGATGTGGTCGTCGGGAACCCGCCGTATGTGCGGCAGGAATCCCTCGGGCGCGAGATGAAAGGGTACTTCGAGGCGGCGTATCCCGAGACGTATCACGGGGTCGCCGATCTTTTCGTTTATTTTTACGAGCAAGGTTTCCGGCATCTCCGCCGCGGTGGCCGGATAGGGTACATCGTGACGAACAAATGGATGCGGGCCGGGTTCGGGGAGCCGCTCAGAAAATACTTCGCCGAGAGCGGCGCGGTCGAGGAGATCGTGGATTTCGGACACGCCCCGATCTTCCCGGACGCCGACGTTTTCCCGTGCATCATCACCCTCCACAAACCGGACGGAGAAACACACGACACCGTCCGTGTGACGGAGTTCCCACGCGAAGCCTTCGGACAGTTCGGCATCGAGGAATACGCCCGGAAGCACGGCCACACCGTCCCGAAAAGCCGCTTCACGAACGCCGCGTGGAGCCTCGAAACCTCCGAAGTGGACGACCTCATGGCGAAGCTCCGTGAAAACGGAGTCCCACTCGCCGAGTTCGCCGGGATGAAGCCCGCGTATGGAATAAAGACCGGACTCAACGAAGCGTTCCTCATAGACACGGCTGTGAGGGATCGGCTCGTTCGGGAGGACGGGCGTTCCGGGGAGATCATAAAGCCGTATTTGCGCGGGCAAGATATAAAGCGGTGGAGTCCCGAATGGCGAGGTTTGTGGATGATCGTGATGAGGTCGAGCGGGGATCACACATGGCCGTGGAGTTCCGCCGCCGCGAACTCCGACGAAGCCGAGGAGATTTTCCGAAGGGCGTTCCCGGCGATACACGCCCACATGAAGCCGCTCGAAGCGAGGCTCCGAAAACGCTCCGACAAAGGACGTTTTTGGTGGGAGCTTCGCTCGTGCGATTATTACGAGCTTTTCGAGGGGCCGAAGATCATACACACCGACATCACGTGGCGTCCACAGTTCGCGTTCACCGACGAACCGACATACCTCGTGAACACTGCGTACATGTGGCCGACCTCGGATCCATGGCTTCTCGCCGTCGTGAACTCTCCGCTCATGTGGGCGTACATGTGGCGAAACGCGACGCATGGAAAAGACGAAGCTCTCCGTCTCATATACTCGTTCGTGGAGAAGCTCCCCATCGCCACGCCGACGGACGAAGTACGGGAGGAGGCGGAGGGGATAGTCGGGAGGCTCATCTCGGCGGCGAAGGCGGGGGGCGAGACGAGGCGGCGGACGCTCTACTGGCTCGCGGTCGAGTTCGGAGTCGAGAAGCCGGGCAAAAAGCTCGAAGACATCGCCTCCCTCGACACGGACACATTCATCACCGAAGTGAGAAAGCGCCGCCCGAAATCCGAAGGCCGCCTCACACCGAGGAAGCTCAGCGACCTCCGGAGCGGCTACGAAGAACTCGCCATCCCCGCGAAAGAAGCCCGCACGAAATCCACCACCCTCGAACGCCGCCTCACCGACCTCGTAAACAAATCGTATGGTCTCACCGAAGAAGAAATACATCTCATGTGGAGCACGGCTCCGCCGAGGATGCCTCGTTTTTGAGTTTCGGCGCTTTCCCGGCTTACGTGGATGGAATTCAGGGAGCTTCGGAAATGACTTCGAGACCTTCGATGCCGGAGAAGTGTTCGAGGTTGTGCGTGACGAGCGGCATGTCATGGAGAAGGGCGGTGGCGGCGATCCATGCGTCCGCCACACCGACTGGCTCACCTTTCCTTCGGGATGCGTCCGAAACCTCCGCCCACTTGCGGCACATTTGCCGATTATATGGATAGACGACGAAGTTTCGGAGATGCTCCTCCATGCTCCGGCGGCGCGGTTCGCCCCAGTCGCGTTCGAGAGTCCATAGGTCGAGTTCCGCGACGGTCATGAAGGAGATCACGAGCAATTCCCCATCGAGGTGTGGTCGGTAAAGCTCCGCTCGGGAATCTCTTTTAAAGATGAAAGACACCACATCGGTGTCAACGACGAGGGGAGACACTATGTGTTTCTATGAGGGGGATCCCGACGCCACTCTCTGAGAGCGGTCGTGAACTCTTCCGGCTCCTCTTCCTCGGGCCAGAAATCCCCCGCCAAGTCGTCGAAGTTCGCGGCGGACACGCTTTGCTCTTTCGCAAGGGTATCGGGGTCGGTGGCGTCGTCGAAGGCTTCGGTATCGCTCCCGAAGCTCGCCCTCGCTTTGATGAGGGCATCGCCCTCTTCGTCAACGAGGCCCGGAAGCACTTCCGCGAGGGCTTCGGCGATCTCTTCGAGGCTCATCTTCCCGGTATCCAACGCCACCTTGTCGGCGAGCATGGGGCTGTATTCCAATACGTCCTCGTGGGTGACGTTGTGCCAGACGGGGAGGATCAACTTTCTGCGGCCCGCGACTTCCCGCGCCGTGAGACCCGCCAGCTCGCGCCCCGTCCACCCCTTTGTGAAGAATTGAGGAGACAATACGACAAGCCCATACCCGGAGTTGGCAATGCCCATGTCTATGGAACGGCTCAAACTATCCCCGACATCGAGCACGAAATCGTCGTACCACACTTTGAAACCCATACCGGAAAGAAGCTCCGCCAGCGGCTCGACGAAGTCCTCTTTGTCCTCGCTGGCGTGGGAAATGAAGATATCGTATTCGACATCCTCCGAAGAAGACGCTTCGTAATCGGGAAACTCCGCCGCCAGCGTCCCATGGAGCGTTTCGAGGCGGCGACGGTCTTCGACCGTTCGCGTCAGAGTTTTCTGATGTTTGAGTTCGCCGCTCCTTCGAGCCTTGTTTTGTTTGTCTCGCTCCCTCGTAAGCCGCTGTTCGGCGGTGTGCAAATCTTTGGTTTTGCCCGCTATTTCGCTTTCCAGATCCGCGATGTTTTTCTGGATAGTGGCGGTCTCTCCCATGAGGCGAGTCGCTTTGTTCTCTTTCATTCTCCGAGTGGACGAACTCTTCGTTCCGGCGAGGCTTCGCGTCGTCCTCGTAAGCTCGCGGTTCTTTTTGGCCTCTTTATCCCTTTCCCCGCTCAGTTTCTTGCGAAGAAGCGCGATATCCGCCGTGAGCTTGCCGACTTTATTCTGATAAATGGACAACATGGACATACGCTCACCTCACTCGACACTTTCGGCTTTCAAGTTAGTGTACTCTCGCACAAACGCAAGAACCACGGTCGCATTGCAATTTGTCTACGACCATTTCCAATATCCATCCCAGACTTCGACGCCCGAAGGCCGCCTCACGCCGGGCGCGCTCGGCGACCTCCGAAGCGGATACGAAGAACTCGCCACCCCCGCGAAAGAAGCCCGCACGAAATCCATCACCCTCGAACGCCGCCTCACCGACCTCGTAAACCACGCATACGGTCTCACCGAAGAAGAAATACATCTCATGTGGAGTACCGCGCCGCCGAGGATGCCGGGGTTTCGAGGATGATAGAGTGGCGTGTGCTATGGAAGTGACCGACTACTTCAGGCGAAATGTGCTGGAGGACGCGACTCGTTCGGATATAACAGTCGAGATGTGCGAAAGGGTCGTGGACGAAGCAGTGTATGACGACCAGCAGGAAAACGGCCTTTGGCGGATGTGGGGATACGTCCCGGAACTGGATCGCTATATTCGAGTGATAGCAAGCGCCGACCGCAAGCGGCTGATAAACGCCTTCAAGGACAGGAACTTCGCGCGTGAGCGAAGACGCGAAAGGAAGTGGGGAACATGAGGATTTTCTACTCGCCGGAGACGGACAGCCTCAACATCAAGCTCCGGGACGGAGGCGACGAAGTAGAGGGGGAAATCATGGGCGAGGATCTGAGCGAAAGCGTGGTCATTCACCGCGACGAAGCCGGGAAACTCTACCAGATCGAGATCCTCGGAAACGCCGGGGAGATGGCGGATCTCTCGCGCCTGGAAGTCGAAGGTCTCCCGGTCAGCGTGTCCGGCGGCGAACGAAAAGAGAGCAAAGCCGGGTAGAAAATGAAACGACCCCCCGGAGGGGATCGTCGGGCCGGGGCTGCTCACCCCGGCGGGGTGCGCGTAGTTTATAGTATTTCCGGGTTGCGATCAACGTCTTTGCGAGACGGGAGCGGATGATTATGGCGCAGCGCGTCGCCGCTTATATAGACGGCTTCAATCTATATTTCGGCCTCAAAGACAGGGGCTGGAAACGCTTTTACTGGCTCGATGTCGCCTTGCTTGTGGAAAATCTGCTCAAGCCGGGACAAGAACTTGCGGGGGTCAAATATTTCACGGCTCGCATCTCCGATCCTCCCGACAAACAGAGCCGTTAAAATGCCTTTCTCGAAGCGAACGCCGAGTTGGGAAAGTGCGCTATGTACTTCGGCCACTATCTGCAAAAACGGCGCGAGTGTCCGAGGTGTGGATACAAGCGGCAAGTATTCGAGGAGAAGATGACCGACGTGAACATCGCGGTGGAGATGATGGCCGATGTGCAACGGGATCGGTTTGACACCGCGCTGTTAATATCGGCGGACAGCGACTTGACGCCCCCGGCGATGAAGATAAAAGAGCTTTTCGAGAACAAGAAAGTCGTCGCGGCGTTTCCCCCGAAGCGAACTTCACAACGCCTCGCTTCCGTCGTGGACGGCCACTTCACCATAGGCCGCGGCAAACTCTCCAAAAGCCTCCTTCCCAAAACCGTCGAGAAGAGCGATGGCATCACAATCTCTCGCCCCAACCGATGGCGATAATCCCTCCACGGCTCAATCCAAAATAGCGGAAATTGGTGGGTTTCGTCTCCGTTACCATAGCGTACGATAAGAAGGTGAAGCCGAACGGGGACATGATCGAATACCGCCGCGACAACCTTCTCGACGACGACGCGGAAGCCCTCGTAAACACGGTGAACACCGTGGGAGTCATGGGTAAAGGCATCGCCCTCCAATTCAAGAAACGCTTCCCCGAGAATTTCAAAGCGTACAAAAGGGCGTGTGAAAAAGAAGAAGTGGAAGTCGGGAAGATGTTCACATTCTTCGTCGGCAATTTGAATAATCCGAGGTACATAATCAACTTCCCCACGAAAGAACACTGGCGCGGGAAGTCCCGGATCGAGTACGTGGAGGACGGCCTCGAAGACCTCGTCCGCGAGGTCGAGGAGCGAGGCATAAAGTCCATAGCCATACCTCCGCTCGGATGCGGCATCGGCAGCCTCGAATGGGAAGAAGTACGGCCACTCATAGAGAAAGCCGTTGCGCGGATGTCCGGGGGCGAGGCGCACGTATATGAACCCGGCAGCGTGCCGGAGCCAAAGGCGATGAAGGTGGGCACCCCGAAGCCCCATCTGACTACTGCGAGGGCGGCCATGCTCAAGCTCATAGATCTTTACGGCGTCGCACGGTATCACATAGGTCGGCTCGAGGCGCAAAAACTCGCGTACTTCGCGCAAGCCGCCGGAGAAGAGTCTTTCGGCCTCGATTTCACGGAGGACAAGTTCGGCCCATTTGACAAAAAGCTAAACTTTCTCCTAGAAATCCTGGAAGGCCATTATATAGTCGGGTATGGGGACCACAGCCAGGGTTCCCAAATAAATCTCCTCGACGGAGCGAGCGAGGCCGCCGAGGAATTCCTGCGAACCCACCCCGAGTCAATGGAACATATAGAGTGCGTTGCCGCCCTCATCCAAGATTTCGAGATCCCATACGGCATGGAGCTTCTCTCCACAGTTCACTGGGCAGCCACTCAAAAAGGGGCGAACTCCCCCGAGGAAGCCGCTCAAACAGTGCGAAACTGGACACCGCGCAAAGGCGATCTCTTTAACGAACGGCACGTACGAGTCGCCTGGGAACGCCTCGAAGAAGAAGGCTGGCTCCCTTCCGAATCGCTCGTCCATAACTGAAGCCCGCACGAAATCCGCCGGACTCGAACGTCGGCTTTCGGAACTCGTGAACAGAGCGTACGGTCTCGCGGAGAAAGAAATATCGCTCATGTGGATTACCGCGCCGCCGCGGATGCCGAGTTTTTGAAGGGGAGCTTTTCCGGGAAGGATCCCCGCCTGTGATCTTGAAGACCGTCCCCATGCGTAATATCAGGTAACCAGTACAACAACCAAACCAGGGGAAAGAGCTGCTCATGGTCAACGTCAAAACAAGACTGCATCAATTCGAGACGCGGGTGATGCAGTGGCTGGTCCGGCGCAGCATCATGCTGTTGCGCGTGAGCCTGGGGGCTGTTTTCATCGGGTTCGGCTTATTGAAGTTCTTCCCCGGCCTCAGCCCGGCGGCGGGCCTCGCCACCCAGACCACGAGCGTCCTCACCCTTGGGTTGATCCCCGCCGGCGTGAGCATATTCCTCATCGCCGCCCTTGAATGCACCATCGGACTCGGCCTTATAACGGGCAAGTTCTTGCGCCTGACGCTTCTTCTTCTGGGATTCCAGATGCTCGGGGCGATGTCGCCGCTCCTTCTCTTCCCCGGCGAGCTCTTCGCCGGACCTCTCCACGCCCCCACGCTGGAGGCTCAGTACGTCATCAAAGACGTGGTGCTCATCGGCGCGGGACTCGTGATCGGCGCCACCCTCCACGGCGGGCGCATCGTAACCGAGCGAGTCCGCCGCGCCGAAAACTACAAAAGCTACGTCCCGCGCCGCCATCCGGAAAACCCCCAAGCCCGCGAAAAACTGCGCTCCCGGTAGCGTCCGCCAAACCCGACACTCCCGTAAGCGAATCGCATGACCCCACGAAGGAAGAAATACTCCTCATGTCGAATACTGCGCCGCCGACCGAGGATGCCACGCTTTTGAATTGATCGGCACTCCCCGCATTCCCCGCATTCGCCGATGAACACACTCGCCCAAACTTCGTATACTTTGCCGGACTCTATACGGATGAGAAGATGGATGGAAGATCATTTGAGTGAGATGGAGACTTCGACGCTGCGGAGCGACGTGCATTCGTACCCGCGCGACCTCGCGGATTTCGTGGGCGGTGCATGGCGGGATCCCCGCTTCACCCCGAATCTTTCCACGTTCCGGCGCGTGTTCTCGGTTTGCTACCAAGCGAGCCTCATGCGCGAGGAGGAGCGACCCATAATCTTCCGCATGATCCTCGGCGGCCCGGAGATATTCCCCCCCAACGAAGGCCCGCCCTCCGGCTTCCACAAACTCGAGTTCGACAAGCCGCGCCCCTTCGACGAGAACGAAATAAGAAGGCTCTCTCCGGCGGCGGATTTCTACCGGGCCATGCTCGGGGTGAAAGAGGACGAGGACGGCGTTTTATGCATATGGGGCATCGTATATTCCGGGCCGCGGTGGATCGAGACGACGCAAGGGGGAAGGAGCGAATCCCCCCCGCTCCCGCCCACGCTCGTCGTCCACGCCACCACGCAAGGCGCCCTCGAAGTGTACCGAGGCTCCGAGTTCCTCGCGAAGCTCGACGGCGGACGCCTCCTCGGGGCGCAAATGGACGTCTTCGCCTCGAACTGGATGCTCGACGAATTCAGGGAGGTCGTGGATGAAATATCCGCCCTCCACATAGTCGCCCGCAGCCGAGCCAGAGAAGCGTGGGCGCCACTCGACCCCGAACTCACCCACTCCATCGGACAGCACGCATTGCGGCGTATGATCTCCGTCCTCCGAGACTCCCGACACGGCGCGACCCTCGTCTTCGTCCCCCTCGAATCGGTGCGCGAGTTCTCCCGTGAAAACGGATTCGTCTCCTTCAAATACCGCTTCGCCGACGAAAGGCCGCGCCACCGCTTCCGAACCCTCCTCGTCGAGATCATGAACCGCCTCGCCGAAGTCCACGGAAGGGGCGACGAGCCGGCATATACGAGGGACGTGGGATGGGACGAATA
>Ga0136630_1001243_pt1 | contig 10342 bp, 11 predicted proteins | sample AntDrymUQ5682106_2_FD_105496 | JGI IMG/M metagenome (GOLD analysis project Ga0136630, IMG submission 105496) | Polar desert sand microbial communities from Dry Valleys, Antarctica - metaG UQ568 (21.06) | ecosystem: Environmental > Terrestrial > Soil > Desert | place: Antarctica: Dry Valley...
AGCATGACCTTGCCGGTGGCGAACATGTGGTGCGCCCACACCGTCATCGACAGCCCCGAGATCGACAGCGTGGCGAGCACGAGCCCGGTGTAGCCGAACACCGGCTTGCGGCTGAAGACCGGCAGAACCTCGGTCACGATGCCGAAGAACGGCAGCGCGATGATGTACACCTCGGGATGGCCGAAGAACCAGAACAGGTGCTGCCACAACAGCGCCCCGCCACTGCTGACGTCGAAGAGCCTCGCATCCAGCAGGCGGTCCGCGGCCAGACCGAGCAGCGCGGCACCGAAGACCGGGAACACCATGACCGCCAGCACGCTGGTGAGCAGGACGTTCCAGGTGAAGATCGGCATGCGGAACATGGTCAGGCCGGGCGCGCGCATCGTCAGGATGGTCGTGATGAAGTTGACCGAGCCGAGGATCGTGCCGAGGCCGGCGAGCCACAGCCCCATGACCCAGAGATCGGGCCCGATCCCGGGCGAGAAGATCGCGCTGTTGAGCGGGGCGTAGGCGAACCACCCGAACGCTGCAGCGCCGCCGGGTGACAGGAAGCCGGCCATCGTGATGAGGCCGCCGAACAGGAAGAACCAGTAGCTCAGCATGTTCAGGCGCGGGAACGCCACGTCCGGCGAGCCGATCTGCAGCGGCATGATGAAGTTCGCGAACCCGACGAACAACGGCGTCGCGAACAGCAGCAGCATGACGGTGCCGTGCATCGTGAACAACTGGTTGTACTGGTCCTCCGAGAGCAGCTGCATGTTCGGGCGGGCCAGCTCGAGGCGCATGACCAGCGCCATGACGCCGCCGACCAGGAAGAACGCGAACGACGTAGCGATGTAGAGCAGACCGATCTTCTTGTGGTCGGTCGTGGTCATCCAGTCGACCACGGCGGCCCCGAGCGACCGGTGCGGCTCCGGCGGCCGGCTGGCCGGCGCGACGGCCGGACGGTCAGCGAGAGTGGTCACTCGTCTCCCTCTCCTGGCTCGACCCGCGAGCTCTCCCCGATGCCCTCGTCCTTGAGCTCGGGTCGGATCTGCCCGGTCTGGCCGACTGCCTCGAGCGCGGCGACGTAGGCCTCGAACTCCTCGGCGGGGACGACCTCGACCGTGAAGATCATGCTCGAGTGGTACGTCCCGCACAGCTCGGCGCACCTCCCGGCGAACGTGCCCAGCTTCTCCGGCGTCATCTGGATCACGTTCGGCTCGCCGGGGAGCATGTCGAGCTTGAACAGGAACGCCGGCACCCAGAACGAGTGGATGGTGTCGTGCGCGGTGAGGATGAACTCCGTGGTCTCGCCGAGCGGGAGCACCAGCAGCGGCGGGTCGGCGAGCGTGCCGGGCACGTAGACGTCCTGGTCGACGTAGTTGAACGTCCAGCTCCACTGCTGCCCGACCACGTGGACGGTGACCGCCGGTTCCGGGTCGAGCTCGAGCAGCTCGTTCTGGTCGCGCCAGGTGAAGTAGAACAGCACCACCACGGCGAGCAGCGGGGTGACGGTGTAGAGGATCTCGATCGGCAGGTTGTAGCGGGTCTGGGTCGGCAGCGAGCCCTCGTGGCTCGCGCGCCGACGGTAGACGATCACGACGTAGGCGATCAGGCCCCAGACCAGCGCCCCGACCAAGAGCGCGGCGATCCACGACCCCTGCCAGAGGTTGACGACCACACGGCCCTTGTCGGTGACCGCCTCAGGCAGGCCGAGGCGCGGGAGCTCCTCCGACGAGCAGCCGGAGACCAGAAGGGCCAGCGCGACGAGCCCCAGGACCGATGCCGGCCGGCGCCGACCGGACGCGCGGGCGACGGAGCCGGTCGAGTCGGGGCTGCGCACGGATCGCCTGCCTCTCGCCGGTCGCGGGACGGTGCTTCGACGGTGCCGGAAACTGTGCCAGATGGTGCGCCAGGACCGCAGCAGCTGACTCGGCACGATACTGCACGGGCGTTCGGCCACACCGGCCAGGGCGCGCGCGAGATGGCGGGTCACGGCCGGTCCGGCCGGCGCCTGGATCGGCGCCTGGATCAGGGCCGGAACGTGCGGAGGTGCCCGACGATCTCGGCAGCGGCGTCCGGCCCGTACGCCTCGGCGAACCGGCTGACGAAGTCGCGGTGGGAGACCTCGTACTCCTGGGTCCCGACCGTCTCCACGACGTAGGTCGCGAGCATCGAGCCGACCTGCGCGGCCCGCTCGAGGCCGAGTCCCCAGGCGACGGTCGCGAGGAACCCGGCCCGGAACGCATCGCCGACACCGGTCGGCTCGAGCCTGACCCGTTCCTGCGGCGGAGCGACCTCGATCAGGTCGTGGCCGGTGCGCTCGACCCGCGCGCCCTTGGCGCCGAGCGTCGTGATCCGGACCCCGACCCGGTCGAGCAGCTCAGCCGCCGACCAGCCGGTCTTGGCCTCGGTGAGCCGCGCCTCGTACTCGTTGCTGAAGAGGTAGGCCGCCCCGTCGACCAGGATCCGGATGTCCGGGCCGTCCATCCGGGCCAGCTGCTGGGAGGGGTCGGCCGCGAACGGGATCCCGCGCTGCCGGCACTCCTCGCTGTGCCGCACCATCGCGGCCGGGTCGTTCGCCGCGACGACCACGAGGTCGAGCCCGCCGACCCGGTCGGCGACCGGCTGCAGCTCGATCCCCCGCGCATCGCTCATCGCACCGGCGTAGAACGACGCGATCTGGTTGTGGTCGGCATCGGTCGTGCAGACGAACCTGGCGGTGTGGCGGACCTCGGAGACGAGCACCGACAGCGTGTCGACGCCGTGCCGCTCGAGCCAGGACCGGTAGGTGGCGAAGTCCTCGCCGACCGCGCCCACCAGGACCGGGTGCTGCCCGAGGCACCCGAGCCCGAAGGCGATGTTCGCCCCGATCCCGCCCCGGCGCATCTGCAGGTCGTCCACCAGGAACGAGAGCGACACCTTGTCGAGCTGGTCGGGCAGCAGCAGCTCGCTGAACCGCCCCGGGAACGTCATGAGGTGATCGGTCGCGATGGACCCGGTCACGGCGATGCGCACAGCCGGCTCGCGGGATCAGCTGGCGGGGGATCCTCGGCGCGGTCGGTCGGTCGTCAGTGGAACGAGTCGCCGCAGGCGCAGGAGCCGCCGGCGTTCGGGTTGTCGATCGTGAAGCCCTGCTTCTCGATGGTGTCGACGAAGTCGATCGTCGCCCCCGAGAGGTACGGCGCGCTCATCCGGTCGGTGACCACGTGGACGCCGCCGTACGCGGCGACGATGTCGCCGTCGAGCGTGCGCTCGTCGAAGTAGAGCTGGTAGCGCAGACCCGAGCAGCCGCCCGGCTGGACCGCGATGCGCAGCGCAAGGTCGTCGCGACCCTCCTGCTCCAGCAGGTTCTTGACCTTGGTCGACGCCGCGTCGGTCATTACCACGGCCTGCGAGGTCTCTGCAGCGGAGGTGTCTGCGGTCGACGTCTCGGTGGTGCCTGCGGTCATGTCGCTGTCTCCTCGCGGGTCGGTTCGGTTCGGTTCGGTTCGGTTCGGTGAACGACCTCGGACGGTCCGTACATTCCGCCGCGGCCGCATCCGTTCGTGGCCTGAGGTCCCATCGTCGCACAGGACCTGCCCCGGGCTCGTGTGCCGGCCCGTGGGACCGACCCGTTGCGCCGTCACCGTCCGCACCCGCCGAGCACACCCGGCGTCAGCGCGCCGGTGACCAGGTCCGCGCCACCCGCTCGGCCAGGGCGGCGAGCACCGGTAGGGGGCGGCTCATGGCATCGGCCGCCCCGCCTGGCAGGTCGACCATGCCGTACGCGGACTCGATGCCGTTGGCGTTCATCTCCCGCCGGCCCACGTCGACCCGGCCGGCCAGCACGACGCACGGCACGCCGTACGCCTCGCAGGCCGCGGCGACACCGTGCACCACCTTGCCGCGAAGGCTCTGCCAGTCGAACGCACCCTCGCCGGTGAGCACGAGACCCGCGCCGGCCACCTCGCGAGCGAAACCGGTCAGCTCGAGCACGGTCGCGATCCCGGCCACCCGTTCTGCGCCGAGCACGAGGAGGGCGTAGCCGAGCCCGCCGGCGGCGCCCGCGCCGGGCGCGTCAGCGGCAACCCGCCCGTCCGCGAGCTGGGCGAACGTCGCCAGGGCACCGTCGAGCGCCGGCAGGTCGCTCGGCAGCGCCCCCTTCTGCGGGCCGTAGACGCTGGTCGCGCCGCGCAGCCCGAGCAGCGGGTTGTCGACGTCCGCGGCGGCGACGAGGCGGATCCCGGCCAGCCGGGCCCGCGCTGCGACCAGATCGACCTCCGTGAGGTCCGCGAGGCCCCGGGGCCCCTGCTCGAGCAGCTCGGCGGGTTGCGCACCGAGTGCGGCCAGGAGACCGGCTCCGGCGTCGTTCGTCCCGCTCCCGCCCAGCCCGACGACGACGGTCGTCGCGCCGGCGTCGGCCGCCGCCAGGACGAGCTCCCCCACCCCGTACGTGCTCGAGCGCCACAGGTCGCGGGCCTCGCGCGGGACGAGCTGCAGCCCACAAGCCTGGGCCGACTCGACGTACGCGGTCGCACCGCCGGGGGCGACGAGCACCGCGCCTGGGGTGGGTGCTCCCAGCGGGCCGCGGACCGTGGTCGCGACGAGCTCGCCGCCGAGCGCGGCGTGCAGGACGTCGACGAAACCCGGCCCGCCGTCGGAAAGCGGTGCGCTGACCACCTCGTCGTGCGGAGCGCCGCGGTGCCACCCCTCGGCGACGGCGGAGGCGGCCTCGACCGCGGACATGGTTCCGGCGAAACCGTCAGGTGCGACGAGCACGCGCACGCTGGTGTCAGCCGGTCCCGAGGCCCGGCGCGCCCCAGACCGGGAACCACCGCGAGGTGTCCGGCTCGAGCCGCAGGTCGCCCTCGACGAGGGACTTCACCTGCATCTCCAGGACGCTGTCCCGGCGCTCGCCGTCCGCCGGGGAGAACGGGTAGAACGTGCCCTGCTTGAACAGGTAGACCAGCCCGAGCGGGCGCCCGGTCGGGTCGCGGAACCCGACGAGCGAGCAGAGCAGCGACGACCCGAACCCGTGGTCCTGCAACGTCGTGTTCACGGCGTGCAGCTCGGTGGCCAGGCCGGCCATGTCCTCCGGCGGGTGCTCCACCTGCAGCCACGTGTACCCGTACGAGTCCACCGAGAACTGCACCTGCGGGCCGTCATCGGCGTCGAGCAGCTGCTGGACCTCCTGCTGCGTGTTCGCGAACGCGCCACCTTGGGCCGCGCGGTAGCACACCGCCCCGTGCCCCGTCGGGGTCATCCCCATCGACGCCTGCAGCGTGATCGACGCCGACGGCAGTGCGAACAGCGCGTCCAGGTCCGGCGCAGCCGGCTTGCTCCGTCCGAGGAGCGAGTCGAGGAAACCCATGCCGGTGAGTCTCCCACGTCAGCGCCCCGACACGATGATCAAGGACCTCCGCCCCTCCCGCCGCCCGAGGATGAGCAGACCCGGAGGGGCGGAAGTTCCTTGATCATCGTCATTGGGTGAAGTCGCCGTTCTTCTTGGGTGACGTCGCCGTTCACAGGGGGCGGCCGAGGTCGTTGGCGACCTTGGCCAGGGCGGCGATGCGGGCCTCGAGCGGGGGGTGGCTGGCGAACAGCTTGTGCAGGCTGAAGCCCTTGGTCTTCCCGGTCATCGGGGCGAAGAAGAACGCGTTCACCGGCTCCATGCGGCGCAGGTCCTTGGTCGGGATCGCGCCCATGTCCCCGCTGATCTTGGTGAGCGCGGAGGCCAGCGCCGACGGCTGCCCAGTGAGCTGCGCGGCAGCTCGGTCGGCGGCGAACTCGCGGTAGCGCGACAGTGCACGCAGGAGCACGAAGCTGATCGCGTACACCACGATCGACACGAGCACCACGACGAGCATGGCCGCCTGCGCGCGCTGGTCGCGGCTGCGACCGATGCCGGAGTAGATGCTCATCCGGGCGATGAAGCCGGCCAGGATGCCCAGGAATGACGCAACCGTCATGACGGTGACGTCGCGGTGGGCGATGTGGGACAACTCGTGCGCGAGCACGCCTTCGAGCTCGGCCCGGTCCAGCCGGCGCATGATGCCGGTCGTCACGACGACGACCGAGTGCTTCTGGCTGCGACCGGTCGCGAACGCGTTCGGTGCGTCGATGTCGGCGATCGCGACGCGGGGCTTGGGCATGTCCGCCAGCGCGCAAAGACGGTCGATCATGCCGTGCAGGTCCGGTGCCTCGGCCGCGGTGACCTCACGAGCGCGCATCGCGGCGAGCGCGACCTTGTCGGAGAAGTACCACTGCGCGGCCAGCGCGCCGGCCGCGATGACGAGCACGAGGACGGCGTTGAACCCCGACGCGATGAGGTAGGCGATCGCGCCGGTGTAGAGCAGGCCGAGCAGGAACATGACCACCACCATGCGGGTGGACAGCTCACGGTCTGGCTGGAACCTCGTCGAGGCCATCGTTCTCCGTCTCTTCTCCGGGCGAAGCCATGCCGGTGCGGCCGGCCGTGTGCGCCCACCTCTCACAACGCACTCGACCGGCCCTACCGTTCCTCGATGTCCCGACCGGTCGTTGTTCCGGCCGGTCCTTGAGTCCTCGTTCCGCGGGAGACGGTCAGCCCGGGATGAGGCCTTCCTCGCCGAGGAGCTCGCGCACCTCGTCCAGGGTGGCCTCGGCGTGCGGCAGCAGCAGGTCCGAGGGCACGATCTCGTCCTCGGCGACCGGCGTACCGGCCGAGCGGACCTCGCCGAGGAGCGTGGTCAGGGTGCTCCGGAAGGCCTGCTCGTCACCAGCCTCGAGCGCCTGCTCGATCGCGCCGTCGAGCTGGTTCAGCTCGTCCAGCCGGCTGTCGTCCACGTCGTACTGACCTTCTCCTGCGATCCGGACGATCATCGCTGCCCCTCGCCCTCGTGCGTCGCTGGGGCGTCACTCGACGGAGCCGGCTGCGTCCCGCTCGTCGCCGGGGCGGACGCCGTGTCGGTCGCGCCGGTCTGCCCCGGCGCCTGGGCGTTGCCGGAGCCGCTCTCGATCGCCGGGGTCGCATCCGGACCCGGGCCGATCTCGGCCTTCATGCGAGCCAGCTCGGACTCGACGTCCGACGTGCTCGCCATCCGCTCGAGCTCGGCGGTGATGTCGTCCTTCTGCGAGCCCGTCACGTCGTCCAGTGCGCCGGAGGCGAGCAGCTCGTCGATCGCTCCGGAACGCGCCTGGAGCTGCGCGGTCTTGTCCTCGGCCCGCTGGACCGCGAGACCCACGTCGCTCATCTCCTCGGAGATGCCGCTGAACGCCTCGCCGATCCGGGTCTGTGCCTCGGCGGCGGTGTAGTTGGCCTTGATCGTCTCCTTGCGGGTCCGGAAGGACTCGACCTTGGCCTGGAGGCGCTGCGACGCGAGCGTGAGCTTCTCCTCCTCGCCCTGCAGGTTCGCGTGCTGGGTCTTGAGGTCGACGATCTGCTGCTCGAGCCCGGACTTGCGCGAGAGCGCCTCGCGGGCGAGGTCCTCGCGGTTCATCGACAAGGCCTTGCGGGCCTGCTCGGCGAGCTTCTCCGACTGGCCCTGCAGGCCCTGAAGCTGGAGCTCGATCCGCTTCCGCGAGGTCGCGACGTCCGCGACGCCCCGGCGGACTTTGGTGAGCAGCTCGAGCTGCTTCTGGTAGGAGTAGTCGAGGGTCTGGCGCGGATCCTCCGCCTTGTCGAGGGCGGTGTTTGCCTTCGCGCGGAAGAGGTCCGCCATCCGCTTCATGATGCTCATGGGTGCTGTGGGCGCCTTCCTGTCCGGGTGCGCTGCGCAGTGAACGGGCGATTCGCCTCGTTGATCCAGTGCTCGGCGAGGTCGCCCACACCCTACGGCCGACGCGTCGCTGGCGGCAGGGCAACCCCGCGTACGGACTACGCTCCCCCCGTGTTCCGCCGACGCCAGACCGACGACGACCCCACGCTCGCCGAGTCCCTCGCCGAGGTCGAGACCCGTGCCGCCGAGGCCGCCAAGGGACGCCCGACGCCCAAGCGCCGGGACGCCCAGGCCGAGCGCGCGCAACGCATGAAGCCACCGAAGGACCGTCGCGAGGCCTACAAGATGCAGCGCGAACGGGCGAAGGAGGACCGCTCGAAGACCCGCAACGCGTTGGTCAGCGGCGACGAGCGCTACCTGCCGTCCCGAGACCGCGGACCGCTGCGTCGATTCGTCCGGGACTGGATCGACGCCCGCCGCACGATCGGTGAGTTCTTCATCTTCATCGGCCTCGTGGTGGTGGTCGCCAACTTCACCCCGAACGACGCCGTGAGGTCGTACACGACATCGGCCTGGCTCGCCCTGCTCGTCCTCCTGATCGGCGAAGGGTTCTTGCTGAGCCGCCGGCTCAAGCGCGAGATCGCTACCCGCTTCCCGGCCGAGAAGGGTCCGCACGAGGGGAGCCGAGGGGCGGTCTTCTACGGGATCATGCGCTCGTTCCAGCTGCGAAGGTTGCGCTTGCCCAAGCCGCAGGTGACGCCCGGTACCACGGTCTGAGCTGACGACGATGGCGGGATGGACCCCGTCGGGTGACGACTCGGCGTGGCGCGTCGCGGACCGGTGGCTGGCCCGGCTGCCGAGCATCCGCAACGTCGTCCGGCAGGAGCTCGTCGCCCGGTTCGTCGCCGCGCACCTCCCCCGCAGCGGGGAGCTGCAGGTGCTCGACGCGGGGTGCGGGCAGGGCACTCAAGCCCTACGGCTCGCACGGCTCGGGCACCGGGTCGACGGCGTGGACCCGGCCCAGCAGATGCTGGCCGCCTTCGAGGCAGCCCTCACGGTCGAGCAGCCCGCGACGCGTGCCCGCGTCCGGCTCGTCCGCGGTCGGGTCGAGGACCTGCCCGCGCTCCTGGAGCCCGCGTCGTACGACGTCGCCCTGTGCCACGGCGTGCTCATGTACGTGCCCGACCCCGCGCCGCTCGTCCGCGCGCTGGCCGCGATGGTCGCCCCGGGCGGGATCGTCAGCCTCCTCGCCCGTAACCAGGCCGGGATCGCGGTCCGGGCCGGTCACCGCGGGAGTTGGGCGGATGCGCTGGCAGCACTCAAGGGTGACGCGGTGTACGAGAACGAGCTCGGGGAGACGGCGCGCGCGGACACCGTGCCCGACCTGGTCGCCCTCGTCGAGAGCGCCGGACTCGAGCTGCTCGGCTGGTACGGCGTGCGCGTGCTCTGCGACAACGCCACGCTTGACGCCGATCCCCCGCCGCCTGGTTCCGACGAGCTCGCCGCACTCCTCGAGGCTGAGGAGCTGGCAGGACGCTCCGACCCCTATCGGGGCGTCGCGCCGCTCATCCAGGTGATCGCCGCCGCACCTGTCTGAGCTCCCAGCTCAGTCCGGCGGCTCCAGGCTCATCGGGCCGTACACCTCGCGGTCACCCTCGAGGAGGGTCACCGCGCCGACACCGGCCTCGTGCAGCTCGGGCCATACCTCGCCGATCCAGGTCTCGGCGTCGGCCTGCGCGGGGAAGTCCGGGCTGCTCGCCGCCTCGGCCGGCGCCGGCCCGCCGGTGCCGTCCTCCATGCGCCAGGTCCAGGTCACGGCGTCACGCCCTCTCGTGCCGGTCGACGGATCGAACAAGCCGCACCGTACTCAGGTCGTGCGCCAGCGGCGCCGCGCCACGCACCCCCCAGCGGTGATGATCACGGTTGGGGTGGTGACGGTCAGGTGGTGGAGGTCTGGACGAACGGGGGCTTGGTCACCGCGAACCGCTGGGCTCGGCCGCGGACGTCGACGACGACCTCGGTCCCGTCCGGGACACCGCGCTCCAGCAGCGCCAGGGCGATGCCGACCCGGCGGGTGGGCGAGAACGTGCCGCTGGTGACCACACCCACCTGCTGACCGTCGGTGTCGAGCACCTGCATGGCCGCCCGCGGGATGCTGCGGTCGAGACCGACCAGCCCCCGCAGCAGCGGGGACGTCGCGGCCGACTTCTGCGCGAGCAGCGCATCGCGACCCCAGAACGCGGGCTTGCCCCAACCCACCGCCCACCCCGCGCGGGCCATCACCGGGGTGATGTCGAGCGACAGCTCATGGCCGTGCAGCGGGTAGCCCATCTCGGTCCGCAGCGTGTCCCTGGCACCGAGGCCGCCGGCGCGGATGCCGAGGTCTGACCCCGCCTCGAGCACCGCGTCCCACAGCGGGCCTGCCGCGTGCCACCGGGGCAGCAGCTCGAAGCCCTTCTCGCCGGTGTAGCCGGACCGGCACACGACCACCGGCGAGCCGTCGAACGTCGCGTCGGCGAAGGACATGTAGTCGTGGTCGGTCGGCAGCCCGAGCCGCTCGACCACCTCGGCGCAGCGCGGACCCTGCACGGCGAGCACGCCGTACGCCTCGTGGGCGTCCTCGACCACCACCTCCGCCGGGGCAGCAGCACCGAGCCGCCGGACCACCTCGACGGTGTTCG
>Ga0136630_1001244_pt1 | contig 10340 bp, 9 predicted proteins | sample AntDrymUQ5682106_2_FD_105496 | JGI IMG/M metagenome (GOLD analysis project Ga0136630, IMG submission 105496) | Polar desert sand microbial communities from Dry Valleys, Antarctica - metaG UQ568 (21.06) | ecosystem: Environmental > Terrestrial > Soil > Desert | place: Antarctica: Dry Valley...
ACACGGTGGGCATCCTCCTGCAGGAACCGCCGCTCAACGAGGACAAGACGGTGCTCGGCAACGTCGAGGAGGGTGTGGCCGACACGTTGGCGGTGCTCGCCCGATTCAACGAGATCGCCGAGCTGATGGCGACCGACTACAGCGACGCGCTTCTCGCCGAGATGGGCACCCTGCAGGAGCAGCTCGACCACCGGGGCGCCTGGGACCTCGACAGCCAGCTCGAGCAGGCGATGGATGCGCTGCGCTGCCCACCGCCCGACACCGACGTCAAGATCCTCTCGGGTGGGGAGCGGCGCCGGGTGGCGCTGTGCAAGCTGCTGCTCCAGCAGCCCGACCTGCTGCTCCTCGACGAGCCGACGAACCACCTCGACGCGGAGAGCGTCCAGTGGCTCGAGCAGCATCTCTCGGCCTACCCGGGCGCGGTGCTCGCGGTGACCCACGACAGGTACTTCCTCGACAACGTCGCGCAGTGGATCCTCGAGATCGACCGTGGCCGGCTGTACCCGTACGAGGGGAATTACTCGACGTATCTCGAGACCAAGCGGTCCCGGCTCAAGGTCGAGGGGCACAAGGACGCGAAGCGCAAGCGGATCCTCGACCAAGAGCTCGAGTGGGTCCGCTCGAACCCCAAGGCTCGCCAGGCCAAGAGCAAGGCGAGGCTCCAGCGGTACGAGGAGCTCGCGGCCGAGGCCGAGCGGGCCAGCAAGCTCGACTTCGAGGAGATCCAGATCCCACCAGGTCCGCGCCTCGGCACGGTCGTGGTCGAGGTCGAGGACCTCGAGAAGGGCTTTGAGGGACGGGTCCTGATCGACGACCTGTCGTTCACGCTGCCGCGTGGTGGCATCGTCGGGATCATCGGGCCGAACGGCGTCGGCAAGACGACGTTGTTCAAGATGATCATCGGTGACGAGCAGCCCGACGCGGGCAAGGTCCGGGTGGGCGAGACGGTCGCGCTGTCCTACGTCGACCAGAGCCGCATGGGGCTGGACCCGAAGAAGTCGGTGTGGGAGCTCGTCTCCGACGGTCTCGACTTCATCAAGGTCGGATCGACGGAGATGCCGAGCCGCGCGTACGTCGGGACGTTCGGCTTCAAGGGTCCTGATCAGCAGAAACCGGCCGGCGTGCTCTCAGGTGGTGAGCGCAACCGGCTCAACCTCGCGCTGACGCTCAAGCAGGGCGGGAACACGCTCCTGCTGGACGAGCCGACGAACGACCTCGACGTCGAGACGCTGCAGTCGCTGGAGAGCGCGCTGCTCGAGTTCCCGGGCTGCGCGGTGGTGGTGAGTCACGACCGGTGGTTCCTCGACCGGACGGCGACGCACATCCTCGCGTGGGAGGGCGATGTCGAGAACCCGGCCAGGTGGTTCTGGTACGAGGGCAACTATGCCGACTACGAGGCGAACAAGCTCGACCGGCTCGGCGCCGAGGCGGCCCGCCCGCACCGCGTCACCCACCGCCGGCTCACCCGCGACTGAGGCCTGGATGACCAGACACGTCTACCTCTGCCCGCTCCGCTGGTCGGACATGGACGCCTACGGGCATGTGAACAACGTGCAGTTCCTGCGCCTGCTCGAGGAGGCCCGCGTCGCCATGCTGTTCGTCGAGCCGAAGACCGCCGACGTCATGACCCTCGACGGCCAGCTGGTCGTTGTGCGGCACGAGATCGAGTACACCGCGCCGCTGGTCTACCGGCCCGAGCCGATCGCGATCGAGACCTGGGTCACCCGCATCGGCGGCGCGTCGTTCACCGTCGCGTACGAGGTGAAGGACGGCGAGCAGGTGTACGCGCGGGCGCGCACCGTGCTCGCCGCGATCGACAAGGAGACCGGCCGCGCGCGCCGGCTGGCCGCCGACGAGCGGTCGTGGATCGACGCCTACCACGAGCCCGAGATCAGCGCCTGACCCACCAGACGGTGGTCGTCGGCGGGAGCCGCACGACGGCGGTCGAGCCCTCGACTGGGGCACCGCTCGAGATCAGCGGTCGTCCCTCGACGGTGACGCGTCTTGGGCGCGCGGTGAAGTTCGTCGCGCAGGCGAGCCGACCTCGTCCGAACGCGAGCGTGCCCGGCGGCGACGGCAGCCACTCCAGCGGCTCGTCGAGGCCGGCCAGGTGCTCGTGGCGCAGCGCCAACGCCGCCCGGTAGTACTCCAGCGTCGAGCCGGCCAGTCCGGTCTGGGCCGAGACCGTGAGCGGTGCCCAGCCGTCCGGCTGGGGCAGCCAGGTGGCCTCGGAGCCCGGCCCGAAGCCGTACGGCGCCGCCGACCCCGACCACGGGATCGGCACGCGGCTCCCGTCGCGGCCGACGTCCGTGTAGCCCGATCGAGCCCAGGTTGGGTCCTGCCGGTGCTCCGGCGCGACGTCCACCTGGGGCAGGCCGAGCTCCTCGCCCTGGTAGAGGTAGCCGCTGCCGGGCAGCGCCAGCATGAGCAGCGTCGCCGCCCTGGCCCGAGCCAGCCCGACCTCGCCCCCGCCGTAGCGCGACACGTGCCGCGGCTGGTCGTGGCTGGAGAGCACCCACGTCGGCGCGGCGCCGATCATCGAGGTCGTGGTGAGACCGTCCTCGATGACCCGGCGGAACGCCGCCGCGGACCAGTCCGCCACCTGGAAGTGGAAGTTGAACGCCTGGTGCAGCTCGTCCGGCCGGGTGTAGCGCGCGCGCAGCTCGGCGTCGTCTGACCACGCCTCGACGACAGCCATCCGATCGCCGGCGTACGAGTCGAGCACGCGCCGCCACCTGCGGTAGACGTCGTGCACCGCCGGCTGGTCGGTGAACGGCAATGGCGTGTCGCGGCGCGTGTCGGGCAACCCCTCGGCCTTGGCAAGACCGTTCGCGACGTCCACCCGGAAGCCGTCCACGCCGCGGTCGAGCCAGAACCGCAGCACCGACTCGAACTCGTCGCCGACCTCGGGGTTGGTCCAGTCGAGGTCGGGCTGGCCCGCGTCGAAGAGGTGGAGGTACCACTCGCCGTCGGGGACCCGCGTCCAGGCGGGTCCACCGAAGTGCGACGTCCAGTTGTTCGGCGGCCGGTCGCCGGACCGCCCCCGCCCCGGGCGGAAGTAGTAGCGCGCGCGTTCCCGGCTGCCGGGCCGGGTGACCAGTGCCGACCGGAACCACGCGTGCTGCGACGACGTGTGGTTCGGGACGATGTCGATGATCATCCGCAGCCCGAGCTCGTGGGCATGGCGGAGGAGATCGTCGAAGTCGGTCAGCGTGCCGAACAGCGGCTCGACGCCACGGTAGTCCGCCACGTCGTAGCCGTGGTCGGCCTGGGGGGACGGGTAGAACGGCGTCAGCCAGATCGCATCGACGCCGAGGTCGGCGAGGTGGCGCAGCCGTTCACGGACGCCCGGCAGATCGCCGACGCCGTCCCCGTCGCAGTCGGCAAAGCTGCGGACGTAGATCTCGTAGACGACGGCGTCACGCCACCACGGCGCACGGGCCATGGTCGGTTCCTTCCGATCCGAACGAGCGGTCAGGACAGCGCCGGGTTGTGCTCATGTGGCACCCGCTCGCCCGAAGGCGGTGGACCGGGTGGAGTGCCGCCGCCGAACGGTCGACCGCCGAGGGACTCCCGACCGTGCGGCGACGCCCAGCCGGACAGGTCAGGTCCCGACGGCACGATGCCGGTCGGGTTGATGTCGCGGTGCACCTCGTAGTAGTGCCGCTTGATGTGCAAGAAGTCCGTGGTGTCCCCGAAGCCGGGCGTCTGGAACAGGTCGCGCGCGTAGGCCCACAGCACCGGCATCTCGGACAGCTTGTGCCGGTTGCACTTGAAGTGGCCGTGGTAGACCGCATCGAAGCGGGCCAGCGTGGTGAACAGGCGCACGTCGGCCTCGGTGATCGTCTCGCCGACGAGGAAGCGCTGGCCCTCGAGCCGCTCCGACAACTCGTCGAGGCGCGCGAAGAGCCGGTGGTATGCCTCCTCGTACGACGCCTGCGTGCCGGCGAACCCGGCCTCGTAGACACCGTTGTTCACGTCGCGGTAGACGAGCTCCATGATCTCGTCGATCTCGTCCCGCAGGTTCTCGGGGTACAGATCTGGTGCGCCGTCACGGTGAAGGTCCCGCCACTCGGTTGACAGGTCGAGCGTGATCTGCTTGAAATCGTTGGTGATCACTGCACCGGTCGGGATGTCGACGACCGCTGGCACCGTGATGCCCTGCTCGTAGCCCGGGACCGCCTTCTCGTACGCGTCCTTCAACCGCTCGATGCCGAGCACAGGGTCGACGCCGCCGGGATCAAGGTCGAAGGTCCAGCTGCGTGCGTCGTGGGTCGGGCCTGCGACGCCCATCGACAAGACGGTCTCGAGCCCGAGCAACCGGCGCGCGATGATCGCCCGGTTGGCCCACGGGCAGGCTCGGGCCACGACCAGGCGATACCGCCCGGGCTCGACCGGCCAGCCGTCCGCTCCGTCGGTGGTGATCCGAGCGGAGAGGTAGCGCGTGTCCCGCTCGAAGCTCTCCTCGACGTAGGTCCCTTTGGATGCACCCTGCGTACTCACGACGTCGACCCTACGGCCCTACCGCACGACGGGTCGGCCCACCCTGGGCACCCTCGAGCAGCTCGGTCCAGAACCTCACCCACACCTCCTCGTGCAGGATCCCGGCGCGCAGGGTGAGCCACGGTCCGCGCGGCTCGGCGCCGGTGTCCTCTCGCTGCCTCGCCTCGTACGCGACGAGCTGGTCGCGATGCGCGGCCAGCTGCGCGCCGGCCAGGGTGCCCAGGTCGGCACCGAAGTGAAGCTTGAGCAGCGCCGGGTCGCGCAGCTCGGGCAGGGCCGCGAGCGGTTCGCGCTGCCAGGCGGCCAGGGCCGTCCGGCCGCGTCGCGTGAGGCGGTAGAGCGTTCGGGCGCGGCCACCGGCCGTGGTGTCGGGGCGGGCAGCCAGGAAGCCGTCGGCGGCGAGCTGCTCGGTGGTCCGGTACACCTGCGAGTGGGGGGTGCTCCAGAAGTTGCCGAGCCAGCGCTCGGCGGCCCGCTTGACGTCGTACGCCGAGGCCTCGCCGAGCCGCTCGAGCAGGCCAAGCACGATCGCAGCGGTTGGGGTCACGACCGGATCCTGTCAGGGGACTTGTAAATAGTCCGAATCGGACTATAGTCCGTCCATGACCCACGACGTCGTCCTCGCGGTCCATGTCGCTGCCGGTGTGCTGGGGGTGGTGCTCGGTCCCCTGGTCGTGTGGCGGGCGTACCGCCGCCGAGTCGGACGCCTCGCCGCCGGCTACCACGGCGCGGTTGCGGCTGTCTGCATTTCTGCGCTCGGGTTGGCCGCGCTGGACGTCGCCCGCCTCTGGTGGCTGCTGCCGATCTCGCTCGGCACGTACGCGCTGGTTCTCCGCGGCGTACTCGCCGGGCGCGGACACCGGCCGGGGTGGGCGGCTTCGGCGGTGCGTGGCTACGGCGGCGCGTACATCGCCCTGTGGACGGCGATCGTGGTGGTGAGCGCTGGCACCTCGGTGCTCACGTGGTTGCTGCCAGCCATCCTGGGCACACCGGTCGTCGAGCTGCTCGCCGCTCGAGCGCACCGCGAGCCCGCCATGATCAACGCGGGGGACTGAGGCGGCAGGCCTCAGGCGGCGGGGTTGCTGGTGGCACCGTCGAGGACGAGCGCACCGTCGCGTAGCTCGAGGACGCGGTCGGCGAAACCGAGCAGGACCGGGTCGTGCGTGGCGACCACAGCGGTCACTCCCTGGCTCCGGACCAGGCCGCGCAGCAGCTCCATGATCGACAGACCGGTCTGCGAGTCGAGCTGACCGGTGGGTTCGTCTGCGAGCAGGATCTTCGGCGAGTTCGCAAGTGCCCGGGCGATCGCAACCCGCTGCTGCTGCCCGCCGGAGAGCTCGTACGGGCGCTGGTCCGCCTGGTCCGCCAGGCCGACCAGGTCGAGGAGCGCGCGGACGCGCTCGTCGCGGTCTCGCGGCTGCATCCGGACCAGCCGCATCGGCACCCCGACGTTCTCTGCCGCAGACAGGATCGGGATCAGGCCGAAGGACTGGAACACGAACCCGATGACGTCCCGGCGAAGCGTCAGCAGGCCGGACTCGTCGAGGCCGGTGACCTCCTGACCGTCGATGACGACGCGGCCGGCCTGCGGCTGGTCGAGACCGCCGACGCAGTTGAGCAGGGTGGTCTTGCCTGAGCCGGATCGACCCTTCACCGCGAGCAGCACGCCAGCGGGCACCTCGAAGCTCACGTCGCGCAGCGCATGGACCTCGGTGGAGCCGGTGCGGTACGTGCGGTCGAGCTTCTCGATGACCACGATCGACTCGGTACCACTGCGGGTCTCGACGGAGCTGGCCGGGCGGAGCGATCGGGCGTGGCGGCCGGGCATCAGGCGGCCCCCTCGTCGTCGAGGCCGGCCGGCCGGGTCGGAACGGCGCCGGCTCGGGGCTGCTGGTCCGGCCAGAGGCCGACGTGGTCGGGCTCGAGCTCGAGACGCACGCGGCGGCTGAGCTCCAGCGCGTCGACGAAGTCACGGGGCAGCTGGACCCGGCCGGCCCGGTCGAGCACCGCGTACTCCTCTGCGATGACCTCCTCGTGGCCGTGCTCGCTGATCGACGTGCGGCGGACCACCTCGCTCGAGGTTCGCCCGTCCCGGATCGCGACGGTCCGGTCGACCTGCGTTGCGACGAGAGGGTCGTGGGTCACGACGACGATGGTGACGCCGAGCTCACGGTTGGCTGCGCGCAGCGCCTCGAACACCAGCTCGGAGGTCGAGGTGTCCAGCTCACCGGTCGGCTCGTCGGCGAAGATCACCTCGGGTGCGTTGGCGGTCGCGACCGCGATCGCCACCCGTTGCTGCTCGCCCCCGGACAGCTCGGCGGGCTTTCGATCCGCGCAGCTGCCTACGCCGAGCACGTCGAGGAGCTCACCGACCCTGGCCCGACGCTCGTTCTTGGAGCGACCCGCGATCGTCATCGGCAGGGCGACGTTCTCGGCGGCGGTGAGGTAGGGCAAGAGGTTGCGCGCCGTCTCCTGCCAGACGAAGCCGACGACCTCGCGACGGTAGGTCACGCGGTCCGCCGCCGACATCGCGAGCAGGTCCTGACCGGCGACCGACGCCAACCCGGCGGTCGGTACGTCGAGCCCGGAGAGGATGTTGAGCAAGGTCGACTTGCCGGAGCCCGACGCGCCCACGATCGCCACCAGCTCTCCCTGCTCGACCAGCAGGTCGAGCCCTTGCAGGGCCACGACCTCGATGCCCTCGGCCTTGTAGATCCGCACCAGGTTGTCGCAGACGATGTGCGCGCCTGCGCCGAACCGAGTCTGGTCCTTCGCTCGATATCCCAGCGCCGCCAGGTCGAAACCGCGCCCGTTCGGCGCCGCGCTCCGCTTCTCGCTCGTCCGTCGCTCGTCGCCTCGCCGCGCAACTGCCGGGACGCCGATCCGCCTACCTCCTCGCTGGTTCATCCGTCCTCCCCGACGCGCAGCACGGCGCCGAGCCGGGTCCGGCGGTTGATCGACGTGACGCCGAGTACGGCGGCGACCACCACGACGCAGATCCCCCCGGCGAGTGCCCCGATGGTGGCGCCATCAGCGTAGATCGTCGGTTGGTCCAGGCCGCCGGTGAACGGCGTCAGGTCGATGGCGGGGAGCACGACGTACGGCAGCGCGAAGCCCAGCGCCGCCCCGACGCCGATGGCGATCATCGTCGTCGGGACGATCTCCCAGGCAACCAGGCCACGGACCTGCCGGCTGGACAGGCCGAGCGTGCGCAGGCACGACAGGAACCGCTCGCGGGACCTGGCGGTGACGACGAGTGCGAGCACGACGGACAGCGCGCTGTACGCCGCTGCGGTAAACGTCGCCGCCTGGAACGTCCGCTCCGTCCCGGCGACGAGCGGCGAGCCGGCGATCTGCTCGTAGACCTCGTTCCGGGTGGTGATCTGAGCGAACGGCTGGGTCACCTGGGCCGCGGCGAGAACGGCGTCCGTGTCCGCGTCCTCTGCGTCGAGCAGCAGAATCGTCGGCCCGTAGGGGAGATCGACGACGCGTTCGGCATCGGGGGTGCGCCCGACCGCCCAGAGCTGGTCCGACTCGAGCCCCAGGAAGAAGTCGATGGTTCCGACGGCGTCGAGCACGGGTTTGCTCCCGGGCAGGAGGAAGGGCAGGTCGCGCAGCTCGCTGCCAACCCGCCCGTCGGCACTGAGCTCGATGGCGAAGGCCGGGGACACCACCATCGGCACACGGGTCCCGTCACCCGCCGACGCGTTGACCAGAGGCTCGAGCGCCGTCGTGTCGATCACCCGGTCCGCGACGAAGGCCTGGAACGCGGACGGGTCGAGGAGCAGCAAGGTGAACCGGTCGCGGGTATCGCCGAGCCGGCCGTCGAGCGCCGTCGACCGGGCATGGATCCCGAACGTCCGGTCGAGAGTGACCCGGGCGGCCGCCGCCATCCGTGGCACGTCGACCGCTTGGTCGAAGTCGGTGCCGTCGACGCGAACAGGTGCACCGACGAGCTCCCACGACCGGACGTCCTGCTCCAGCCGCACCGAGTTCACGACGATCGCGGCGAAGACGGAGAAGCTGAGCCGCGACCAGGACGACGACGAGCGGGATGGCACGTCCGGTCGCCTCCCGGCCGGCTCGCAAGAGCCCGAGATAGCTCACCGGGCCCCGCCGGTTCGCCATGAACCGGCCGACCAGGCGGATCGGAGCCGGGTAGACCCGCAGGACCGCGACGGAGGCCGCCAGTGCGATCAACGCCGGGACCGCGAGCAGGAACGGGTCAGCCGAACCTCCGACGACTGCCGTGTCGAACCCGCGCTCGCGCAGCAGCACGACGCCGACCGCAGCCAGCAGGACGAGCGCGAGCTCCGCGGCCAGTCGGCGGGGTGACGAGCCACCGGTCGCGAGGTCGCGACGTCCGACCGGGCCGACCGCGCGGTGCGCCGACCAGGTCACGGCGGCGAGCACGACGGCGCTGGCACCGGCGAGCCCGCCGGTCAGCCACCACGACAACGGGGTGGACCTGGCTGGCACGGCCAGAACGGCCAGCGCCAGGCCACCGGCCACGCTCACTCCTGCGATCAGGAACCCTTCAGCCGCGGTGATCATCGTGAGCTGACGGAGCGAGGCGCCGCGCGCCCGGGCGAGCGCGAGAGCAGCCCGGCGTCGCTCGCTGGTGAGCTGCGCAACGAGGACGAGCACAGCCAGGGCGCCGATCAGCAGGCCGACCAGCCCGATCGAGAGCACGGCGTGGGCCGTGGTGCGCTGGTCGAGGAACCGGTCGAGCACCTCCTGCACCGTGGTCTGGATGCTGAACGGTGCGCCGCTCGGGGAGACGATGCCGTCGGACTGGGCCCGGTCAGCTGCCAGACCGAGGTCGTCGACCAGTCCGGCGTGCACGGGCTCGACGTCGAGGGGAAACTCCCAGCTCGTGGTCAGCTCCGTCGGTACGGCGAGCCCGTCGTCTGTCGACAGGAGGGACGGGAACGACGCCGGAGTCACCAGCGCACCTGCGGTGTTCTGGATCAACTCGCCGCTCGAGTCGAACACGGGCGCGTCGAGGAGCAGGTTGAGGTGCCGCGCCCAGGTATGGCTGGTCTGATCGATCGGCTCGTAGACCCCGGTGACCTCGAGGACGAGATCCGGGCCGGGACTCCGGCTGGCGGTGGCGAGGTCGCCCACCTCGAGCCCTAGGGCCGCCGCCCCAACCGTGCTGAGCCCGACCTGGACGATCGTGCGGTCCTCGTCGAGGACGTCGTCCGGTGGGGCGGTCGTCGGGCCTTCAGCTGGTTCGGCACCCTCGACGAAGCGCACCTCGGGGCGCTCGGTGTCCAGGAGCACGGGGGTCAGGAAGAAGTCGGGGAAATCCTCCGGGCGCGGCGTGTCGTTGACGCTCCGGATCAGGTAGTCGCCCGGTGTGGAGGAGATCACCGCCGGCTCGAGCAGATCGCGGAGCGGAGGGTCGAACGAGGCCAGGAGGTCCGCGCCGATGGTGTGAAGGGCGCTGATCGCGGCCCCCCCGGCGAGGACCGGTCCCACGTAGGTAGCCCGGACGTCGTCGATCTCGCGCGACTGGGCGAACTCGTACCGGACGGCTCGGTCGTCGATGTCGTTGAGCCACCGCGGCCAGGCCGCGGCCAGGAACGCCGTGCCGAAGAGAATCGCGGCCAGAACGACGACCGAGGCCTTGTCCGCGCGCAGCTGGCGGCCGAGCCCTCCGTGCAGCCTGGCCCGCTCGGTCCGGTTGTTCACCCGTCCTCCCCGAGGCGCAGCGCACTCCCGAGGCCGCCGCGCTGGAGGCGGTTCGCGGCGACGACGACGAGTCCACCGAGCGCACTTGCGGTCGCGATCGCTGTGACGGCGAGCGTGAGCCACGGCACGTCGAGCAGGAC
>Ga0136630_1001246_pt1 | contig 10326 bp, 13 predicted proteins | sample AntDrymUQ5682106_2_FD_105496 | JGI IMG/M metagenome (GOLD analysis project Ga0136630, IMG submission 105496) | Polar desert sand microbial communities from Dry Valleys, Antarctica - metaG UQ568 (21.06) | ecosystem: Environmental > Terrestrial > Soil > Desert | place: Antarctica: Dry Valley...
CCTCACCGCCCAGCGCCTTCGCGACCGCGTGGGCCTGAGCCAGCGCCAGCGCGCTGCCGCGCGTCCCGATCCGAAGAACTCGTCCGAAGACGTCCGGCACGCCGTCAGGCACCCATCCGCGGCGCCGGATCGCCACGCGTGATGCTCGATGATGCTCCGCATCGACTGCGCTCACGCGCGCCGCCCGGCATCCACGGCTGGGCGCCTGCCGACGCACCGTCTGTCTCCGGACGAGTTCTCACTGCGCGCGGCGCAGGGGGCGCACGTCGGCGGGGGCGTCCGCCTCCGCGGGCGCAGCCTCGCCGTCCAGCGCGAACAGCTCGCGCAGGAGCTGCAGGCGGGCGTGCTCGCCGCCCGACCCCTTGAGGCGCAGCGTCGGCTCGTGCAGCAGGCGCGCCATCACCGTGCGCGCGATGGCCTCGACGCGCTCCAGGTCGCGGTCGCTGACGCCGTCGAAGCGGCTCAGGTTCTCGGCCAGCACCTGCTCGACGATCGCGTCGCCGTGGCGGCGCAGCGCGGTGAGGGTGGGCAGCGCGTCGAGCTGGCCCAGCCAGCGGGCGAAGCGCTGAATCTCCTCCTCGACCAGCTCCTGGGCCTTGGCCTCCTCGCCCGCGCGGGCGTCCAGGGTGCGCGCGACGGTGGCCTGCAGGTCGTCCATGTCGTAGAGCGTCACGTCCTCGAGGTCCCCGCACAGGGGGTCGATGTCGCGCGGCACCGCGATGTCGATGAGCGCGAGGGGCCGCCCCCCGCGGGCCTCCATGACCAGCTCGAGCTCCTCGGGGCCCACGATGGGGCGGGGCGACGCCGTGGAAGCGACGACGATGTCGGCAACCTCCATCTGGCCCGGCAGCTCGTCCAGGGAGAGCACGCTGCCGCCGAAGCGCTCGGCCAGGGCGCGGGCGCGGGCGGCGTGGCGGTTGGCCAAAAAGATCGTGCGTACCCCGCGCTGGGCGAGCGCGCGGGCGGTCAGCTCGGCCGTCTCGCCCGCGCCGATGACCAGCACGTCGCGCTCGGACAGCTCGCCCACCACGCCACGGGCCAGGTCGACGGCCACCGACGAGACGCTGGCGCCACCCTCGCCCACGCGGGTCTCCGAGCGCACGCGCTTGCCCGCGGCCAGGGCCGCGGTGAACAGCCGGTTGGTCAGGGGGCCGGTGGTGCCCGCGGTCCGGGCGCGCTCGTAGGCGCGGCGCACCTGCCCCTGCACCTCGGCCTCGCCGACGATCATCGAATCCAGGCCCGCGGCCACCCGGAAGAGCTGGCGCGCGGCGTCGCAGTTGCGCGGGGTGTAGGCCATGGCAGCCAGCTCCGTCGGGCGCAGGTCGGCCTGGGCGGCCAGGCGGCCCAGCAGCGCGCTCTCGGCGGCCACCGGGTCGTCGACCACGAGATAGGCCTCGGTGCGGTTGCACGTCGAGATGACCACGGCCTCGGCGATGGCCGCGTCGGCCACCAGGTCGTGCAGCAGCGAGACGGCCTGGCTGTCGACCAGCGCAAGGCGCTCGCGCAGCGCCACGGGCGCCGTGTTGTGCGAGACGCCGAGGGCCAGCAGCTCACTCACGGGTGGCGCCCACCCTCTCGTGCTCGTGCTGGTCGGCTGCAGTTCCGTCGGCCTCGCGGCGCTCGGCGAGCTCGGTCAGCTCGGTCAGGTCACGCTCTATGCGCCCCAGCTTGGCGGCCATGATGGCCACGTAGATCAGCACCAGCGCGAAGAAGACCAGGTAGGCGGCTGCGACGTAGGGGCCGGCCTCGTCGAGGGGCAGCGCGGGCAGCATCAGAGGGTCGGTGCCGCGCTGCGCGGGACGGGGGCGAGCTCGTCGCCGGCCAGGGTGCGCCGCAGTGCGCGCAGCTTGAAGGTCGCGTTCTTGGAGGCCATCTCGTACTTCCACAGCGTGACGAAGAGCAGGCCGACCCCGGCCAGTGCCACCAGGAAGGTGAGGAACATGTCGCCCGGCATCCCACCGCCGGTGGTCGCGAACGTGCGCGGGTGGATGTAGGCCTCGGCCATGCGCACGGCCGCGAAGTTCAGCGGCACGAACGCGCCGGCCACGATGGCGAACACCGACGCGTAGCGCGCCTGGCGCTCCTTGTCCTCGATCGAGAAGCGCAGCGGCGTGTAGCAGGCGTAGAGCAGGAAGACGATGAGGAACGACACGAGCATCGGCTCCTGCCACACCCACCACGAACCCCACGACGCCTTGGCCCAGATCGAACCGGTGACCAGCGTTCCCAGTGCGAGCACGATGGCGATGTGGATGGCCACGTAGGAGCGCAGGTCGTGGCGCGGGTCGCGGGTGCGCAGGTGCTGGATGGCGAAGACCCCGCCGGCCATGAACCCCACGAGCGCCACGATGCCGATCGGCACGTGCACGTAGAAGATCTTCTGCACGAACCCCTGGTCGGCGTCCAGCGGCGCGAAGAAGAACACCAGCGCGAACGCGGCGGTCAGGGTCAGGGCGGTCAGGGCGGCGAGTGGGCGAAGGCCCTTGCCGTAGGTCATTCAGTCCTCCAGGAGGAAGTCGAAGATCGCATAGGCGAGCAGACCGAAGACTCCATCATAGATCGCCAGGATGGCCAGCCAGCGCCCGGGGAGCGGCCCCGCGCCGTCCAGCGCCAACAGTGGCGCGGTGGCCTGCGCCGCGGCCAGGACGACCGGGATCAGCAGGGGCAGCAGCAGGATCGGCACGATCAGGTCGCGGGCCCGGGTGCGGATGGCGATCGCGCTGACCAGCGTCCCGATGACGGCCAGGCCGATGTCGGCCAGTGCCAGCACGGCCAGCAGCTCGGGCAGCGCCTGCCACAGGCTGGGGCCCAGCAGGAGGAACGCGAAGGCCGGGATCGCGATGAGCTGCACGAGCACGAGAAAGGCCAGCAGGGCGAGCGCCTTGGCCACCAGCAGCGAGGTGCGGTCCACGGGCGCGAGCAGGAAGCCGTCGAAGCCGCCCTGCTCGACCTCGGCCACGAACAGCCGGTTGATGCCCAGCACCGCCGCGAACAGGAGCGTGACCCATAGGACCCCGGCGGCCAGGCTGCCGTCGAGGCTCGAGCGGTCCAGCCCGAAGTGGAAGACCACGAAGGTGCTGATCGAGAACAGCGCCATCGCCGGCACGGCCTCCTTGGTGCGCAGCTCGACCAGGAGGTCCTTGCGCAGCAGCGCGCCGACCGCCCGCCTCACGTGTACAGCTCCCGCACGCGCCGCTCGTCGATCTCGGCCACCGGTGCGAGCAGCGCCACCCGCCCGCCGCGCAGCCCCAGCGCGATGTCGCCCTCGGCCAGCCCGCCGGCCGGATCATGGCTGGTGACGACGCGGGTGCGCCCGCTGGAGCGCCCGATCAGCGGCTCGAGCACCTCGGCGGCCGCCGGATCGAGGTTGGCCAGTGGCTCGTCGAGCAGCAGCAGCGCCGGGTCGTGCAGGACCGCGCGGGCCACCGCCGCGCGCTGGACCATCCCGCGCGACAGCTCGGCGATCGGGTCGTCGGCCCGCACGCGCAGCGCCACCGCCTCCAGCGCCTCGTCCACCCGGCCCGGAGCCACGCCGTGCAGCCGCGCGTGGAAGCGCAGGTTCTCGCGCGCCGACAGCTCGCGGTAGAGCAACGGCTCGTGGGTGAGCAGCCCGACGCGCCCACGCGCCCGCCACCCCTCGTCGGGCAGCCGCGCCCCGAGTACGCGCACGTCGCCCTCGTGGGGGCGCAGCAGCCCGGCCAGAACCCGCAGCAGCGTCGTCTTCCCCGCTCCGTTGGGGCCGAAGACCACGAGCGTGCGCCCGGCCTGTAGGTCCAGCGTCACGTCCTGGAGCGCCGGCCGCTCGCCGTAGCGCCGGCCCAGGCCGCGCAGCTCGAGGGCGAGATCAGCCGTCATCGGGCAGCAGGCGACGGAGGCGGACGGCGACGGCGCGCATCGTCTCGGGCTCGACGGCGCCCCATTGACGGAGCAGCCGCCGTCGCGATAACGCGCGCAGCTGCTCGCACATCACGAAGCTCGTGGCCCTCAGCCCGCCTTCGGGCGGTTGCACGCGCACGCGGAGCGGCGTCCCGCGGTCAGTGCGGGTCAGCGGAGCAGCGACGACGATGCTTCCGCGGTTGAAGCGGCCCGCGGACAGCACCAGAACCGGGCGTGTGCCGGCCTGCTCGCTGCCGGTGACCGGGTCCAGATCTGCCAGCCAGACCTCGCCGCGCGCGGGAGCAGCCACCCGTCAGCGCGCCGGCCGGCCGTGCTCGTCGACCGGCCACGGGTCATCCTCGAGCCCGTCCATCAGGGTGCCCTCGAGGTGCTGAGCCGTTCCCGTAGCCATTGCCTCGTTATGGGCGTCGAACATCGCGTCGGTCTCTGCCCGCTCGACGAGCTGATCGACCACCTCGGTGATCGAACTCCCCCGTCGGCGCGCCAGCTCGCTCAGCGCGCGGTGGGTGGTCTCTCGGATCCTGATGGTCGTTGACGTAGACACGTGTTGCATGAGCGTAGACAAGATTGCAACAGGTCGGCGATCACATTCCGCCCATCGTCGCCTGACCCGCTAGTGCACCGAGCGCCCGCCCAGCGTCTCGACGACGTGGGTGAGGGTGGGCGCGAGCACCGGGAAGGTCTCCTCGATCGCTCTGGGGTTGCCGGGGAAGTTGACGATCAGCGTGCGCCCGGCTATGCCGGCGACGCCGCGGCTGAGGATGCCCATCGGCGTGCGGCGGATCGACTCGGCGCGCATGGCCTCGGCGAAGCCGGGCGCGTCGCGCTCGATCACCGCTCGGGTGGCCTCCGGCGTCACGTCATCCGGGGTCAGGCCGGTGCCGCCGGTGGTGAAGATGAGGTCGACCGCGTCGGCGACGTGGCGGCGCAGCACCGCCTCGATCGCAGCCGGGTCGTCGGCGACGACGTCGCGTGCGGCGATCTGCGCGCCGGCCTCGCCTGCGAGCCGTGCCAGCGCATCGCCCGAGCGGTCCTCGCGGGTCCCGCGCGCGACGGAGGTGGAGATGGTCAGGATTGCTGCGCGCACGGCGCCTACTCCTCGCGCCGCCAGTCGCCGCTCTCGCCGCCGCTCTTCTCCAGCAGCACGACGGAGGCGATCTCGATCCCGCGCTCCAGCGCCTTGAGCATGTCGTAGACGGTCAGCGCGGCCACCGATGCGGCGGTCAGCGCCTCCATCTCCACCCCCGTCTGGGCCGTCGTGCTTGCCTGCGCGACCAGGGTCAACGTGCCCGCGGCGGCGTCGACCGCCTCCTCGATACTCACGCTGCTCAACGGCAGCGCGTGGCACAGGGGGATCAGCTCGCTGGTGCGCTTGGCCGCCTGGATGCCGGCGATGCGCGCGGTGGCCAGCACGTCGCCCTTGGGCACGTCTCGCGCCACCAGGCGCTGCGCGGTCGCCGGCGTCATGCGCACCACGGCGCGGGCGACCGCGCGGCGCTGGGTGGTGGGCTTGCCGCCCACGTCGACCATGCGCGCGCGGCCACGGGCGTCGAGGTGGGTGAGCGGCGCCTCGCCTGTGCCCGAAGTACTCTGCCCGTGGGTGCTCACGCCGCAGCGTGGACCCGCTGGGCCGCCTCGATGAGCGACAGCACCTCGGCGTCGCGGCCGTCGCGCAAGAGCGCGACCGGGTCCGGGTTCCCGTTGACGATCCCCTCGAAGAAGGCCTTGCGGTCCTGGTAGGTGGGCAACGTGCCCTTGGCCCAGCCGCGCGCGTCGTTGAGCATCACGGCCAGGCGCGCGTACTCCTCCCCGAACAGCTCGCCGACCTCGGCCTTCATGCGTTTGGCCAGGGCCGGCGAGGCACCCGCGGTGGAGATCGCGATGGCCAGCGGGCCGGTGCGGACGATCGCGGGGAGGATGAAGTTGCACAGCGGCGGCACGTCGACGACGTTGACCAGCATGGCCCGGTGCTCGGCGTCGTCGTAGACCGCGATGTTCACGTCGGTGTCGTCGGTGGAGGCGATGACCATGAACGTGCGCTCGAGGTCCTCGGTGGCGTACTCGCGCCGCTCCCAGGCGATCGAGCCCTCGGCTGCCAGGTCCGCCAGCTCGGGCACCGCCTCGGGCGCGACCAGCACGACATCGGCGTCGCAGGCCAGCAGGCCCTCGACCTTCTCCAGCCCGATGGTCCCGCCGCCGACCACGACGCAGCGCCGCCCGCTGAGCTTGAGGCAGGCGATGTAGAACGGCGTGTCGAGCATGTCGCGCACGCACGTCTGGTCGCAGATCCCACGGCGGAACTGGCAGACGCATTCCTTGCCAGCGTAGGCCTGGGCGGGCATGGCGTCCAGCGTAGGGCCCGTCCAAGAACAAGTGCACGGACCCTGAACCCTGCGCGGCGCACGCCCGTACATTCAGGCACATGGCTGAGGGTTACTTCACCGACGACTCCATGCTGCGCCGCGTCATCGGCGAGTACGCGGTCGCCTTCAGCGGCCCGAGGGCCTTGTTGATGATGGCCGCCCACCCGGTGGCCTTCGCCGGCTTCTTCGCCCACACCGGCGCGCTGGACGACCCCTACGCGCGCCTGCGGCGCACCGGCGAGGTGCTCGACCTCATCGCGTGGGGCGAGGAGCGCGGGCCGGCCGACCGGGTCACAGCGCGGGTCCGTGCCATGCACGCCACGGTGCGTGGCGAGACGCGCGAGGCGGCCGGTCGCTTTCCCGCCGGGACGCCCTACCGCGGCGACGACCCCGACCTGCTGCTCTGGGTGCTTGCCTCGCTGGTCGACTCGGCGGCCCTGGTCTACGAGAAGTCCGTGCGCGGCCTGAGCCCGCCGCAGCGCGAGGCGCTGTGGGCTGACTATCGCGTCGTCGGGCGGCTGTTCGGCTTGGCCGACGACGACATGCCCGCCGGCTGGCGCGACTTCCGCGCCTACGTGGACGGAATGGTCGCGAGCGGCGACCTGGTGGTCACCGATCAGGCGCGCGAGCTGGCCACGGAGATCGTCATGCACCCGCCCGCGCCGCTGGTCGCACGGCCGCTCGTCGAGCTGGTCAACCAGATCACGGTCGGCCTGCTGCCCGGCGACCTGCGCCGCCAGTACGGCCTGCGCTGGGATCCGCTGCGCGGTCTCGCGCTGGCCGGCGGCGCGGAGTACGCCAAGCGGCTGCTCGTCCCATTCATGCCCGGTCGCCTGCGCTACATCCCGCAGGCCCGCGCCGCGTAGCGGCCGAGCTCATCGTCTGCGCGCCGCGCGCAGCGTCCGGACGGCCACGCGGGCCAGCGGCGCCGCGCCGCTGCGCAGGGCGCGCTCGCGGTCGCGGTCGCGTGCGCTGCGCAGCCGGGCGACGGTCCGCCCGGCTTCGACGAGCGCCTGGTCATAGGGGTGCCAGCGCACCGGACGCGCCGCGGTGGGGTCCCATGTGACGAGCTTGGGCTCGACCGCGGCGTGCAGGGCCTGGGCCCCGCGGGAGCGACCGACGCCCGAGCTGCCCACGCCGCCCCAGGGCAGCGAGGGCGCGGTCCTGCTGGGAAGGTGGTCGTTGAGCCACACCATCCCGGCGCGCAGCTCGTGGGCGATGCGCCGACCCTGGTGGAGGTCGCCGATCCACACCGAGGCCCCCAGGCCGGCCTCGCCCTCGTTGGCCCGCGCGATGGCCTCACGCTCGCCGGACACCGGCGCGACCGCGAGCACGGGACCCGGTGCGGCCTCCCGCCACAGCCGCACGTCGGGCGGCACATCGGTGAGCACCGTGGGCGCCCACCAGGCGCCGGCCTCCCGCTCCAGCGGCCCGCCGCAGGCCAGCGTGGCGCCCGCGTCCACCGCCTCGTCGACGAGCGCGCGCAGCGCGTCCAGGCGCTCGACGGTCAGCAGTGGCCCGACGTCCGTCGTGGCCCGTGCGGGGTCGCCCACGCGCAGCGCCCGCGCCGCCTCGATCACCCCGTCGGTGAAGCGCTGCACCGCCTCGGGACCCACGAAGGCGCGCTTGACGCTGCCCGGCGACTGCCCGGCATTGGCGAAGGCCCCCCAGGCGGCGCCGCGGATGGCGCGGTCGACGTTGGCGCCGCGCAGCACCAGCAGGGCGTCGTGACCTCCGGCCTCCAGGGTCGTGCGCTTGTAGCGCCGCGCGCAGATCTCGCCCACGGCGCGCCCGGCCTCCGCCGAGCCGGTGAAGACGACCTGGGCCACCGGCCCCTCGATGAGCGCGCGGGCGGTGTCGGCGCCTCCGTGGACGATCTGCAGCAGCCCCTCGGGGAGCCCGGCGCGCGCGAAGACCCGCGCGATCCGCTCCGCCGCCAGCCCGGCCTGCGAGGAGGGCGTCAGGACGACCCCGTTGCCCCCCAGCAGCGCTACGGCCACGTCGCCCAGCGGCGCGTGCCACGGCTCGGCGCCCGGCGTCAGCACCGCGGTGACGCCCAGCGGCTCGAAGGTCAGCCGTGCGCGCTTGGTCGGGAAGACGGTGCGCGACAGCCCGATGCGCTGGGGCCCCAGCACGCGGGGGCCCTGCTCGGCCAGCCACTGCAGCGTGTCGATGGAGGGCAGCAGCTCCTGGGTGAGCACCTCGGCGCACGGGCGCCCCTGCTCGCGCACCAGGAGAGTCGACAGCTCGTCGAGCTCGTCGATGACCGCCTGGGCCGCCCGGCGCAGGTAGCGCGCGCGGTCGCGCAGGCGCAGCGCGGCCCACAGCGGCTGCACCTCGGCCGCGGTGGCGATGGCGGCGGGTACGGCCTCGGGCCGTGTGGCCACGACGGTGCCCAGCAGGGAGCCGTCGACGGGGCTGCGCGCCTCGAGGCGCTCGGCGCTGGGCATGCCGGCGATTCAATCAGGCGGCTCGGTGCGCGTGGTTCGCCGCACGGTCCACAGCATGGCGAGCGAACCCTGAAGGGCGTGTGAAGCGGGTGGGAACTTGCGCCGCTAGTCCCCGCGCAGGCGGCGCAGCTCCTCGGCCCGGTCGCGCAGGGTGGCCTCCTGCTCGTCGGGCTCATAGAAGCGCACGTCCCCCAGCCCCTCGGGCAAGACCCGCTGGGGCGCGACGTGGCCGGGGTGGTCGTGGGGGTGGTCGTAGCCCACGCCCCGGCCGAGCTGGGCCGCGCCCGGGTAGGCGCCCGAGCGCAGCGCCGCCGGCGGCGTCGCTGCGCCGTGCTCGCGCACGTGGCGACGGGCGGCGGCGATGGCCTGGTACGCCGCGTCGGACTTGGGCGCCAGCGAGAGGTAGACAGCGGCCTGAGCCAGTGCGTGCTGGCCCTCGGGCAGGCCGACGTGCTCGACCGCGTGGGCCGCGGCGACGGCGAGCGACAGGGCCTGAGGATCGGCGTTGCCGATGTCCTCGGAGGCCAGGATGATCATGCGCCGGGCGATGAACCGCGGGTCCTCGCCCCCCTCGAGCATCACTGCCAGGTAGTACAGCGATGCGTCCGGGTCCGACGCGCGCGTGGCCTTGATCCAGGCCGAGATGAGGTCGTAGTGCTGGTCGCCGCCCTTGTCGTAGCGCAGCGCCCGGCGTTGCAGCGCCTCCTCGGCCAGCGCGAGGTCCACCGGCACGCCCTCCTCGCACGTACCAATGCCTGCGGCTTCGCCGCGGCTGGCACAGGCACCAATGCCTGCGGCTTCGCCGCGGCTGGCACAGGCACCAATGCCTGCGGCTTCGCCGCGGCTGGCACAGGCCATCTCCAGGGCGGCGAGCGCGGTGCGTGCGTCGCCCCCGGCCCGCGTGGCCAGGAACCCGATCGCCTCGTCCTCGACGACGCAATCGCCGCACTCCCCGCGCTCCAGCGCGCGGCGCAGCAGCACCTCGACGTCGCCCGCGTCCAGCCCGGCCAGCTCGTAGACCTGCGCGCGCGAGAGCAGCGCGCCATTGACCTCGAAGTACGGGTTCTCGGTTGTCGCGCCGATCAACGTGAGCAGCCCCTCCTCGACCGCTGGGAGCAGTGCGTCCTGCTGGGCCTTGTTGAAGCGGTGGATCTCGTCGAGGAAGAGGATCGTCGCGCGGCCGCCTTGCCGGCGCTCACGGGCGGCGGCGATGATCGCCCGCACCTCGGCCCGGCCGGCCTCCACAGCGCTGAGCTCCTCGAAGGCCGCGTCGGCGGTCGTCGCGACCAGGCGGGCCAGCGTGGTCTTGCCACTGCCCGGCGGGCCGTAGAGGACCATCGAGTGCGGCCGCCCCTCGTCGATCGCGCGGCGCAGCGCGCTGGGCCGCGCCGCCGTACCCAGCAGGTGCTCTTGACCGACGACCTCGTCCAGGGTCGCGGGGCGCATGCGCGCCGCCATCGGCGCCGCCGGGCCACCGCGCGGGGGTGCTGGCTCCGGCGCGTCGAACAGGCGGTCCACCCCGCCCACGGTACCTTCCCCGGATGGGAGATCCCTTGGAGCAGGACGCCGTCGAGCTCCTCCAGCGACTCATCCGCTTCGACACCGTCAACCCACCC
>Ga0136630_1001248_pt1 | contig 10326 bp, 10 predicted proteins | sample AntDrymUQ5682106_2_FD_105496 | JGI IMG/M metagenome (GOLD analysis project Ga0136630, IMG submission 105496) | Polar desert sand microbial communities from Dry Valleys, Antarctica - metaG UQ568 (21.06) | ecosystem: Environmental > Terrestrial > Soil > Desert | place: Antarctica: Dry Valley...
CAGGCGGCGGGCCGCGACACGAGCCGACGACCTTGCCGCCCGCGACGCACTGGCCAACAGCGAGAAGGACCTCGCCGAGAACCTCATGATCGTCGATCTGCTCCGCAACGACCTGGGACGGGTCTGCGAGGTCGGCAGCGTCGCCGTGCCGCAGCTGTTCGCCGTGGAGACCTACGCCACCGTGCACCAGCTCGTCAGCACCGTGCGCGGCCGGCTGCGCTCGGACCGAACGCCTGTGGACTGCGTGCGCGCTGCGTTCCCGGGAGGCTCGATGACCGGCGCTCCCAAGCGGCGCTCCATGGAGATCCTGGCTCGGCTGGAGGCGGGGCCGAGGGGGGTCTACGCCGGCGCGCTCGGCTTCTTCGGACTGGGCGGCTCGGTTGACCTGAGCATCGTCATCCGCACCGTCGTGGTTACGCCAGACACGGTGTCGGTGGGAACTGGCGGCGCCGTGGTCGCCCTGTCAGACCCGCAGGACGAGCTCAACGAAACGCTGCTCAAGGCCGAGCCGATGCTGGCGGCGGTGGCCAGCTGCCTGGCGGAGCAGCAAGTAGAAGGGTTGGTCACACTGTCGTGACCAACCCTTCTACTTGGGACTGCTGGCAGGAGGCAGGCCTGGGTGGCTAGCCCCCGATGAGGCTGTTGGACTCGAGGAACTCCTGGGCGACGTCTTCGGGGCGCTGGCCCTCGGCGGACACCTGCGCGTTCATCTCGGTCATGACTTCCTGGGTCAACGCCTCCGAGATCGGGTTGAACAGCTCCTCGAGGGCCTGCCCGTACTGTGAGAACACCTCGTCGACGAAGATGGGCGAGGGGTTGTAGAGCGGGAAGAAGCCTTCGTCGTCCTCCAGCACCGTGAGATCCAGGGCCGCCACCCGCCCGTCGGTCGTGAATACCTCCCCGAAGTTGCACGGGTCACGGTTCGCCGTGGAGTTGTAGACCACACCGGTGTCCAACACCGTGACGTTGTCACCCGGGAACTCGTAGCCGTAGGTCTCCTCCATGCCCGGCAGGCCATCCTCGCGCGCCGGGAACTCGCTCTCGACGCACAGGGTCGCCTTGTCCGGCTCGTTCTCGATCAGCGACCCGAGATCTGACAGGGTCTCGGGGTTACCCAGGTCCTCGGCCGCCGACGTCAGGTAGGCCAGCCCGTAGGTGTTGTTGAAGTTGGCGGGCGCCAGCCAATGCAGGTTCTCTTCTTCGAGGTCCTGCTCGGCGACCGCCTCGTACTGTTCGATCCGATCCGGAATGGGATCGGTGTTGCCGAAGAAGCTGATCCAGGCGGTCCCGTTGTACTCCCAGTAGTGATCGATCTCGCCACTGGTCAGGGCAGCCCGCGCGGCATCGGTCCCGCCCAGGTTGATCTGGTCGATGACCGTCGCTCCGGCGTCCTCCAGTGCCAGCTTGGAGATGTTGCCGAGGATCAGTTGCTCGTCGAAGTCCTTGGAACCGACGGTGATCTCCGCACCTTCCAGGGACTCACCGCCAGCGCCGCCGCCCTCGGAGGCGCCGTCGCTTGCCCCTTCCGCGACCTCCTCCGAACCCGCCTCCCCCGAGCCCGAACCCTCCGACTCCAGTCCCTGCCCACAGCCCGTGGCGGACAAGGCGAGCACTGCGATCACTGCGAGCATCATCTGCCAGCGTTGCTGCATCGTTCATCCTTTGTCCGGCCCCCGGAATTCCGAGGGTTTTGCAATCAGGGGTGGTGCGATCGCGCGACTCATATGCCTCTAGGCGTCAACCATTCCTCGACCAGGCCGGCCAAGTAATCGACCAACAGCGCCAGCGTTGCCGTGAGCACGGCCCCGGTCAGCAGGATGGGCTCGCGACGCAGCTGGAAGCCTTGAAAGATCAACGTCCCCAGCCCACCGGCCCCGTACAGGAACACCAGCGCCGCCGTGCCGATGTTAATCACCAGTGCCGTGCGGACACCAGCGAGCACCACGGGAACCGCCAGAGGCATCTCGATCTTGCGCAGAACCTGGAAGTTGGAAAGGCCCATCCCGCGACCGGCCTCCAGCAGGTTGGGATCGACCTGGCGCAGGCCGACCATGGTGTTGCGCAGGATCGGCAACGTCGAGTAGGCGACGAGCGCGAGCACCGCCGGCACGGTGCCGGTACTCGGCAGCCACGTCACGGTAAGGGCGAACAGGTTGATGATGGTCAACATGCCAAGGGATGGGATGGCCTGCCCGAAGTTGCCAAGGCCGATGATGCCCGGCGTGAAGCGTTGCAGCGACGGGCGGGTGGCGAAAATGCCGAGTGGCACCGCCAGCAGCACGACGAAGAACGTCGAGATCGCGCTGACGTAGATGTGCTCGGTGAGTCGGCCCTGGATGATCGGACGGGTCAGCTGGCGGGCCTCGATGGTGTCGAGTTCCTGGCCGCTGATGTAAAGGTAGAAGCCCACGAGCACGATCGTGAGGAACAACGGCATCGCGACGTAACGCCACACCTTGCGCGCCGGCGACAGACCTTGTGTGCGGTGGCGCGGCGAGACCTGTGTTGCGGCTTCGTCCTTTAGGGCGACGTCATCGACGAGGTCGACAGCCATTACACGGCGACCTCGCCTTCAATGTCGAGCAGCTTGGCGGCTCGGTAGTACTCGTCGACCTGGGCGCGCATCGCCCTGATCGAGGCCATGATCGTGTCGATGTCCGCAACGCCCTGGTAGGCACCCCGGCCGTCGGTGACGACGACGCAGCCGGCGTTGGAGATGATCATCTCGTTGAGCGCGTCGGCCAGCGTCGCCTGCGGCTCCACGGTCGCGTCCACCGGCAAGCCGCCCTGGTGCAGGTCGGCGCTCGGCCGCTTCAGGTCGGTCGGCCGCAACCAGCGCTGCGGCCGCCGTTCGGCATCCACGACGAGCAGTGCGGTCCAATCCGAATCCCGCAACCGCTGCCGCGCCGTCGTGATGTCGTCGTTCACGTCGACCACCGGCGCGTCGGCGTGGAGCTGGATGTCGCGGATGCGGGTGAGGTTCAGTCGCTTCAGCGACGCGCCAGAGCCGATGAAGTCGGCGACGAAGTCGTTGGCCGGAGCGGTGAGGATCTCCTCCGGCGGCGCGAACTGCGCGATGTGGGACTGTTCCTGCAGGATTGCGATGCGGTCGCCCATCTTGATGGCTTCGTCGATGTCGTGAGTGACGAAGATGATCGTCTTGCGGATCTCGGCTTGGACGCGCAAGAACTCGTTCTGCAGCCGCTCACGGGTGATGGGGTCGATCGCGCCGAACGGCTCGTCCATCAGCATGACGTCAGGATCGACGCTCATGGCCCGCGCCACCCCGACGCGCTGGCGCTGGCCACCTGACAGTTCTTTGGGATAGCGGTCGCGGAACTCCTCTGGATCCATCCCCACGGTCCGTAGCAACTCGTCTACCCGGTGGTCGATGCGGTCCTTGTCCCACCCGAGCACCTTGGGCACGGTGGCGATGTTCTGCTTGATGGTCTGATGCGGGAACAGACCGATCTGCTGGATCACGTAGCCGATCCGGCGGCGCAGCTGGTTGGCGTTGACCTTGGTGACGTCCTCCCCGTCGAGCACGATCCGACCCGAGGTCGGCTCGATGAGGCGGTTGACCATCTTCATGGTGGTGGTCTTGCCGCAGCCGGAAGGCCCCACCAATACCACGATCTCCCCCCGAGGGATCCGCATGTTCACATGGTCCACGGCTGGAACCGGCTGACCGGGATACATCTTTGTGAGATCCTCGAGCTCGATCATCACGTCGGAGTTCTCTACGTCAGTCACCGGATCCCTCTTGTGGTCGTGAGCCGTCCGAGCAGTAGGTAGAAGAGGTCGAAGACGAGCGCGATGCCGATGATGAACAGCGTGCCGCCGAAGACAAGGTTGGGCGCGAAGGGACTGCCCAGCGATCGGATGCCGCGGAAGATCTCCTGGCCCAGCCCACCTCCCCCGACCAGCACGGCGATGGCGGCGATCCCGATGTTGAGCAGGGTCGACACCCGCACCCCCGTAAGGATCACGGGCCAGGCCAGCGGCAACTCGATGCCGCGAAGCCGGCCGAACGACCCGATCCCCATCCCCTTGGCCGATTCGACGATCGCCGGGTCCACCTGCCGCAGCCCCGAGACCGTATTCCGCACGATCGGTAGCAGTGCGTAGCAGAACAGCGCCAGGATCGGGGCGGTGTTGCCGATCCCCACCAAGGGGATGAGCAGCGCGAAGAAGGCCAGCGACGGCACGGTGAGAAACGTCGAGGTCGTGTTGAGGATCGCGGAGCGCAGTAGCTCAGAGCGATGCGCGACGATCCCCAGTGGCACACCCACGATGATGGCGGCTACCACTGAGACAACGACGAGCTGGATGTGCTCGAAGGACTGCACGAGCAGGGCGTCATAGTTCTGTGCCAGGTACTCCAAGAACCCCATGCCCAGCCCCTCCGCTCAGAAGGAACTACTGATGCGTGCCCGCACGTGCGCGACTGCCCTCCCCCAAAGGCTCGCGGTGCTGTTGCGACCTGCGGAACGTCCGTGCGCTTTCCGCAACAGCATCACCGGCGGGTCAGCGTTCGTCAAGGGTATGTTCACCATGCAGTGCTTGGAGACAGAATGGCCGGGTATGCGAGGCGCGCTGCGGGCCTCGCCCGGGCACGTCACGCGCCCAGGATCTGCACGGCCGCCATGAGGCTGCGCATGGTGGTGACGGCCACGGCGGCGGCCACGAGTGCCGTCACGGCCGGGCGCGCCCGAGACCACTCCCACGGGGAGCTGCGGGCGTGAAGCAGGGCTCGGCCGGCCGTCACCACGACGGTCACGGCGCCGATTGGCGGGATCAAGGCGAGGAGCAGCGGCAGGTGCGCCAGCCAGGTCGACGTGCGGCGGCTGAGTCGTGGGACAGCCTGCTCGAGTCGCGCGGCCAACCCCATGTAGGCCACGCCGAAGACACCGGTGACCAGCACGATGAGCGCGACGGCCAGCCACACTGGGGTCAGCAGCGCGAAGTCGCTGTTGTCGGGTGACATGGGGTCAGACACGCCCACGGTGCCCAGCAACACCACGGCGACGACCACGCCCGCCGGGCCCGCGCGGCGAGGTAGGAGCGCGCGTACGAAGGGATGCGCGAGCCCGTAGAGCGCCCCACCGAACAGTCCGATGAAGAACAGGAACCCGATCGTGCCGCCGAGTGTGATCTCGCCGACCACTTCCTGCGCGTCGGTGAGGCGACCCTGCGCCTCGGCCGGGGACGTCGCTGCCGTGATCCGCATGAGCAGCCGGCCGCCAAGGCCGGGAACCAGGAACCCGGCGGCGAGGCCGGCCCACAGAGACAGGGCCACCGTCCGCAGACCCTCCAGGGCTGCCTGACCTCGGCCGTCCGGCGCTGGCCGCTCGGCCACGACGGGTAGCGCCCGCCAGCGCCAAGCCCAGGACGTCGCGAGCGCTATCCCGGCAAGCCCTGTCGCCCACACCAGCACGTTTGCCATCGTTCGGCCACCCTCCGAGCGCTCCCGCAGCATCCTCTCGCCGCATGATGCACCGTCCGATGGCCGTCGTCCATGGCGTCGCCCACGCCCTGTTTGCTGAGCGGCTCGACACCCACGGGGCGGTCATCCTGTTCGAGTTCGCGCAAGAGGGACCCCTCCGCGACTACCTGCCGCAGATCACATCGGCGAGGATGGTCGCCGCTGATCTGGACCGCCCTTGTCGTCCGCGAGGTTGCCGTGCCAAAGAAGAAGCGCCGCAGGAAGTCGCGTACCACGCCGCAACCCCACCGCGCACGCCCGCTCGGCGTCCGTGGGCCGGGTGACGGAGGCGAGCCGCCGCTGCTCGCCGACGTGAGCCGCATGCTGCGAAGCGCCCACCCACAGGAGCTGCTGGGATTCGCCAGCAGCCTGCTCGCGGTTGTGGACCCGAGAGTGAAGGACCCGGTCGCAGGTGCCCGCAGCGAAATGCACACTGCATTGACCCTCGCCGAACTCGCCGGGTCCTTCATCGAGGTCCGACGTCCGGAGACTACAGCGCTGCTCACCGTGTTCGCGGAGATGGCCGGTGACGAGCTCGTCGCGCAGCGCATCCGCCGCGAGCTCGCCGTGCGCGACGACCGGCTGCCGGCTTGGCTGGAGCGCCTGTCGCCCGTCACGGTCGACCGTGCGCTGGTGATGGGCCATGTCCTGGGCGACGGGGACAACGTCATGCTCGCCGGGCGCACCGGCGCGGGGCACGAACTGACCGTCATCGTGTACATCGATCACAACCTCGGCACGGTCGTGAAGGACGGCTTCGTGATCCACGAGCGGATCGATCGGGCCATCGCGTCCTTCCGCTCAGCGTCGGGTGACGATCCCGACGTCGTCTTCGACGAGCTCGTGCTCGCCGACGCCCGGGCGCGGATCACCGATGCCATCGAGGTAGGGGCCATTACGTTCCCCCCGTTCGAGACCGACACATGGCCGGCCGCGCGACCGCTCGTGGAGTGGGTGGTCCGCCAAATGCCCGACGGCGGGACCGGCTACCAACGGCGGGAGTGGAGCGAGGAGGACCGCGAGGCGTTGACCGAGGACTTCTTCGCCTCGGAGTTCGGGCGAGGCTACGAGGATGGCGACCGTCAGCTCTTCGACTCGCTGCTGTGGTTCGGCTGCGACTACGGTCCGGGTGACCCGCTGCGCTGGAGTCCGGTCGCCGTGGAAATCGTCCTCAGTGACTGGCTGCCGCGCAAGATCGTGGCGGACGCCGAGTTCCTCGACCGCGCGCCGGACCTGCTGCGCGGGTTCATCCGCTTCAGCCACGTCGAGCGGGGCGTCCGTCCAGGCCTGACCGAGGAGACGCTCGCCGCGGTCGACCGGTTGGAGCCCGAGTACCGGCGGACCATCCGCTCGCCGCGGCCCCAGGGTCCCGCGGCGCTGCTCGCCGCGATGGGCATGCTCGACGAGGAGGACAGCGGTGCGCCGCTATGGGTGCTGGGTGCCATTCCGAGCCGAGAGGAGCAGATGCTCGAGCTGCTCCGCGAGACCGTCGGCGCCGACGCGCTGGGCGATCTGGACGACGCGCCGCTGCCCGACGAGCCCCTCGAACTGTCCGGGGTCGCCGAGGACGTGCATGGCAGGGTGGCCGAGGTCGCCGGCCTGCTCGACGCCTTCTGCGAAGAGTTGCTCGACGTCGAGCACCGCACCGCGTGCCGACGGTTCCTGCGCGACGTCGCTGCCGCGGAGCCAGACGTCTTCCGCCGACGGGGCCGCACCGAGACGGCTGCCGCGGCCATCGTGTGGATCGTGGTGAAGGCCAATCGCGGCTTCAGCCAGCGAGAAGGCGGGCTCACAGCAAAGGCGCTCGGCGAGTGGTTCGGCGTGGGCAACAACCCAGGGCAGCGCGCACCGACGCTGCTGCAGGCGATCGGAGTGCCCGCGCAGCGCTCCTCCGACCCGCGTCTGGGCACACCGCACTATCTCGTCGGCCACCAGCGCCGCTGGATCATCGAGACACGAGACCGCTACCAGCATCAGGACTGAACTGGGTCTCCGCGAAGCCTGTCTGCGACGATTGCCTCTCGTACCGAGTGGTTCAGCCGCTACTGGTTTCGGAGAAGGATGGAGGAGCTCCTCGTGGAGCGGGTAGAGGCGGTGCTGGTCGATGCCGGCGGTGTCTTGACCGTACTGAATCCACGCCTCGTGCGTTCGGCGCTGGCCAGGGCCGGCCTCGACGTGAACCAGGAGACGCTTGACCGGGCGCACTACGCGGCCATTGCCAACTTCGACGGGTCAGCCGGCGGGAAGAAGGATCAGCGGGCGGCGTTCTACATGGCGTATGTGGCCACGGCCGGCGCCTCGAAGGAGCGCGTCGCCGAGGCAGTGGCAGAGTTGGACGCAGCCATGCGGGCGGCGAGCAAGCCGTGGTCGAAGATCCGAGAAGGCCTCATCGAAGGTCTGCGCGCCATCTGCGATGCCGGTGCCAAGGTGGCGATTGTCTCGAACGCGACTGGCAAGGTCGAGGAGGAGTTACAGGCTCTCCGCGTCTGCCAGGTGGGCAGCGGTTATGGCGCAGCGGTTGTCGCCGTCATCGACTCCGCCGTTGTGGGGGTGGCCAAGCCGGACCCTCGAATCTTCGAGCTGGCTCTGACCGCGGTCGGTGTCCCCGCCGAGCGAGCGGTGCATGTGGGCGACAGCATCCGGATGGACGTCGACGGCGCTCGTGCAGCCGGTATCCGCCCCCTCACTTCGATCCGTACAGACTGTGCAGGGCTGACGATCATGAGCACGCCGGCTCGCTGGCCGAGGTCGCGAGGCTCGTCCAGCTGCGTTGACGCAGACACCGAACTCTGCGGCAGGACAGGTGCCACGACTACCGCACCAGCTCGAAGGCCTCGTTCGAGTTCGACCCAAAGCGGTAGATGGCGAAGTCGTTGTCGAAGGCCGCGACTCGACGGAGTCCCAGCCGCTCCATGACCGCGAAGCTGGTGCGATCGACGAGAGAAAAGCGCTGGTCCTCGTAGCGACGTCCGATCTCCCACGCGACTTCCCGGTCCGTTGGAAGGACGGCCTCCAGGCGCGCACGGCCGCGCCGCACACTGCCCCAGAACCGCTCCGCAACGCCGAAGCCGAGGCGGTGCGCCGCGAGCCTCCAGGTCTCGACCAGGACATAGTCGGTGGTAACGAGCCGCTGCCCAGCGCCGAGCGTGCGTACGGCACCCCCGTGATTCACATCGCCGCGGTCGAGGGCGGCGTACCACACGCCAGTGTCGACGAACAGCATCAGCGGTGGGATCGTTCGTTAGCGTGCGCCTCCGACAGGGCCTGTGCGAGGTAGTCGTCCCCGTCGCGGGCGACGTCGCCACCCCCCGAGTCCCCGATGCCAAAGATCTCGCTAATGTCGCCGTCGTCTTGCTGCTGGTCGGCGAGGTCAGCTGCGACGAGCCGGCGGATGTACTCAGCGAATGACATGCCGAGCGCCGCCGCCTTCAACCCCGCTCGATGGTGCTGCTCTCGGTCAAGCGTAACCTGCATTCTGGTGGCCATGGTGGCGCCACCATACCATCACATCCGTTGGGGCCAAGAGCAGCGAAACGGTGCGTTCAAGCGGGCGCCGGCATCGGGTCCAGCGCGTCGGCCAGGCGCTCCTCCAGCTGTCCGTAGCCCGTGTGGCGCACGTCCAGGGGCAGGCCGAGCCAGGCGGCCACGTCTCCGGCCTTGGCCAGGAGGTCGGCGTCGGGGGTTTGGCTCAGGTACACCACGCGGCGGTAGTGGCCGAAGTAGTCGTCCTTCAGCTCGGGGAAGCGGTCCAGGCCGAGGCCCCGGATCACCGTGTGGTCGAAGGAGCGGACCAGAAAGTCGGTCAGGAAGAAGGTGCCGGGCTCGGCGGCCATGAGGTCGGCGAACCCCTCGCCCGCGTACAGCTCGTAGCAGTGGGGGCCGTCGATCCGCTCGACGCCGTGGCGGGCGAGCACCTCGTCCAGTGCCCCGCGGGTGCCGCAGTCGCCGTACACCACGACCCGCCGCTGGTAGTCGCCGGCGAGGTCAATCAGCAGGCGCTCGACGTCGCCCGCGATGCGCTCGGGATACAGGTGATCCAGCGCCGAGACGCTGACCACGGTGGCGTCCCAGCCGCGGTGCGCCACGATGGCCCGCACCTCGCGGCCCAACGCCCCGCAGGCGATCAGCGCGGTGGTCACGCGCTGCGCTCCCGGCGCCGGCGGCGGCGGCCACCGTCGTCAGACCCGGCGGAGCGGTGCGCGGCAAGCCAGGCGGCGCAGTTCTCGTCGTGGCCGGCGAGCACGTCCGCGGCCAGGACGGCGGCGCGGACCTCGGCGTCACACGGGTTGGTGATCGCCGCGGTCATCCCACTGGCGATCGCCATCGCCAGGAAGTGGCCGTTCAGCGTGCCTCGGTTGGGCAGCCCGAACGACACGTTGGAGATCCCGCAGGAGGTGTTGACACCGAGCTCGTCGACCAGCATCCGCACGATCGTGAACACCTGACGGCCGGCGCCCGGCATCGCCCCGGCCGGCATCGCCAGCGGGTCGATGATCACGTCGGCGCGCGGGATGCCGTGATCGGCGGCACGCTCGACGATCTTGCGCGCCACCTTGACGCGCTCGGCGGGATCGGTGGAGATGCCCGTCTCGTCGTTGGCGATGCCGATGACCGCCGCGCCGTGCTTGGCGACCATCGGCAGGACCGTCTCCAGCCGCTCATCCTCACCCGTCACCGAGTTGACCAGCGCCTTGCCCTCGTAGGCCTCCAGCCCGCGCTCGAGGGCGGCCACGATCGAGGAGTCGATGCACAGCGGCACGTCGGTGATCGACTGCACCAGCGTGATCGCCTGGGCCAGGATCGCCGGCTCGTCGGCCAGTGGGATCCCGGCGTTGACGTCG
>Ga0136630_1001249_pt1 | contig 10325 bp, 7 predicted proteins | sample AntDrymUQ5682106_2_FD_105496 | JGI IMG/M metagenome (GOLD analysis project Ga0136630, IMG submission 105496) | Polar desert sand microbial communities from Dry Valleys, Antarctica - metaG UQ568 (21.06) | ecosystem: Environmental > Terrestrial > Soil > Desert | place: Antarctica: Dry Valley...
CGGTCCCCCTGGCAGGATTCGAACCTGCGACCGGCGGATTAGAAGTCCGCTGCTCTGTCCAGCTGAGCTACAGGGGGCGGTGCGGTCGCCGCCGTGATCCCAACGGTGCCACGACCAGCCTGCTTGACTTGTCGCGATGCCGTCGATCCTCCCAGGGAGGAGCTTCCCGGATGACCGTGACACCGTCCGTGCCCGACCCGGCCGCCGGTGCGCGCGTGCTCGAGGATGACCTCGCGTACGTGTTCCACTCCTGGCTCGCCCAAGCCGGCCGGACCCCGCTCTGCATCGCCGGGGGCGAAGGCTGCTACGTCTGGGACTACGACGGGAACCGTTACCTCGACCTGTCGAGCCAGCTCGTGAACACGAACATAGGTCACCAGCACCCGGCCGTGGTCGCGGCGATCCAGGAGCAGGCCGGGCACCTGGCGACCGTGGCCCCCCAGCACGCGAACGACATGCGCGGACGGGCGGCCAGGATGATCGTCGAGATTGCGGGCGAGCCGTTCGCGAAGGTGTTCTTCACGAACGGTGGCGCGGAGGCGAACGAGAACGCCGTGCGCATGGCGCGCCTGCACACGCGCCGCCCGAAGATCATCACGAACTACCGCTCGTACCACGGGTCGACCACGACGGCGATCAACATGACCGGTGACCCGCGGCGCTGGCCCAACGACACCGGATCGGCTGGCGTCGTCCACGTGTTCGGCCCGTACCTCTACCGCAGCGCGTTCCACGCAGCCACCGAGGCCGAGGAGAGCGAACGAGCCCTGCAACACCTCGCGCAGACGATCCAGATGGAGGGACCGGCAACGATCGCCGCGATCGTGCTCGAGACGGTGCCCGGCACCGCCGGTGTCCTGGTGCCGCCGCCCGGTTACCTGACTGGTGTCCGAGAGCTCTGCGATCGCCACGGGATCCTTCTGGTGGCCGACGAGATCATGGTCGGCTTCGGCCGGCTCGGCGCGTGGTTCGGCGTGCAGCACTTCGGGGTCCGGCCCGACCTGATCACGTTCGCCAAGGGCGTCAACTCCGGCTACGTCCCGTTGGGCGGTGTGATCATCTCCGCTGAGGTCGCGTCGACCTTCGACGCTGTGCCCTACCCCGGTGGGCTCACCTACTCCGGCCACCCGTTGGCTTGTGCGTCGGCGGTGGCCTCGATGACCGCGATGCGCGCGGAGGGGATCGTCGAGCATGTGGCGCAGATCGGCCGGGACGTGCTCGGTCCTGGCCTGCGCGAGCTCGCTACGCGCCACCCGAGCGTCGGTGAGGTCCGCGGGCTCGGAGTCATGTGGGCGCTCGAGCTGGTCCGCGACCCGCGGACGCGCGAGCCGCTCGTCCCGTACGCGGCGGGAGGCGCGGCGAACGCACCGATCGCCGAGCTCGCCCGAGCCTGCCTGGACCGGGGCGTGCTGCCGCTCACGGCCGGGAACCGCCTGCACGTCGTGCCTCCGTGCACGATCACCGAGGCGGAGGTGAAGGACGGGCTCGCCGTCCTGGACGACGCGCTCGCCGTCACGGACGCGTACGCGGCGTCCTCCTGACCGAGCGACCGAGACGTACGAGAGGCTGGGCCGATGAGCGAGACATACCAGGCCCCGACCCAGATGCTGGTCGGCGGCGCGTGGGTCGACGCGGCGGACGGCCGCACCATCTCGGTCGAGAATCCGGCCAGGCGAGGGTCGGTGATCGCCGAGGTCCCGCGCGGTGGCTCAGACGACGTCGACCGGGCCGTCCGGGCTGCGTCCGGCGCGTACGACGCGTGGCGCGAGCTGCCGGCCCGCGAGCGGGGACGCGCACTGCTCCGCATCGCAGACGCGCTCGAGGCGCACGCCGACGAGCTGGCCCGGTCCACCTCCCGCGAGACCGGGAACGCGCTGCGTCCGCAGGCTCGGCCGGAGGCGGACCTCACCCACCACCTGTTCCGCTATTTCGGCGGGATCGCCGGCGAGACCAAGGGATCGGTGCTCCCCCTCGGGGAGCAGATCTTGAGCTACACCCGGCGCGAGCCGCTCGGCGTGGTCGGTGCGATCATCCCTTGGAACTCACCGCTGATGATCGTCGGTATGAAGGTGCCGGCCGCTCTGGCCGCCGGCAACACCGTCGTGCTCAAGGCAGCCGAGGACGCCCCGCTCACCGTGCTTCGGCTGGCCGAGCTCGCGAGCGAGCACCTCCCGCCGGGCGTCCTCAACGTGATCACCGGGTACGGCGACGACGCTGGGGCCGCGCTGGCTGCCCACGACGGAATCGCGAAGATCTCGTTCACCGGGTCGACCGAGGTCGGACGCACCGTCATGGCGGTCGCGGCCGACCGAGTGCTGCCGATCTCGCTCGAGCTCGGCGGCAAGAACCCGTCGATCGTGTTTCCTGACTCCGACGACGACCGCACGGTCGAGGCCGTCGTGACCGCGATGCGATTCACCCGTCAGGGGCAGTCCTGCACGGCCGGGTCACGGCTGTTCCTGCACGAGTCGATCCACGACGGGTTCGTCGAGCGACTCGTGGCGCGGCTCGGTCGGATGGTGGTGGGTGATCCCTCGGACGAGGCGACCGACATGGGAGCGATCATCAACGCGAAGCAGTTCGACCGGGTCTGCGGATACATCGACGCGGGAGTCGACGACGCCCGTGCGACGCTCGCACTGGGCGGCCGCCCCGCTGCCGACGGCCCGCTGTCCGGGGGCTACTTCGTGGAGCCGACCGTCTTCACCGGTGTCGCCAACGACTTCCGCATCGCTCGGGAGGAGATCTTCGGCCCGGTCCTCGTGGTGATCCCGTGGTCGGACGAGCGGGAGGTCGTCGCGATGGCGAACGACACCCACTACGGGCTCGCTGGGTTCGTCTTCTGCCGCGACCTCGGACGGGCGCTACGAACCGCGCATGCGCTCGAAGCCGGCTGGGTGCAGGTGAACCGCGGCGGCACGCAGATCCCGGGCCAGCCCTATGGCGGTTACAAGATGAGTGGTCTCGGCCGCGAGGCATCGCTGGAAGGGATGCTCGACGCGTTCACGCAGACCAAGAGCATCACCGTCGATCTCGACGTCTGACGGTTGTTCGCGCCAGCGTGCTTTAGACCGGCTGGGCGGTAGTCGCCCTCCGCTCGGCGCGGATCCGCCGCTTGTACATGATCCGTGTCGGTACGACGGCGAGCAGAGTGAAGCCGAGCAGAGCGAGCAACCCGCCGGTGAGCCACCCGAGGTCGCGGTCGACGAAGATCACGGTCTGGAACTCGTCGTCGGTGGCGGACTGAGTGAACGTGTAGTCGCCGCTGATCTGGCTGGGATCGGTGATCACCTGGTCGTAGCGAGTGAGGAACGTCGGCGCGGTGAGCCACTGACCGATCTGCGACACCGGGCCGATGTTCGACGGGTCGAGCAGCTCCGCGTACCCCAGCTTCGGCGCGTCACCCGTGATCGCGCTGAACTCCGGGTCCATGCGGTTCGGCGCGAGCACGTAGAGCTCAACGGTGATCGGTGCGTCAGCGAGCCGCGAGAGCCGCATCGGGTAGACCGGCTCGAGGCTCGGGAACCGGAGCTTGATCGGCTGGATCGCGCCGTCGATCGTGGTGCCGACCTCGACCGGCGTCAGCTTCACCGCGACCAGCACCCAGCCGGCGTCCGCGTACGGCGTGGCAGCAGCAGCGACGGTCTCGTCGACCTGGTAGCCGTTCGCGGTGAGCCAACCGCCCAGCGCGGCCGGGTCGTTCGCGGCGAGCTGGGCGACGGTGAGCGGTCCGAGCTCGCGCTGGTCGAGGACGTCGATCGGCGCTCCAGCGGCGTCCCCGACGTCGGTGTTCTCGCCGATACCGAGCAACTCGAGGAAGCCGAGGTTGGGCCACCAGTTCGTGACCTTCTCCTCGCGCGGCTTGGTGCGGTCGTCGAGCTCCTCGAAGAGCGACACGTCCCCGAGGGTGACCTCGGCCTGGGCCGGGACCGGCATGAGGAATCCAGCGTCGGGTGTTGCCCCGAGCACGTCGAGGCTCACGACGAGGTCCTGGGTGGTGCCGTCCCACTTGATCGCCGCCCGTTCGCGGCCGATGGAGGTCTCGCCGTTCGTGATGTACGCACCGCAGGCGCAGGCAGCCGCGGGGGTGGCCGCGCCGGCGGCCACGGCGAGCATGGTCAGCCCGATGACCGCACCGAGACGACCCCGAAGCCTGCGCACCGACAACTCTCCCGACCTGGAGGTCCCTGACCCGGTGGAACTGTATGCAATGCCGCGTGCTGGAGCGAGCGCGACGACACGCGACGAGGCCGGGCGTCACCAGGAGCATCCGCCCGCGGCCGGTCCGGCGCCGGACGAGGCATGATCGCCTACGCTCGCGGCCAGGAGCAGCGCCGCGAGGGACCGGGGGAGATCGTGAGCACGTTCGCCGTCCCGCCCCACGCGTACGAGAGGCCCGCGCTCGCGTCCGACGGGCTGCCGGCGGTGCCCTCGCCGGCCTCCGTCCACGCCTGGCCTGACCGCATGGTGCCACGGGCCAGGCCACGCCGCGGCTGGCGGATCTTCTTCTCGGTCATCGGGCTGCTCCTGCTCGCGGCCTGTGCCCTGACCATCCTGATCTTGATCGGCATCAACACGGGTCGGACCGGTTTCCTGCTCGGCGCGGTCCTCGCGACCTTGCCGGTGCCGCTGCTCGTCGCAGCGTTCCGATGGTTGGACAAGTACGAGCCGGAGCCGGCGCGCTACCTCGTCTTCGCGTTCGTCTGGGGCGCAGCCGTGGCGACCCTGGTTGCGATCACGCTCAACACGGTCGGGACCGCGGTGTTCTTCGCCCGTCCGGGAGACAGTCGGATCGGCTGGGAGGCGGTGTTCCTGGCCCCCCCGGTGGAGGAGGCGGCCAAGGGCGCCGTGGTCCTGATCCTCGCCCTGCGGCGCCGCATCGACGGGATCGTCGACGGGATCGTGTTCGCTGGGCTCTGCGGTGTCGGCTTCGCCTTCACCGAGAACATCCTCTACTACGGGCGCGCGTTCAGCGAGGGAACTGCCGAGTTCGGCACCGGCACCGGGGTGTTCGTGACGATCATCACCTTCATCCTCCGCGGCATCGTCTCCCCGTTCGCGCACCCGCTGTTCACGCTGCCGATCGGGATCGCCATCGGCATCGCAGTGCGCCGCCGCAGCTGGTGGACCAAGATCATGCTTCCGTTGCTCGGGTACGTCATCGCGATGGCTCTGCACGGACTGTGGAACGGCATCGCGGTTCGCGCCGCGCAGACCGCCGAGGAGACCCAGAACGGGCTCGTCGCGCTCGGGCAGTTCGGGCTCGGCTACTTGTTGATCATGCTCCCCACGTTCGTCGGCGCGGTCTGGCTGGCGATCTGGCTCCGGCGGCGGGAGGGCAGGGTGCTCAACCGTCGGCTGCCCGCGTACGCCGAGGCCGGATGGATCGCGCCGCACGAGGTGGCGCTGCTGTCCTCGTTGCGCTTGCGCCAGCTCGGTCTCGACCTGGCGACCCGACGCGGGGGCAAGGAAGCGCGCCGCGCGACCCGGGCCTACCAGGAGCATGTCGTCGGTCTGGGCTATCTCCGCGAGCGGCTGGCGCGAGGTCGTCGGGTCGAGAGCGACCTCGTCAGGCAGGGCGAGATGCTCGGAGCCCTGTTCGCGCTCCGGGCCCGCGCGGTCGTGCCGCCCCCGCCGCCTCCGGCCCTGGCGCGGCGCCCGCCGTACGGCCTCGGCCCCCTCCCTCCGGGTGTTCCGACATCAGGCCCCGAACCAGCGCGTGGGGTCCCTCCTCCGGATCCTGGGTACCGGGGCTGAGGCCGGCGCGGCGCGGCAGCTGCCGCGCGACGCGCGCGGCAGACGACAAAATCCCTTCGACGGGTACCACCGGGAGGCACGCTGTGCACGTGGCCGACCGCGAGCAGCACGATGCGTTGCTCGCCTCCGTCGTCGCGCTGCGCGTCGAGCTCGCTGCCCTCCGACTGCCGCTGCGCCTCGATGCCGGCGGTGCGGGCGACCGCGCGACGAGCGAACGGGTCGCCGTCCTCGACCAGCTCGACGACTACGTCGTGCCCCGTCTCACCCAGCTCGAGGCCCCCCTCTTGGCCGTGGTCGGTGGGTCCACCGGCGCTGGCAAGTCCACGCTCGTGAACTCGCTCGTCCGGGCCGTCGTCAGCACCAGCGGAGTCCTCCGACCGACCACGCGATCGCCGGTGCTCGCGCACCACCCGGACGACGAGCGATGGTTCGCCGACCAGCGGATCCTGCCGTCGCTGTCACGTACGAGCGGGTCGGGAAGTGACCCTGGCGGCCTGCACCTGGTGGCGGAGCCAGCCGTCCCTCCGGGTCTCGCCCTGCTCGACGCCCCCGACCTCGACTCGGTCGTCGAGGCGAACCGTGACCTCGCCGGCCAGCTCCTCGCCGCAGCGGACCTGTGGCTGTTCGTCACGACGGCTGCGCGCTATGCCGACGCCGTGCCATGGGAGATGCTGCGATCCGCCGCCGACCGCGGAACCGCGCTCGCCGTCGTGCTGAACCGGTTGCCGTCGGCGGGCGCAGACGACATCACGCACCACCTCGCGGAGATGCTGGCTCGGCACGACCTCGGCGACTCCCCGCTCTTCGTCATCCCCGAGATGGGGCTCACCGACGACGGCCTCTTGCCGGCGGAGGCCGCTGAGCCGATCCGGGCGTGGCTCGCCGACCTGGCCGGTGACGCAGCCTCCCGCGCAGCGGTCGCCAGGCGCACCGTGGACGGCGCCGTCCGCAGCCTCTCCCGCAGGGTCGCCACCATCGCTGCGTACGCCGATCGCCAGCGCGTCGCCCATGCGGCGCTCGAGCGCGCGCTCGACGCGTCGTACGAGACGGCCTACACGCGCGTCGACGAGGCGACTCAGGACGGCTCGTTGCTGCGGGGCGAGGTGCTCGCCCGGTGGCAGGAGTTCGTCGGGACCGGGGAGATCTTCCGCGGGCTGGAGCAGCGGCTGGGCGTGCTCCGCGACCGGGTGACGGACTTCCTCCGCGCTCGGCCGGCACCCGAGGCGCAGGTCACGGTGGCGCTCGAGACCGGGCTCGAGGCGGTGATCCTCGACCAGGCCGACGCGGCCGCCGACCGGGCGCAGGCGGCGTGGGCGGCACTCGCCGGTGGGCCAGACCTGGTGGGCGACGACCCGGCGGCGCTCGCCACGCGGTCGGACGACCTGCTCGACCGCACGGCGCGGGCAGTCCGCGACTGGCAGGGCTACGTGCTCGACCTGGTCCGCGAGGAGGGCCAGGGACGGCGGACGACCGCCCGCTTTCTCTCCCTCGGGGTCAACGGCCTCGGCGTCGCGCTCATGGTCGTCGTGTTCGCCCACACCGGTGGACTGACCGGCATCGAGGTCGGTGTCGCCGGCGGCACGGGGGTGGTCGGCCAGCGCGTGCTGGAGGCGGTCTTCGGCGACCAGGCGGTCCGTCAGCTCACGGACAAGGCGCGGGCGGATCTCCGTACGCGCGTGCGGAGCCTGCTCGCGGACGAGCGCAGCCGCTTCGACCAGCGACTGGCCGAATTCGACGTCGATCCAGAGGCCGGCACAGACCTCCGCACCGCGCTTCGCCGCGTGGAGGCCGCTTCGTGACCGAGATCCTGGAGCGGCGTCGACGCGAGAAGGTCATGGCTCGGTTGCCGGAGCGGGTCGAGGCGCTGGGCCGCGCACTCGAGCTGGTCGACGGTCGACTGCCGGCGGAGGTGGTCGAGGCGTCTCGCGGAGTCGTCTCGCGCGCCGGTGACCGGTTGCGGCTGTCGCCGGACCACACGATCGTCGCCCTCGCCGGTGCCACCGGAAGTGGGAAGTCGTCGCTCTTCAACGCGATCGCCGGGTTGGACCTCGCGACGGTCGGCGTCCGGCGGCCGACCACGTCCACTGCACTCGCCTGCGTCTGGGGGAGTGCGGGCGCGGGCGCGCTGCTGGAGTGGCTCGGGATCGCGCGGCGCCACCAGGTCATGCGCTCGTCGGTGCTCGAGGACGCCGAGGTCAGCGAGCTCCAGGGGCTCGTGCTGCTCGACCTGCCCGACCACGACTCCACAGCCTCGAGCCACCGGCTGGAGGTGCAGCGGCTGGTCGAGCTGGTGGACCTGGTGGTGTGGGTGCTCGACCCGCAGAAGTACGCCGACTCGGCCCTGCACGACGACTTCCTCCGCCCGCTCGCGAGCCACGCCGGCGTCATGGTGTTCGTCCTCAACCAGGCCGACCAGCTCAGCCGGCCGGACGTCGCAGCCTGCGAGGCGGACCTGCGCGCGCTGCTCGACGGCGATGGCTTGGGGCGCTCCCCTGTGCTGGTCACCTCGGCCCGCACCGGGCTCGGTCTCGGCCGGTTGCGCGCGCTGCTCGCGGAGCGGGTGCTGACGCGCAGGTCCTACGCCGCCCGGGTGAGCGCGGACCTCGCGGTCGCCGCCGACGCGCTCGCCGAGCACACCGGCGCGGGTGAGGTGGCCGATCCGGATGGCAAGGACGTCGCGGCGCTGCGGGAGGGTCTCGCGCAGGCGGCCGGCGCGGACGGCATCGCGGCCGCGGCTCGCCGCTCGTACGCCGGGCGATCGGCCGCGAGCACGGGCTGGCCGCCGGTCCGCTGGATCGCCCGGTTGCGCCCGGACCCGCTCGCCCGGCTCGGGCTCGGTCGGGCGTCGGCTCGGTCCCGCCCCGACCTGGTGCGGTCGTCGCTGCCCGCGCCCACCCCGGTCCAGCGGTCACAGGTGGACACCACCGTCCGGCGCTTCGGCGACGCGGCCGCGGCCGGGCTCCCGCGCCGGTGGGCCGACGCAGTGAGGCAAGCGACGTGGTCGCGGTCGGCGGACCTGCCCGACGGGGTCGACGCGGCGATCACCCGCACCGATCTCGGGGCGTCGATGCACCGGACCTGGTGGCGCGTGCTCGCGGCGGTGCAGTGGGTGCTGCTGGCCGCGCTCCTCGCCGGGCTGCTCTGGCTCGGGTTGCTCGCGGTGGGCACGTACGTACGCCTGCCGGAGGTACCCACCCCGGAGGTCGTCGGGGTGGCGCTGCCTGTCCTGCTCGTCGGTGGCGGGGCGCTCCTCGGCGTCCTCGTCGCCATGCTCGCCCGCCCGGCCCGGTCGCTGGGGGCACGCCGCGTCGAGACCCGGTCGGCCGCGCGCCTGCGAGCTGCGGTGGGCGACGTCGCCGACGAGCTCGTGGTCGCTCCGGTGACCGCCGAGCTCCAGAGGTTGCGCGACGCCCGCGGAGCCATCGCCGCCGCGGCGAAGTCCCGCTGATCCCGAGAACGGGATCGAGGGCAAGCCGTCCACAGGCCGGCGGGCCGCGGGGTTGTCCACAACCGGGTGGCCGCACCAGCGCCAAGACCAGGTCGCGCCCCAGAGTGGCAGGACCGGATGGCAGCGACGACGTGGGAGTACGGATGAACGAGATCATGATCACCGTGATCGGCAACGTCTGCTCGGAGGTGCGATACGTCACCACGGATGGTGGCGTGCCGGTGGCGAGCTTCCGGGTGGCGTCGACGCCACGTCGGTTCCGCGCCGGCTCGAGCGGTGGCTGGAGCGACGGCGTCACGACCTATGCCAGCGTGACCTGCTGGCGGGCGATGGCTGACCATGTGGCCAGCAGCATCTCGATGGGCCAGCCGGTGATCGTGCACGGCCGGATGACGCAGCGGACCTGGGAGAAGGACACCCGCAGCGGTCAGACGCTCGAGATCGAGGCGTACGGCGTCGGGCACGACCTCAAGTGGGGGACCAGCGCGTTCCACAAGACCACCCGCAAGGAGCCCGAGCCGGCCGACGGCGAGTCGGTGGCAATCGATCTCGCGACGTCGTTCGAGCGCGACGCGGTGCCCGACGCGGACGAGGTGGCGGCGTAGCCGAGCGCGGCTTGCGGCAGAATGGAGCGCCCAGCCCGTTCGGCCGGGACTCCCGCTGGCCGGAACGGCCGAAGCTTCACGAAGGGTGCTCGGTGCCCGAGTTCATCTACAGCATGCGCCACGTGCGAAAGTCCCACGGCGAAAAGCTCATCCTCGACGATGTATCGCTGTCGTTCTACCCCGGCGCCAAGATCGGGGTCGTCGGCCCCAACGGCGCGGGCAAGTCCACCGTGCTCAACATCATGGCGGGCCTCGACCACGCCTCCAACGGCGATGCGACGCTGACCCCCGGGTACACGGTGGGCATCCTCCTGCAGGAACCGCCGCTCAACGAGGACAAGACGGTGCTCGGCAACGTCGAGGAGGGTGTGGCCGACACGTTGGCGGTGCTCGCCCGCTTCAACGAGATCGCCGAGCTGATGGCGACCGACTACAGCGACGCGCTTCTCGCCGAGATGGGCACCCTGCAGGAGCAGCTCGACCACCGGGGCGCCTGGGACCTCGACAGCCAGCTC
>Ga0136630_1001250_pt1 | contig 10322 bp, 9 predicted proteins | sample AntDrymUQ5682106_2_FD_105496 | JGI IMG/M metagenome (GOLD analysis project Ga0136630, IMG submission 105496) | Polar desert sand microbial communities from Dry Valleys, Antarctica - metaG UQ568 (21.06) | ecosystem: Environmental > Terrestrial > Soil > Desert | place: Antarctica: Dry Valley...
CGACCACGGCGGCGCTGATCTGGGCCGTCGCCGTCAGGACGCGCCCCATGCGGAAGCTGTCCATGGCGAAGGCGTACCAGCGCGTCGTCCACCCCGACGGCAGCGTGGTCGCGAACCAGCTGGACGCGAACGAGTTGAGCAGGACGCTGAAGATCAGCGCGGCGAGGTTGAGCAAGAAGAACGCGACGACCCCGACGAGGATCCAGCTGCTGACGGAGAACGTCAGCTGGCGGCGCGGCGGCGCAGGCGGCGGCACGTGGCTCACGGCTACCCCTTTCCGCCCGAGGTCGCGCCGCGGTACAGCCGCGAGCGCAACCCGAGGATCACGCCGATGACGGCGAGCTCGACGGCGGCCATGACCATGGCGATGGTCGACGCCATCGGATAGTCGAACTGCTCGTAGGCGGCCTGATAGGCCGCGATCGAGATCACGCGCGTCTCACCCGACGGGTTGCCGACCATGACCGCCGAGGGGAACACCGCGAAGGCGGCGACGAACGCCAGCATGAACGCGATGCTGACCCCGGGCAGCATGAGCGGGAATGTGACCTTCCAGAAGCGCTGGGTGGGACCGGCTCCCAGCGTCGCGGCCGCCTTCTCCACGTCCGGGTCGATGCCCGACGCGTGACCGAGCACGATCAGCAGCGCGAGGGGGAAGCCGGTGATCACCAGCGAGGCGAACACGCCGACGTAGTTGTTCGTCAGCCGCAGCGGCGCGTCGATCAGCCCCAGCCCCAGCAGGGCCTGATTGAACCACCCCTGGGGGCCGAAGTAGCGGATCAGCCCTTCGGCGACCAGGACCGTCCCCAGCGTCACCGGCAGGATCAGCGCGGTGGTGATGAGCCGCTTGAAGCGCATCGGCCGGCGCATCTTGTGGGCGATGGGCACGCTCACGGCGACGTTGAGCAGGGCGGCGGGCAACGCCAACCGTAACGTCTTGGCGATCGTGGACGCCTGGTAGGCGTCGTTGAAGAACGCCCGGTAGTTCGCGAACACCCCGCCGCCGTCCAGGGGCTGGAACGACAGCCCGAGCCCGTACAGGAACGGGTACACGAACAGCAGCCCGATGGTCGCGGCGGCCGGGATCGCGAGCAGCACGACCCGGTCCAACCCCACCGCCGCGAGCCGGTGACGCAACGAGCGCCCGGCGGCGGGACGATCGGCTGCGACGGCGCGGCTCACGACGCGGCCTCGAAGACCAGGACCCGGGCCGGGTCGGCGCGGACGGAGAGCTCGTCGCCGGGAGCGACGCGTTCGCGGGTGCGCAGCTGCAGGCTGAGGCCAGCGGCGGCCTCCGCGGTGACGACCAGCTCGTTGCCCTGGTACTCGACCACCTCGGCACGGCAGCGGATGAGGTTGCGGTCGCCGTCGCCGCCCGACCCGCCGCCGACGCGCAGGTCCTCCGGCCGGATCGCCGCCACGAGATCGCCGACCCCGTCGCCGGTGCGGTCGACGCCGTCGAGCTCCACTTGGCCGCCGGCCAGCAGCACGGTGGCGCGGCCGTCGCGCGCCTCCTTGAGCTGGGCGGGCAGCAGGTTGCGGTAGCCCATGAACGCGGCCACGTAGGCCCCGGCCGGCTGGGTGTAGACCTCCTCCGGCGTGCCGACCTGCAGCATGCGCCCCGAGCGCAGGATGACGATGCGGTCGGCCAGCGACAGGGCCTCGCTCTGGTCGTGGGTGACGTAGACGGTCGTCAGCCCCAGGTCCTGGTGCAGGCGCCGCAATTCGGTGCGCAGCTCGGTGCGCAGCTGGGCGTCCAGGTTGCTCAGCGGCTCGTCCATGAGGATCAGCGGCGGCTCGAGCACGATCGCGCGGGCCATCGCCACGCGCTGCTGCTGGCCGCCGGACAGCTGGGACGGGTACCTGTCCGCGTGCTCGGTGAGGCGGACCTGCTCCAGTGAGCGCTCGACACGCGGCCCGACCTCGTCACTCGGCGTCTTGCGGGCGTGCAGCCCGAACGCCACGTTGCGCCGCACCGTCAGGTGCGGGAAGAGCGCGTAGTTCTGGAACACCATGCCGAAGCCGCGGCGCTCGGGGGGAAGCGTGTCGATGCGGCGGTCGTCGAGCGTGATCCGGCCGGCGCCCAGGGGCAGGAGGCCGGCCAGGCAGTTCAGCATCGTCGACTTGCCGCACCCCGAGGGTCCGAGCAGGGCGACGAACTCGCCGCCGAGGACGTCGAGGTGGAAGTCGCTGAGCGCGACCTGTCCGCCGAAGGACTTGCTCACCCCCTCGATGCGCAGGTGCCGGAGCTTCGGGTCGGGCATGCCCTACTCCGGTTCCTGGACCTTGCCCTCACCGATCCGGCGATCCCACATGTCGAAGGCCAGGACCAGCGCCTCGGCGTCCAGCGGCAGCTCCTTGGGGTTGTCGGCGATCGCCGCCTCGTACTCGGGCCGGCCGAACTCCTCGAGGATCGCCCGCGACTCCTCGGGAGCCATGTCGATGGTGGCGCCCTCGACCGCGGGACCGGGGAAGAAGTAGCCGGCATCGTAGGCCTTGGCGTTCTCCTCGGGGGTGTGGATCCAGGCGAGGAGGTCGAGCAGGACCTCCATCTTGGCGTCGTCCACGCCCTCGGGGACCACGAAGTAGTGGGCGTCGGTCACCCACGTGAAGTCGTCGAAGAAGGCGACCTCGGCTTCCTTCGGAACCGTGCCCAGCGCTCGCGGGTTGATGTCCCACCCCGTGGTGGAGGCGACCATCGCGCGCACGCCCTGGCCCAGCTCGGTCATGGTCTGGGTGGTGCCGGTGGGGTAGTACTCGATGTGCTCGCCGAGCTGCTCCAGGTAGGCCCAGGTGTTGTCCCAGCTCTCCGGATCCTGCGGATCCTCGTCGCCGAGCAGGTACGGCAGCCCCATCAGGAACGTGCGACCGGGACCGGAGTTGGCCGGCCGGGCGTACATGAACTTGCCGGGGTTCGCCTCGGCCCAGGCCAGCAGCTCCTCGGGCGTGCTCGGCGGGTCGTCCACCTGCGCCGGGTCGTACTCCAGCAGCGGTCCCGACGGGTAGTAGGTGATGACGACGCCGAAGCCCTGCGCGAGCGACTGCATGTTGAAGGCCGGCTCCATCAAGATCTCCTCGAGGTTCGCCCCGGTCTCCTCGTAGGCCGGAACGATCTCCTCCCACAGCCCGAACTCGATGCCCGCGGCGAGCCCGTCGGTGCCGGTGAGCACCAGGTCGGTCTGCAGGTCGCCGCCCTCCTGCTGGGCGCGGATGCGCCCCGCAAGGTCGGGCGAAGGTGCCTGGTCGTAGTTGACCTGCGACACCTTATCCGGGTTGGCTTCGACGTAGGCGTCGATCATCGACTGCGTCAGCTGCAGGTTGCCCGCCACGTCGATGACGTTGAGCGTCACCGGCTCCCCGGTCGGGGCCTCCTCCGGTGTGGGCGCCTCCGTGTCGCCGGCGCCGGTGTCGCCGGCGGTCGGGGCCGCGGTCTCGGTGGCGCCGGGGGCCTCGCTGATCGGCGCCTCGGCGGCGGTTGTCCCGGCGCCCGCATCCGGCGCCTCCGGCGCACCGCACGCCGTCGCCAGCATCGCCAGGACGGCCGCCGCCGCCAGCATCCCGGTCGTGTGTCGCGTTCGGGCCACTGCAGACCACCTCTCGGGCTCGGCGCCCCACGGAGCGGCGCGGTAAACGCTTTCTAGCGCAGCGACGCCACCGGAGCAAGAAAAGATCGGGGCGATGGAAACCCTTTTCTGCAAGTGCGGCCGCGTGGCGATCGCCCGGCAGCCGCCGGGGGCGCACAGATCCCGGCGCCTGGCCGGCTCAGGAGGACGTTGCCTCTCCCCGCGGACTCCGCACCGACGGTCGGCCCGCAGCACGGGCCGACGGCCCCTGGAGCCGGGGTGTGGCGATCGCTGCGGGGGCCGGCCCGGTCGAGTCGCGCACCACGAGCTCTGGGACCAGCACCTGCGGCTCCAGCCCCCGCTCGCCCTTGAACAGCCGCGTCAGCATGCGCCACGCATGCCGGCCCAGCTGCTCCTTCGGGTTGCGCACCGTGGTCAGAGCGGGGCTGGCGTACGCGGCGAAGGCGATGTCGTCGAAGCCGGCGATCGAGACCTCGTCGGGCACGGCGACCCCGCGCTCGCGCAGCCGCGCCAGCGCGCCGAAGGCGACGATGTCGTTGAAGGCGATGATCGCGGTCGGACGGCGCTCGAGGGCCGCGTCGGTGGCGCGGTAGCCGTCGTCCATGGTCGAGCCGCAGTCGACGGTCTGCGGATCGATGCCGAAGGCGGAGGACTCCGACAGCGCACGACGCCGCTCCCGGTGCGACCACGACAGCGGCGGCCCGGACAGATACGTCACCTGCCGGTGCCCCTGGCGTGCCAGGTGGCCGCAGACCGCCAGCATGCCGGCGTGCGAGTCCACGGTGACCGCCGGCAGGGCCAGCCCCGAGACCTGCCGGTTCACCGACACCACGGGCCGACCAGCGTCGAGCACCTCCGACAGGTCATGCCGCGGCATCCGCGACGAGCACAGCACCAGACCGTCGGTCTGCCGCAGCAGCTCGTGCGCCAGGCTGCCCTCGTCTTCGGGCACCTCATCGGACGCGGCGACGAGCGTGTGGTACCCGTCGGCGACCGCCTCGGCGGTCAGGCCCTTCATGACCTCATGGAAGTAGGGGTTGGCGAGATCGGGCAGCAGCACGCCGATCATGCCGGTGCGGCCACGGGCCAACCCCTGCGCGGAGGCGTTGGGGCGGTAGCCCAGGCGGGCGGCGGCCTCGCGCACCCGCTCCGCCAGCTGCGGGGCGACCGTCGCCGAGCCATTCATCACGCGCGACACCGTGGCCACGGACACCCCGGCGGCCTCGGCGACCCTGGAGATCGTAACCGCCCGGGTCCTGGTCACCTCGTCCTCTTGTGGGTGCGTGCGAGAAAGGCGTTTCCCACTCTAACCGCGGTGCTTCACGCCGACGGCGACAGAGCGACCTTGGGCGAGGTCGCGGCCATGCTGCCGACCCGGGCGCTTCCGAGGCGTGGGCCTCGCCTCCCGCCAGGAGCGCGGACGCGGGGGCGACGCTCGCCCGGCACGGGGTCCTCGGCGTCGAGCTCGCAGATCGTGTTGGTCGCGCGGTCGACCGTCGCGGCGAGCCGGACGCGCCGACGGGCGTGAAGCGGGCGCCACGGGGTGCACCGTGCCGCCGTCGAAGAGCGCCGCACGGCGCCGCGTCGCCACGGCCGGCCGAGACCGTGCCGGCTGACCACGCGTGGGGTCGAGCCACAGGCCGGATTACGACAGCCATGCCCCCAGAGGCTATTCCGGTTGTATCGTTGGTGAGGCGATGGTGGGTGTCCCTGTCGAGATCGCGACGGCAGACCCGCGGGTGGTCCGGCCGGTCGACCTGCGGGCGCGGTACGCGAACCCCGCGAAGGAGCTGCGGCGGCTGGCCCGTCGGGGCGCGCTGCTGCGGCTCGGCCACGGCTACTACGCGGTGATTCCGGAGGAGTACCGCGGCACGGCGTGGCGCCCATCGGCGGAGTCGGCGGGTCTGGCGATCGGCCAGGCCGACTACGGCACCGACCACGTGGCCGTCATGGGCGTCAGTGCCGCCCGCCTGCTGGTGGGCGGTGCCGCGCGCGCTGGGCGTCGCGGTGATCGCGGTGTCGGTCCAGCGACCGCCGCTCGAGACGACGGCCGGGTGCATCCGGTTCGTGACCCGAAGGGTCCGTGACCTTGACGTGTGTCGCGTGGACACCGACCTCGCGGCGGGCTGGGCGACGACGCCCGAGCAGACGGTGCTCGACCTCGCCGACCGCCCCGCGCTCGGGCACCTGTCGCCCCGCGAGATCGCGCAGTGCATCCGGCGCCTCGCCGCCGACGTGGACTGGGAGGCGTTGGCCGCGCTGGCCCGCGCGCAGCGCAAACGCCCGGCAGCCGTGCGCGCAGCGGCGGCGGCGGGCATCGAGGCCCCGGTGAAGGTGAGCCGACCCGTGCCCATGCGCGGCCTGACCGGCGACTGACCGCAGTGCTCAGCCGCACGCAACTGCGCCGGTGGGTGGACGCCTTCGGCGTGCCGGCCGACCAGATCGAACGCGACCACCTGGTCTCGCACGTGCTCGCGCGGCTCCCCGAGATGCCGCTCGACGCGACCTTCTTCGGTGGGTCGGCGCTGTGCCGGACGCACCTGCCCGACCGGCGCCTGTCGGAGGACATCGATCTTCTCGTGCCCGCGCCGGCGCGCGCGGCCGAGGTTCTGGCCGACCGCCTCCCCGGCCTGCTCAAGCGGGAGCACCGAGGACTCTCGCTGCGCTGGGAGCGCGATCGCCAAACGCTGGTCGGCACGCTCGCAGCGGCCCAACTCGTCCTCCGCATCCAACTGGTCACGCTCGACGCCGGCTACCGGCGCTATCCCAGCAGCGACCTGCCGGTCCTGCTGCGCTACGACGACCTGCCCGAGGCCGTGGTGCTGCGATGCCCGACCAGGACAGGTGCCGCGGCGATGAAGCTGAACGCGTGGGCGGAGCGGGCCGCCGCCCGCGACCTGTGCGACCTCCTGGGTCTCGCGGAGGTGAACGCCCTCGACGCAGCGGCCGTCGCGGCCGCGGCCGAGGCCGCGGCACCGCTCCAGTCCCGCCAGTTCGATGACGCGCGGCTGCCTTCCGAAGCAGCCTGGCAGGCGGCGCTGCGCAACCAGATGCGGACCGTCCCACCGCTTGACCGCGCCCTCGCCGTCGTCCGAGCCGCGGTGGCGGACGCCGCCGGCTGGCGGACCTGACCGACCGGTGGTCGGCCCTAAATGCCGACCCTGCGAGTCCCGGCCGGGTGTGCTTGACTGCGTGGCAACTTCCCCACTTGGACCAATCGGACGGGCTGCCCGAGCGGAGGAGAGCGTGGGATGGATCGCGACGAGTTGCGCGCGTGGCTGGCCGCGCCGCCCGGGGCGGCGGTGCCCGGGGTCGATCCGGAGCTCTTGGACCCGGCGGACCAAGACGACCGCGGGCTGCTCGTCAGGGCGCAGCACCCCGCGGCCTCGGCCGCGGTCGAGCGCGGGGACGACGAGGCCACCGAAGGCGACGAGCGCTTCAACCCGCGCATGCACCTGCTGATGCACGAGGTCGTCCTCAACCAGCTGTGGATGGGGGAGCCGCCCGAGACCCGGCGCGCGGCCGAGCGCCTGCTGCGCGCGGGCCACGACCACCACGAGACGGTGCACCTCATCGGCTCGGTCGTCGCCGGCCAGCTGTGGTCGGCCCTGCACGCCCGCGAGCCGGTGGACCCCGACGACCTCGCCGCCGCGCTGGACGAGCTGCCGGGGGACAGCGACGACCTGTCCCCGCCGAACCCGGACGACCTCGACCTCGCCGCCCACGACGTCGACGCCGAGGACGAAGAGGCGTTCGAGCAGAACCGCGACCGCCTCGTCGAGGACTTCGGCGGCTGGCTGGCCGACCGCGAGCAGGAGGAGCACGACTGGGTCGCCCACCAGATGCTGGACTACAAGTGGAGCCACCTCGACGGGCACCTCGGCCGCTGGCGGGCCGCCGACCTCGAGGAGGTGCTCCTGGAGCTGTTCCCCAGCAAGACCCTCGTCGACGCGGAGGACCTCCCCCACGTCGTGCCGGCCGCGGCCCAGTTCCTCCGGTTCCTCGACGACCGCCGTCTGCTCTCCCCCGAAGGCGACCCGCTGCCGCGGCTCCTCGGCGTCCTGGAGCGGCTCGAGGCACCGTTCCTGGAACGGATGCGCGACCCGGCGAACTTCGGGATGGGGAAGTCGCTGGCCGCGGGCATGACCTCCGACGGGGTGGACCTCACCGACGACGACAGCGTCCAGGCGTGGATCGCCGACTTCAACGCCCGGCCCGAGGAGGAGCGGCGGCGGGCGGTCCCGGGACCCGGGGCCGGGACCGTGCTGCCGGCGATGGCGCTGCCCGGCGACGACGTCCTGGCGGCGCAAGCCGTCGCTGCTCCGGCCGTCCGCCAGATCGCCGCGTTCCTCGACTGGGTCGGCGCGGGCCGGTCGCTGACCCAGAAGGGCAACCTCAAGCTCGCCGACGGCAAGGCGCTCGTCGAGCTGCTCGGCACCGGCGACCGCGTCGACGAGACCATCGGCGACCGGACCTTCGCCACCCGCACGACTACCGATCTGCCGGGTGTCGATCTGGTCTACCGGCTGGCGTTCAAGGCACGGCTGGTCCGCAAGCACCACGGGAGCCTGCGCACGACCAAGCGGGGCAGCCGGCTGGCGCAGGAGCCGCTCGAGACCTGGCGTGAGCTCATGACGGCCATGCTGGACATCGGCATGATCGGTGCCGGTCGCGAGGACCGCTACGGGTTCCACTGGTGGGCGGACTACCTCGAGGAGGGGGTCGTCGAACTGCTGGGCACCGTCGCCCGCGCCGGCGCGCCGCTGCCGGTGGACGTGCTGGCCAAGGCCGCCCACCAGGGGCTCGCGGACGACCACGACCTCGGCGGCCTGCCGGAGGTGCACCGCGCCGGGCTGCCCGAGTCCATCGCGCGGGGCGTCGGCACGCTCGTCGACCGCTTGGTCTGGATGGGCGCCGCGACCCGCGAGGGCGTCACCGTCGAGCGGGACCGCTGGGGAGACGAGCGGCGCACAGGAGGTGAGCTCGCGCTCACCGACCTCGGCCGCTGGTTCGTCCGCCCGCTGCTGGTCGCGCAGGGCTATGAGTTCCCGGTCGCCGGCGCCCTCGCCGGCGCCACCGCCGTGGAGCTGCTGGAGGGCGTCGCGGACTGGCCGCTCGAGGCGGTCCACGCCGAGGTCCGGGCCTGGGCGGCAGCGCGGCAGGCGCCGGCCGAAGAACTCGCCGCCGTGGTCCGCCAGGTGCTGACCCCCGACCTGCGAGCGCTCGGCCTCGAGGCGCTCGAGGTGATCGGCGACGACGCCGCGCCGGCGGTGCGGGGCCTGACCGACGACCCGGTCCTGCGGCCGTGGGCGACGCTGTGGCTGATCCAGCGGGGCCACGGGCAGCCACTCGCGTTCGACCCCGGCGACGCGCCGGCGGCGTTCGTGCAGGCCTTCGCCGTCGCGTTGCTCTCAAGCGGCCCGCAAGGCCCCGCCGAGATGCTCGCCCATGACATCCCCGTCGGAGACCAGGTCGGCATCGTCGAGCTGCTGTGGCGGGTCGACGACCCCTACACCCAACCGGTGCTCGAGGCGCTGGCCGCCGCCGAGCAGAAGGCGGTCGCCAAGGCCGCCCGCAAGGCGCTGTTCAAGCACCGCAGCGCCGGTCCCGGCCGGCGCGGGTGACCGCGCACGCGGGCCGGCGTCGCGGCGTCACACCGCCACGGTCTCATCGAGGTCCCGGCTTTGTCATGGCTGGTTGAGCACCTCTGCAGGAGGATGTGCGTTGACCCGCAGCGTGGGACCACGACGTCAGGGTCGCCACTCGCGGCGGGCACGCCGCCCATCCGTGAACCTGCGAAGACGCTGTCCCGGTCCAGCGACCCCAACAGGGTCGCCTGGCCGCCGGACCTACCCAGCGTCCCGATCACGGTGAGGGCATTCGACACGATGCCGCATGCCAGCGAGCTGTCCGGTGCAGCGCCGGGGTGGTCGCGTGGGGGGTCGGGTGCTAGCCTGCTGACCATGTTGCTCCTCGGTTGAGTCTGCGGCGCCGCGCCGTCACGAGCACCGCCTGCGGGCCGGTGCCGTGTCCCCTCACCCCAGCCCTTCCCGGAGCAACGTCATGCCTTCTCCCCAGCCCTCCAGCGACCCCTTCGCGATCCCGCGCCCCGCGCAGGTCCCGGCGATCGAGCTGATCGGCGTGCGGAAGGTCTTCCGCCGCCGGGAACGGGCCCACGGGCGGTTCAGCCCGCGCCGCCGCGTGGCGGCGCTCGACGGTGTCTCCTTCAGGGTCGAACGGGGCGAGACCGTCGCCGTCCTCGGTCAGAACGGATCCGGCAAGTCGACGCTCGTGCGGGTGCTCTCGACGCTGCTGCTGCCCGACGGCGGGACCGCCCGCGTGTTCGGCCACGACGTCCTGACCCAGCCCGCGGTGGTGCGGCGCCTGGTCAACCGCGTCTCGGTGGAGGCCTCGTTCTTCAAGAAGATGTCGGCGGCCGAGAACCTCAGCTACGCCGCTCGCTTCCACGGCCTCACCTCTGGCCGGACGCGCGCCGGCATCCCCGAGATCCTCGAGCGCGTCGGCTTCCCCGCGGACCGGCGCAGCGAGCCGATGGAGAACCTGTCGCGCGGCATGCAGCAGAAGGTGGCGCTCGCCAGGGCGCTGCTGACGACCCCCGTCCTGCTGCTGCTCGACGAGCCCACCACCGGCCTCGACCCGCGCTCCAAGCGCGAGGTGCAGGCGTTCGTGAAGGAGATGCGGGCGGTGCACGACGCGACGATCCTGCTGTGCACCCAC
>Ga0136630_1001252_pt1 | contig 10313 bp, 7 predicted proteins | sample AntDrymUQ5682106_2_FD_105496 | JGI IMG/M metagenome (GOLD analysis project Ga0136630, IMG submission 105496) | Polar desert sand microbial communities from Dry Valleys, Antarctica - metaG UQ568 (21.06) | ecosystem: Environmental > Terrestrial > Soil > Desert | place: Antarctica: Dry Valley...
ACGAGGTTGACGTAGTCGCTCGACGTGGTGCTGTTGACCTCCCGCACGTCGACACCGCGATCCTTGGCGATCTGGGGGGCGTTGACGTACGTGACCGGCTCGTCGGAGGTGTGTCCGAAGTAGCCCTTCAGCAGCGCGAGCCCGAGGATGCGTGTGTCGTAGCCGCCGATCTCGCCCTCGACGCTGATCTCGAGCGACGACGGCATCCCGCCGACGAGCGAGGCGAACAGGCGGCCGAGTCGCTCGGCGAGCGGGAGGTGCGGGCGCAGCGTCTCGCTCGCCTCCGCCGCGCTGATGTTGACGGCGTACGGCACGAACTCGCCCGCCAGGGCGAGCTGCACCATGTCGGCGATGGTGTCGCCCGCCTTGTCCTGCGCCTCGCGAGTGCTGGCGCCGAGATGCGGCGTGACGACCACGGAAGGCAGCTCGAACAGCGGCGACGACATCGTCGGCTCGGTCTCGAACACGTCCAGTGCGGCTCCCGCCACGACGCCGTCGCGGATGCACTCAGCCAGTGCGGCTTCGTCGACGATGCCGCCGCGAGCGACGTTGATGACCCGCAGCGAGGGCTTCGCCTTCAGCAGCAGGTCGCGCCCGATGATGCCGATCGTCTCCGGCGTGCGCGGCAGGTGGATCGTGAGGAAGTCGGCGACGGCGACGACGCCATCGAGGTCGACCAGCTCGACTCCGAGCTGACGGGCACGATCTGCCGAGATGTACGGGTCGAAGGCGACAAGCCGCATCCCGAACGACTTCGCCCGCTCGGCCACGAGCTTGCCGATGCGGCCGAGACCGACGATGCCGAGCGTCTTGTCGGCGAGCTCGACACCCTCCCATCGCGACCGCTCCCAGCGACCTTCGACGAGCGCCATGTGCGCCTGGGGCACGTTGCGGGCCTGTGCCAGCAACAGCGCCATCGTGTGCTCGGCGGCCGACAGCACGTTGCTCTGAGGGGCGTTGACCACCATCACACCACGTTGCGTGGCCGCCGCGATGTCGACGTTGTCGAGACCGATGCCGGCGCGGCCGACGACGACGAGATCGCTCGCGGCGGCGAGCACGGCGTCGTTCACCTGCGTCGCCGAGCGGATGATGAGTGCGTGCACACCCTCGACGGCGCCGAGCAGCCCGTCGTCCGACAGGTCGGTGCGCACGTCGACATCGTGACCTGCGGCGCGCAGCCGGTCGAGCCCTGCGTCGGCAATTCGTTCAGTGACGAGGATGCGCGCCATATGTCATCATGCTTACCGGCACCCAGTGAGGCGTCCAACTGCGTCCTCGGGATGTGTGCCGATTCCCCCATGAACGATTCGCTCGACGTGTCCCCCGATGCTCCGGATGTGACCATCAAGACGATCGACGAGCCTGCCCAGCTCGCCAGGACGATCGACCTGTTCAACGAGATCTGGGGGTCGCCGAAGCCGATGGTCACCGTCGAGCTGTTGCGGGCCATCAGCCACGCCGGAGGTTTCACGGCCGCGGCGTACGTCGACGACGAGATGGTCGGCGCCTCGTTCGGGTTCCTCGGCGTGCACCGCGACGAGCCGGCCCTGCACAGCCACGTCACCGGCGTCGCGTCGAAGATGCGGTCATCGGGCATCGGCCAGGCGATGAAGCGGCGCCAGCGGGCGTGGGCTGCCGAGCGCGGCCTGCGCTGGGTCACCTGGACGTTCGATCCGCTCGTGCGGGCCAACGCCTGGTTCAACCTCGAGGTGCTCGGGGCGATGGTCGACGAGTACCTCGTCGACTTCTACGGCCCGCTCGACGACGAGGTCAACGCCGCCGACGAGACCGACCGCATCCTCGTGGCCTGGCCGACGCACCGTGACCTCACGCCGATCGCGATGCCACGACTCGAAGGCGAGCTGACCCTCGTCGAGACACCGCACGACATCGTCGACCTGCGCCGCAGCGATCCTGCGATGGCGCAGCAGTGGCGCACGCGGCTGCGCGAGGAGCTCGGCGACCGGCTCGCTGCGGGTGCCACCGTGATCGGCTTCACCCGCACCGGCGAGTACCGGCTGCTGCCGGCCAGCACGCCGCCACCGGCGTCGTGAGTCCCGGCGCCATCGTCGGCGTCGAGCTGCGACGCATCATGCTCGACCTCGTGACACCGTTCCGCACCAGCTTCGGCGAGCAGACGTCGCGCGACGTGTTGCTGGTCGCCGTCACGGTCGACCACGACGGCGCGGTCACCAAGGGATGGGGCGAGTGCGTCGCGTTGTCCGATCCGCACTACTCGCCAGAGTTCGTCGACGGCGCGCAGCTCGTGCTCGCCGAGCATCTCGTTCCGCTTGCTCGCGCCGCCCCGCTGACAGCGGAGACGTTTCGCGACCGCGTGGCGGGCGTCAAGGGTCACCAGATGGCCAAGGCGGCGCTGGAGATGGCGCTGCTCGACGCCGAGCTCTGTCACGCCGAGAGATCGTTCGGCGAGTGGCTCGGCGTCACCCGCACGACCGTTCCCTCCGGCGTCAGCGTCGGGATCTTCGACGAGACCGAGCGCCTGCTCGCCGAGGTCGCCGACTACGTCGCTGCCGGCTACGCCCGCATCAAGCTGAAGATCCAGCCGGGCTGGGACCTCGAGCAGGTGGCCGCGGTGCGCTCGCTCGTGGGTGCCGACGCAGCGCTGCAGGTCGACGCGAACACCGCCTACACGCGCGACGACATCGGCCACCTCTGCGCCCTCGACGAGTTCGACCTGCTGCTGATCGAGCAGCCGCTCGCCGAGGACGACCTGCTCGGTCACGTCCAGCTCGCACAGGCGAGTCGAACCCCGGTGTGCCTCGACGAGTCGATCCACTCGCTGCGGATCGCGCTCGATGCCATCGAGCTGGGCGCCTGCAGCATCGTCAACATCAAGCCGGGTCGCGTCGGCGGCTACCTGGAGGCGCGGCGCATCCACGACGCCTGCGCCGCACGCGAGGTGGCCGTGTGGTGCGGTGGAATGGTGGAGACGGGAATCGGTCGTGCCGCCAACGTCGCGCTCGCCGCGCTCCCTGGTTTCACTTTGCCGGGCGACATCAGCGGCGCCGATCGGTTCTGGCAGCGCGACATCGTCGTCGATCCGATCGTGATGCGCGACGGCGAGGTGACCGTGCCGTCGACGCCGGGCCTCGGTTTCGAGCTCGACATGGACTTCGTCGACACCATCACGACGTCCACGACGACGGCCTAACCTCAGCCCCATGTCCGTGGAGGCCCACCCCTTTCTCTCCGACGCCTGGATCGCTGCGGCGCGAGCGATCCGCGAGGAGCACGACGAAGCGCAACCCGTGACCGTCGAGATCAAGATGAACCAGGTGGTCACGGACGTGCCGTTCGGCGAGGGCACGGTGCACAGCTACATGGACACGTCCTCGGGTGCGCTCGTGCTCGAGCTGGGCGAGCTCGACGACGCCGACGTCACCATCACCACGGACTACCTGACGGCGAAGGCGATCTTCGTCGACCAGGACCCGGCGGTGGCGATGCAGGCGTTCATGAGCGGCAAGATCCGCGTGCAGGGCGACATGATGAAGCTGATGGCGTTGCAGACCGTGGCGCCGTCGGATCCCGCGGCTCGCGACGTCGCCGAGAAGATCCGCGCCATCACGGCGTCCTGAGGGGACTCAGCCGCCGTTCGCCGGCGACAGCTCACCCAGCGCGCCGGCGAGCCCGTCTACCGTCCACGCCTCGGTGTGCTCGATCGACTCGCCGATCTCCCACGGCCGCACCCGACGGATGACGCCACCCTGCACGAAGAACGTCTCGCCCGTGAGCGGGCAGCCGGCGGTGGACAGGTAGGCGACGAGCGGCGAGACGTTGGCAGGGTCCCATTCGTCGAAGCGGCCCTCCTGGGGCGCCATGATGTCCTCGAGCCCCGGCGACGCCAGCGTCAGCCGGGTGCGAGCGGCGGGGGCGATGCAGTTGCTCGTCACGTCGTAGCGGGCCAGCTCCTTCGCCACGATCTGACTGAACGTGGCAATGCCGCTCTTCGCCGCGCCGTAGTTGCTCTGCCCTGGGTTGGCGAAAAGGCCCGACGTGGACGACGTGTGCACGACGTTGCGACGTCGACCGCGGCCCGCCTTGTGCTCGTCGCGCCAGTGCGCCCCGGCCCAGCGGGTCATCGCGAAGTGTCCCTTCAGGTGTACGGCGACGACGTGGTCCCACTCGTCCTCTGTCATGTTGACGACGGCGCGATCGCGCAGGATGCCGGCGTTGTTGACGAGCACGTCGAGGTCGCCGAACGTCTCGATCGCGGCGCCGACGAGCTCCTCGGCGTCCGACCACCTGCTCACGTCGTGGGTCGAGGCGACGGCCTCCCCGCCGCGCTGGCGGATCTCGGCGGCCACCTCCTGTGCGGTCGACTCGTCGGCTTGCTCACCGTCGCTGTCGCTGCCGGTATCGTTGACGACGACACGCGCCCCCTCGTCGGCAAAGAACAACGCGTGCGCCCTGCCGAGGCCGCGGCCTGCGCCGGTGATGATCGCCACTCGTCCGTCGAGTGCTGGCATGGGACATCTCCTCATCGGTGAGCGGCACGGTAGCGGTCATTGGTGCAGCATTGCCGTGTGGACGAACGGGCTCGCTCAGAGGAAGACGAGGTCGACCTCCGAGTTGCGCGCGATCTGGTCGCCCGCCTCCGCCTCCGCCCCGTCGACCCGCACCCGGAACAGCGCTCCCTGTGTCGAACCGAGCACCTCGCCTCGCCGCAGTCCCGACTCTTCGAGCCTGCGCACGACCTGGCGGAAGTTGAGTCCGTCGAGGTCCGGGAACGTCACGAGATCGCGACCCTTCGACACGATGACGGTCACCGTCGCCCCTCGCTCGACCCTGCTGTCGATCCTCGGACGCTGGCGGACGACGAGGTCTTCTTCGATGAGGTCGCTGAACACCCGCTCGCCGAGTTGCAGATCGAGCCGCAGCTCGTCCAGACGGCCCCGCGCCTGGGCGATGCTGAGCGTACGGAGATCGGGCACCGTTCTCGGTCGCGGGCCACGGGACAGCGCGAGCTCGATCTCGGTCCCCGGCTCGACCGCGTCGCCGGCGATGCTCGACGACTGACCGGCCACGTTCCACGTCACGACCGAACCGATGGCCACGCGCTCGTCGTAGACGCGCTCGACGGTGGAGACCTCCATCCGCAGTCGCTCGAGGCGGCGGCGCGCGTCGGCGCCCGTGATCGCGCGAACGTCGGGAAGCGCACGCAGCCGCGGGCCATCGCTGACGACGAGGAAGAACGGTTCGCCCTCGGCGAGCTGCTCGCCCGACGACGGCGACGACCGGACGACCTGGCCGGCATCGGGTTCCTCGTCGCTGCGCTCGCGTCGGATCTGCACCTCCCAGTCGAACTCGCTCACCGCAGCGCGGGCGCGCTGCTCCGTGAGCCCGGAGACGTCGGGCACCTCGTGACGCTCGGTGCGCAGCAGCAGGTAGGCGAGCACGACGGCCGAGGCGACGGCGACAGCGACGAACAGCGACACGAGCACCCTCGGCCACCATCGTCTCGACTCCTTCGCGGGCGCGGGCGCGGGCGCGGGGTCGGGCAGTGGAGTGGCCGTGGGCGGGGCGGCGTAGCGCGCCGTCTCGCCCGATGCGTCGGCGTCGGGCGCGTCGGGCCTCGTGGTGACGACCATCGGGGTGGCAGCGGCGACGGGTGCCACGATCGTGGCGGTGTCGGCAGCGCGGGGCGGTGCAGGGAGGCGGTCGGGCTCCGGCTCGTCAGCCGCGACCGGCGCGACCGGCTCGACCGGCTCGACCGGTGCGGCCGGTTCGGCCGACTCGAGTTGCAGTGGGACGACGTGCACCAGTTCGAGCGGGATGTCACTCGTGGCGGGTTCGGTCTCGGCGGTCTCGGGTGCGGCGTCGACGGCTGGTTCGGGCTCCGGATCGGGGTCCGCAGCGGGAGTGGGTGCGACGACCGCGGGCGGGCCTCCCGGCGGGCCTCCGGCGCGTGCGGTGCCGGGACGATCGACACCGCCCGTCGGATCGGTGGGACGACGCGTCGGCTCGGGCCGCATGGCAGGAGCCGTCACGAGCGGCAGCGGTGTCGGTCGCGGCAGGCGCTCTGCGGCGCGGATCAATGCCCGCCCGAACTCGGCTGCGGTCCAGCGATCGTTGCGATCGGGCCTCCCGGCCCGCTCGAGCACGGACGCAAGCGCGCCGAGATCGGCCGACACGGGCGTCAGCTTGCCGACGCGTGCCGACAGCGTTGCCACTGTGGAGTCGGCACTGAACGGCACCGAACCGGTCACCGATTCGATCATGCTCAGAGCGAGGGCGTAGACGTCGGTCTTGGCGTCGATCGGCTGACCGAGCGCCTGCTCGGGCGAGGCGTAGCGGGCGACGTGGGAGCCGACGGTCGCCGGTTCACGCCAGGCGCTCGCGCCGAGCAGTCGAGCGAGCCCGAAGTCCACGACCCGTAGCCGTCGATCGTCACCAAACACGAGCTTCGCCGGGGTCAGCTCGCCGTGCACCAGGTTGCGGCGGTGGGCGTAGTCGAGCGCCCGACAGGCGTCGAGGCCGACGACGAGCGCCTGGGAGGCGTCGAGCAGGCGGCTCCTGTCGAGCAGATCGCGAAGGCTGCCACCGCCGAGGTACTCGACCGCGGCGAACATCGTGACCCGGCCGCCGATGCGGTCCTCGCCCCAGTCGTGCACGGTGGCGACGTTCATGTGCGACAACGTCGTCATCGAGCGCATCACCTGGTCGAAACGACGCTGGAACTCGGGCAGCTCGGAGATCTCCGGCCGGACGAGCTTCAGCGTGACGGGTCGTTCCAGCTGGATGTCAATCGCGTCCACCATGACCGTGCTGGAGCCCGATGTTGCGACGCGTTCGATCCGATATCGGTTGGCGACCACGATGCCGACCAGGGTGGGTCGGAAGCTGGATGGTGTGGTCGGCGTCGGGCTTGGACGGGTGCCGTCGTCGTCGAATGCCACAGTGGCGTCACGCTATCGGGTGCCCTCGCGGCGGTGGCGGAGACCCGATCTCACGCCATGATGGGCCCGTGACTGCCGCCATCAGCCGACGTCGGTTCCACATCGACCGCGGCCTGCTCGTCGCCAGTCTCACGATTGCCGCAGGGCTGGCGCTCATCGGCTGGGGCCTCGTCGTGTCCTCCACGGGCGACGAGCGTGACCCGCTGCCGGCGGCCATCGAATCCGTCGAACCTGCGCCCCAGGCGAAGCAGGTGCCCCAGCAGGCTGGGCTCGTCATCGACCTCGCCGCCGGCCACGAGGCGGCCCTGTTCATCGACGACGTGGAGGTGCCGGTGCAACGCCTCGACGAGGTGGCGTCGCTCGACGCCAAGCCCGGCCAGCAGCTCGATCTCCCCCCGGGTGCGGTGTACGAACCGGGCAACGCCACGATCACGTTCACGCCCAACGACGACGCCGTCGTCACCACGCTCGAACCGGGCCCGCACCGGGTGCGCGTCACGTACTGGAAGGTCGAGGACGGCCCTGCGGTGTCGACGAGCTACACCTGGGAGTTCGACGTCATCTGACCAGGTCGGGTGTGGTCAGCTGTCGAGCTCGCCCGACGCCAGGAGTGCCAGGAACGCCGCCTCGTCGATCATCGGCACACCGTGGCGCTCGGCGGCACTCACCTTGGAGGCGCCCGGGCCGTCACCGACGACGACGGCGAACGTCTTGGCGCTCACCGAGCCGGGGCTCTTGCCGCCCCTGGCGAGGATCTCGGCGGCTGCGTCGTCGCGTGAGAGCTCCGACAGCGTGCCCGTCACGACGACCGACTTGCCGGCGAGCACCTGATCGACCCGCTCGCCCGCATCGTCGGCGTCGGCACCGACCTCGCTGCCCAGCTCCATCCCACCGGCGCGCAGCCGTTCGATGAACTCCCGGTTCGGGTCGAGCGAGAACCAGGTGACGATCGAGTTGGCGATCGTGGCGCCGATCCCCTCGACCTCGGCGAGCGCCTCCTCGCTGGCCGCCATCAGCGCGTCAACCGTGCCGAACTCCGACGCCAGGGCGGCGGCAGCCGTGGGTCCGACGTGACGGATCCCGAGCGCGACGAGCAGGCGGGCGAGCGGCTGATGGCGCGCCGCCTCGATGGCGCCAAGCAGCTTCTCGGCGCTCGGACGAGCGAACCCCTCCAGCCCCTCGATCTGGTCGACGGTCAGCGTGAAGATGTCGGCGGCGTCGGTGACGAGACCCGCCGAGGTGAGTTGCGCCACGGTGCGGTGGCCGAGCCCCTCGATGTCGAGCGCGCCGCGCGAACCGAAGTGACTCACCTGCTCGTCGCGCTGGATCGGGCACGCCGGCTCGACGCAGCGGGTGTCGGCCTCGCCCTCGAGGCGCACGAGCGTGCTGGCCAACGAGCAGGGGCACGTGACGGGGAACGTCCACGGTGTGCTGTCGGGCGGTCGAGCGGCGAGCACGGGTCCGACGACTTCGGGGATGACGTCACCGGCCTTGCGGACGATGACGGTGTCGCCGGGTCGCAGGTCCTTCGCCACCACCTGGTCCTCGTTGTGCAGCGTGGCGAGCCCCACCGTCGATCCGCCGACGAAGATCGGTTCCAGCACGGCGAATGGAGTCGCCCGTCCCGTGCGGCCGACGGACACCTGGATGTCCTCGAGCCTCGTGGTGCGCTCCTCGGGCGGGAACTTGAAGGCGATCGCCCACCGTGGCGCGCGTGATGTGGCGCCGAGCTCCTGGCGCAACGCAAGGTCGTCGACCTTGATGACGACGCCGTCGATCTCGTAGTCGAGGTCGTGGCGGTGCTGCTCCCAGTGGCGACAGTGGGCGAGTACGTCGTCGAGATCGTCGAGTGCGACGATGTTGGGGTTGACGGCCAAACCGGCGGCATCGAGCAGCGCCAACGACTCGTGGTGCGTACCGAGCTTCGGCCCACCTCGCACCTCGCCCAACTGGTACGCCCAGAACGAGAGCTGGCGGTGCGCCGTCACGGCGGCGTCCTTCTGGCGGAGGCTGCCCGCTGCGGCGTTGCGCGGGTTGACGAACCGGCGCGTGCCAGCCTCGTCGGCGGCAGCGTTCAGGGCATCGAACGATGCCACCGACATGTACACCTCGCCGCGCACCTCCAGCACGTCGGGCACTCCCGCTCCGCCTCGCGCGGACGTCAACCGTTGTGGGACGTCGGCAATCGTGGCGACGTTGGCCGTCACGTCCTCTCCCACGCGACCGTCGCCGCGTGTCGCCGCTTGCACGTACCAGCCGTCCTCGTAGCGCGCGGTGACGGCGAGGCCGTCGATCTTCAGCTCGCAGACGACCCTCGGCATGTCGCCGCCGAGCGCACGCTTGACGCGCTCACCCCAGGCAGCCAGCTCCGGCTGTTCCATCGCGTTGTCGAGGCTCGTCATCGGCACGGAGTGGCGCACGGGTGAGAACGTGGCGCTCGGCGCGCCCCCGACGGCCTCGCCCGGTGACGACTCGTCGGCCAGCTCGGGGTGCGCCGACTCGACACGCCGCAGCTCACGGACGAGAAGGTCGTACTCCGCGTCGGGGATCTCCGGCGCGTCCTGCTCGTGGTAGCGGCGGTTGTGGTATGCGACCTGCTCGCGCAGCGTGGCGAGCAGGCCTGCCGGGTCGACCGCCGGTTCCTCGCCGCCCTCGCTCGCGTCCGTCATCGAGCAGTCAGTGTAGAGAGACGTTCGTCAGCGGTTCAGGCCCGCACGCGACTCGGCCGCCACACGCTCGGCGAGCTCGGAGGTGAGTTCGAGCACGCGCTGCGCCGCAGCCCTGCTGTGCAACCCGAGACCACACTGCGGCGAGATGATCGAGCGTTGCACGAGCGCATCGGCGTCGACGCCGCGATCGACGAGATCGCGCCACACGCCGGCCAATGCCCGCCACGACCGATCGGGCGTGTTGAGCACCGGCCCGTCCGTGGCGACGGCGCCCCACACCACCACTCCACCGCGGTCGAGGTAGCGCTGGAGGTAGCCGGCGGCATCGGGCACAGCGCTCGTCACCGGGAGCGACAGCAGCCGTGGGCCCGTGGCCAGCAGGGACGGGATGTCGGCACGATCGCAGCAGTGCAGACCGACGACGGCGCGGTGCTCCAGCACCGACATCGCTTCTGACACGAGATCGATGGCGACATCGGGTGCGATCGGGAAGCTCGACGTCATCAGCGACCCGAACGAGGGTTCGTCGACGAGCACGATCTGGCGGCTGTGGGGCAGCCGGCAGGCGACGGCGGTGGCGATGGCGTCGAGGTGGGCACGGACGGCGTTGACCGCGAGCCGGAAGGCGACCGAGCTGGGTGCGCCCGCGCGGCGCAGCGACAACCCGAGCGTCACCGGACCGATGAACTGCCACTTCACGGGCCCGCGATGGTCACGTCGC